>JACDJB010001738.1_pt1 | contig 17044 bp, 12 predicted proteins | sample 7454121 | NCBI WGS metagenome assembly JACDJB01 (sample SAMN14253290, study PRJNA609438) | sludge metagenome | isolation source: sludge after 25d culture with pyrite | collected 2018-12-20 | reverse complement strand
TGGAGCGAAGGCGACGAACGGGCATTTACCGAATACCTGGCTCCTGCAAGAGAAAAAGGTACCAAGATGCTTAAACTCGAAAGTCAGTTGTGGATTTATTCCCCTTCAACCGACCGGGTAATACAGATTTCCGGTCACATGTTGCGACAATCGGTCATGGGTAGTGATATGTCGTACGAAGATATGATGAACGACACGCCCTTGCTGGAACAATATGCAGCCAATGTGACGGGTGAAGAAGTTGTGGATGGCAGAAAATGCTGGATACTCACCCTTACTGCCATCAAGCCGGATGTAAATTATCAGTCGCAGCAAATGTGGGTCGATCAGGAAAGGTTTGTTCCCTTAAAAGTCGAAATGTTTGCCAAAAGCGGCAAGCTTCTGAAAAAGATTACATTCAGTGATGTGAAAAGGGTACAGGGGCGTTGGTATCCAATGACCATGCTCTACAAAGATATGTTGAAAAATGGCGGCGGAACCCGTATGATGATACAGGAAATAACACTGGACCAGAAGATTCCGGCAAGTGTTTTCAATAAATCGTCTCTTAAATAGTCATCGGTCAACAGTCAACAGTCTACGGTCTACAGACTTCTATACCTGAACAAGAAAGCAGTAACCAGAGAAAGGTGTTTGATAATCAGAGTCTGTAGACTGTTGTCCAAAATATCACACAAACGCCAGTATCAGTATCTGCGCCAGAATAACCCGTAAAAACATGGTAAGCGGATACACAGTTGAATAAGCTACTGCCGGAGCGTCGTTCCCGGCGGTGGCATTGGCGTAGGCAAGGGCAGGAGGATCGGTAGTACTGCCAGCCAGCAAACCCATCAGGGTAAAATAGTTCATTTTCATCACTTTCCGGCCAAAGATACCCACGATCAGCAATGGAATCATCGTGATGAGTACACCACAGGCAACCCATAAAAGTCCGTCACCGTGTACGACCGTTTCAACAAATTTATCGCCCGAGGCAATACCTACACTGGCAAGGAATAAAGTAATCCCGATTTCACGCAGCAACAGGTTGGCACTTTGGGTTGTATAGGTGATGAGCTTTAATTTGAATCCGAACCGTCCCAACAAAATGGCTACTACAAGCGGACCGCCGGCTAAACCCAGTTTCACCGGCATCGGCATACCGGGGATGAAGAATGGGATACTTCCGAAGATAATTCCCAGGAAAATACCAATAAAAAGCGTGATTAAATGAGGTTCATTCAGGCGGTTCAGCGTATTTCCCAATACCTCTTCTATTCGCTTGATTGATTCGGGAGAACCAACTACCACTACGCGGTCACCCACCTGTAACACAAGATCTTCGCTGGCAAATAAATCGAATCCCGAACGGATTACCCTCGTGCAGTTTACATTCAGAGCTCTTAATCTCAACGAACCTAGTGTTTTCCCGTTGATGATGTCACGGGTAATCACGATCCTGCGGGAAATCATTTTTACTTCCGATTCTTTCCAGTCATATTCAATGGCATCCCCTAACAGCTCTTTTACAGCTTCTGCATCCTCTTCGGCGGCTACAACTAATACGATGTCATTGTTATGTAATACGGTTTCACCCTTCGGGATAGAGTATTCACCTTCGTGAAAAAGCCTGGATATCACGAACTGCCGGCCTATTAGTTTGCGGATTTGCAGCAGATTCTTTCCGTGAATAGCTTTGGAGTGAATCTTTAATGTCATTATTTTTGTTCCCTCTGTGGAGTTAATGTTCTCTTTTATTTTTTCGTGTTCTTTGTCCAGATTAACTTTAAAAAGCACCCGGATGATGATGAGCGAGAATATAATTCCTGTTACACCAAGCGGATAAGCCACGGCATAACCCAGTGCGATTTGCGGAATTTCAGTTATCTGTCCGGCATCAAACAATTGTCTGAGCGCCTCCTGAGCAGCTCCCAGTCCAGGCGTATTGGTAACTGCTCCCGAAAGGATTCCGACAAACATTGACATGGGAATTCTACCGGCAAATATATAATAAAGTGCGATGGTAACACCGACTCCAAGTAGTACAACGCTTGTTGCCAGGAGGTTTTGTTGCATACCGCCTTTTTTAAACGAAGAAAAGAATCCCGGTCCAACCTGCAATCCGATAGAATATATAAAAAGGATAAGTCCGAATTCACGCATGAAATGCATCAGTTCCGGATTGGCGCTAAAACCGAGGTGCCCGACCAGAATGCCGACGAATAAGACAAAAGTAACACCCAGCGAAACACCGAAGAATTTTACTTTTCCAATCATTACACCCATCGCGATGACAAATGCATAAAGTAAAATCGTGTGCGCGATGCCATCTTCCGTGAACAGAGAAATTAACCAGTCTAATTCCATTTTTGTAAACAATTATTTGTGAGGTAGTTGTCTGAAAATAAACACAATCTTTAAATTGCTGCAAAGGTATGATTAATATTCAATTATTCAAAGAACAAAATATGAGTTTTAAATAAATCCGACTTTATTCCGTGGTTTCGTTAAATGTTTCTTTTCATTCTGCAATTCAGCCAAAGATTGGTTGATAAGCTCAATTTGCATACGGGTATCTTCGTTGATGTCGTTGTAGTCGGCGAAGACATCTTCTATATAGGCTTTTAGCTCTTTAATTTCGGCTTGTAATGCTGTAGTTTTATCGTTTGGTTGTAGAAATAATGATTGACGAATAGCGACAAAAGCTCTTACAATCGCAATATTAACTTGTATTGCAGTTTCACTCTTTAAAACACTTGCCAGCATCGCCACGCCTTGTTCTGTAAATGCGAAAGGTTTATATCGTACTCCTCCCCAACTTGAGGACGCAATTTGCGTCCTCAAGTTTTTCCATTCTATGCCTTCAAGTTCAAACATAAAATCAGATGGGAAACGGGTAATATTTCTCCTTACAGCTTCTTTCAGCCGTTTAGTTTCTACACCATAAAGTTCTGCCAGATCAAAATCCAGCATTACCTTATGATTCCTTATTTCGTAAATTTTGTTTTGAATATCAGAAGTTTGAATTTGTAAATTTTCAGTCATAATTAAAGATTGTAAAGTGGTTTTATGGATAAAGATAAGGGGCTCATGTCTCTGTTGTCAAAATTATTTGTTATTTGGGAGGTTTTTGTTTATCAGGTGATAAACCCGATTTTATTCCGAGGTTTGGCTTGTTGTTTTTTTTCATTATGTAATTCAGCCAAGGATTGGTTGATAAGCTCAATTTGCATACGGGTATCTTCGTTGATGTCATTATAGTCGGCGAAGACATCTTCGATATAGGCCTTTAATTCTTTTAATTCAGTATATAAGTCTGATTTTCTTTTCTTTGACTGAGTTAATGATTGCCGAATTGTGACAAATGTTCGCATGATTCCTCGATTAACCTCAATAGCAGTTCTCGAATTCAAAACACTGCTTAACATGGCGATGCCAAGTTCAGTGAAAGCAAAAGGTGCATGTTTAATATTAAAACCTCTTCCTTTGTTCAAGGTCGCAAATTGCGTCCTTGAAAATTCAGCGATTTCCATCTTGGAAAGTTGAAACATAAAATCATCACCTTCGAAACGCTCAATATTTCTCCTTACAGCTTCTTTCAACCGTTTAGTTTCTACGCCATAAAGTTCCGCCAGATCAAAATCCAGCATTACCTTCTGACTCCTTATTTCGTAAATTTTGTTTTGAATAGTAATAGGTTGGAGTTGTAAATCTTCAGTCATAAAATTAAATAGTTATGTTGGTTTAAGCTTAGAAACTAAGATATCAGAATCTTTTAAATGCAGCTTCCGTCGCCATTGATGTGTAAACAATTATAGATTGCAAAAGTAAAATTATTTCTTCGTAATTATAAAGGTGTTTACTGAAAATTAACAGGAAAAATGTTTGATTTGTGAATAACTTAGGGCAAAGCTTTCAGCAAACTATTCAGCCGACGTTACAAACATTTTTCAATCAGCTAAAAATAAACTATTTTTGTAGTCGTTTTAATTTTCTGAAAAAAGTTCAGCACATGTCAGCAAATAACCAACAAAAAAAGAAAGTCTTGTTTATCGATCGGGATGGTACGATTATCATTGAACCGTCAGTCACCTATCAGGTTGACAATCTGGAACAACTGGAGTTTTTACCCGGTGTAATCCGCAATTTGTATTTCATCCGGCATAAACTTGATTTCGAATGGGCAATGGTGACTAATCAGGACGGGCTGGGCACACCCGGTTATCCGCAGGCTCATTTCGATACGGTACAGGGAAAGATGATGCAGGTACTCAATAATGAAGGGATTGATTTTGATAAAATCTTTATTGATAAATCTTTTCCGGAGGAAAACCTGCCGACACGGAAACCTGGTACAGGGATGTTGATGGAGTATTTTTCTGATACTTATGATTTGGATCATTCTTTTGTAATCGGCGACAGAGTTACTGATGTTGAATTAGCAAAGAACCTGGGTTGTAAGGCAATACTTATAAGTGGGGATGATAAGGCTCTGGAAGATAGTGGATTGCAGGAGTATTGCGCTTTACAAACAACTTCGTGGGATTGCATTACCGAATTTTTATTTGCTGGAGAAAGGGTTGCTACAGTTCAGCGTACAACCAAAGAAACGGATATTTTTGTGAGAATTAATTTAGATGGAAGTGGAAAAGCAGATATCAATACCGGCTTGAAGTTCTTCGACCACATGCTGGAACAAATCGGTCGCCATGCCGGTTGTGACCTCACTATTCAGGTAAAAGGAGATTTGGAAGTAGACGAGCACCACACCATTGAAGATACTGCTCTCGCACTCGGTGAAGCACTTTCAAAGGCTATCGGCGACAAGCGTGGTATCGAACGGTATGGCTTTACCCTGCCGATGGATGAAAGTCTGTGCTCAGTAGCGTTGGATTTCGGTGGTCGTCCCTGGTTGATGTACGATGTGCAGTTCAAACGGGAATATGTGGGGGACATGCCGACGGAAATGGTCATGCATTTCTTCAAATCACTGAGTGATGCTGCCCGCATGAATCTGAATATCAAAGCAGAAGGAGATAACGAACACCACAAGATTGAAGGAATCTTCAAGGCATTGGCAAAATCCATCAAAATGGCGGTAAAACGGGATATATATCAGTATGAATTACCTTCGACCAAGGGAACGCTATAAAAAGCGGAAAGCTGAAAACGTAGAGCGAAAAGCGTATGGAGAAAAAGCGTTAAATTAAATTTTAAACTGGTATATAAGATTTTTACTTTATGATAATAAATGTATTCTGTTCTTCGCTTTCCGCTTTCCGTTTTTCGCAAAAAATATCTTTCGAAAAATGAATAAGATCATATTAATACTCCTCCTCCTCCCATTCATTGTCTCGGCTCAGCCTCGTTTGGTGGTGGGTATCATGGTTGACGGATTGCAACAAAGACATATTGAAGAATTACGGGATCGTTTCGTCGCAGGTGGTTTCAAAAAACTGACTGGTGAGGGCGTTTCTTTCCCTAATATAGTTTGTAATATCGTATCTTCGGGAAACGCAACTGATATTGTAACGCTAACTTCCGGTACGGTTCCTTATTATCATGGTGTTGTGTCGAATCAGGTCTTTAACCGGAATACAGGTAATGTAGAATCGGTTTTTCAGGATGCTGCATATTCCGGGATAGAATCTCCTTTGAAACTATCAGCCAGAAATTTCAGAACGACGGGTATTGTTGATGAGCTCATGATGGCTACTCAACGGAAATCAAAGTCCTATGCCATCGGTTTACATGCTGAAGATGTTATCGCGTTGGGTGGTCATGCCGCCAATGGTGTGGTTTGGATGGATGACGTGCTGATGAAATGGAGTTCGACGGATTATTATGCGGAAGGTATGCCCTGGCAGGCACTGGATATGAATGTTAACGGAGCTTTTCAGCGTTATGTCGACCGGGTATGGCAGCCATTGTATCCGACGTCAACCTACCTGGCTGCATTGAATGAGAGAAATCCAAAGTCGTTTGAATATAAAAGCACCTCGAAAAAAAAGAGTAACAGTCCGGCCACCATGTTGAAGCAAACTCCTTCAGCTAATTCCCTGATAGCAGAATTGGCATTGCGGATTTTTCAGGAGCAAGAGTTGGGAATGGATAAATTTCCGGATGCTTTGATGCTTCAATTTACGGTACGCACACCCAATGAGAAAAAATTCTCGCTGCAAACACTCGAAAAAGAGGACATGTACCTGCGGTTAGATGATGAATTGCAATTTCTGATTCAGAAAATTGAAAATAAAATCGGAGCAGATAAGGTGCTTTTTGTTCTTTTTGGGAACCAAACCAATACCTATACGCCGGAAGAGTTGAAAGAACATAATGTGCATGCCGGCTATTTCAATGCCAATCGTTCCATGGCCCTGTTAAGTTCTTATCTGATGGCCATTTATGGTCAGGAGAAATGGATCAGTGGTTATTATGGTAAAAATATTTATCTGAACAAAAAACTGATAGAAGAAAAAGGTGTTGATTTCAGGCAAATGCAGGAAGTTGCCATTGAATTTATGCTGGAATTTGAGGGAGTGCAGTCGGCATACCGCTTTAGTCAGCTTATGAATAACGGAGCTAATCCGGGAACTGAAATGGCTAAAATCAGGAATTCGACGTATAAAAACTATGCCGGCGATATTATCCTTACCCTGATGCCGGGCTGGCTGGAAGTTGATGACCGTGAAAATCCGGTTGGTGAATCGAATACCTTGATTTCCAAATTGCCGGTTTGGTTTTATGGTGCAAAAATTCCGCAGCAACGAATAGTAAATCAATATCAAATTACAGATATAGCACCCACGATTTCGAGTATATTAAATATACCATATCCGAATGCAAATATCGGGGAGGCAATTAAATTAACGAACAACGAATAGCGGAAAATGGATATGGTAGAGACAGGGCATGCCCAGTCCCCACGACAAACATGCGACGAAACGTCAATAGATACATTAAAAATGAAATACAATTTTGATGAAATAATCGACCGCACGAACACCAATGCGGTAAAATTAGAACGATGTAAAACCCTCTTCGGAACGGAGGATGTGTTGCCTTTGTGGGTGGCGGACATGGATTTCCGTACACCCGATTTTGTGTTGGAAGCCATACAAAAGCGTATAGAACATCCTATATTAGGCTATACTATGCCACCACGTAACTTCTTCAATTTATTCACGGAATGGGTTAGAACGCATCACGACTGGGAACTGGAAAGAGATGAGGTTGGGTTTGTTCCCGGGATAGTTCCGGCACTGGCATTTGCCGTACAGTGTTACACCGAACCCGGTGATGAGATTATTGTGCAACCGCCGGTTTATTATCCTTTCTTCAATGTGATAAAAAATAACAACCGGACGTTGGTGTATAATCAGCTTATTGAAGAAAAGGGAAAGTTTGAAATGGATTTCGAAGATTTGGAACGAAAGATTACTTCCAAAACGAAGATGCTCATTCTGTGTAATCCCCATAACCCCGGTGGGCGGGTGTGGTCTTTGAAAACCCTCCGCAAGCTTGATAACATTTGTTCAAAACACAATGTCCTGATTGTTTCTGACGAGATTCATGCAGATATGGTCTTGTCCGGAAGTAAACATATTCCCTTTGCGACGGTTTCTAAAAAAGCTGCAGCCAATTCGGTCACTTTTATGGCACCCAGTAAAGTATTTAATATGCCTGGTGTTGTTTCTTCATTTTACATCATACCCAACCCTGAATTATACAGGAAATATGCTGAATATCTGGAAGCTTCTGAGATGGGATCGGGGAATATATTTGCCTATCAGGCAACTGTAGCCTGCTATGCCAAAGGTGAAAACTGGCGGGTTGCAATGTTGAAATATGTAGAAGAAAATGTGAATTATGTAATGGAATATCTCCGGGAGTTCATTCCGCAAATTAAGCCTATGCGCCCCGAAGCTTCATTTCTGATGTGGCTTGATTGCAGGGATTTAGGCATGGACAGCGATGAACTGCATCGTTTTTTTGCCCGAAAAGCCGGTTTAGGTTTAAACAAAGGAACCATTTTCGGTCCCGGCGGCGAGTATCATTTGCGTATGAATGTGGCGTGTTCCCGTAAAATTATAGAACAAGCCATGATGCAACTTAAAAAAGCCATATCTTTTAAATAAGATGAGATAAACAATGGATGTGAAAATTGAAAAATCGTGGAAAGAGGCGCTGCAAGCAGAATTTGACAAGCCTTATTTTGCAGCACTTGTTGACTTTGTCAAACGGGAGTACGCAACCAAAAGGATTTTTCCTCCTGCTCCCCTGATTTTTAATGCATTCGATCAATGTCCGCTGGATGAAGTGAAAGTTGTTATCCTTGGACAAGATCCCTATCACGGTCCCGGCCAGGCACATGGATTGTGTTTCTCTGTCAACGACGGGGTCGAGTTTCCACCCTCCCTGATCAATATCTTCAAAGAAATTGAGCGTGACTTACATATTCCGGTACCATCAACCGGTAATTTGTTGCGTTGGGCAAAGCAGGGAGTTTTGCTCCTGAATGCTACTTTGACGGTCGAGGCCCACAGAGCTGGCTCTCATCAGGGTAAAGGATGGGAAGTATTTACGGATGCGGTAATCAGGGTGCTTTCAGAGAAAAGAGAAAATCTGGTTTTTATGCTTTGGGGATCTTATGCACAACAGAAAGGAATTCAGATTAATCATTCGAAACATTTGGTTTTGCGGTCGGTTCATCCATCTCCGTTATCTGCCTACAGAGGATTTATCGGATGCGGACATTTTTCGGAAGCAAACGAATTTTTAATTTCAAAAGAAAAAACGCCAATTCAATGGTAAAGAATGTCAACAGTCATCAGTCATCAGTCAACGGTCATCAGTCAACGGTCAACAGTCATATCAGACCGTAGACCGTAGACCGTAGACCGCAGACCGCAGACTGCAGACAAATATAAACATACATCATAAACAAAAAATCATGGCATTACAGGAATCATTAGAACAAGAAGGCAATATCCTTTTCAGATACAGGAGTTTCTTGCCACTTATTATTATTTTAGCGGGAATCATCGTGTTTTTCTACGACAACATCACCCAACAGGTGGTTTCGAATGATACAACTTATACGTTGATTGAGATTATCTCGCTGGTGGTTAGTTTTACGGGTTTAATAATCCGGATTATCGCGGTGGGACATACGCCTGCTAATACATCAGGCAGAAATACAAAAGCACAGTTGGCTGATGAAATCAACACAACAGGTATTTATTCTACTGTACGGCACCCGTTGTATCTGGGTAATTTCTTTATGTGGGCAGGTGCTGTGATTCTGATTGCCAATGTATGGTTTTTCATTGTTTTTGTATTGGCTTACTGGATTTATTATGAAAGAATCATGTATGCCGAAGAGCAATTTCTCCGCCGGAAATTCGGTCAGCCCTATATCGACTGGGCAGCTAAAACACCGCCTTTTATCCCATCCGGTAAATATAAAGTGAAATCGAAATACCCTTTCAGCATGAAAAAAATACTGAAAAAGGAGAAGAACGGGGTATTTGCCATTTTTATACTGCTGTTTATTTTTCACAACATCCGGAATTCGTTTATCAGCGGAGAAATAAAAATTGAAAATGACTGGATATTGTGGTGCACGCTGGCATCAGCAGTTATTTATTTTGTGTTGAAATTAATCAAGAAATATACAAACTTGCTGAATGAATCGGGCAGGTAGCCTGTGATTTATTTTTGAGTTTCAAAGCTTATTTGCAACGACCGCCTGTAAAAAGTAACAGACGGTCGTTTTTTGTGTGTTAATTTCAACCAGCGATGTTCCGGTGGTTTTTGACTCATTTTGACATTTATATGTCCCAAACTGATACAGCTTATTTTTTTACCTGTATATCTTTGCAAACAAGAATAAATGTGATGACAATTTTATCAATATAATAAGAGTTACAATAAATACATAATAATAACAACTCAAATTAACTGAAAAAACTGATTTTATGCGAAAACACAAACTTTTTTTTCTTTTTATCTTTGTTTTTGCCACGGCAATTATTCAGGCACAAATACGTGTGTCGGGAATTGTGTCTGATCAAAACAATGATCCGTTGATAGGTGTTACGGTAAAAGTTATCGACACCAATGTGGGAACCATAACTGACCTGAACGGGAAGTATACAATCGCTGTGCCCGCAGGTAAAAATTCATTGGAATTTTCTTATACCGGATTTACAACATTGAGGATGCCTGTCAATAATCAGGCTTACATCAATGTAACCTTGAAAGAATCTATTAAGCAACTGGAAGAGGTTATGGTAATAGGGTATGGCGCAATGAAAAAGCGTGATATCACTGGAGCCATCAGTTCTATTTCTGCGCAAACCATAGAAGAGAAAACGCCTATCAGTATTTATGATGCTTTACAGGGACAATCATCGGGTGTGCAAATTGTAACAGGTAGTGGAGCCCCCGGCGAAGGTTCTGAAATTCGTATTCGTGGAGTTTCTACATTTGATGAAGGTGCCAGTCCGCTTTTTGTTGTGGATGGGGTTCCGCTTGATAACGTAGACAATATCAATCCAAACGATATCGAAAGTATCGAAGTGTTAAAAGATGCAGCATCGGCTGCAATTTATGGATCTCGTTCGGCAAACGGAGTTATTCTGGTTACAACAAAAAAAGGAGAGAGAACCCGCCCGAGAGTTGATGTGAGGTATTTGCGCAGCTATAGTACCTTGTCGCGCAGTATGCCAAGAGCCAATGGAGATGAAAGAAGATATTATGACGATATTCGCAAACAATATCTGGTTGGTGGTGACTATCTGATTAATATCGTAGATTCGCTGGCTTATATTACCAATCAGGATTTGGATATTGTGAACCTTCTGTTTCGCCCCGCAACCCGCGATCAGGTTGATTTTAGTGTTTCTGGAGCTTCTGAAACCTTTAACTATTACATGAGCACAGCCTATTTGAACGAGAAGGGTATTATAGTAAACAGTGATTTTGATAGAATTACCTCCAGAATTAATACAGAATATAAGCCTTCCAAATCGTTGACTGTTGGAAGTAAGGTACAGTTTGCTTATTCATCCAAAAATGGAATAGATGAAGATGGTGTGTTGAATTCATTATTAGTTAAACCTGCTTATTTGGCGATTTTAAATCCCGACGGTACTTATATACCTAATATCAGCGCCCGTCGTAATCCTCTTGCGGTTGCCATGACTGATGTAAATAAAGCTCAAACCTACAGGGCGTCCATGTATGAATATGTCGACTGGAAATTGTCAGATAAATTAAAACTCAATTCATCGATTCAGATGAATTATTATCAGGAAAGATACCAAAGGAGGAGATCTTCAACACAGTTATCAACAGAAGAAGCCGGCACACCGAATAGTGGTTCGCGCGACCGGACACTCATCAATTATGAGATTACAAATGAGAACTACGCTACGTATACCGATACCTGGGGGGATTATCATGATGTAACGGCCATGTTGGGAAACAGCATTAATTTTTGGGGTGTCGAAAGATTAAATATGCTCGGCATGAATATGACTTCTGATATAATTTATACTTTGAATGCCGCTTCTTCTTTTGATGCCCGGAATACATCCACCAATATGTCCAGGAGCGCCATGTTGTCATATTTTGGACGACTGACTTATGGCTATAAAGGAAAATACCTCGCAAATTTCAATATGCGTTACGATGGTTCTTCTCGATTTGGTAAGGACAATCGCTGGGGCGCTTTTCCTTCCGGTTCAGTAGGATGGAGATTCTCTGATGAGAAATTCATGCGGTTCTCCAGACAAGTGCTGAGCGATGGTAAGTTGAGAGCCAGTCTTGGGGTTACCGGAAATCAACGTATCGGAGACTATGATGCATGGCAACTTTACAGTCCTAATTTCATTTACGAAGGAATTTCCGGCATTGCTGCCAGTAATCTGGCCGACAGAAACCTGGGATGGGAGAGTACAACGCAGTATAATGGAGGGGTAGACTTGGTGCTCTTCAAAAATAGAGTCAGAATTTCTATTGACTATTATAAAAAGCTTACCGATCAGTTGCTGGCAAAAGTTGAATTGCCTAAAGAATCGGGTTTTCAAACTACCAGAAGAAATGTGGGTGCTATGACCAATGAAGGTATCGAAGGGTCAATAGATTTTGATATTATTCATAAAACGGATTTAAAATGGACTGTTAATCTGAATGTTGCCAATAATAAAACCATTATTACCAGGGTAGCTGATGATATTCCTTTCTATCGTGGTATGCATGACGCAATTTATGTACAACCTAATGCCCGCCTGGGGGAATTCTACGGATATCAGTATCAGGGGATTTTCGCTTTCGATGAATCCAATGCGTTTACACCGGATGGACAAAGACTGACTCCTGTGTTCTCAAACGGGGTGTTTCAAAACTCCTATTATCTCGGCAGTCAGCCTTATTCAGGAGTTGTAGAACAGAAAAAAGCAGCTAACGGAGACATTTTGAAAGGTGGAGATGTGGATTTGGCTGATACTGACGGAAACTGGATTATTGACCTGAATGACAAAAAAGTGATTGGTTGTGCTCAACCATTCCTGTACGGAGGATTCAGCACCAATCTTACTTATAAGAATCTGACTTTATCGATGATGTTTTATTACTCATTGGGTGGACAAATTTACAACTATGCACTGGCTCGTCAGAACTCATTTGAGTTTGATGGTGTAACGCCAACTCCTTATGCAATTGAAAATATGTGGACTAAACCGGGTGATGATGCTATTTACCCAGTGCCCAAGAAGAGTGAACACAACCGCTTGGCTCCTTCAGATTTCTTCCTTGAAGATGCTTCTTATATTAAACTAAAATCAGCCCGTATTTCTTATCGAATCCCGGGTTCGAAATTGGAGAAGGTTTTCCTGAAAGGGGTTAATGTGTATGTGTATGGAAATAATCTTCTGACCTTCACGAATTATTCAGGTTACGACCCTGAATTCAGGGGCGGTGGCGATGCCTTAACTTTAGGAATCGACCAAAACAGTTATCCCCGTAAACGTGAATTTGGTTTCGGTTTAAATGTAAATTTCTAAAATGTTGACCATCATGAAAATATATAAGAAAATTAAAATAAAAATAATCGGAATACTGTTCATTGCGGGTTTAAGCTCCTGTGAATTGCTTATGCAAGAACCAATCAGCGATTTGACTGCTGATAGTTTCTGGAAATCGCAGACAGATGCCGAAGTGGGAGTTGCAGCTATTTATTCTTCTATGTCGACAGCTCTTGCCCGTGGTTTATGGGACTGGGGTGAACTCAGGGGAGAAAGTTTTCTGCCGCATGAGAAAGAAGCTTATGATCAGGGAGAACTGATATTCAATAATATCCTGAATGACAACAATGCGACTTTGTGGACACAACTTTATCAGGTAATCGGTCAGGCTAATTCGGCGATCAAATATATACCGAGTATTACCATGACTCCTTCATTGAAGAACAACCTGCTGGCAGAAGCATATACGTTACGAGCTTGGGCCTATTTTTACGCGGTAAGAGTTTGGGGGGATGTGCCTCTCTATACAGAACCTCTTGAAGAAATCGGACCTGCTATGTATCGCCCCAGAGAAGATAAAAATTATATTCTTGAAAATGTTGTTCTGGTTGACCTCGAAAAAGCCTATTTGATGATTGACAGAACCTCCGTGAAACGTACACGTGTCAATGTCGCTGCAATTTGTGCCATGTTGATGGATGTAAATGCCTGGATGCACAGGTATGAACGGGTTGTCACAATCATGAATGAAAGGGTAAACGGATTGAATTCGAGTAACTGGAATCTGATTGCAACTACTCCGGCTAATTTTAAAAACGACTGGAGAGGAATTTTTATAGAAGACCCTGTTCTTCCTGCGTCGAAGGAGGTACTGTTCAAAATGGCTTATGAGGTTTTTGGTAATGGTATTAACCAGGCTGTTAGCTATTTTGCAAGTTCTCAACCCAAAGTGTGGGTTTCAACCTATGTGAAAAATAGTTTGTACAATGCAGGTACTGATATGAGATTTGGTTCGACACAGTGGGAAAGTATTGACACGCAGAATTCGAAGTTAAACCGTAAATTCTGGTATAATGGAACAGTTTTCTCGGGCACAACAGGCAGAGATGTCGATTTGGTTATGTATCGTTATGCCGATATTGTATTGTTATATGCTGAAGCTTTAGCAATGACCGATAATTTCAGTGAAGCAGTTTATCAGTTAAACAGAATCAATACCCGTGCAGGAAATACAGCCTATTTTACCGCTGATTTTGTAAGTCAGGAAGAGTTAATCGATGCTATTTTGCTGGAAAGACACAGAGAATTTCTGGGTGAAGGTAAACGCTGGTTTGATTTAGTACGTTGCAACAGACTGAATTTGCTTGAAGAGAGAAATAATGTGATAATCAAACCTAATCAGATTTATTTTCCGATCCATAGGGATCACATCAATCAAAATCCTTTAATTGATCAGAATCCATATTAATAACTGCAAAATCTTCTATATATGAAACATATATTTTTAATATCAACAATTGTCGTATTTATGTTCTCAGGATGTCTGGGTATACCCGAGGATTATGAATACACACCTGCTAATAAAAGCAATGTAGTAGATATGACGGTTTGGGACTTTATTAAATCCCGGCCGGATGTATTCTCTGAATTTACTGCTGCAATAAGGGAAAGTGGAATCGATACGACTCTGTATTATTCATCAACAACCAAATATACTTATTTGTTGCTGAATAATAGTGCAATGGGCAGTCTTACGGCTATTCTGGGAGCTGTTACTCCAACAAATAAAACCAAATGGGAGAATTTGCTGAAATATCATATCATCGATGGTTACTACCATGGATTAGGACAGCTTAATTTTGACCCGACGCCCGTTGTGACCTTATGGCGTTCGCCTGATGCCTACATGACATTGCAACTTGAAAACAGAAATTCATTTAATTATTCCCGGTTAATTGTAAATGGCCTGGATCCGGCATGGCAGAGCCTGACGAATTCACTAAAATATGCTGTAACTTCTAATTTGATGTGTACCAATGCAGTTTGCCATGTTTTAAACAGACATGCACGACCGGTTAATAACAATACATTTAACTAATCTATAGAAATTAATCAACATGAAGATAAAAGAATTTTTATTATTATTTGTCATACTATTTGCCGGTTGCAAGCCGGATCCTATCGATCTGGATGCTTTTGCTGAACCCAGAATTATTTTTATGGTCGACAGTATAGTGGTTGATCTGAATGCAGCCCGTGTTCCGGAAATAGTATCTGTAATTCAGGCGGAAGCTGGTCTTACAAGTGTTACTCAGTATGTAATTAAATCTGAACTTTCAGAAACAATGTACGAAAGTCCGGTTACTTCTTTTTCAAATGTCAATAGCTTTTCTATTTCAAAATTAATTCCATATACCGAAGATGTAGTTGGATTTAAGGTAGAAGCCAAAGATAAAGCAGGCCGTATCGTGTCGGCAACACTGCCGATCAGGGTAATTCCCTTAAGAGATGCACCTACTGTAAATTTCAGGGTAAATGGCATTGAATCGACAGTAGTAAGTTATCGTGAAGGAGATCCGATGCCAGTCATTGTGATCAATGCCTCAAGTGAAGATGAACTCATGACTTTTGCAGTTTCGAAAGTGGTAAACCGGATTGAGACTCCCATCCTTATTGAAGGTAAAGATACAATTAAATTCTCGGGTCAGGATAAATCTTACCGGGTCGATCTGAGTGTGGATGGTTATCAGTTTGAACCAAAAACAACTGCAGTGAAGGTATATGTTTCGGCAGGCGAACAAAGTAAACCTAAAATTAAAGTGGCAACATTAAAAATTGAGTTTACCGAAATCCCGGGTCCGGAAGTTGTCTTTACAGGTGGAGCCTCAATCAGTGCAAATGAATTTTCAAATGTAACGATAGCAGGTAGTATTACTGCCGAAGCTAAAATAAAACAAGTAAAACTCTTCAGAAAGAAAACTTCGGGGAATGTGTTGCTTAACGAGGTTAATTTGTCGCCCACACAAGCTTCCTATCCTTTCTCTGTTCAGTTAGAAAGGCTTACAATGGAAGATCAGGGACTGATTGTACAGGCAACAGATGGAAATAATAAGACAACTTCCTTTACATGTACTGTTCAGGTTGTTGAAACAGCCCCGGCGCCTACAGTAACGTTAAACCAGACGATTGATGCATTCAACGGAGTTGATGACGGACAAAACATAACCCTGACAGGTAGTATCTCAACACTCAGCGGTTATCAATCGGTCGATTTTGTTGTATACGACAACACAGGTGCTATTATACAAAGAATTCCGGTAAGTTATTCAGGTAATAATATCACGTTGAATCCAACTTTCGCTGCAACTAAGTCAACCCGCAAAGTTGGAATTGAGGTTGTGGATATCAATGGTAAGGTAACAAATATTTACCGTGACGTGCATGTTGGATATTATTATGCACGGGTATTGATGTCAATGGCCGGTGAAGATTCCAAAGCCACATCCGATACCGGGCCTCTTCCCGGACCTTTCTTCTCTGCCAAAAACAGGAAAGCAATGAGTTATATCGAAGGTAAGGCTGCCCCAATGGAATGTGATGTGGCTTTCCATACGCAATCAACCTATGGTGCCGTTCGTGTTGGTAACATGACTTATGCGAGAGGATCAGCCAAATTTACAGGTCATACAAAAACCGGCGCCGGTCTGGATACCTGGGGAACATCCACCAATTACACCGTTAAGACGATTTCGGCAGTCAACCGTGCTGATTTTGACGAGACAACGATTGACAATCTCGAAGCATTAACATTTACCGGAAGCTCAGAAAGTCCGGTGATTGCATCCGGAGCTTTCCCGAATCCTGTACCTGCCAATATGGTAATAGGTTATCAGGCTCAAATTGATGGACAACCGAAGAATGTGATGTTTATTTATGATATGTTTGACAATATGCCGGCCGATAAATCAGCATCGACTTTCTATATCAAAGTAAAAATTCAGAAGTAACAATATTCCTGTCAGGACATAAACAGT
>JACDJB010001737.1_pt1 | contig 17048 bp, 20 predicted proteins | sample 7454121 | NCBI WGS metagenome assembly JACDJB01 (sample SAMN14253290, study PRJNA609438) | sludge metagenome | isolation source: sludge after 25d culture with pyrite | collected 2018-12-20 | reverse complement strand
CTCAGCGCCCGGGGCGCTTCAGTGCCGACGACTGCAGCGGCGCCGAGGCCTGGCGGCTGGCGCCGGCGTCGTTCATGCGCGAAAGGTACTCGCGCCAGAGCCGATCGTGCGAGTGCCCGAGGTAATACAGATAATCCCACGAGTAGATGCCGGTGGCGTGCCCGTCGCTGAAGCGCGGCTGCAGCGCGTAGTTGCCCACCGGTTCGAGCGCATCGATGGTGACTTCGGCCTTGCCGACCTGGAGCACCTCCTGGCCCGGGCCGTGTCCGCGTACTTCGGCCGACGGCGAGTACACGCGCAGGTACTCGAAGGGCAGCCGGAAATTGCGCCCGTCGGAGAACTCGAGCTCGAGCACGCGCGAGCGTTGGTGGACGACGATCTTCGTCGGGTACGGAGTCGGAGCGTTCAGGCCGGCCATGGGAATTCGCGGGGCGTTCGGAGCTTGCGCCATCGCACCGCCACTGCGCGGTGCCTGCGTCGATGGTACCGCGATTCCTGGTGCCGCGATTCCGCTGCCGCGATCAGCGATGCGCGTCGCGCCCGCTCTCGGTCCGGATCGACAGGCGCTCGTGGCCGCTGCCGCGATCGAGCACGCTGACGAAACGGATCGCAACCTCGCCGCCGGGCTCGCGCAGCACGCCCGGGTCGCCGCCGCGCGCCCGGCCCGGCGTCATCACCACGCACGGCAGTTCACTGCTCGCGCCCAGCCCGCGCAACAGCCACGCGTCCTCGAAGAAGGCCGAATCGCCGACGCGCACGCCGACGGCGATCGCCTCGCCGACCCACAGGCGCGCGACGAGCCAGTGCGCGCGCGACGCATGGCTCTCGCGAGCGGGCAACTGCTCGATCGCCTCGATCGTGCCCAGCGCGATCGAACGGGCGGGCGCTGCGCTTCGCCGGTCGCCGTCGATCGGTGCGTCGTGTTCGAGCGCGATCAGCGCGCCGGGCGTCGCGCGCGGAACGGCCGACTCGCGCGCGATCACCGTGCGACCGTCGGGACGCTCGAGCAGTCGCGTGGCGCTCTCGCTCTCGCCGATCCAGTTCGGCGCTGACGCCGCCCCGGCGTGCGCCCCGCCGAAGGCCAGGCGGATGATCGTGTTCTGCTCCCAGCGTCCGTACTCGTAGCGCGCTTCGCCGCTGCGTGTCGCGCCCGTGGCGACGTCGCCGGCGTTTTGGTCGTGCCGCGCGACCGGTGCCGCCCCGGCCGCGCCCAGCGGCCGCCGATCGGCGGCATAGGTTTTCGGCAGGCCGAAACGCAGGCGAACCGGTTGCGACGCCGCCGATGCGGCCGGGTGCGCGCCGGAGATGCGCGGCGTGGCCGCCGCCGACCAGCAGCTTTCGAGATCGTCGAACAGGCGCATCGCGTCGGCCTCGGGCAGCGGCAAGGCCAGCGCCCCCCTCGGCTCGCCGTCCTCGCGAAGCCACTGGCTGCGCCACTTCGCGAGCGAGTCGGGAACGCGATGCGTGTCCAGGCGCACCGCGTGGACCGCGGTGAGCGCCATGCGCGGGCCGTACTCGTTGTCACGCGGTGCGCCGCGGTCGATCCGGTAGCCGACGCGCGCGGCAAGCCGCGCGGCGAGTCGCTGCGCCAGGTCTGCCTCGGCGCCGAAGCGCGCGGAGAGCGAAGCGCACTCGAGCAGCAGCGGATAGACGAAGAGCGCGCGCGGCGTCGCCGGCTTGACCAGCGGCACCGCGTCGGCAATCTCTTCGTCCTGGAACGACGTACGCCGCGCGTTGCGCGCGAGCACGCACAACTCGTCCCATTCGGCGGCCTGCGGAACGCAGCGGTAGCGCAACTGCAGCGAGACGATGCGCGACTGCGCATCGAGCGCGCGCATCAGCGGCAGGACCGCGGCGAGCGATTCCCGCGCCCCGGAGATCTCCGTGACCTCGTCGCCCGCACGCGCGTTCTGTGCATGCACGCGCTTGTAGAGGTTGCGCAATGCGTGCAGGCTGCCCAGCGCCGACTGCAGCAGCGGCCACTCGATCGGCGTGAAGGGAACGGGACGCCCGGCCAGCGGCTCGAGTCGAGCGACGATCGCGCGCCACTGCTCGACGCGCAGCGTCTCGAGCACCTCGGTGAGCACCTGCGGACCGGCTCGGGTGACGGCGCAGGAACGCTCCGTCAGGCGCACGAGCAGCGCACGGATCGCGTCGAGCCGCGCGCCCGGCTCGGCGGACAGGCCGCGCAGCCAGGCGTCGGCGCTTCGCGCATCGACGATGCCTTCGAGCTCAGGAGCGGATCCGACTTCCATCGGGCGTCGTCGCCATGACCGGACCCTTCAGTGTCCGCCAGCGGAGAACGCCGGGCGCCCACCACGCGACCGCCGCCGCCGGGACGGCGACGAGCGGCGCCTCATCGACCCTCGACGGCGGGCGGTGCCGTGACGTCGAACGCGCGCTGAAGCGCACCGACGTAGGCATCGAGCCGCGCGCGCACGGCGGCGCTGCGCGCCGTCGCCCGGGCGTTCTCGCCGCCTCGCGCGACACCCCAGACCGCATCCGGAAAGTGACGGTCGTCGCGCCAGCGCGGAATCACGTGCCAGTGCAGGTGCGGAACCTGGTTTCCCAGGCTGGCGAGGTTGATCTTGTCCGGCGCCAGCGCCGCGCGTTGCACCGACTCGACGCGCACGACGACGTCGAAGAGCTCGCGCCGCCGGAGTTCGTCGAGGTCGCTCATCTCCGCGACGTGCGCGTTCCAGACGACCCGGGTGAACGCCGGGTGGTCGGCGTCGCCGGCCAGCACGATGCGCCACCAGTCCGAAGCGACCAGCAGCCGCCCGCCGTCGCTGTTGCACAGCGGGCACTTCTCGTCGTGCGCCATCGTCGATCCTTTCAGAAGAGCTTCGCCACCGAATGCCACCAGGCGTCGGGCACCCGCAGCAGCACCGCGGTGGCCAGCGAATAGCGTGCGAGCTTGCCCAGCGCCATCCAGCCCACGCTCGGCCAGAACGGCATGCGTAGCCACCCGGCGACGGTGCAAAGCGGATCTCCCACTGCCGGCAGCCACGCGAAGAACAGCGCCTTCGGGCCGAGTGCGCGGAACCACTTCCAGTAGCGCGTCTCCTTGCCGCGCGCCAGCGCCTCGTGCGCGCCGTAGCCGAGCCAGTAGTCGACCACGCCGCCGATCGTGTTGCCGACCGTGGCCACCGCGATCGCCACCCAGTAGAGCCCGGGGTTGAGCTTCACGAAGCCGAACACCGCCGGCTCGGAGCCCAGCGGCAGCAGCGTCGCCGAGACCATCGCGACGACGAAGATCGACGACAGCCCGTGTTCGGGCAGGGCAAACCAGTCGAGGACCGAGGCGAAGGCAGCTTGCATCCGGGCAGGAATCGAAAGCGGGCCCGGCGGTAGAATTCGCCGCCATGCCGATCGACTATCTGAAGAGGATCCTGACCGCAAAGGTATACGACGTTGCCGAGGAATCTCCCCTCGAGCTCGCCGACATCCTTTCGGATCGGCTGTCCAATCGCGTGCTGCTCAAGCGCGAGGACATGCAGGCGGTGTTCTCGTTCAAGCTGCGCGGCGCCTACAACCGCATGGCGCGCCTGCCTGCCGACACGCTCGCGCGCGGCGTCATCGCCGCCTCGGCGGGCAACCACGCACAGGGCGTCGCGCTGGCCGCCCGCAGGCTCGGCTGTCGCGCGGTGATCGTCATGCCGGTGACGACGCCGCACGTGAAGGTCGACGCCGTGCGCGCGCTCGGCGGCGAAGTCGTGCTCAGCGGCGACTCGTACAGCGACGCGGCCGGCGCCGCGCTCGAGTTGCAGCAGCGCGAGGCGCTCACCTTCGTGCACCCCTTCGACGATCCGGACGTGATCGCCGGCCAGGGCACGGTCGGCATGGAGATCCTGCGCCAGCACCCCGGCCCCATCGAGGCGCTGTTCGTGCCGATCGGCGGCGGCGGGCTCGCCTCGGGAATCGCCTGCTACGTCAAGCAGGTGCGCCCCGAAATCCGCATCATCGGCGTGCAGACCGACGATTCCGACGCGATGGCGCGCTCGATCGCCGCCGGCGAGCGCATCGAGCTGCACGACGTCGGCCTGTTCTCCGACGGCACGGCGGTGAAGAAGGTCGGCAGCGAGACGTTCCGACTGTGCCGCGAACTGCTCGACGAAGTCGTCATCGTCGACACCGACGCGATCTGCGCCGCGATCAAGGACGTCTTCCAGGACACGCGCTCGATCCTCGAGCCGGCCGGCGCGCTGTCGATCGCCGGCCTGAAGAGCTGGGTCGCGCGCGAAGGCGTCAACGGCCGCACGCTGGTGGCGGTGGCGAGCGGCGCGAACATGAACTTCGACCGCTTGCGCTTCGTCTCCGAGCGCGCGGAGATCGGCGAGAAGCGCGAGGCGATCTTCGCGGTGACCATTCCCGAGGAGCGCGGCAGCTTCCGCCGCTTCTGCTCGATCGTCGGTCCGCGCAACGTCACCGAGTTCAACTACCGCATCGCCGACCCGAAGGAAGCGCACGTCTTCGTCGGCATCCAGACCTCGCGCGCCGACGAGGCGCAGGAACTCGCGCGCGGGTTCTCCGAGGCGGGCTTTCGCACCGTCGACCTCACCGAGGACGAGCTGGGCAAGCTGCACCTGCGCCACATGGTCGGCGGCAACTCGCCGCTGGCGCGCAACGAGCGGCTGTACAGCTTCGAGTTCCCCGAGCGGCCCGGCGCGCTGATGCGCTTCCTGTCGAGCATGAGTCCGAACTGGAACATCTCGCTCTTTCACTACCGCAACCACGGCGCCGACTACGGGCGCATCCTGGTCGGCATGCAGGTACCGGCGCGCGACGACGAGGAATTCACCCGCTTCCTCGACTCGCTCGGCTACCCGTACCACGACGAATCCAGGCATCCCGGCTATCGACTATTCCTCGGCGCACACGCGAACGGCGAAGTTCGTTAAAATTCAGCTGGTTATGGAACTGCTGACGCTCGGGCTGAATCACCGCACCGCGCCGCTGCGGCTGCGCGAACGTGTGTCGTTCCCCGGCGAAGCGTTGCGCGACGCGCTGGCCGACCTGCGCGCGCGCCTGTACCCGGTGGCGCCCGAGTCGGCGATTCTCTCCACCTGCAACCGCACCGAGATCTACTGCGCGACGCCCGAACCGGCACAGGCGCAGGCCGAGATCGCCGGCTGGCTCGATGCGCGCCACCGGTGCGACGACATGCTGCAGTCGCATCTGTACGCGCTGCCGAACAACGAAGCCGTGCGCCACGCGTTCCGCGTCGCCTCGGGCCTCGACTCGATGGTGCTCGGCGAGCCGCAGATCCTCGGGCAGATGAAGCAGGCGATGCGCATCGCCCACGGCGAGGGCTCGCTCGGCTCGAACCTGCACCAGCTGTTCCAGCGCTCCTTCGCCGTCGCCAAGGAGGTGCGCAGCACCACGGAAATCGGCTCGCAGTCGGTGTCGATGGCCGCCGCGGCCGTGCGCCTGGCGCGGCGCATCTTCGAAGACCTGCGCGAGACGCAGGTGCTCTTCGTGGGCGCCGGCGAGATGATCGAACTGGCGGCCACCCACTTCGCGGCGCAGCACCCCCGGCGCATCGTCGTGGCCAATCGCACGGTCGATCGCGCCAATCGCCTCGCGCAGCGCATCGGCGCCGACGCGCTGCGCCTGGCCGAGCTCAGCGACCGGCTCGACGAATTCGACGTCGTCGTCTCCTGCACCGCGAGTTCGCTGCCGATCATCGGCCTGGGCATGGTCGAGCGTGCCACGCGCGCTCGCCGGCGCCGGCCGATGTTCATGGTCGACCTCGCCGTCCCGCGCGACATCGAGCCCGAGGTGGCGCGCCTCGACGACGTCTTTCTCTACACGATCGACGATCTCGGACGACAGGTCGCCTCCGGCCAGGAGAACCGGCGTGCGGCGGTCGAGCAGGCCGAAGCGATCATCGAGACGAGGGTCGGCGCGTTCATGCAGTGGATGCGCTCGCGCGACGCAGTGCCGGCGATCCGCACGCTGCACGCTCGCGGCAAGGCGCTCGAACGCAGCGAACTCGAACGCGCACGGCGTGCGCTGGCCGGCGGCGAGCACGCCGAGCGCGTGCTCGAATCGCTCGCCCACGCGCTCACGAACAAGTTCCTGCACGGCCCCACGGTCCTGCTGCACGGCTCGGCGGCACAACGCGAGCAGTTGCTGCCGCTGATCGAGCAGTTGCTCCCCGAGCGCATCGCACCCGTCGAGCGGGCGCTGGGGGCTGCCGCCGCGCCCGAGGCGGCCGCCGCCCCGGATCCATCGGCTGCGCCGAATGCGGCGACGACGGCTGCCGACGCCGACAGCCCCACGAACGAGCACGGCCACTCGCGTTGAGGACACGCGCGCGATGAACGCCTCGATGCAGGCGAAGCTCGAGAACCTCGAGCGGCGCCTGGCCGAAGTGAACCTGATGCTCTCGAGCGAGGACGCGGCGCGCGACCTCGATGCGCTGCGCAACGCCGGGCGCGAGCACGCCGAGCTGACGGAGATCGTCGAATGCTTCCACGAATGGAAGCAGGCGGTTGCCGACCGCGAAGCTGCCGAGCAGATGCGCGACGACCCCGGGATGCGGGCTTTTGCCGACGAGGAAGCCCTGACGGCGCAGGCGCGCGCCGACGAGCAGACGCAACGGCTGCAGAAGCTGCTGCTGCCGCGCGACCCCGACGACGAGCGCAACGTGTTCGTCGAGATCCGCGCGGGAACCGGCGGCGAGGAATCGGCGCTGTTCGCCGCCGGCCTGCTTCGCATGTACCTGCGCTTCGCCGAGCGCAACGGCTGGCAGGCGGAGATCGTCTCCGCGAACGAGTCCGACCTGGGCGGGTACAAGGAGGCGATCGTACGCATAGCCGGCGCCGGCGCCTGGTCGCGGCTGAAATTCGAGTCGGGCGGACACCGCGTGCAGCGCGTTCCCGAAACCGAGGCGCAGGGCCGCATCCACACGTCGGCGTGCACCGTGGCCGTGTTGCCCGAAGCCGACGAGCTCGGTGAAGTCGAGATCGACGCCGACGAGATCCGCGTCGACGTCTTTCGCTCGTCGGGTGCAGGCGGCCAGCACGTGAACAAGACCGAGTCGGCGGTGCGCATCACGCACCTGCCCACCGGCATCGTCGTCGAGTGCCAGGACGATCGCTCGCAGCACCGCAACCGCGATCGCGCGATGAAGGTGCTGGCCGCCCGACTGAAGGACCGCCGCGCGAGCGAGGCGCAGGCGCGCGAGGCGGCACAGCGCAAGTCGCTGGTCGGCTCGGGCGATCGCTCCGAGCGCATCCGCACGTACAACTTCCCGCAGGGCCGCGTCACCGACCACCGGATCAACCTGACGCTGTACCGGCTGCAGCAGGTGATGGACGGCGATCTGGACGAACTGCTCGACGCGCTGTCGGCCGAGCACCAGGCGCGCCTGCTCGCCGAGCTCGCCGAGAACGACGCGTGAGCGCGACGCCGACCGGCAGCTGGGAACGGCTCGTGCTCGACTGCCCGCTGCCTCGACTGCAGGCGCGCATGCTGCTCGAAGCGGCGAGCGGAAAGCGCCGCGAATGGCTGATCGCACACGGCGACGAGCCCGCCGACGAGCGCGCGGCGAGCGCTTTCGAATCGCTCGCGCGCCGGCGCCTGCTCGGCGAGCCGATCGCCTATCTCGTCGGCACGCGCGAATTCGCCGGACGACGCTTCTCGACGACGCCGGCCGTGCTCGTGCCGCGACCCGAGACCGAGATGCTCGTCGACTTCGCGCTGGCGCACGCCCCTGCGCACGGCTCGGTGATCGACCTGGGCACCGGCAGCGGCGCGATCGCGATCACGCTGGCCTGCGAACGAGACGACCTGCGCGTGGTCGCGACCGACCGCAGCGAGGCCGCGCTCGCACTGGCGCGGCGCAATGCCGAAGCCTTGTGCCCCGAAGCACTGCACGGCGCACGCCTCGGCCTGCGCCACGGCGACTGGTGGGAATGCGTCGGCGACGACGAACGCTTCGACGTCGTCGTCGCGAACCCGCCTTACGTGGCCGACGAAGACCCGCACCTGCACCAGGGCGACCTGCGCTTCGAGCCGCGCGGCGCGCTGGCCGCGGGGCCGGACGGGCTGGAGGCGCTGCGCGCGATCGTCGACGGCGCCGCGCGGCACGTCTCGTCGCACGGGTGGATCGCGCTCGAGCACGGGTGCGACCAGGGCGCGGCCGTGCGCGCGATGCTCGCGGCGGCGCACTGGCGCGACGTCGAGACCCGCAGCGACGAGGCCGGCCGCGAGCGCATCACTTGCGCGCGACCCTTCCTATAGAATGGACGGCTTGCATTGCGTCGGGCGGTTCGGCGCGCGAAGCGAAAACGGAGGCAGCATGGACGCCAGAGCATTCATCGAGAAGACCGTCACCGACAACCCGATCGTCCTCTTCATGAAGGGCACGGCACAGTTTCCGCAGTGCGGATTCTCCGGCCGCGCGATCCAGATCCTGAAGGCCTGCGGCGTGAAGAACCTGGTCACGGTCAACATCCTCGAGGACGAGGAAGTGCGCCAGACGATCAAGGAGTACTCGAACTGGCCGACGATTCCGCAGCTGTACATCGGCGGCGAGTTCATCGGCGGCGCCGACATCCTCACCGAGATGTACGAATCGGGCGAGTTGCAGAAGATCATCCCGCAGGAAGCGCAGGCCTGACCGCGCGCGCCGCACGAAGACCCGCTGCGGAATCGACCCATGAAGCTGCTCGTCGCGATCGACGGTTCGGACAATGCCCTGCGCGCCGCGCGCTTCGCCGCGTCGCTGCTCGGGCAGTTGCGCGCGCCGGGCGCGATCACGCTGATCAGCGTGCACGACGACGTCGCGCTGCGCAACGCGCGCCGCTTCGTCGGCAGCCAGATCGTCGACGACTACCTGCGCGACCTCTCCGGGCAGGACCTCGCCGGTGCGCGCGAGCTGCTCGACGACCTCGGAATCGCGTACGACCAGCTCGTCCGCATCGGCGCGGTGGCCAGCGAGATCGCGCTGGCGGCCGACCCCGACGAGTTCGCGATGGTCGTACTCGGCTCGAAGGGCCGCACCGGACTGCGCGACCTGCTGATCGGTTCGGTCGCGCGGCGCGTGAGCGAGATCTCGCGCATACCCGTGCTGCTCGTGAAGTGAGGATCGCACCGAGATGCTCTCGCTGATCGTCGCCTGGATCGTCAACGCACTGAGCCTGCTCGCGCTCGCGTGGCTGATGCCCGCGGTGCAGGTCCGCAGCTTCGGCGCGGCGCTCGCCGCCGCGCTCGTGCTCTCGCTGCTGAACGCGCTGATCCGCCCGGTGCTGCTGGTCCTCACGCTGCCGGTGAACCTGCTCACGCTCGGGCTGTTCACCTTCGTGATCAACGGCTTCCTGTTCTGGCTGGCCGCGAACTTCCTCGACGGCTTCGCGGTGCGCGGCTTCTGGTGGGCGGTGCTCGCCGCGATCGTCTACAGCCTGATCAGCTGGGCGATCAGCGCACTGCTTCCGGGAACGCGCGCCTAACGCCGGCCGCGCCGCCCGAGGAGAGCGCTGCCGCGCGCGCGCCGATCGCCTGCTCGACGACCCAGCGTACCGACGCATCGAGCAGGCGCGTGACGGCAACGTCGAAGGCCTTCACCGCGGCGGCGGCCGACTCCTCCTGCAGCGGCTCCTGCTCGCGAAAGCGCCGCGTATCGACGGTGCGGCCGTGCGGGCGATCGACGATGCGCGCAAAAACCGACACGCGCGCAACGCCCGGCGCAACGACGTCGTCGTGCAGCATCTCTTCGAGCTGCAACTCGACGAACCAGTCTCCCCGGACCCCCGCCGACATCGTCGCCACGTCGCGGAAGAGACCGACGCCGGCCAGACGACGCACGAAGAGCCGCCCCAGCTGCTCGGCCGGACGCTCGCTCCAGCCGGCGAGCTGGTAGTACGCGAGCGCGCCCGGCGCGCGGCTGTAGACGAGCGCGGTCGAATCGTAGAACGCGCTCGCCGACGACCACCCGACGAGGACGACGCGGTCGAGCGGCGCACGCTGCAGCGGCCGGGCGGCACCGAGATCGTGCAGCTCGTAGCTCACGTGCATCGGAGTGTCGCGACCGATGCTCACGCAACCGGCCACGGCCAGCGGCAGCGCGCACGCGGCAAGCAGCGCACCGCGGCGCTGCAGCGAAGCGCAGCCGCGCGAGTGGTCGGCGTCGCGCGGACCGCCCCTCATGGAAGGCGCTCTCCCGGGCCGAGCTGCTCGGGCGAAGGGCCGAGCAGCGCCGAGCGCGGGTCGCGCAGCCGCTGCGCCGCGCGCGAGAGCTGCTCGGCGCTGCGACGAAGCTCGCGCGCCGTGACCTGCAACTCGCGCGTGCCGCTGTCGGCTGCCGACGCGACGTGCCCGGAAAGCTCCTTCGTGGCCGCTTCCAGTGCGCGCGCCGATCGAACGATCGCCTCGAGCGCCGACTTGCCCTGCTGCACGAAAGGACCGAGCTCGCGCGCGACCGCGCTGCCGTCGGCGGCGAAGCGCGCGAGCGAGTCGGCGGCGCTGCGGCTCGCCGCCTGGATCGACGCCGCCGTCTGCACGACGCCGTCGATCGCCTGGTCGACGTGCGCGAGCCGCGCCTCGATTCCCTCGGCGAGCGCGCGCACTGCGACCACGGCGCCGATCAGCTGCTCGCGGTTCTTCTCGTCGAGCAGCGCCTGCACGTTGTCGAGCGCGGCTTCGCCGCTCACCGCCAGCCGGCTGAGCGCGCCGGCGATCTGCGCGATGTCCGAGGTGCCCTCCGGAATCACCGGGTAGCGCTCGCCGTCGGGAATCGCCGACAGCTGCGGCCCCGGCGTTCCCGGCGTGTCGAGATCGATGCGGGCCACGCCGGTGACGAGATTGCGCCCGACCACGGCGCGCGTGTTCACGCTGACCGGTGTCTCGCGGTCGACGCGGACGACGACGTCGACCCGATTGATGTTCTCGCGGGAGATCGAGTACTGCTCGACGCGGCCGACCTTCACGCCGCGCATGTTCACGTCGCTGCCGATCTGCATGCCTTCGAGCGATTGCCGTTCGAAGTGGATCGTGTAGTAGCGGAAGTCGTCGGCCGAGCCGATGCCGGCCAGCCACACGTAGCCGAAGACCATGATCGCGGCCAGCGCGAGAACGACCGCGCCGACGAAGGTGTAGCGGGATTCAGGCTCCATCGCTCGCGCTCCGCTGCAGGGGCGGGGCCATTCTACGGCCGGCGAACCAGCCGCGAATCCAGTCGTCGTCGAGCCGCGATACTTCGGCGGGCGGGCCGTCGGCGACGATGCGGCCCGCCCGCAGCACGGCCATCCGCTGCACGACGCTCAGGATGGTGTCGATGTCGTGCGTGACGAGCACGATCGTCACGCCCAGGTCGCGGTTCAGCGACGCGAGCAGCGTGTCGAGCTCGCGCGCCGTCGCCGGGTCGAGGCCCGAAGTCGGTTCGTCGAGAAAGAGCACCTCGGGCTCGAGCGCGAGCGCACGCGCGATCGCCGCGCGTTTGCGCATCCCGCCCGACAGTTGCGCCGGCATCCTGGTGGCCGCCTGCGCCGGCAGCCCCGCCATCGAGACGCGCAGGCGCACGAGCGGGTCGATCAACGTGTCGGGAATGCCGCCCTGCTCGCGCATCGGGGTGGCGACATTGCCGGCCACGTCGAGCGACGAGAACAGCGCGCCGTCCTGGAACAGGACGCCGATGCGCCGACGGACCGCCGCGAGTTCGTCCGGCGGAGCCGACCAGACTTCGGTTCCGAGCAGACGCACGCAGCCGCCGCTCGGACGATGCAGCCCGATCATCTCGCGCAGCAGCAGCGACTTCCCGCTGCCGCTGCCGCCGACGAGCGCGACGAGCTCGCCGCGTCGCACGCGCAGGTCGACGCTTTCGTGCACCACCTGCTCGCCGAAGCGGGTCTGCAACGCGTCGACCTCGACGACGAACTCGCGCGCGTCGGAGGCGGCTTCGGAGCCGGCCGCGGCAACCGCGTTCACAGTCCCACCGCCTGCAGCAGCACGGCGAACAGCGCATCGAGCACGATGACGACGACGATCGCCTGCACGACGGTCGAGGTGGTGTTGCGCCCGATCGAACGCGCGTCGCGGCTCACCGTCATCCCCATCCGGCAGCCGATCAGCGCGATGGCGAACCCGAAGACCGGGGCCTTCACGAGGCCGATCAGCAGGTGACGCGGCAGCAGCGCGTAACGCAGCCGGTCGAGGAACTGCCCGGGGGAGATGTCGAGCATGTGGTCGGCGATCGTCATCGCGCCGACGAGCCCGACGGCGTCACCGACGAAGACGAGCAAGGGCATCGCCAGCACCAGCGCGAGCACGCGCGGCACGAGCAGGACCTGTTCCACCGACAGCCCCAGCGTGCGGATCGCATCGATTTCCTCGGTCAGGTTCATCGTGCCGAGCTGCGCCGCAAACGCCGAGCCCGAACGTCCGGCGAGGATCACCGCGACGATCAGCGGAGAGAACTCGCGCGTGAGCCCCAGCGCGACACCGTCGACGACGAAGATGCTCGCGCCGTACTGCGACGCCTGCAGCCCGAGCAGGTATGCGAGAACGAGGCCGATGAGGAAGGTGACGAGGGCGATGACCGGTATCGCACTGACGCAGACCTGCGCGAGTTGCGCGAACAGCTCGCGCGGTCGCAGCCGTCGCGGCTGCAGCGCCGCCTGCGCCAGCGCGACGACGACGCGGCCGAGCCATTCGACGTTGCCGACGGCGAGCTGCCACAACGAAACGACGCCTTCGCCGACCGCGCGCACCGGCGCGATCTCGGGCGGTCCGGAGACGATCCGTCCTGCGGCCTGCGCTCCGAGCACCTCGTCGAGCCGGTCGCGCACGAGTTCGACGATCGAACGGTGCGCTTCGCCGAAGCCGCTCAGCTGAACCTGGCGCGGATCCGCGCCGGCCGCGACCAGGCGCTGCCACAACGCGAGCGCCGCGGTCGTGTCGATCGCCTCCAGTGCAGACCCGTCGACGACGACCGGCGCAGGAATTCCGCTTCGCGGAACGCATCCGTGCAGCGCATCGGAGACCTCACCCAGCGCCGAAAGACGCCAGGCGCCGGACAACCGCAGCCGGCTGCCCGCGTCGGTGCTTTCGTACCGGCAGATGCCGCTGCTGGGCATTCGGATCGATGGAAGCGCGCTCGAACGGTGGCGCGGGGCAGACTAGCATAGCGATCGCCGGTCGATGGGCCCGGGGGGCATCGAAAGCGTCACGTCCGAGCGCGAATCAGCAGCGCCGGCATCGAAAAGCCGACCTGGCCGTCGGCGCCGACGAAGCACCGGAACTCGCGCCTCGCCTCGTCGCGCAGCAGCGCGAATTGCGACTCGTCGAGCAATCCACCGAGCGTCCAGACGCAGGCGCGTTCGGTCGACACCATCGCGTCGATCGAGGCGAAGCGCACGCTGCCGTCGCGCTGCGTCACCGTTGCGTCGTTCAGCCCCGCGTCGGCGCACAGCGCGCGAAGTCGCGCCGGGTCGCCCAGCGCGAAGGGCACGCGGAACGCATCTCCGATGCGCCGTCCGAACAGCCGATCGAGCATCGTCGCCAGCAGCGCGTATCCCGGCGAATGCTCCACCGCATCGCAAACCGCGACCGCGATCCGGCCCCCGGGACGCGATACGCGCCGCATTTCGCGCAGCGCGGCGACCGCGTCGTCGAAAAGCATCAGCGCGAACTGGCTGATCACCGCATCGAAGGAGTCCGCGGGAAACGGCAGGGCTTCGGCGCGTCCTTCGCGCCATTCGACCTCGGCGCGCTTGCGGCTCGCGACGGCGAGCATCTCGGCACTCGCATCCAGCCCGACCACCGCGCCGCCCGGCGACACGCGAGCGGCTGCAGCGAGCGTCGCGGCGCCCGTTCCGCAGCCGACGTCCAGCACGCGTCGACCGGGACCCACGTCGGCCGCATCGCACAGTACCGGTCCCCAGGTGGCGAACAGCGCCGGCACGAACAACGAATCGTAGACTTCGGCCGGCGAACGCGCTCCCGGCGCGGCGCCGCCTGCGACTTCCATCATGGCTACGCTCCTTCGAGATACACGGCGTAGCATCGACTGCACGATGAGCGCAGTCCATGATCGAGCGTCCGCGACGCCTGCCCGGGCGTCCGCCGACGACGTGCTGTCCGAAGTGCTCGCGACGCTTCGCCTGACCGGCTCGATGCTGTTCCTCGTGCATGCGGCCCGGCCGTGGCACTCGTGGGCTCCGCCCGCCGAGGCGTTTCGGCCGCTGGTGCTGCCGGCGTCGCAGCATCTCGTTTCGTATCACATCGTCACGCGCGGCGGTTGCTGGGCGGGCCTGCCCGGAACGCCGCCCGAGCGCTTCGACACGGGCGACATCTTCGTGGTTCCTCACGGCGATGCGTACTACCTTGCCGACCCGCCCGATGCGCAACGTACCTATGACGCCGATGAAGCGGTCCGGTTCTTTCGCCGCATGGCGGCCGGCGGATTACCGACATCGATCGATCAGGGTGACGCCGAGAGCGGCAGCGATACCGAGCGCACGCAATTCATCTGCGCGTTCCTCGGTTGCCAGCAGCGCCCCTTCAATCCCGTGCTCGCCACGTTGCCGCGGGCGATTCATCTGCGGGCGACGAATCCCTCCGGCGCGCGCTTGCGCCATCTGATCGACTTCGCGATCGCCGAACTGCAGGAACGCTCGGCGGGGGGCATGGGCGTGTTGACCCGGCTCGCCGAGTTGATGTTCATCGAAGTCGTGCGCCGGCACCTCGCGTCGATGGACGAAGCGTCGACGGGTTGGCTCGCCGGACTTCGCGATCCGCTGGTGGCACGCGCGCTCGCGCTGTTGCACGCGACGCCTGCACGCCGCTGGACGATCGAGCAGCTGGCGAGTGAAGCCGGCACGTCGCGGTCGGTGCTCGCCGAACGCTTCACGCATCTCGTCGGCGTGCCGCCGATGCACTACCTCATGCAATGGCGGATGCAACTCGCCTCGCAACTGCTCGCGCAACCCGGTCGCAACAAGGTCGTCGCGGTCGCGCAGGCGGTCGGCTACGACTCCGAAGCGGCGTTCAGCCGCGCCTTCCGGAAGAGCGCGGGCGTGGCGCCATCGGCGTGGCGCCGGCGATCGGCGGCCTGACGCAGCCGCGCGACGGCTCGGGCGTTCTCCGGCATGTGCCGCGACGGGGGCGTCGTATCCGCCCCTCTACCGGACGTTCTCGACGACGACTCGCCCTGCCGCATTGATGTAGACGCGATAGCGATTGCCGTCCTGGCATCGACAGGTGTAGTCGTTCTCGCCGTTCGCGGTCACGGCAACGACCTGCCCGCAGGGGAACCCCTGCAGCGCGATCACGGAGGTCATGTCCTTCTTCAATCGTGCGTCGTCGTCGGCGAACGACGGAACGGCGACCGATGCGAAGAGAAGCAACGAGAGGGCCAGCAAGGAGAACCGATGGGTCATGAGCGCACGGGCGGTCAGCCTCGAAGGGTGGAAAACCGGGCGGGATCGGCCAGCAGATCCCAGAGGGCCTCGCGGGATTCGATGATCGAGCGCGCCAGCTTACGGTCCGTGTCCTGGATCAGCGAGAGAACCTTCATCAGCAGCAGATCATACGAGCGGCGCAGCTGTGCCATCGTGACGGTTGCGTTGCCGTCGTAGTGATCGCGAAACTGCGCGAGCAGGTCGTCCACCTGATTCTTCAGCGCGAGCTTCGTGAACAGGCCGATCGCATTCGTCTCCCTGAGCTGCTCCTCGAGCGCCTGCAGGTCCAGGCTCCCCGCCGGCGCGGACTCTCGATCGGGCGCCGACGCAGCGGGCGCCGCCGACGCGGGCGCCGCCGACTCGGGCGCCGACGACTCGGGCGTCGACGACTCGGGCGTCGACGATTCGGGCGTCGACGACTCGGGCGCCGATGCGGCGGGCTGCGATGCTGCGGGCTGCGATGCCGACGGTGCCGGCGTCGATGTCACCGGAATCACGGCAGGCGCAGCGACAGCGATGCTCGCACATGCGGCGACACCGATCGTGAACAGCCGACGAGCGAGGCGATCCGGGTACATGCCCACCATTGTCCCGTCTTGTGGCGGCAACGGTCGGGTTCCAGCATCCGGTGCGCCCGAGCGGGTCGGCAGAACGCGCGCGATCAAGGCGCAAGGCGTAGCCGTAGGCGGGCTACGGCGAGCATTTGCAAGGCCGTCGCGCGCGGTGCGGTACCCCGACTGGTCGCAGGCGGAACAGGACATACTGATCCGACCAGTCCACGGGAATACATCCAGGGAGATCGAAATGTCCAGGCTTCAAGACAAGGTTGCCATGATCACGGGCGGGGCCAACGGTCTCGGTGAAGCGATCGCCCAGCGCATGTCCGAAGAAGGCTGCGCGGTGTTGATCGTCGATCGCGACACGCAGGGGCGCGAAGTTGCCGCGAAGCTCGGGGCAGCCGGGCGCAAGGCCGCATTCCAGGCCTGCGACGTGACCGATGAGGCGCAAGTGAAGGCCGCCGTCCAGGCGGCAGTCGACCAGTTCGGCCGGCTCGACGTGCTGGTCAACAACGCGGGTATCGAGGGGGTGAACAAGCCCACCGACCAGCTCGAGCTGGCCGAATGGGAGAAAGTGATGGCGGTGAACACGACCGGCGTCTTCCTCTGTACCAAGCATGCCATTGCGCCGATGCGCCGGGCCGGCGGCGGGTCCATCGTCAATATCTCGTCGATCTACGGCATCGTCGGCGGCGCGGATATTCCGCCCTATCACGCTTCCAAGGGCGCGGTACGCACGATGTCGAAGAACGACGCGCTGACCTTCGCCCCCGACAGGATTCGGGTGAATTCGGTTCACCCGGGCTTCATTTTCACGGCGCTGGTCGATCGCTACGTCAAGGACGCCGGCTGGCAGCACGACCAGGCCAAGGCCTCGCTGGACGCGCTGCATCCGCTGGGAGGCACGGGCCATCCCGACGACATCGCCTGGGGCGTCGTCTACCTGGCGTCCGATCAGGCGCGATGGGTGACCGGTTCGGAACTGGTCATCGACGGCGGTTACACGGCGCGCTGAGCGATCAGCGGCCCGGCTCTGGTCTGGTGCCGACTCCCCGACTCGAACGGGGGACCTACCGCTTACAAGGCG
>JACDJB010001735.1_pt1 | contig 17079 bp, 17 predicted proteins | sample 7454121 | NCBI WGS metagenome assembly JACDJB01 (sample SAMN14253290, study PRJNA609438) | sludge metagenome | isolation source: sludge after 25d culture with pyrite | collected 2018-12-20 | reverse complement strand
TGATTGTTCGGTGGCATCATTTTCTTGACGATTTGAGCCTTAAGCTCGGCACTGTAGGATGGCATCACGGCACTCCATCCGCCCCAGGGGTTTATAAAAAAGTGAAATCAAACGACCGGACATGTAGTGTGACAGAGGGGGGTGGTGAGGCCGGCAAGGTCGATACCTTCATCCGGTTTATGTCTGACCCTTCCACCAACACCCTGGTCTGCACCCATGCCACCCTGCGCTTTGCGTATCAGAAAATGTCGCCGGCAGACTTCAACAACACGCTGCTGGCCATAGACGAGTTTCATCACACCTCGGCAGGTGACGAAAGCCGCCTGGGCGCGCTGATAGACGGCGTCATGGCGGGTTCCAACGCCCACATCATCGCCATGACCGGGTCTTACTTCCGCGGGGATGCGGTTCCCATTCTGCTGCCCGAGGACGAAGAGAAATTTACGCAGGTCACCTATTCGTACTACGAACAACTGAATGGCTACAAATACCTGAAGTCGCTGGGTATCGGCTACCACTTCTACACTGGACGCTATCTGGATGCGCTGCACGAGGTGCTGGATACCGGCAAGAAAACCATCATTCATATTCCCAACGTCAATTCTGTGGAATCTACCAAGGACAAATACTCAGAGGTAGACCACATCCTTGATGTGATTGGCGAAGTCGTTCGCAGAGACCCAACAACCGGCATCATCACGGTAAAAGACAGACAGGGCCGGCTCTTGAAAGTGGCTGACCTGGTGGATGACAATCCCATGCGGGTGGAAGTACAGAACTATCTTCGCCAGGTATCCAAGGCCGATGACATGGACATCATCATTGCGCTGGGCATGGCCAAGGAAGGCTTTGACTGGCCCTGGTGCGAGCATGTGCTGACGGTAGGCTACCGCTCTTCCCTCACCGAAATCATCCAGATCATTGGCCGCGCCACGCGGGATTGCGAAGGCAAGCCGCACGCCCAGTTCACCAACCTGATTGCCCAGCCCGATGCGGAAGACGACGATGTAAAAGTCTCGGTGAACAATATGCTCAAGGCCATTACCGTGTCGCTGCTGATGGAACAGGTTTTGGCCCCTTCGGTGAACTTCAGGCCACGCTCACGCATGTTGCCGGGCGAGGTCGCCGCGCCGGGTACGGTGGTTATTGAAGACACGGCGGCGCCCGTGTCCGACAAGGTCATAAAAGCCCTGGAAAACATGGACAACATCAAGGCGGCCATTCTGCAGGAACCTGAGATCATGGCCCCCGCTGTCACTGGCGAAGCAGACCCCGAGATTCTGGAGACGGTGGAAATTCCCAAGATCGTGGAAAAGCTCTACCCTGATCTGGAACCCAGCGAGGTCATGACCGTTTCCGAAGCCGTCCATGCGTCCTTGGGCATACAGGCTACCGGCGGCGTGTTTGACGAAGACGACCTGCCGGAAGGCGCTGAAATCATGGTGCCGCCCGGCGTGGCCAATGGCGCTGGCGCAACAGAGACAGGCCAGAAACCCGGGCAGCCCGGCGACGCCGACCCAAAACCCAACCGCAAGTTTGTGCTCATCGGCAAAAAATTTGTGAATATCGAGCACCTGAACATTGATCTGATCCGGCAGATCAACCCCTTCCAGGGCGCCTACGAGATTCTGTCCAAAGCGGTCACGCCAGCCGTGCTGAAGACCATTCAGGAAACCGTCGTCGGGATGCGCTCCAATATGTCGGAAGCCGAAGCTGTCGTACTGTGGCCGCGCATTCTTGAATTCCGCAAGGAAAAAAACCGGGAACCCTCCGTGGCTTCTGGTGACGCCACGGAACGGCGGTTGGCCGAAGCGCTGGTCTACGTCAAACGTAAAGCCCAGGAACGCAAGGCTCAGGCCCAGGAATCATAGGGGGTCACATGGCGGCGATTCGACACGATGAAAGCAAAGCTTCCTCCCGGCCTACGCTGGATGACATTCTCAATGGGGCAGACGAATTCGGGCTACTGGATGTTCAGGCCCGCCGTGTCGGCAGAAACGCACCGCTGGAATTGACCAACTTCGAGGAAATCAGCGCTTTTGCAGATGTGCATGGCCGGCCACCCAACCATGATGGCGATTTGTCAGAGAAGCTGCTGGCCCGCCGCCTGGCAGGCTATCAGGCCAACCCGGCGCTGCACGACACACTGAGCCCATATGACCGGCATGGCCTGTTGATCGTGGCTGACGCCGCTCCCGGCAACGAAAGCCCTGTGTCTTCTCCGGCTGCTGTACGCGCTGATTCCGAACCATCCGGCGCGGCGACTGACATTCCCAAACCCAGCCTGGATGCGGAAGAGGTCACTTCCCTGGATGATATTTTCGCCAGCGCCGAGTTCAGCGAACTGGATCTGGGCGATGACAGCATTTTCGACATCCGGCACGTGCCTGCCGTGTCTGATCGGGAGCAACCCGACGAAATCGCACAACGCACCGTATGCCATGATTTTTATGAATTTGAGCATATCTTCCGCGACCTGCAGGAAGGCTTGAAGAACGGGAGCGTCCAGACCACACGCTTCCAGCAGTCATCTCAGGTACAAGAAGGCGATGCCTTCATTATGGAAGGGGTTCTGTGCCTGATCGACAAGATCGGCGAACATCGGCTGGACAGCACCGGAAGGTATGATCCACGCCTGCGCATCATCTTTGAAAACGGCACTGAATCCAATCACCTGCTGCAATCGCTGGCAAAACGGCTGTTTGCTGACGAAACCGGGCGGCGCATCGTGCGGGACGCTGAATCGGTAGTGGACGCCTTCAACAACATTTCACACCGGGATAAGCGGGCCGGACAGATTTATTTCGTATCGTCGCTCAGCGACAACCCCACCCTGAAAGCCATTCCGAATCTGATCAAGATCGGCTACACCGAACAGACGGTTGAAGAACGCACCAGGAACGCTGCCCGCGACATCGCCTTCCTGGAAGCGCCGGTAAAGATTCTGGCCTCCATCGAATGCTATAACCTGAATCCCAATAAATTCGAAACGCTGATACACGGCTTCCTGCACGCCCAGCGTTTGACAATGACTCTGACCGGCAGAGACGGCAAGGCCTACAATCCCCGCGAGTGGTTTTCCGTTCCTCTGGACACCGCAAGGGAAGTGGTACGGCGCATTATCGACGGCAGCATTGTCCAGTACCGCATGGATAACACCACCAATCGGCTGGTAAAGAAGCGCGCTACCGATACACCTGCCTGAAGTTGGGGTCGCGGTACCGATTATGCAGTTGGACAGCAGCGGCCTTGCATGCCGGATGCAGCTACCATGCAGGCAGAGTGTAGTGTTCATGAGGTCAGCAGGTAGACAAGGCGTCGTCAGCGTGTAGTCACATGGCTGCGGGCAGCGTTCCTCTCGCCGTCTACGCCCCTAAAGGCCACGGCCGTGGCCTTCTCGTCCTCCCTGCAATCAACAGCTTACGCAATTCTGTAGCCCTGTTTGTCCTGCATCGAAGGCGACAACAATCTCCCGCTAAGCATTTGAAAACACAACCCTTTCCCCACCCCGCCAGGGGTGCGTCATGTGTGGGACTTTTAAGGCCACAAATGAGCGAAGGCGAATTTGGGGACGGAAAGTCCCAGCCAGGCCGGGAACCGGGCTGGCATCGTCACCGGACAGGGTCCCAGGCGCTGCCTGGGAACTGTAGGGCACCAGCAGCGCAAGCTGCTCTGACATGCTCACCCAACAGCAAACCACCCGCAGAGAACAGCAAGCCCGACATTGCACACCCGCAGCAAACACGAGAGAATTTCTCCATGTGCAATCGCTACGTAACACCCGACCAGGCGGCTGTTGAACGCTACTGGCATGTCGGCCGCCAGAACCCACCGAGGCTCTGGAGGCCACAGGTGCATCCCCGGGGTATGGGGCCGTTTATTCGTGCAGGCGGCCAGGGGCGGGAACTTGTCGTAGGCCAGTGGGCGCTGATTCCCCCATTCGCCAAGGATGCCAAATTACCCTATTCCACCAACAACGCACGCGCCGAAGAACTGGCGCAAAAGCCCACCTTTCGGCAAGCCTGGGCGCGGGGGCAGCGCTGCATCATTCCGGCGGAATCCTTCGATGAACCCTGTTGGGAAAGCGGGAGCAATGTGTGGTGGCGGTTCCGGCGCGCCGATGGTGCGCCCTGGGGGCTGGCCGGTTTGTGGAATACCTGGGTCAGCCGGGAAACCGGCGAAGTGGTGGAAAGCTATACCATGCTCACACTGAACGCGGACGCTCACCCCCTGATGAACAGGATGCACAAGCCGGATCCCTCCAAACCTGTCGGCGCGCAGGATAAGCGCTCGGTGATTCCGATTGAGCTGGCCGATGTCGATCAATGGCTGAACGGCAGCCAGGACGACGCGCAGGCGCTGTTTACTCTGCCGCCCGCTGCGGCATTCGATGCCATCCCGCTGGAACCGCCGCGACAGTCCAGCCTGATTTAATGATCTGTGTCGGTCAGCGCGAGGATTCCGGCGACACACGCAACAAGGCCCGGCAAAGCCGGGCCAGTCGCGGTTTTCGCCAGGCCGGTGTTACCCGGCCTGTGGTGGGCTGTCGATTAGAATGGAATATCTGATGTATCGATTTCGTCAGGCGTTGCAGTGGGTGCCTTCGCCTTGCTGCTGCGGCCTTTCGGGCGGGCTGCCGGCCCAGGCTGGGCGGTGTCAGCCTGGGCCGTTTCCCTGCCGCCCAACATCTGCATTTGGTCTGCAATGATTTCCGTGGTGTAGCGGTCCGTGCCCGTGTCTGCGTCATGCCACTTGCGGGTTTTCAGGCGGCCTTCCACAAATACGGTGCGGCCTTTGCGCAAGTATTCACCGGCAATTTGAGCCAATCGGCCATAAAAAACGACACGGTGCCACTCAGTTTCTTCGCGGCGCTCACCTGTGGCCTTGTCCTTCCATTGGTTGGTCGTGGCAATCGACACTGAGCACACGGCTGCACCTTCTGCGGTGTAGCGGACTTCGGGGTCTTTGCCAAGGTTGCCGATCAGAGTGGCGCGGTTCAACGATGCCATGGTGACTTCTCCTTTGTGTCAGTCGGGGGGAATGTCTGGGCGACCCTCCGCCCAGACAGGAAAGGCTTATTGCTGTCGCTGGGCGAGTTCCAGGGCGCGCATGAAATCCATGGCGGCCCATTGGGCGTTGCCGGTCAGTTGCCGCACCCAGGCGCTGCGTGTGGGACTCCAGCGGAATCCGTGGCGCTTGAGCAAGTCGCGCGTTTCCTTGGCGGGTTTGCCGTCAAACAAGAACATGGCGCGGTTTTCCTGCGGATCCTCGCGGTAGGTGTAGCCGGGGCCGCTGCGCTCAAACTCCGGCCGATCAGCCACTTTCTCCAGCTCTTTGATGCGCTGGGCAATGCGCCGAATGTTGGCGTTGTTGTTCTGCAGCTGATACGGTGCAAAACCGATACGGCCCATAAAGTCGGGCTTGACCAGTTCGCGAGCGCGGGCATCATCTACCAAGCCAGTAGCCACCAAGGCACTGATGCGGGTTTCCGGGTCGGCCTTGGCGTGGCGGCGAAGAATCCCATTCAGTTTCTTCATGGCATCCTGCCATGCCTGCAACGATGCCAGCTTGGCTTTCAGTTTCTCAATGGCTTGCGGGTCGTCGCTGGAAATACCGCCCTTGCCTACTGCTGCGGCCTTCTCTGCGTAGTGTTCGGCCTTCTTCTGCAACTCAAAGGATTCTTCATAGCCCTGCTGGATACGTTCGCGATACCGGCGGTCACCGCGTTCGGAGTGATGACCCACCAGAATCGGCTGACCAAAGGGAATCGCCTGTGCCTTGTCGCGCGCCTGGCTATAAACCGCTTCCGCCTGCTGCTGCGTCTGTTCGGCCCTGGCCTGATATGCCGCTTTCCGTGCTGCCTGCTTCGCTTCATAGGTGTTCATAATCTGATCTCCAAATGATGTTTCGGGTTTTCAGCTGACCGGATCCGAAGATTCTTGAGCTGGAACGTAAATCCGCCGTGTGGGGTTTACGCTGGCTCTCCGGTCTTGCCGCCGTCTTCCGTGAGTTCCGTCGCCGTGCCGATCTGGATCATGTAGCGCCGACCGGAAAGGGGCGGGAACGGAAGCCGCAGCCCGAAGCGAAGCGGAGGGACCGGGTGAGTACCCGGCGAAGCGAACCCCTTGTAGGGAGAAGCGCAGTGATACAGTCGGCGGTTTTAGCGACGGAACTCACGGAAGACGGAACAGCGGCCCGCCCGAGCGATGACCCCGCACGGCAGCCGCGCGGCGAGCGCCCCCAGCCGCGTTCGGCGCGGCTCTTACTGGCCAGCGGACCAGGGCAAGCGCAGCGCGCAGCGCCGGTAGGCGCGGAGACGTGAGGGATGGAAGCCCGTAGGGGCAAGACGCCTCAGGCGGCTTGATGCGGAGCACGATAGCCCGGCCCGCAGCCGGCAGGCTGAGGGACATGCCCGGAAACGTTTGCATTACCCCACCGGAAAGCCCGCCGAGAGCGACATCCGCACCCTGGGGAACCGCTGCCTACAATAAGGCCAACGAATGAAGAGATTAGGGGTGACCATGCTGCAGGAAGCGCAGTCGGAGTCAGTCAGGACGTCTGACATACTTACGCTGGGTGACATCTATTGTCGGGCGGAGCTGCGGGAGATGTTTGATATCTCTGACGCGACGATCAATACAGGCGTGTTCCGACCAAAAGGGCATGATTCGGTTTGGCTACCCTGTTCGATCTCGGCTGGATCACCGTTCAAGCGGACGATTACACCGTTACCGTGCATCAAAGCCTTCGGCACTCGGAATACCGTCAATGGCATGGCCAGCTGTTGAACCTACCTGAGAACGCCACCGTGAGGCCCAGTAGACAAGCCTTGGCGTGGCTTCAGACAGAAACAGGTAAGTCAGGTTAGATGGGTCAACGATCCAAGTCTGCGACCAGGCAGGGCGGAACGCCCTGCCCGATTTTCGGGCCGTCACATCTGCCCGCGCTCTGCCAGTGACATCGTATCCGCCGCCGTCACGATGATATGGTCCAGTAGCCGTACATCAATCAGCGCCAGTGCTTTGTTGAGATGCTGAGTCAGATTCAGGTCGGCGGTGCTCGGCTCGGTGGAACCCGATGGGTGGTTGTGCGACATGATGAGTGCGGCGGCATTCAGACGTAATGCAGTTTTCACGATCTCGCGCGGATAGACGCTTGCCTGATTGATCGTACCCATACCCTGCTCTATGTACTGGATGGGCTTAAACCTGCTATCCAGATACAGGAAGGCTGCGCACTCATGCCCCAGGCCGGCCAGCTTGGATTGGAAGAACCTCCGTACCTTAGTCGGGTTATCGACCGGCTGTGACTGCGGCAGCAGGCTCTCTGCGGCCATGCGGCCAGCGGCAAGAATTTCGTCATCGCTGGCCAGCTTGTAGCGACCGCTCGGGCCACGCACATACAGGGCAGGCATCGCGTTCATGTTGTCATAGCTCAGCGCGGCGGTTTGGTTTTCCATGGTGCTTTCTCCTTTCGGGGTTTAACCGGCTACCGGGGCCGAAGATTCCGAGCCTTCTGTAGGTTTTGCGGTGTCCGCAGTACTACGTCGGGCCCGGAGTGCCACCGTTGCCGTGAGTTCGTCGCCTTGCCGCGCTGGATCAAGGAAGGACGAACGGAAAGGGGCGGGAACGGAAGCCGCAGCCCGCAGGAGAAAGAAGTGAACCGGAGGGACCGGGTGAGTACCCGGCGACGCGCACCCCTTGCAGGGCGGAGTGGAGTGATACAGTCGGCGTTTTAGGCGACGCACTCAGGGCAATGGCTGCCCCCGCCCAATAGAAGGATTGTGGATACCGGCCGCGCGGCGAGCGCCCTTATCGCCCGCAGGCGATCCGAACTTCTGGGATCGCCTCGCATGGACCACTGGTCAGTTTGGATCGCTCCGCACGGCCACTAATGGGGAATTGGCCTTAGACACCTTCCATAAGTTATACCGCCTGTTTGAAAACACCGGGGTCAATCTCTTTCCCGAAACCACGTAAACAGCCTCCGGCTCCGTTTTAGGAGCTGCCAAATAGAAGGTTTTGTCCTGTCGTGCGATCTGTTGAAGCTCTGCTTCTTTTATCGCCCTAGCGCGTCCTGACGAATAGAACCGGGCCGAAAAGGGCAGCTCCGAAAGGTAGAACAGGGGGCTCGAAGGCCCCGGCTGACGCATTACGTATCGCACGAGCTCCCGTTCGGTGTTGCGCAGATCTGGATTAATCCACACCACCAAACTTCCTGCCAGAACCACCAGGGGAACCAGCGCCGCCGCTGTAATCAGTTTGACCCTGGGTATCGAATATCGAGCTCTCACTTCCTGCGCGAGCATCGCGGCCAGGATGCTAAAGCCAGCGAGCGATGGAAGCACATAAGTCCAAAGGATATTGGCAGAGAAGGTAAAGAAAACGGGGGTGAACAGTGCGGCAGTCACCCAGTAAAAGAATAGTGGATCTCCGTAGACAGCTTGCGCCGCCGACCGCAACTTCGGGCTAAAAACCGCACCCCCCAGGGCGGCCAGTGCTAATAGCCCCCAAGGAAACGAGGCCTGTATCCAATAGACCCATATCATTCCATAGGTTCTCCTATGAGCACTCCCATAGAGGTCACCGGCCCATCCCGGAGCTAAAAACCGCCGAAAGTGCTCGCCTACGATGAAGTAGTCAAGAAAACCCGGTGTTTTGATCTCTGCCGCGACATACCAGGGGAGAGTCAAGAGAGCCGTTAGCAACAGCCCGTTTCGCCATGGCAACAGCGCGGTAAGAGACGTCGCCTTTCGCGTCAGCCACCACCACACTGTGATCGGGGCAAAGATTATGAGTGCGGCCAAAGGGCCCTTCGCCAAGAGACCGATCGTTAGCCCCAAGAAGAATCCATATTGCCACCACCGAACGTCGGCATTTCGCCGATTTCCCGAGCTGCTCGGTTGTTGGCCGACTGACCCGACTACGGGGCGTTCGCCGCTATCTATCACCCTCGCAAAGGAAACCAACGAAAGCGTGGTGCCAAGCGCGAGGAACGGGTCGGTAAGTACCGCGCCAGAGCTGATGTAGACAAGGGTACAGGTGCTGTAAATGATGGCAGCCCAGAGCGCGACACCAATGCCCCGCATCGATTTGAGCGCGGTCAAAAGCAGGATGTTGGTCGTGATGAGGCATAGCCAGGACGGCAAACGACCCGCAAATTCAGTGACGCCAAGCACCTTCATTGAGAGTGCCTGTGCCCAGAAAGACAGCGGCGGCTTGCCCCAAAATGGGACATCGACGTTAAACCACGGAGTGATCCAATCCCCGGTTTGCGCCATGACTCTGGCCATCTCCGCATAGCGAGGTTCGCTTGTGTCATAAAACGGGACAAGCTCCATGGACACCAGCGGCAGCAAAAGGACCATCACCAACACTACCCAAGCTACTGCGTTACTACGCTGCTGCATGATAGCTCTCTTGCTCTGCTTTCCCGTCAGACCGACCGGTGTTCTCACCCGCTGCCCTGCCACTACGCATGACATCGCGGACGATATAAACTGGACGTTGCTTGGTCTCGTAATAAGTCTTTCCGACATACTCACCGACCAACCCGATCGACAATAGTTGTACACCGCCGAGAATCGTGATCATCGCAATAAGCGATGGGTAGCCTTGCACTGGATCGCCCAACACCAACGCCTTGACTACAATCCACAGCGTAAACAGTACACCTAGAAACGCTGTGATCGCTCCGCCGGCCATCGCGACTCTCAGCGGGGCTACGGAAAAAGAGGTAATCCCCTGGAATGCCAGATTGAACAGACTCAAGTAATCCCATTTCGTCACGCCCGCAACACGCGGCAGACGGTCGTACTCAATTATTGCTGTTGGAAGACCAATCCAGGCAAACAGTCCTTTCATATACCGGTTGCGTTCATTCAGCTGCTGCAAGGCATAGACCGCCTTACGGCTTAACAGCCGAAAGTCTCCAGTATCGGGCGGTATCTCGACATCACTGATCGCGTTGAGAAGTCGATAAAAATGGTGGGCACTACGGCGCTTGAACCAGGACTCGCCTCTGCGGGACCGGCGACGCATGCAAACAACGTCTGCGCCCTTCTTCCATTCCTGCATCATTTGCGGAATGAGCTCGGGCGGGTCTTGCAAATCGGCATCCATTATGACGACCGCCGCTCCAACGGCGTGCGCCAGGCCCGCCGTAAGCGCCCCTTCTTTTCCGAAATTTCGACTGAGAAAAACCGCAGTTATTGCCGTGTCCCTTTCAGCGAGCGCCTTAATCATGTTGGGCGTACCATCCCGGCTTCCGTCATCCACCAGAACCAGCTCGTAAGACACGTTTAAACGAGCCAACACAGTAGTGATCCGCTCATACATGGCCGGAATAACTTCATGCTCGTTGTACATGGGAATTACCACTGACAGCTCAGTGGAGCCCCCGGGCAGTTTACGGGGCCACTTCTCAACTAACGCGTTCATGGAACACGATCCTTTTGTAAAGAATGAAATTCATCGCGGCCACGGCGATGCTTGTGGAAACTTGGGCGACCGCAGCGCCCATTTCGGAGAACAATGTCAATAGGTAGTAAAAGCCGGCATTCGCTACCCATGCCAGTACCACCGTGCATAAATAAACAGGGATAGCCTTCTCATGGCGACTAACGCCATTGAAAGTCCAAAAAAACTGAAAGATGTAGTTGACGACGGAACCGACCACCGCCCCCATTGAGGTGGCTACAATCGGAGGGAAGCCGATAATGACAAGCGACCACATCACAGCCCAGTGGATGGCCGTGGCCGCACCGCCGAATACCAGAAAGCGCATAACCTGCGCGCCATGGGTCGACACAAACGCCGGGTCATGCTCCAAAAGATGGGTTCTGGAGTGCAAAATGTCTGGAACGGATAACAACGCTTAGCCCTATCTTGTGGTAAAGCAACAGGGCTAGAATATGGGTTACAACGACAATAATTCGTCAATAAAAGATCAAGAATCTATCAACAGATAGCCGACCTTATTTCTGCAGCTCTGGCAGGGTGTAATAATTATTTTTATAGACCCAGGAAGGCCACAAAACATGGCTCATTGCTTCCTTCAGCAGATTAGAATCCACGCACTCTTGCGTATACGCATCCGGGGCCGCATAACGATACTGGGTGGGTGATCGATGCGGCTGGAGAACCAATAAAGAGCCGTCTTTGAGGTACCCGTAATTATCCCCGTACTGCATCATTGCCCGCCCGCCGCCCCCCTGCGTGAGATCATGTCCGATCATGGGATGATCACCCTGAATTCCGGCTAGGGATAGCAAGGTAGTGGGCAGATCGATTTGGCTGATCACCCGATCATCATGGCGAGGTTGAATGTCCGCGCCCAGGATGAGAGCCGGAATGTGAAAATGCCGCAACGGAACGAGGTTGGCTCCGTGCACCCTCGAGTCGTGGTCGGCTACGACGAGAAACAGGGTATCCTGCCAATAAGAAGAGGATTTGGCCGTTTCAAAAAACTGCCCTAAAGCCCAATCAGCGTACCGCACCGTATTTTCTGTGGTGGCCGGATCACCATTTACCGCAATGCGCCCGGCGGGATACTCCCATGGCGAATGATTACTGACCGTAAATGCCAGTGTGAACGTAGGATGTTCCGGGGTGCTGCTCAATAACGAGTCGAGCTTGTTGAACATATCCTCGTCAGAGGCTCCCCATGTCCCAACAAAGTTTGGGGCCTCAAAGGTATGGATATCGTGGAGTTCGTCAAAACCGTTACCGAGGAAGAAGCCTTTCATATTATCAAAGTGGGCTTCGCCTCCATAGATGAATCGAGAGCAGTAGCCATGCAGCTTAAGCAGCTGCGCCAAGGTGAAAAAATTGCGTTGCGCGCCAGATAGGCGCAGCACAGCGTCGGAAATAGTCGGCGGGAATCCTGCAACAACAGCCTCGAGGCCCCGCACCGATCTCGTTCCGGTTGCGTAGGTCCGGGTAAAATTCCACCCCTGTCCTGACAGCCTGTCGATATTCGGCGTCAGATCAGCGCCACCGAGGCTGCTGACGTACTGCGCCCCCAGGCTCTCTTCCACTATAATCACAATATTGAGCGGCTTCGCCCTCTTGCAAGTCGGCTCATGACGATGAAGAGTGGGTATTTCGGTGCTAACTGGGGTGATGTCGGCACACTGGTTCACGACATCCCGGATCTCGTCCTCTTCCATTTTGCCGTAGACATCGGAAGCGGAGCGTTCGTTCTTTATGCTGTAGATCGCATACAGCACGCTGTATAACGAATTGAGCGGTAAAGTGTTAAGCATGCCATCGCCGCAATAGGCGACGGTTGATGGATTAATCGGCCGATGGCTGAGCGTCCCTCTGATAACCAAGAACAGTAACGGTGCGCACACGATGGTGTATAGAAACGCTTGCCACCAAGGAAGCGCAGTATCTGTTCGCATGTCCCCAAAGAGCCGAAATCCTAGCCAAACCAGAAGCACGATCAAGACCAATGCGCCCAGGATCACCAGCTTGTAGCCCCGCCACAGCATACCGAATACCTCCTTGGGGTGCTTGAGATACTCAACGTACAATCGGTTGGGCCGCGTGTCATACTCAAAAATAAATTGCGGGGTAGATGCTTCTAAGAGCACGAGCAAGAACCAGGAAACCAGAAGCCATGCAATGGTGACAATGCTGGCTAATTCATAATGCCCCAACCAAGGCGATAGCAACAAGGGAAGCCCGGCCAACATAGCCACTAGCGTCGCATCAATACGCAGTCCACCTTTCAGTATGGGCCACAGACCGCCACCCGCACTCACACGTTGCCGCTGCCACGCAACGAGCGAGAGACGGCTCAGCGTCAGCAGCCCCAGGCTGGAAAGAATAAATATTAGAGTTTGTTGACGCATTGCTGGGGACTCAGGCGTATTTTTGTGCCGTTTTCATTCGTCTGGGTAATTTCAAGCAACCAGTCAAGTCTTTCGGCCATCAGGGTGACGATGTAGAGCCCCAATCCGCTTAAAGCTGTACCGTCGTTCGAAAGTGACTTTTGGCGCAAAAGAATTGCCTGCTGGTCGGCCGACAGGCCGGTACCGCTGTCTTCTATCTCGACGGACCTTTCCGACACCGTTACCTCAATCTCGCCTTTGGTATGCTGCACTGCATTTTGAATAATATTGCGCAAGAGCATGCCCGCCATCGCGGGGTCAGCCTTCACACGAAGCTCAGAAACTTTATTTAGCTTTACTCGGTCGGTGCCATTTAGGCTCATTTCCAGATCGCTGATAACTTGCCGAGCGAGGGGGCTTAGTTCGATGACTTCGTTCGCTCGCCCTTCCGCTTCTCGACGTGCCAACTTGAGCAAAATATTGACGTTGTCCCTCATCTCATCGCAGGATCTCCGAACCCGCAAAAGTGTGGCACGATCTTTATCGCTCAGTTGATCACGGGACTCGATGACTTCCAGCGCGCCTGACATCACCGCTATGGGTGTTCTCAGCTCATGACTGGCTAAGTTCAACAAAGACTGCTCTCGGCGCACGTACGATTCGAGTTCGTCCAAAAATCTATTAAATGTCAGTGCAATGGAGTGCAACTCGACATCGCCGTAGTCGGACTCCATGCGAGGCATGTTGGGTCCCACAGGAATTCTGCTGATTCGTTCTGAAAGAAGCTTCAGCGGCCTGACAATTCGCCGACTGCTGAACACGGCGAGTAGCAAGCTGAACGCTAGAATTACGACAGCCATGATTACCAGCGCGATTCCAAAAAGCGCCTCACGTTTCTCAAAGTGGGTGATATTTTTCGCTATATAAAGCACACCACTACTGACGGTTTCGACAGTGACCAGATAAGTTTCATCGCCCCGTTCTATTTCGGCCGAATAATTCTGGGGCAGACCTTGAAATACCTCTGGTAATGAAGTGGGATGGACTTCATCAGAAGGAACAAATACGACTGCAAGCTCAGGCGTGTCCCAAATGAAAGCCTCGTCACCAGTGTGATTCATCAGTATGAAATCACGTTCCTGGGAAAACTCAACATCGAGCATGGTCTGCTCCAGGTCTTCATTGACTAGAAGCACAGTAACCACCATTGCGAGCGTCGTAACCACACTGACTGCCAGTATGGCGCGGTAGACACGCCGCGAGATAGATCGCAGCTTCATAAGGCGACTTTGCTCGGTGGATGCAACCGATATCCACGACCGTGTATGGTTTTTATCATCGGATACTGGAAAGTATCCTGAAGTAGTTTCCTGAGCGAGTACACGTGGGTTCGCAACGTGTTCATATCTACCTCGCGTTCACCCCAGACCGTATTCTGAATCTGTGTATATGAAAGCAGATCGGGATAGGCCTTGATGAGCTCCTCAAATATCCTTGCTCCCGTTCCAGATAGCTCGAGCTGCTCGCCGCCATCTGTTCTCACTACCAGATTTCCAGGATCGAAACTTATGCCAGGCACACGAAGCTCGGGCGTCCTGGAAAACCCCGCCTTGCGGCGGTAGAGGGCATCCACTCGCAACTGGAGCTCACGCAGATTGAACGGTTTAACCAAGTAGTCGTCTGCCCCTACCGAAAAACCCTCTTCCTTATCTTGCAACTGGTCCTTTGAGGTCATGATGATGACCGGCGTGGAAGATTGAATATCATGTCGGATGCGACGGCATATTTCAAAGCCAGAAATGCCCGGAAGCATTACATCCAAAATGATGACGTCATAGTCGTTCGTGGCTATCAGGTGCAGAGCGGTCAGGCCATCGGAAGCAAAGTCCAGGATATAACGATCATCGCAAAAAAACTCATAGAGGTTCGTCGCCAGCCCGGCGTGATCTTCTACAATAAGCATTCGTATCGCGTGCTTAGTATTCATTTCGAACCGTTCTCCCAATTGCCTGCTCGTCGGCGGCCAAAATAGTGCTTTGCTGTAACCTTCATGAAGGGCATTCGTCCAATTTACCGCAGCTCACCGCTGCTGCAGCCCATCCACGTACAGCCGGCCGGCCCTCACGGTGCTGACATCCGACCATTACGCGCCAATTTTCGGATCGAGAAGTTGGGATGCCTCATAGGCGGAGCTATTTGCTCCATCTGCTCGCCTAACCAGCCAAGAAGGTACAACACACCGCCGCCGAAGAGCAGCGGGGCGGCTGACGCCAAAGGAACCGAGGAGGCGGGATCGTTCCAAATGCTCCGAGCTATCAGGATGTAGCAGGCATATGCCAGGCCCGCAAAGAAACCCAGGAAACCCATCAGCATTAAGATACGCGCGCACACGCTGGAAAGCGTCTTCGTACCGTCGCGGGAGAATCCAAGGAGCTGTGCGACACTCCACTTGGATCGGCCCGCAGCTCGTGGCCGACGCTCGTACGTGATGACAGTCTCCCTAAGACCGGCCCATGCGATGACGTCCTTCATGTAGCGCGGACGATTTACCACCAGGCTTAGCACGGTGGCTGCCCTTGGGCCGTACAACATGAAGTCTAAGTGGCGATCAGGCGTAGACGACTGTCGACGCATACGGACCACGTCCGCCCCCGCACGCCAGGCACGGATCATCTCGGGAATTCGCTCCGGCGGATCTTGCAGGTCACCGTCCATGGTGACGATCGCTCGCCCAGCAGCGTACTTCAGCCCGGCGCGTAAAGCCGCTTCTTTGCCGAAATGGCCAGAAAGGAACACGCCCGTGACGGACTCATCTTTTAGGGAAATCTCCAGTATGGTATCTGCAGTGCTGTCGCTGCTTCCGTCATCTACGAACAGTAGCTCATAGCTCACATCGAGCTGCTCTACAACTGCCTTTAGCCGCCGATACGTTCGTAGAACGACTTCTTCTTCGTTGAGCATCGGGAGAACCACAGACACTTCCACTGGCCCGTCCGGCCTTGTTTCGGCGGTGGGCGAACGTCCCTCCCGCTTCATCGCGGATAGCCCAGCAGAGTAGCATTGCAAGCTCATGGCATCTTACGAACTGCGTTATGAATTGCAGTAGCATAGGAAGACCACCAACAAGCATTTATCAATGAAATATCAAAAAAATATCAAAACAGCCGGACGATCCGCACCGCTTCACTTGGCACGGCGAGGCACGCGCCCACCGTAGCGGAACAGCATGCATTGACAAGAAAATCTCCCCTTCAGTTGCCAATGGCAGCTCCACCTAAGGCTGGTTGCGATGCTAACTTCCATTATTGCGATCTGCCTCGGAGCATCCACAGGCGCTGTGCTGCGCTGGCTTTTAGGCCTGTCGCTAAATTCGTTGCAGCCAATGATGCCGCTCGGTACTTTGGCAGCCAATCTCATTGGTGGCTATCTGGCGGGCATTGCGCTTGTCATCTTCACGTCCGTTCCGGGATTGGCGGCCGAATGGCGCCTTCTCATAGTCACGGGTTTTCTAGGCGGATTGACAACGTTCTCCGCGTTCTCTGCTGAGGTCACCACCCTACTGCTGCAAGGGCGGTTGGCGGTCGCAACGATGACCATCTCGGCACACGTCGGAGGCTCTTTGCTCATGACGATAGCGGGTGTCGGTACGATGATGCTCATCCAGCGTGGATAGGGTCGGTTAAACGTGAAGACACCCCGACTTTGATCATTCAAATGAGCCGGGGCGTCTATCTAACGTAAGGTTATACGTGCTCAGTGGGAAATATTAAAGCCCTTCCAGTTCGGGTGATCAAAATGCGACCCATAACTGTTGAGCGCCTGAGCCATTTTTATTAACCCGTCTTCCGGCTGCTCACCAGACACTTTTCCTTCAATGGTTTCGACACCTTGGACAATGTTTCCAAGCAGAATGTGAAGCTGAGCGTCGGCTTCAGGCTCCAGATCACAGTTCTCGACGATGTAGGTGAATTGGGTCATGATTTCCCCAGACATTTTTTTATAATCGTCTGCCTTTAATGCATTCGCATGGGCACTCTCCAAGCCTGTGGATACGATCTGATGCAGAGTGCCCATGCCTTGGCGTAGCGCAGCATCCGTTTGTAAGTGCGCCATAAACCCCATTCTTCCCTGACTGAGTTTCCAAGGGCATAGTTCTGCCATCGTACTTTTTGGGATTGACCGATGACAGACACCAAGGATTGGGCCGCGCATTTAGCCGCGATCGAAGCCGAAGGCATCAG
>JACDJB010001734.1_pt1 | contig 17085 bp, 15 predicted proteins | sample 7454121 | NCBI WGS metagenome assembly JACDJB01 (sample SAMN14253290, study PRJNA609438) | sludge metagenome | isolation source: sludge after 25d culture with pyrite | collected 2018-12-20 | reverse complement strand
GTCGACCGGTCGCGCCTGCCCGAGCTGGTGCCGGTCGACGCCGTCGTCGGCCCGCTGCGCGACGCCGTCGCCGACGAGCTGGGCCTGCCCCGGGGGATCGGGGTCCGGGCCGGGCTCAATGACAGTGCGGCCGGCGGGTTGGCCGCCGGCGTGCTGGCCGACGGCCGGGTCGGGATCGCCATGGGGACGACCGCCGTCGTTCTCGACACGGTGCTCGACAAGCGGGGGGACCTGGAGGCCGAGTTGGTGTCGATGCCCGGTGCCCGACCCGACCACTACCTGGCGTCGGCCGAGAACGGGATCGCGGGCAAGGCCGTCGAACACGGCATGGCCCTGCTGGACGGCTCCTTCGCCCATCTGGAGACCGCACTGGCGGCGTCCGAGCCGGGGGCGGGGGGCGTCCTCTTCCTGCCCTGGATGGTCGGCTCGATGGCCCCGGCCGGTGACCGTCAGGCCCGGGGCGGCTTCCTGAACGTCTCGCTGGAGACGACCCGCGAGGACCTCGTCCGGGCGATGGTCGAGGGCACCGCCCACAACCTGGCCTGGCTTCTGCCCCAGGTCGAAGGCTTCACGGGCCAGCCCTGCTCCTCGCTGGTGTTCTTCGGGGGCACCGCACGCTCGCCGGGCTGGGCCCAGACCCTCGCCGACGTGCTGGGCCGACCCGTGTCGACCCTCGCCGATCCGGAGGTGGCGGTGGCCGTCGCCGTCGCCCGCCACGCCCAGGGTGCCGACGCCGAGCCCGTCATCACCCGGACTTACGACCCCCTCCCCGAAGCCCACGAGCGCCTCCAGCCCGCCCAGGAGCAGTTCCAGGCCGCCTGGGAGGCCCTCCGCCCCCTCCACCACGCCCTGAACGCCTGAGCTCGGCGAACTGGCACCGGATTCCCGTGCCCGGGGGCCGGAATCCGGTGCCAGAACGAGAACTGGCCACTCGTGGTGGGATTCCTGGCCTGGATGACGACAGCACCGCCCCCGACGGTCGGCCGCCCGTCCCCCCGCCCCCGTGGTTGCCTCATTTTCGGTTCTGGTGAACGTTCAGAAGATGCCCAGGGCCAGGCCGGCGGCCATGGTCTGGCCGAGCTCGGTGGCGGCGGTGAGGTGGTCGTCGGTGAGGTCGCCGACCACGGTGAGGGGCGGCTGGACCTCCTTCCAGGCGAGGCCGGTGACGATCTTGTGGACGGCGGCGACGGCACCGTCGGTGTCACTGCGGCCCTTGACGACCAGCGCGTAGGGCAGGCCCCGGGTGTCGTCCAGCAGTGGCTCGTAGACGGTGTCGAAGCAGTGCTTGAGGGCCCCGCTCATGTAGCCGAAGTGCGCTGGGGTCGCCAGCAGGACACCGGTCGCCCAACGGAACTCGTCGGCGATGGCCTCCAGCGCGGGCACATCCCGGACCTCGGTGTCGCCGGCCTCCGGGTCCCGAGCGCCGGCGAGCAGGGCGTCGACCATCTGCTGGGTCCGTCCGGAGTTCGAGTGCCACACCACCAACAGCCGGCCGTCAGACATCGGCCACCACCTGGGCCCGCAGGTCGCGCTTGAGGACCTTGCCGGAGGCGTTGGTCGGGAGCGCGTCGACCAGCACCAGGCGGCGGGGCTGCTTGAAGCCGCCGAGGACACCGCGGGTGTGCTCGACGAGGTCCTCGAGGGTGACCGACGCGCCCTTGCGGGGCACGACGACGGCGCAGACGGCTTCGCCCCAGCGGTCGTCGGGCACGCCGACCACCGCCACCTGGCCGACGGCGGGGTGGGTGGACAGGACGTCCTCCACTTCGCGGGAGGACACGTTCTCGCCCCCGGTGACCACGATGTCCTTGGCCCGGTCCACGACGTAGAGGTACCCCTCGGCGTCGATCTCGCCCAGGTCGCCGGTGTGCAGCCAGCCGTCGACGATCGTGGCTGCGGTCACCTCCGGCTCGTCCCAGTAGCCCGCCATGACCTGGGGCCCCCGCACGAGGATCTCGCCGTCGTCCGCCAGCCGGACCTCGGCGAGCGGGCTGGGACGGCCCGCCGCCCGCAGGAGGTGGGGGCGATCGGTCAGGGCCGCCCGGTGGCCCTCCTCGTCGAGGAACACCGCGTTGCCCGACAGCTCGGTCATGCCGTAGCCCTGGGCGAAACCGACCCCGAGGGCCTCGGTGCCCCGGCGCAGCAGGTCGGGGGCCATCGAGGACGCGCCGTACGCGACCTGGCGGAGGGTGGCGAACCGGGCCGGGTCGAAGCCCGGGTCATCCAGGAGCATCGCCAGCATGGTGGGCGCCAGCGAGAGGGTCGTCACCCGGTGTCGGGCGACCAGGCGGGGCAGGTCGTCGACGGTGAAGCCCTCCATGAGGACCACCGGCCGCCCGCGGGCGTGCAGGCAGGCCACGTTGTAGGCGGCCACATGGCAGAGCGGGAAGCAGAACAGGTAGACGTCATCGTCGGCCACGGGCCGGGCTGCGTTGGCGCCGTCGGCGGCGGCGAGGAGGCTCGCCTGGGTGAGCACCGCGCCCTTGGGTGAACCCGTCGTCCCGCTGGTGAAGAGGATCCAGGCCGGCGCATCCGGGTCGGGTCGGGGGAGGGTGGGGTCGGGGGCCGTGGCCGCCGTGGCGGCCTCCCAGTCGGCCCACGGGACGGCGCCGGGGACGTCACCGATGACCAGGGCGGCCCCGACCCGGTCGACCTGGGCCGCGAGCTCGGCGGGGGCCAGGCGCTGGTTCAGCGGCACCGCGACCCGGCCGGCGAGGGGGATGCCGTACAGGGCGCTGAGGAAGGCGGGCCGGTTCCGGCCCACCATGGCCACCCGGTCGCCCGGCGCCGTGCGGGAGGCCACCAGGGCGGCCACGCGGGCCACGTCCTCGGCCAGCTCTCCGAAGGTCCAGGTCCGTTCATCGAAGGCCAGCGCCGGTGCCCCCGGCGGGGCCGCCGTCAACAGGTCGGCCAGCAGCACGACCTCATCCGCCCGAGTGGTCGGGGTTCTCCCAGACGATGAGGCTGGCGTAGTCCTCGCCGTGGTCGTGGGACATGTAGTCGTGGATCACGCCCCGCACCTCGAAGCCGTTGCTGAGCTGCATGGACAGGGTGGGGTCGCTCAGGTCGCCCGCCACGACCTTGGCCACGTAGGTCTCGACGTCCATGTCGGCGGCATGGTCGGGATACCCGGGTAGGTCGCCGCCGGCGATGATCCCCCGCTTGTCGTGGCGCACGACGAGGTCCTTGCGCAGGTCATACAGGCGGCGGCCGATGCCCCTGCCGCGATGGGTGTCGGCCACGACGATGTCCACCCCGTAGTACCAGTCGGCGTCGGGGTCGTGGTTGTCGCACTGGTGCGGGCCACACAACGACTGGATCGTGTGCTGGACCTGGGTCTGGAAGTCGAAGTCCACGAAGATCCCCGCCCCCTGGCCCACCGGCTCGCCGCCGTCGAGGGCCACGAAGAAGCCCTCGGGGAACGTCCGGGCGAAGACCCGTATGTCCTCCTCGCTGAGGAGGCCGGCCGGGTCCGCCGCGGGGAAGGCCGAGATCTCCAGGCGGTGGCAGGCCGGGGCCAGGTCCTCGGTGAGGTTGACGTAACGGATCTCGGCCACGTGGTGCTCAGCGGGGGCCGACGGTGAAGTGCTCGTACTCGTTCTCGACGGGGAGGCCCCACACGGCCCACAGGTCCCGGGTCCGGGGCCGCATCACGGTGGCCCCGCAGGACATGACCTCGTACGGGGGCTCGGGCCGCTCGCAGATGGCCTCCTCGTCCCGGGTCAGGGCCATGAGGGACTGCTCGTCGATGGGCCGCTTGCCGAGCAGCTCGACGGCCCGGGCGTAGCGGTTCTCGGTCGACGCGATGCGCACCGGGGCCCGCGGGCCCTGGACGGCCTGGGTGATCTCGGCCACGCAGTGGTTCGTGTGCACGACGGGCTCGTCGTGCAGCTCGATGACGTGGGTGGCGGTCGGCATGGCCTCGACGTCGTAGCCCCGGCCTTCGGCGTCGAGGAGCAGGAAGTTGTGGCCACCGGCGAGATCGGCCTCGGTGATGCAGGCCAGGGCGTCGTCGATGGTGGTCTGGGCCAGCGCCTTGCGCACCACGAACGGCCAGGTCACACCGACCCGGCCGTCGCTGGCGGTCAGGTTGTTGATCCCGACACAGAGCCCGACGTCGTTCATGCCGATCTGGCCGAGGCAGCCCACCGTGGTGAACACCAGGCTCTCGGGGCGCCCGGTCACCCGGGTGCGGAGCATGACGATGTACGGCGTCGCCGTGTCGTGCATGTCCCAGGTCTGGGCGAACCACGGCTCGCCCCCACCCGCGTCGGGCGGCACCAGCGCGGCGGTGCAGGTGTCCTCGGGGAACGGATCACCGCCCGCGGCCCGCACCGTGTCGATGAAGTCGGTGAAGCCGCCCACGATGACGGCCTCGGCGGGGGAGAGGCCGGCCCCTTCGGCCATGGCCACCATCTCGGCGTAGAGGTCGGGGGCGTAGGCCTCGTGGGCGGGCAGGCAGGCCTCGGCCAGGGCCAGGACCTCGTCCCGGGTCATGGCGTGGCCGGCCCAGGTGCCCTCCGAGGACAGGTGGACCCGCTCGTCGGTGTACTCGCGGATCTCGGCGGCATACGCCGCGCCGTGGGCCCGGCCCACCTCAGCGGGGGAGCCGACGAGATCGAGGACCCGGATCGGCTGGTCAGCCATGGGCCCGCTCCTTGGCCGCGGCCCGCACGGCGTCGGCCACCACGGCCATCGCCTCGTCGATCTCCTCGTCGGAGATGTCCAGCGGGGGCAGGAAGCGGACGCAGTTGGAGTAGAGACCGGCCCGGATGGTGATGACCCCCCGCTCCAGGGTCCCCAGGGTCACCGCGACCGTGGCGTCGGGGTCCGGGGTCTTGGACTCGGCATCGGTGACCAGTTCCATGACCAGCATCGGGCCGAGGCCCCGTACGTCGCCCACCAGCTCGGGGTGCTCGGCCTGGATGGCCTCGAGGTGGCCTCGCATCCGCTCGCCGACGGCGGTGGCGCGGGCCAGGAAGGCGGGCTGGCGGATCGTGTCGATGGCCTCGATGGCGGCCACGCACGCCAGGGGGTTGCCCGAGTAGGTCCCGCCGAGCCCGCCGGGGTGGGGGGCATCCATGACCTCGGCCCGGCCGGTCACCGCCGCGAGCGGCATGCCGCCGGCCAGGGACTTGGCGGTGGTGACCAGGTCCGGCACCACGCCGGAGTGCTCGATGGCGAAGAGCTTGCCCGTGCGCCCGAACCCGGCCTGGATCTCGTCGGCGACGAGCAGCATCCCGTGCTGGTCACAGAGCGCACGGAGGCGCTGCAGGAACACCGGCGGCGCGGGGACGAAGCCGCCCTCGCCGAGCACCGGCTCGATGACGACCGCAGCCACGTGGGAGGGGTCGACGTTGGCCACCATGGCCCGGTCGAGGAGGGTCACCGCGTGGTCCACCCACTCGTCCTCGGTGAAGCCGGCGGGGCGACGGTAGAGGTCGGGGAAGGCCAGCCGGTAGATCTCGGGGGCGAAGGGGGCGAAGCCCTTCTTGAACAGGCCGAACTTGCTGGTCATCGACAGGGTCAGGTTCGATCGCCCGTGGTAGGCCCCCTCGAAGACCACGACGCCCTGACGACCGGTGGCGTAGCGGGCGATGCCGACGGCGGCCTCGACGGCTTCGGCCCCGGTGTTGCACAGCAGGGTCTTCTTGGGGAAGTCGCCGGGGGTGATGGCGTTCAGGCGCTCGACGACGTCCAGGTAGGACTCGGTGGAGGCCACGATGTTGCAGATGTGGATCAGGTCGGCGGCCTGGTCCTGGACGGCCTGCACCAGGGCCGGCGGCGTGTGGCCGACGGCGAGGACGCCGATGCCGCCCGCCAGGTCGAGCAGCTCGTTGCCGTCGCGGTCGACCACGACCGAGCCCCGCCCCGAGGCGATGCCGAGCGGAGTGAGCTTGGCCGCGCCGTTCGGCACCGCCGCCTCCCGCCGGGCCACCAGGTCCAGGCTCCGCGGGCCCGGGACCTCGGTCACCAGCTTGATCGCACCCATGTCCACCCCTCTCGGTCGAGAGGGCAAGGCTAGCGAGCCGTCCGGCGGCGACGGATCCCGTCGCCGGGGGGGTGACCTCCGCCCAGTGGTCAGGGGAGGCCGCCGTGGAGGAGATCGTGCGGTAGGTTTGCCCTGTCGTGAGCTGCTGCCGCACGGCCACCGAGGCAAGACCCGAGCGGGCGGACGCGGCACGAGGGAGATGAGGTGCTCATGCGCTTCCAGCGGGCCACCCCGGGACCGACGGCCGGCGACGACGACTGGGCCCGCGAGGTGGCACCTGTCCTGCTGGGACGGTGACCGGGCCTGCACCCATCGGGGCCCTGCTGGACGAGGACGTCGACCCCGTCGCCGGCAACGAGGTCGGGCCGCTGGTCGGGTCCACCTTCGTGGTCAAGGACCTCTTCGCGGTCCGGGGCTGCGTCGTCGGTGCCGGTCAGCCCACCTGGGCGGCGACCCACGACCCGGAGCCGGAGCACGCTCCGGCGGTGGCCCGGCTGCTCGAGGCCGGGGCCACCCTCGTGGGCCGGGCCCACACGTCGGAGATGGCCTACAGCCTGTCGGGCCGGGACAACCCCTACGGGATGCCGGTCAACCCGGCGGCCCCCGATCGCGACACCGGCGGGTCCTCCAGCGGTAGCGCGGCCGCGGTGGCAGGGGGGCTGGCGGACCTGGGGTTGGGCACCGACACGCTCGGCTCGATCCGGGTGCCGGCGTCGTCCTGCGGGATCTTCGGCTGGCGGCCCACCCACGGCCTCGTCCCCCTCGACGGTGTCCACCCCCTGGCCCCGAGCCTGGACACCGTCGGCCTCCTGGCCCGGGACGCGGACCTCCTGCGTCGCGGCGCCGAGGCCCTCGCCGGTCGCGCGTTCCCCGACCAGGCCGCGCCCCATCGGGTCCGCCTCGCCGCCGACGCCTTCGGGGTGCTCGACGACACCCTCCGGGAGGCGCTGCTGGCTGTGGCCGACCTCTTCGGGGCGGACGGCATGGTGGCCCTGGTGCCCGACGATCAGACCCTCGAGGACCTCACGCGGGTGGTGCGGGACGTGCAGGGTCCGGAGTTCGCGGCCCTGCACCGCGCCTGGATCGAGTCCGCCGCCCCGACCTTCGGCGAAGGCGTGGGGGAACGCATCGCCCATGCCCTGGCGGTGTCCGAGGCGGACCATGCCCGGGCGGTGGCCATCCGGGACCGGCTCCAGGCCCACGTGGCAACGGTCCTGGCGCCCGGCGACCTCGTCCTGCTGCCGGCTGCGGGTCCACCACCGCGTCGGGAGGCGACGGCGGCGGTGGTGGCCGACGCCCGCCGGATCGCGGCTTCGCTGTCGGTGGTGGGCAGCCTGGCCGGTCTGCCCACGGTGACGATCCCGGCGCTGGTCGTCGACGGCGCCCCCGTGGGCCTGAGCGTCCTCGCCCCCTGCGGGGAAGACGAAGGGCTGCTCAGCCTGGCCGCCGCGTGTCCACCAGTGCCGCCAGCCACGCGTCCAGGTTCGGCTTGAGCGCGACGGGTGTCTTGCCCAGCCGCACCACCACCAGGTCCAGGTCGGGCACCACCAGCGTGCGTTGGCCTTCGTAGCCCTGCGCCGAGAAGCTGCCCGGCACCGTCGGGAACCGCCACCAGTGGGCGCCGTAGGGCTGCTCGTCGGGACCGGACGGGACCGCGGACTCGGTCTGGGCGTAGGTGACCCAGTCGCCGGGGAGGACCCGACGGTGGCCGACCAGGCCACCGTGGAGGTAGAGCTCGCCGAAGCGGGCGTAGTCCCGGGCGGTGGCGTACACGTACGACGAGCCGACGAACGTCCCGGCCGTGTCGAACTTCGGTGTGGCCGACGTCATGCCCAGGGGCCCGAAGAGGCGGTCGGCCAGCAGGGCCTCGACGCCGTCCCGGCCGCCGTAGAGGTCACCGACCAGCCGGGCCAGGATGTTCGTCGTCCCGCTGGCGTAGTTGAAGACCGTCCCCGGTGGGTGCTCGAGCGGGAACCCGGCGGCGAAGGCGGCCATGTCGTCCTGGCCGGCGCCGAAGAGCATCGCCATCACGTCCGAGACGCGGTCGTCGACGTAGTCCTCCCGGAACGCCAGGCCGGAGCACATCCGGAGGAGGTGGTCGACGGTGATCGCCCGGCGAGGATCATCCCGGCCGGACCACTCGGGGACGGTGGCCGGGGCATGGATGTCGAGGCGGCCATCGGCCACGGCGAAGCCGACGAGGGCCTGGGTGATGCTCTTGGCCATCGACCAGGAGATCAGGGTGCTGTGGGCATCGATGCCCTCGGCGTAGCGCTCGGCCACGACGACACCGCGCTGCACGGCCAGCACGGCGTGGGTCTCGGCCAGCGCAAGGGTGGGTTGGCCGGTGAACGCCCGGTCGAGGACCTCGTCGGTGGTGATCACACCGCCCCGCCGAGGTCGCCCAGCCCGGCCCGCTGGTTGCGCTTGGCCCAGTAGCGGCGGGCCCAGCGGGGTCGGACGTCGGGCGCGGGGTCGAAGGTCACGAGCCGGGTCCACCGTTCCAGCAGGTCGTCGGCGACGGCGAAGGCCTCGGCCCCGGTCGGCGGGTCGACCAGCCAACCCAGCTCGGTGGCGTCCCGCTCTGCGGTGAAGCGGGGGAAGAGCGCCTCGGGGTTGGCGACGGCCCTCCGGTGGAGGTGCTCGTGGCGCCACCACAGGCTGCCGTCGTCGGTGTCGCCGGGGAAGGCCCCGAGGTCCAGGGGCTGGTCGACCGCCACCGGCTTGAAGATGCCGGTGCAGGGCGCCGCCGTGGCCGTGACCCAGTGCCGATCGGCGTCGCCCCGGAGGTCGGCCACCCAGCTCCCGGTGGTCTGGGAGCTGGTGACGACACCCCCGCCGTGCATGCAGGGCGCGGCCATGCCGCCGTTCAGCCACGCGTACCGGGGTCCGGAACGGCCCGGGCCGTGATCCCGCAGGAGGGTCATCAGCTCCCCGGGAGCCGAGACGTGCTCGGCCCGGCCCTGGGTGATCGCCCGGCGGTGACGACAGGCGGAAACCCTCGTGCGCAGCGTGTCGCTGTGGGCCTCGGCGAAGCCCGGGATGGTCAGACCGTTGGAGATCGACCGGGCCCCGTGGGTGACCGCCTCGGTGGCCCAGAGGCTGCCCGCGGTCTCCAGGACGATGGCCTGGGTCCGGTCGGCCACCAGGAAGCTGTTGTGGTACGTGAAGCTGCGGTCCTCGTGTCCGCAGCCCCCGCCCTGGCCGTGGCCCTCGAGCAGGTCCACCATCACCGAGACCGCCGCCTCGGCAGAGGCGGCCCGCTCCAGGCCGAGCCGGAGGAGGTCCATGCCCAGCAGGCCGGTGTCGGCCTCGGCCTCCTTGGTGAAGACGGCCTCGTTGCCGATCACCACCCCGTGCTCGTTGGCCCCCATCTCTGCGCCCCACATCCAGAACGGGCGGCTCAGGAGCACCGCATGGGTGCGCGTGACCTGGGGGATCTCGATGCCCGTGCAGGCCAGCGACGAGCCCTCGGGGTACGACATCGCCGGGAGCCACTCCAGGCCCTGGCCCTCGTTGGCGTCCCGATCGCTGTTCTTGGCGAAGAGGACGCCGTCGTCGCCGACGACCACGACGGTGTCACACATGTCCGGGCAACGTAGCGGCCCGGTACGTTCCGCCCCGTGGTGCTCGCCCCCTACGCCCTGGATCCGCCGTCGACCGGCCTGCTGCTGCGGCGGGGCGCCCTCCGGCGTTGCCCCCTCTGCGGGTCCGGTCACCTGTTCCGCCACTGGCTGGTGATGGTGGAGGACTGCCCCCGATGCGACCTCCACTTCGAGCGCATCGAGGGCCACTGGATCGGCGCCATCGCCATGAACACGGTCCTGGCCCTGCTGGTGCTGCTCGGGGTGATCGTCGGCGGCTTCGCGGCCAGCTACCCGGACAGCCCGCCCGCGGCCCTGTTGATCGTCAGCATCGCCGTGGCCGCGCTGATGCCCCTGTTCTTCCACCCCTTCTCGCGGACGCTGTGGACCGCGTTGGACCTGGCGATGCGCCCCGTGGCCGCGGACGAGATCAGCTGACGCCTGTGGGGGTCAGGTCCCGCAGTGGGCGGCCGGCGGGATGTCCAGCGCCGGGTTCCGGTCGAAGAAGCCGACGGGGATCAGCCAGAAGCCGGTGCGCTCGACGGGCATGACCGGCCAGTCCTCCGGGCGGACGACGTGGGTGACCCCGAAGGTGTGCCAGAGGACGACGTCGGTGTCGACGAGGGGCCGGTCCGCCGCGGTCCACTCGGGCAGGCCGGCACCACCGGTGTGCTGGTTCGGGTAGGGGCCCGAGGGCCGCATCTCGTCCGGCGCGTACGGGGTCACCCAGAGGTTGTGGGTGGCGAAGGCTGCCCGGTCCCGCACCACCGAGCCCGGTCCGGCCAGCAAGGTGGGTGCCGCCGAGGGCAGGAGCTTGTAGGCCACCGGCTGGCCGAGCCCGTTGCGGGACTGCTCGTTCACGACCTTCCACACCCGACTGCGGGACGGGTCCACCTCCCGCTGGGCGACGGCTTCGGACGCCAGGAGCGTGGCGCGGGCCTCGATCCCGTTGGCCCAGTCGTCGCCGGCCCCACCGCCCGACGGGACCACGTCGACCTCGTAGACCGAGTTGGGCCCGCCGTCGACATCCAGGTCCAGGCGGACGCAGAAGAGGTGCTGGTGGTGGGCCGCAGCCACGCCGGGAGCCACCACCACCATGTTGGCGGGGGGCTCGCCCTCGAAGGCACAGGGCTGGACGATGCCGGTCAGGCGGACCTCGAGCTCGATGGAGCCGTCGAGGTAGAAGCGCCAGTAGAAGCAGTACTCGTAGTTGCCGACCGTGAAGATGGAGGAGACGACGAAGCGCCGTGAGCGCCGCACCTCGACGTTGCCGGTGTTGAGGTCTTGGTGCTTCCAGGCGATCCCGTCGTCCTCCTCGTGGATGCAGATGGCCTGCTCCACGACCTGGCCGTTGCCCTGCTCGTCGGCCATCACGGCGTCGAGATAGGTGATCTCCCCGAGGCAGTCACAGCCCAGCTTGAGGGAGTTGACGAAGCGGCCCAGGCCCCACTCCCCGGCATCGAAGGCGTTCTTCCAGCGGTGGGTCGGGTCCGTCGAGCCGTAGGGGACCACCATCTCGGCCAGGGACGCCCGGTGCAGGATCGGGCGCCGGCGATCCCCGTCCTGGTAGCCGACGTCGTGGAGCACCAGGCCCTCGACCGGGTCGAGCCCCACCCGGAGGTCCCAGCGCTGCCACGACAGGTGGTTGCCCTCCACGGTGAAGCTCACGCCCTCGGGCTGGTGGATCTCGAGGGGCTTGAGATCGTCGCGCAGCGGGCCCACGTGCTCGGCGTCGTAGCGGCCCCGGTCCGCGGGCAGGGCGACGATCCCGTGGTCCTCGACCTCGAGCACCTCGGCGGTGGCCATGTCCACGACGGCCACGACCCCCTCGATGGGTCGGGCGTAGCCGTTGTCCTCGGGGTCCTCCCGGTAGTAGCTCAGGCAGCGGGTCAGGCGGGTGTTGCGCTCGGCGAAGTCGGCATAGGCGCCCGGCGGCCAGGGATCGATCTGGACCCCCGAGACGTCGGTGATCCCGCGGCGGGCCAAGGCGGCGCGCCACCGCTCGTCGGCCCGGACGGCCTCCATGGCGTTGAACGCCTCCGTGAAGAGCAGGGGCGGCCGCACGTCGGGCACCGGGATCCAAGCGAGGACCTCCGACGCCTCGACGCCCACCAGGGCCTCGATCACGCCGTGGGGGCCGTCGAGCACCACGGCCCGGGCCGCTCTAACCAGGGGGGTTCCCTGCCGATGGGCTTGGAGAGCCTGCTTCGACGGCTCGGCGAGGGTGATGGACGAGAACAGCAACTCGGTGTCGGGGACGTGGGCGCGCACGGCCGCGCCGACGCGTCCGATCTCCTCGACGGAGAGAGGATCCAGGGGATGGGCCATGGGGGCAGCTTCGCGCGCCATGGCCGGTCTGTTGGTCGCTGTGGTCGCCCTGGCCGCGCTCGGGCCGCTGGCCGGGACCTCTCCGGCCACGGCCCAACCGGCGAGCCCCTCAACTGGTCCCCGCTGCCCGGCCGCTGTGGCCGACCAGCCCCTCTCGGTCACCGAGCCGTTCTCCGGCACCATCCGGCCCCGGGCCGACGGCGAGGGCGGGATCGGTTCGTCCAGCCTCCTCTGCGCCTACGGCGAGGGCGCGGCACCGGCTGCGGAGGTCACCGTTCGCTGGACCGCAGGGTCAGCACCCTGCGCCACGACGGAGGTGGCGGTCGCCCCGGGCCTCGATGGGGCGGCCTTCGATGCCGTGGCCTCGACGCTGGCGAGCTCGGCGGGCACGGCCTGTGGGGCGTCCTCGGCGGGCGGATGGCCCCTCGGGGTGGTCGCCGCCGGCCTGGTCGGAGGCGCGGTCCTGGCGGCCCTGGCGGCCCTGCGCATCCGGCGGCGACGCCCCGCTCGCACGGTGTCGCCGCCGCCCGCCGTGATCCCCGCCGAGGTGACCCCCCCGCCGCGGTCCACACCCGAGCCCACCCCGGCGCCCACTGCCGTCGTCGCCGCCCGACGCCCTGATGCCCGTCCTGTCCTGGCGGCGCTGCGGGGCCCCGGAGGTCGGGACTTCGCCCGCACCGGGGCCGGCCAACTGGCGGCCCTGGCGGCCCTGGCGTACCTCTCGGGGGACAGCGTCGGCGGTGACCTGGCGCGGGCGGGCAGCCTCGCGGTCCTGCCGGTCCCGCTCCCGACCCAGGCCGAGGGGGTGGCCGCAGCCGAGGCCCGTGCTCATCACGGGCGGGGGGCTGACCGATGACAGAGGGCGTGGAGGAGATCCGGACCTGGTGTGCCGCGTCGGGGCTGGCCTGCCGTGACGGCGAGGACGGCGTCCTGTTGGCGCGACTGCAGCCCGATGACCGGACCGAGGTCCGGATCGAGTCACCGCAGGGCACCGAACCGCTCCGGCTGAGCGACCGGGTCGCCCTTCCCTCCGACGAGCTCGGACCCGACCGCGTGGCTGAGGTGGTCGAAGGCGTCGTCCTCAGTCGTTCGTCCCTGGTCGACGCCCGCCCGACCCCTGACGGTCGGGGGGCCGACGTGGTCGTGATCGTGCACGCCGAGGGCCTGAACCGGCACACCTTCGCCGAGGCGGTGTTCGAGATCGAGAAGCTCCGGCTCCTGCTGGCCCGCGAGGTGCGGGGGGCCGTCGCCGCGGAGCGCACCCTGGTCGCCCTCGAGGTGCTGGCCGGTGACGTGTGGGCTGCCTCGGGCCCGCCGTCAGCCTGAAGCCGTCAAGAAGGCGACCAGGGCCCGACGGAACAGCTCGGGATCCCGGGACCCTGCGGTTTCCCGGGCCGAGTGCATCGAGAACTGGGCGACGCCGACGTCCACCGTCGGCACGCCCAACCGAGCGGCGGTCACGGGGCCGATCGTGGAGCCACAGGGCAGGTCGCTGCGACTCACGAAGCGCTGGACCGGGACCCCCGCGGCGGCCGCCGCCGTGAGGAAGGGTACGGCGCTCTCGGCGTCGGTGGCGTAGCGCTGGGACGCGTTGACCTTGATCACCGGCCCACCGTTGATCATCACGGGGTGCCCGGGATCGTGCCGGTCGACATGGTTGGGATGGGTGGCGTGGGCCATGTCGGCCGAGACGCAGGCCGACGCGGCGAAGGTCCGGGCCAGTTCGTCGCTCGTGCCACCGCGCGCGGCGTGGGCCCGGGCGATGAGGCCGGGCAGCAGGTCCCCGTCGGCCCCGGTGCGGGAGACCGAGCCCACCTCCTCGTGGTCATAGAGGCAGACGAGCGGCACCACGGCCGGTGCGCCGGGGGCCGCGGCGGCCCCGATCAGGGCCTCGACGGCGACGAAGCAGCTCACCAGGTTGTCGAGCCGCCCGCCGGCCAGCAGGCCTTCGTCGGGGCCGTTGAGGGCCGCAGGCTGGCTGTCGTGGAACATCAGGTCCCAGGCGAGCAGGTCCTCCACCTCGGCGTCCACGGCGGCGGCCACTGCGTGGAGGACATCGGGATCCCCGTCCGGCGCCCAGAGCGGTTGGAGGTGCTGCTGGGGGTTGAGGAGGAGGCCGGACTGGTTGACCTCCCGGTCGAGGTGGATGGCCAACTGGGGGATCCGGGCGACGGGACCCTCGAGTTGGACGAGGGCGACCACCGGGCCGCCGGGCCGCCGGACCGACACCCGTCCGGCCAGGCCCAGGTCTCGGTCCAGCCAGCTGTTCAGCAGCGGGCTGCCGTAGACCTCCACCGCCACCCGCTGCCAGCCGGCGGCGAGCGTCGTCGGTCGGGGCTTGAGGCGCAGGTTCGGGCTGTCGGTGTGGGCCCCGATGATCCGCACCGGGGTGGTGGGGGCGAGGCCTGACGGCCACGCCGCCGCGACCAGCGCACCGCCCCGCCGCACGAACCAGCGATCCGGGAGCGCGGTGGTCCAGTCGGCGGTCTCCTCGACCTCGGTGAAGCCGGCGTCGCCCAGCCGTCGCGCCGCGTTCGCCGCGGCGTGGTACGGCGAAGGCGAATCGTCCAGGAAGCCCAGCAGGGCCTCGGCCGTCGCCCGGCCGTCGTCGTCAGCCATCCGTGTCGCTCTCCTCGTCGTCGGTGTCGGTGTCGGAGGTGTCGGGGGACAGCTCGGTTCCCGGTTCCAGGTCCGCACAGTCCCGTAGGTCCGCCCAGATGGCCTGGGCCTCGGCGGCGTCGGTCCCCTCGAGCACGGCCGGGACACCGGAGCTGAGGCGGACGGGCACCCACTCGGCGGCGTCGACCCGGCGCCCTGTCATGGTCAGACGGAGGACTCCGGACTCCGCCGACGGTCCGCCCGCGCTCCCGAACAGGAAGTTGCTGAGCCCGTAGTGCACGTAGGACCCACCCCGCATCCCGCCGGCGAGCGGGACGTGGGCGTGGCTGCCGACCACCACGTCGGCGCCCGCGGCGATGAGAGCGTCGGCCACCTCGGGCTGGTCGGCGATCGGGCAGTTCTCCCGCTCCCGGCCCCAGTGCAGGTACACCACGAGCGTGTCGGTCTGCGGGCGTTCCGCGGCCACCGCCTCGATCAGCCGCGTCGGGTCCTCCGCTATGGCGATCCCGGGCCGGTCTTCGGTGGCCGTCCACGGCTCGACGAGGTGGCCGTCGGTCACCCGGGAGGCACCGAAGACCGAGATCCGCTGGCCGCGCAACGTGACCCGGAACGGCTCGTAGGCCTCGATGACGTCGTGACCGGCGCCGACGAGGGGCAGACCGCTCGCGGGGTCCTCCGCGGCGGCGAGCGTGTCGAGCAGGCCCTCTTCGCCGTAGTCCATGCCGTGGTTGTTGGCCAGGGTGACCACATCGATCCCGGCGGACCGCAGCGCCGCGAACGCGGTCGCCGGGGCCCGGAAGTTGAAGTCCTTCGGCACCTCGGTGCCTCGTTCGGTGATCGCGGTCTCGAGGTTCACCATCGTGATGTCGGCGTCCAGCGGCTCGACCACCCCGGCGAACAGCGCGGCAGGGTCCTCGCTCAGGAGGCTCCCGGGCGTGCCCTCGAAGTTGACGTCCCCGCCGAACGCGAACGTGACGGTGCGGCCCGAGCCCTCGCCGGGCCGGGGCTCGGGGGCCGCTCCGAAGCGGGGCACCCCGGGTCCTTCAGCCGCAGGGGGCCGATCGGTCACCGCCCGGGCCACCGCCTGGCCGTCGGAGCGCACCGCGTCGCGGTCACAGGCGACGAGGGCGAGCAGGACCACGCCCGCCCCCAGACGCCACACCTTCATCGGTCGGCGGCGTCCTCGACCACGGCCTGGACGAGGCCCCGGCGCACCAGGCGGTGGAGCACGTCGAAGACGGTGAAGGCGCTGAGCCCGGAGGCCGTGATGACGTCGGCCACCGACCCGGTGGCGGGCATGGCCGACAGCACCTGCCACTCGACCGCGGACAGCGAAGCCGACACCGCGTTGGCGGGCAGGGTCGGCGAACGGCGGACCCGGGTGCCGGTGGAGGGCAACGTGGTGCTGATAGAGCGCCAGGTGGTGAGGCGCTGGCCCGCGTCGGCCAAGACCTCACCGACCGGGAAGCAGAAACGGGCCCCGAGCTGATGGGTCTGGTCGGCCAGGAACTCGTAGCGCTCGGTGCCCGGGGCCAGCAACTCGGCCAGGGTGGCCACGATGTGCTCGAGCAGCACGGCCCGCAGGCGCTCGCTGTCCACCCGTTCGTCGTCGTCGAGGGCACCGGCGATGCCTCCGGGGGCCCCGGCGGCCTCCAGCCAGGCGGCTTCAGGAGCGGCCCCGGACCCCACCACGATCTGGTGGATCGAGGGGCCCGAGGCGCTGGTGGCGAGGTAGATCCCACCGTCGTGCAGGGCCACGATCCGGGGCTCGGCGCCGCGGAAGCGGACCAGGCCCGTCCCGCCCGTCGCCGCGAACCCGATGATCACCTCACCGACGGTCACCGAGTGCAGCGAGCCCTCGTCTGGCAGCGCGTCCTCGGTCATCGGCTCAACCTACAACGGCCCCTCCCGCCGAACGGCTACCCCCTCAAGAAGGCGGGCCCGGGGCCGATGGGGATGGCGCTCGGGTGCGACCCGGGCGCCGCTGATCGAGCAAGGGCGACACCATGCAGAGAAACGCCAACGTCGGGTCGAAGTTGCTGGCCCTCATCGCCGTGCCCGCCGTGGTCCTCGTGGCCGTGGCCAGCCTCGGGGCCAGCCAGCGCCTGGACGAGGCCGCCCAGGCCCAGCAGACCGAGGACGGGGCCCGCCTGGCCGCCACGAGCACGAGTCTGGCCCACGAGCTCCAGCTGGAGCGGCTGCTCTCCATGCGCCTCGCCTACGGCGACGACGAGGTCACCGACCAGCTGGCCGAGCAGCGGGGCGCCACCGATGCCGCCGCCGAGGCCTTCGTCACCCCGCAGGCCGTCGTCGGTGACGCCGACGTCGCCCAGCGGTACGAAGCGGCGACCGGCCAGATCCAGACGGTGGCCGAGCTCCGTTCCTCGATCGACGAGAGCAACGCCGCCCCCGGAGTCGCCCTCGACGCCTACACGACTGCCATCGACTCGTTGCTCGAGCTCGACGGCGCCCTGGCCTCGGGCAGTGGGGTGCCCGAGCTGAACGCCACCCTCACCGACAGCCTCACCCTTTCGAAGGCCAAGGAGGCCCGCGCCCTGCGCT
>JACDJB010001730.1_pt1 | contig 17129 bp, 11 predicted proteins | sample 7454121 | NCBI WGS metagenome assembly JACDJB01 (sample SAMN14253290, study PRJNA609438) | sludge metagenome | isolation source: sludge after 25d culture with pyrite | collected 2018-12-20 | reverse complement strand
GGGTTCAATCGGCGGCAGGCTGGGGCCGCGTCGGGGCGGATGGAGCACCAGATAGCCATCGCGAAAGGCGTCGAGGATTGGCTCTCCCTCCATGCCATCAGGAATAGGCAGGCCGGCGAAGTGCAGGAGCGTGGGCGCCACATCCATCAGCGATGGCGTCTGCGGCAGGGGGCCGGAGTGAGTGTTGGCGCCGCAGGCCAGGAAGATTCCTTCGGGTCGATGGTCGCCGGTGCGTTGAAGTTTGGGGATAGGGGTGATGAGGGTGCTGCCCAGGGTGGGGACGGCGGCGTAGTCCGGGTCGAGGGTGAGGATCAGGTCGGGGAAGGTTTCGACATAAGGACCGTCGAAGTAGTCTTCACGGGGGCGGATGTCTTGCACCAGCGGGCGGTGGAGACCGGGGATCATCAGGTTCTGAGCTTCATCGATCAGGCTCTGGCGCAGCGATTCGACGGCAGCGGGGCTGACGACCCCATTTGGGAAGCGATCCTGGCGGTGGAGATAGATGCCGGCAACGTTGTTGTACAGCGGCTCGGCCCAGGCCAGGGTGTGGGGCCAGTCGATGGCGTCGGCTATGTGGTTATGGGACTTCACCGCAGCGCGGGCTTCGGCAGGGAGCACACGTTTGGCGATGTCACGCAACCAGGGCGCGCGCGCTTTGATCTGTTGGAGCCAGCCTCCTGGGTTGACGGACTGAAGGTGCAGGAGATCGATCTCGAGCAACCAGTTGTTCAGGTGCGCCCAATGGCGTGCGGCCGGGCCAAAGCCGTGATCCGAGACGAAGACAATGGTGGCGTCGCTGCCGGCTGAACGCGCCATGCTGCCGATGATGCTATCCAGGAGGTGGAAGAAGCCTGCCAGTTGCTCGGAGACGGCGATTTCCAGACCGCCAGCGGGGACAGCCCTGCTGGAATCGGCGGCGATGGCCCCGCCGGAGGCGCCAGCGACGGCCCCGTCGGAGGCGCCAGCGACGGCCCCGTCGCCCTGCATATAGTGCCAGAAATGATGAAATACCCGGTCGGTTCCGGTGAAGACGGTCATCAACACATCCCAGGGCCTGGTCTGCATCAGTCGAAGGGTATGAAAACCCAGACGCTCGGTCATGGCGGTGATGTCGGTCAGCATCTGTCCGGGGCCAGGCAGCGCGATGGGATCGGGGCTCGGTCCCGGACGACCGTAGTCAAGCTCGATGATGTAGCCATTCAGTTCGTCGGCCAATTCGGGTGGGTAGGTCCAGTTGCTGGCGCCGGGCGGCGTCAACATACCGGCAACAGCAAAACCATCCAGCGGGCGCGGGGGATAGCTGATTGGAAGATTGATGCTGCCGACGGTGTGCCCGGCGGCGTTGAAATAGTCCCACAGCGTGGGCGCGAGCAGATCGTTGGCAGTAACAGGGCTGCCATCGTTGCGCAGCGATAGGGCAGGATCGGTAGGCTTGCGCAGGAAACCGAGGATGCTGTGTTGGCCGGGGTTGACGCCGGTCAAGAACGTAGCCCAGGCCGGGGCTGTGACGGGCGGTTGCGTAGAAACCAGGTCCGACCAGGCGCCCTGGCTCCGCAGACGGGCCAGGTTGGGCATTTCGCCCAGATCGCAAAGGGGGCCGAGGACATCCCATGTGCCGCCATCAAGGCCAATGATAAGCAGGCGGCGGGCAGGATCGTGGATTGGCATAGAGGGTATGGGGCGCTGCTTGTTCCGGCTCGGTCTCCTGCCGGTTGTCGCTGGTGAGGGTATCAGGCTATGATGCGCCAGGCGATGAGATTGAGGCTAATGAGGCCGGCGGCCAGCAGAAGGGGCAGACGAGGTCGCCATGCGACCGGTAGGGCCGCCTCCCAACCGATCAACAGCATGATGGCGATCGGCAGCAAGCCGGGAAAGAGGTAGCGGCCCTGAGGCTGCCAGCTTTGGCCGATCATGGGCAGCCAGACCTGCATCAGCAGCAGGATGGTGGCGATCAAGGCGAGGGGAAGGAGAGGGATAGTCTTGTGATTTACGGGTCGTTTGACCGGCGAAGGAGGGGGACGGTTGGCAAGACCGTCTCTGAAGGAGGGGTTTGTGAACAGACGAAAGAGGCCCCAACCTGCCGCCAGAGTTGCTGCACCCAGCACGCCATAGACGGGCCAGGGGAAAGGACGATTGAGCCAGCCAAAATAGCCCCAAAAGCTGGCCCAGGTTAAGCCGCTGAAAAGCAGATAGCGGAATTGGGAGGGTGTATCCCAGGCAGCGTGAGCCAGGGCCTGGGCAAAGTAGCCGGCCGGGACAGGAAGCCAGCGCTCGAGGTAGAGGAACAAGGGGCTGCCTAAACGATCAGGGAGGGCGCCATCGCCATTGAAAATCAGATTGGGGTTGCTGCCGCCGGCAGATGAGTCTTGCAGCCGGAGATGAAAACGTTTCGACTGGTCAGCCTGTACCTCGATGCGGAGGAATGTGGCGCTAGCAGCGGGGGTGAAGTCCAGCCGGCACGGGCTCTGGGACATGGGCGTACAGGCAAGGTGGGCCGTGTGGTTGTCGTCTCTGAGCGTGAAGGTGAGGTTGGCGTCTGCGGGGTCCTGGCTTGTGGCAATAAGCTCGATCTCCCGGCCGCGTAAGGCCAAGGCTTGCTTGCCGGCAATATGTTGGACGAGGCGGGTGGTCTGGCCAGGCGCCGGCTGAACGGCCAGCGCCTGGTCAGATCGGGTCAGAGCCAGGGTAGGCTGGCGACGCCAGCCGGCTGCCCAACGCGGAACCGGCGCCACCAGCGCCAGGATCAGGGCGGCGATCCCCAACCAAACCATCCGGCTGCGGCTTCGGCCCCATGCCAGACGCACGAGCGCCAGCGGCCACAGATAGATGAGACCGGCATCAACCCAAATCGGGCCGACTGCAACGACGACGGCGGTGAGCAGCAGTCTGAACCTGGTGACCGGTTCGGGCAGCGCGACCAGCGCAAAGGCCAATGCGCCCCAAAAGAGTGCGAGAGCGTCATTGTTCAGGCTGCCGCCGATGAAAGCAACCATTGGCAGCCCCCCGGCCAACAAGCCTAGTCCCAGCACACGTGCAGGCTGCTGTGGCCAACTGTGCTGTGCCAGCCAGAGCGCTACGAGGACGGCGCCGAGCCGTAAAGTAAGCGGCCATAGTCGCAGCCAACGCAATGCCTGCGCGGGCTCACCGGCAAGCGACGCCGGCAACCGCCGGAGTACAAAGGCAGGAAGGATGTAAAAGAGCAAAGGTTCGTCGGCTGCCTGCAGGCCGCTGGCTGCCAGTGTGGGGTCGGCGGACAGACGAGGCGGCAGCGGGTCCGGCGTCAGATGACCCAGATAAGGCCACCATCCCTGATCGGCCAGACTGTGCAGAAGGGGGGCTTCCACTGCCGGCCCCAGATCGGCGATGAGGGGACGGCGGCCGAGATCGGCTAGCAGCCGGGTATAAAGATAATGGCCCGGCTCATCGGGCGCCGACCAGGTTGGGAGTAACAGCCACCAGCCCAGCCCCAGCGCCAATCCGAAAGCAATGGCCAGAAGCCACGGCCAGCGGCCAGGCGCGGGAGAGGATGATGGGGCCATCGCTGGCTCTAACGTTGTATCCAACGTCGATTCTGGCGATCCATCGCTGCGATCAACTCTTGACGTCACGCCAATAGATGGAGATGACCGCCAACAGCAGGCCCAGGAGCAGACCCGCTGCCAGCGCCAGACCGATGTTGAACAACCAGTTGGGTTGTGAAGGGCTGCTGGACGCGCTTGCCTGATCGATGATGCGCACGCGGTCGCCTTCGATCAGCCGCTTCATCTGCAGTTCCACGGCTCGCCGTTCCAGCGCTGTGACCGATTCCAGCCATACGCCGCGTACGCGCAGGATATTCTCCCACTCCTGGGTGAGGCGAGATTCGACGAACTGGCGCTCGATGGTGTTAGCTGCCAGCGCGTCCAGGTCGGCGACCATCTGCTGTTTTATCTCTATCAGGTCGTTCTCCAACGTTCCTTGGTCTTCACTGGCTGAACTGCGCAGGCCCGCGTAGTCGAGTCCGTAGGTCTCCAATTCTGGCAGATCGAGCAGAGCGATCGAGGTCGATGAGGATGATTCTTGCAGTTGCGCCAGCACGAGGTCGATGCGGTCGATGGCGTTTTGCAGGGCCGCTCGATCGGAGTTTTTGATCGTCAATTCCTGCTTGATGGTACTTTGAGCGCCGAATAGTTCATCGCCGCGGCCTGAGGCCAGGTCGCCGCTGCTGCCGGTGCCGATGCCTGTACGACCGCGAAACTGGAGCAATTGGTCATCCCATTTCTGGAATTCGGTCTTGGCCGCGTCCAACGCCTTCTGATTGGCCTTGACGTCGCCGCTGTACAGTTCGGCGACGGATTCGGGCGCTGCTTGCGACAGGGCATTGGCCAGCAGGATGGCGTCGGCCGGCGAAGCAGCCTTGACGTTGACTGTCAGCAGGCTGCCGGCGCCGCGGCCCGTTGTGGTGGCATTGCGCAGCGCGTCGGCATCGATCGATGTTTCCAGTTTGCCTTCGACCTTGTTCAGGGCGCGCTCATAGATCTGTTTGGTGCTAAAAAGGGCGAGAACCTCGTTGCGCCAATCGAAGCGCGGATCGGCGATATCGTAGATTCTGTTTTCCCAGCGCCAGGTGATTTGCGGCGACGGCGCAATGAGTGTGGCTGTGGCGGTATAGCGCACCGGCGTCAGGATACCGAGTACGGCGGCGACAATGACGGCTACAGCCACTGGAAGTATGATCAGCGGCCATCGGCTGAACAGAAGACGAAGATAGCGAGACAGGCTGAATGATTGGTCCATCGGTTGAGGTAGAAGTCAGAAGTCAAAGGTGGAGACGCAGCGGGGTGTAACAGCCCTCTGAGGCTTTCATTCGGCCCTCACTCGTCGGCAATCAAAATCTCGCCCAAGGGAAGCGCATCGTTGAGGACGGGCTGGCCAGCGGCGTCGAAGGCTGGTAAGCGGCTGAGATCAGCGGGCCGATAGAGCGCGGCTACAACCCGATAGCGACCTGCAGGCAGTGCCGGAGGAAGTTCCAGCCACCGCACAGTCTCCAGCAGATCGCCCGCGCGCCAAAGGTGAACGGGCAGTTCGTCATCGACGGGGCCATCCGCACCTGCCACCCAACGCCCATCAGCGTCGAGCAACTGCAACGAGAGCTGCATCGGTTCGAAGGCGGGGTCAGCAGCGCTGCCGCCAGCCTGGGCGCGCCACTGCAGGACGAAAGGCGTCGCCCAACCTGACCGCTGTGGTAGATTCGACGGAAAACGAGCGGACAGAAGGTTAAGCTGATCGCCATCGGTACCGCCAAAAGTGGCCAGAGGCGATCCCGACAGCAGGGCGCTATCTGGCAGAGTCACAGCGCTCGCGGGCCGCTCGATGCGCAACTCGCCAAAGGTGGCGGCATCACCGATAGGGTTGCCGCTGCTATCGAAAACTGGCAAATACTCGGCGCGCTCGGCATCCTTGAAGAGGGAAACCTGAAGGACGCCGCGGGCTGGTGTGGAACCGCTGGGGCGGACGGTCAGCCAGTAGGTCTCGCTAAAGCGACTTCCCGGCTGCCAGACGGTGGTGGCGGCATTGCCGTTGCCGGGATAGGAGGTGACGGTGCCATAACTCAGCCCGCCTGCGCCCAACAGGTGGATGGCGAGGGTGTACGGATCGGGCGTGCGGTCCAGTACCTCCCATGTGAGCGTCACGGCAAGACCCTGGCCAGGGGTGATGGCGGCGGCGCTGCCCAGGTCGGCGCTGATCAGCCTGGCCTTGCCCCCAAAATTGGCCAGAATAGGGAGAGCGGTTGGGCTTTCTTCATAGCTTGCTGACGACGGCGGCTGGTAGGCCGGCAGAATCAGCAGCGGCGCCAGCGCAATGGTCAAGGTCGCGGGCCAGAGTACGAGGCCCTTATTGACCCACGACCACCAGCGCCCGGTTAGCTGCTGCCAGCCCTGGGCAATGACCCAAACGGCCAGTGGGAGCGTCGCCAGGACATAGCGCCCGCGCAACAGGTTGCTGCCGTGCAGCAGCTCACGCAGCAGGGGCAGGCCGACAACAGCAGCGATGAAGATCGCGCACATGACCAGCAACGGGCCGATGTAGCCGCGATCCTGGCGTCGAAACCAAAGGATCACCCCCCCCAACCCGATCACCGTCAGGGTCAGCCACACAGTATAAACCCAGGTGGGGGCGCCGATATTACCCCAGCCGAACGACGCCCAATAGGTTTCGAATCCGTAGCGCAAAGCGAAAGGGATGTCGCTCCATGCCAACGCCAGGGCGCCGCCGCCCTGCAAACCGGCCAATAAAGCCGCCTGCGAAACAGGATCGCGCGAAAGTATCTGACCGGTGAGCAGCAGATTGCGAATCAGAAACCAGCCGCCTAGCAGGAGAATCGGGAGCAGCAGGACCGGGATAGCAAGCCAACGTTGGCGCTGCTGGCCGGGCTGGTGGCGGTGCCGCCAGGCGGCAATGAGGACTGCCGCCAGGATGACAGGCATCATGGCCAGGGCCAGATACTTACTCAGCAGCCCCAGCGCCGCCAGGATCCCCAGCACCAACAGCCGGCGGGCGTCGAGGCCATCGCGCACGAGCAGCAAGGCAAGATAGAGCAGCGCCGTCTCGACCGCGATCAGGAGGATATCATTCGTCATCACAGCGCTGAGGAAGACGAACTGGGGCGCGAAGGCCTGCAAAGCGACGGCAGTGAGGGCGACGCTGGCTCGCTCTGGGCTGAGTAGACGCAGCAGCAGCCAGGCGGCGCCTAACGCCAGGGTGCTGATCAGCACCGAAACCAGCCGACCCAGGTGGAGGGCCAACAGTGTTCCGCTCCAGGGCCAGCTTTCTTGCGCCGGATCGTGCAAGACGAAATTCACTCCGCCTTCGCCCGTTCCTCGGCTGGCATAAGGGTTCACCGCCAGTCGATACCCGTCTTCGATATCCACGGCCAGCATGGGCGCTGCCGCCAACAGATAGTAGAGCGGTGGCTGGCTTGCCTCATCGAACTCGAATTCCGTTGTCAACCGCTGGCTGGGATCGGGAAGGGCCAGGTTCTCGGCGATGTAAGCGGCATGGCGAAAGTGCGCCCATTCATCATGCGCTTCCCAGGGTGGAATGATCAGACTGTACCAAAGCGCCAGCACCACATGCCCGATGAGGATAAGCCCGAGCCAATGCCCGGTCTTCAGTCTGATCCGCGCTGATCCGGTAGAGGCCAGATCAGTTTCCGGTTGGACTGTCAGACGCGTTGCACCCAGAGCCGCTTCCACTGGGCGCGATGCCTGCTGGGAAACGGATGGAAGCGTGGTCATGGAATGCGATGATGCCATCGTCAAGGCCGGGCGTTAAACGCAATTTGACCCCAGCGTGGGGGTCATCTGGCGATTATAGCACAGCCGCCGGGTTCGGCGCACTTTGTGAGTGTGGCGCACCTGTCTAAAATGACGGCCATGAACATCTCGATGCAGGATGAAGCGCCGCCTCGGTTCCCCGCCCCTGTCTCTCGCCGTCCCATCTTTATCCTTGTTTTCAGCGCTGGTTTCGCCAGCCTGGGAGTCGAATTGGCTGCCAGCCGCCTCCTCGATCCCTGGTTTGGCAACTCCATTTTTGTCTGGGCCAGCCTCATTGGACTGATCCTGCTCTATCTGGCGGCGGGGTATTGGCTGGGGGGACGATTGGCCGACCGTGATCCGCGCCCGGCCGTCTTCTTTACCCTCGCAGCGACCGCCGGCCTGCTTATCGGTTTGATCCCACTCATCGCCCGTCCCATTCTGCGGTTGAGCGCCGGCGTTTTCGCCAGCTACGACATCGCATTGCTGGCCGGCTCGTTTGCGGCAAGCCTTCTGCTCTTTGGCCCGGCCGTCATCCTGCTGGGCTGCGCCAGTCCCTTCGCCATTCGCCTGCTTTTTACGGATGGCCGTGACGCCGGTCGTACGGCTGGGAGAGTGTTTGCCCTCTCCACCCTTGGCTCACTCGCAGGCGTCTTCCTCACAACCCTCCTCCTCATTCCTAATCTGGGCACGCGGCGCACTTTCTTTGTCCTGGCCCTTTCTTTGCTTGGGCTGGCGTGCCTTTTCTTGTGGCGAATCGCTCGACGTCGGGCCCTGTTCTTTGGTCTGGTCTGGCTCCTCCTGTTCGTTCTTGCCCTGCTTCCCGCCGGCTTCATCCAGACCGATGCCGCAGGAGGTTCCGTTCGGAGTCTCGTGACCCTTCACGAAACCGAATCGGCCTACAACTACATCAGGGTGGTCCGCAATGGGCCAGAGGTGGTGCTCAAGCTCAACGAAGGCGCAGGGGTGCACTCGGTCTACAATCCGCAGGCGGTGCTGGCGGATGGCATCTGGGATTACTTCCTCCTGGCTCCCTACTTCACCCCCGCCAGAGGGGCGATGACTACATCGCTTACCGATGACCCCACCACCCATCACCCGCAAGTGGGCAGCCTGTTGATGCTGGGTCTGGCGGCAGGGACAGTGCCTAAGCTATATACCGCCGCCTACGGCCCTGTGGCCATCGACGGCGTCGAATTGGACCCGGCCATCATCGCCGCCGGCCAGCGTTTCTTTGCCATGAGTGAGCCGAACCTGCACCCTATTGCCCAGGATGCGCGCTACTTTCTCCGCACCGGCGCCGGAAGTTACGATGTTATCGCCATCGACGCTTACCGTCCACCCTATATCCCCTTTCACCTGACCACGATCGAGTTCTTCCGCCAGGTGAAGGATCACCTGAATCTGTATGGGGTTGTCGCCATCAACGTCGCCCGCGCCGGCGAGGACTACAGCTTGGTGGATGCCCTGGCCGCCACCCTGCTGGCTGTCTTCCCGTCCGTTTTCATCATCGACGAACCCGCCCCTTCCCACGCCTTGGGAAACAGTCTGGTCGTCGCGTCTGCTCAGACAGTCACGTTGAACGACTTTCTTGCCAACACCGACGATCTACCCGAACCTATCCTGGCCGAAGTGGCGCGGCGGACGCGGTCGCATGTTCGCCCGGCCACGCCCGGCGGTCCTGTCCTCACCGATGACCACGCCCCCATCGAGCAGATCATCCATGGCATCGTGCTGCGTTATCTTACGGCGCCAGAGTAGGGGTGGGGTCGGGCAACAGTGGAGGGGGTGTGGCGAGGTCGGACGACTGTGAAGACGGTCTTTGTTTCAGAAAGCACATCACCCCCTCAGCGATGCCGCGTGCCATCTTTGGACGCTCGTCGGCCAGGAGCGCGCCATCGCCGCCCAAAAAGCCCAGTTCGATGATAGCGCCAGGCGTCGTCTCCGCCACGCGTTGAAAAGCATGATAGCCGGTCATATCGTGTGTGATAGTGTTGGGATGGGTGGAAAGCCCGGTGGCGCCAGCATAGCTCTCTTCCAGACACTTCACAAGCAGGGCGTCCTGATCCGGTAGGTCCGTCTGCTCGGCGCTGGCCACCTTGAAGCCACTGAGCGAGACGCAGGAGTCGGCATGGATGGATACCAGGGCGTCGGCCTGCAAACCCTGGAGCCTGGGATCATATTCGTCCAATACCTGGACGTCCACCCCCTGGCGCTCTAATCGCTTTGCCAGGCGCTCCGCCACTTCACTCGTCACCGCCACCTCTATCAAACCAGTGTCGCAGACGGCGCCAGTGTCAAAATTGCGATGGCCGGCGATGATGGCCACCTGCCACTGCGGCAAACCCGGTAGCCCGGTCAGAGCGCCCAGGCTGTTCGCCACCCGGCCCCATGTGAGGCCGCCGTTGTAGATCCCTAGCGCGGCGACGCCCACCGCGGCTGCGACGCTGATCAACAGCAGGCGCCACAGCCAGGTGTGCAGGCTGGACAGACGACGAAAGGGCATGGCTGCTATTGTCCACGCGCACACACTGCTTTGACAATTCCTTTGCCCGCCCGCATAATCGCGCGTCGCCAGGGGCCGCGCCTTGCGGTGTACCCATCGCTTTGTGCCGCTCCTGACGCTGATTATCAACCCCAGGACCCCCTATCATGATGGAACTCGGACAACTCCTGCGCCAAAACCGCGAGGCAAAGGAGCTTTCACTGGCCGAAGTTGAAGCCCAAACCCGCATCCGCCAACGCTATCTGGCCGCTCTCGAAGCAGGCGATTGGGGCGAACTCCCCAATGAGATCGTCGCTCGCGGCTTCCTTCATACCTACACCCGCTTTCTCGGCCTCGATCCCGCTGAACTCCTCAGCCAATTCGGGCTGAGCAGCGCCCAACCCTCATCTCAGACTGGAAAGGCCGCCCAAGTCGCGGTCGCTGAGCCGTCCTCCTACCGCCCCATCGACTTTGCTCTCTATGATACACGGCCCCAACGCCGTCTGTGGACACGTCGTCTGCTTAGACTGACTTTGCTCCTTATCCTGGCGCTCATCCTGGGCTTCGTACTCATCCGCTATGGGCTGCCTTTTCTGATGGATCGAGGCGCCGGTGTCACCCCTGCCCCGGTTTCCACCCTACCTCCCGAAGGCGTTCCGCTCGCCACACCGCTTATCGTCCTGGGCGCCACCCAAACTCCGACACTGCCTCCCCCTACGGCGACGCCTGCGCCCGGGACTGTCGAAGCAGCATCGACTACTTCCAGCGCCACGGTGGAACCTACCCGCACTCCTACTGCTACCGCGACCCCCATCCAACAGATCAGGCTGTTGGTGGAGGTTACACAGCGCGCCTGGATTCGCCTGACCGCTGACGGACAGGTGGCGCTTGAAGGAATACGCGAGCCTGGCTTCAGACAGGAATTCACAGCCCAAGAGAGCATGATCCTGCGCACCGGCAACGCCGCCGGGCTGCAACTTACCGTCAACGACGAACCGTTGCCTGTCTTGGGCGGGCCAGGCGAGATTGTTGAACTGAGCTGGACGTTGGAAAACGGCGTCATTGACCGGCCTTCGCCCACCGCAACCCCGATCCCGCCCACGCCCACCAGCACGACGCAGCCCTGACCGGCTTTGCGGGCTAGCGCATCTGAATGACCCCATCCTATTACCTTCTCACGCTTGGCTGTCCCAAAAATCAGGTCGATAGCGACGGCATGGCCGCATTGCTGGCGCGCCAGGGCTACCGCTTGATTGAGAACCCCCGGTGGGCGGATGTGCTCATCGTCAATACCTGCGGTTTCCTGGAGGCATCCAAAGAGGAATCCATCGCCGCCTTGCAGGACCTGGGCAAACGTAAACGACGTGATCAGGTGCTGGTAGCGGCTGGTTGTCTGGCCGAACGAAATGGCGCCGAGATTCTGTCGCGGGCGCCAGAGGTGGACGGACTGTTGGGGACGCGGCGCTGGATGGATATCGCAGCGCTGGTAGGGCAATTGCGGGTAAGCATCCCCGGCAAAGCTAAGGGCAAGAGGACATTTGGGCGCATCGAGATGCTGGGCGATCCCGAAACCAGCGCGGAGGCGCCGCCCACCCCGCGCGGGGCGGTGCAACATGCCAGCGCCTATCTGAAGATCAGCGATGGCTGCAATGCGCCATGTGCTTTCTGTTCGATCCCATCGTTTAAGGGCAAGCTGCGGTCGCATCCCTTCGCCGCCATCGTGGCCGAGGCGCAGGCGCTTACGGCTGCCGGAGCCAAGGAATTGGTTGTTGTGGCCCAGGATACCACCGACTATGGCCGCGACCGCGGCGAAGCGAACGGCTTGCCACGTCTGCCGCAACTGCTGCAGGCCATCGCCCATCGCGCCGATGGCCTGCGCTGGCTGCGCCTGATGTACGCTTATCCCGGCCATGTCTCGAACGAACTGATCGAGACGATGTCCAGCACCCCGACCATCCTGCCCTATCTCGACATACCTCTCCAGCATGGCCACCGCGAGACCCTTCGCCGTATGCGCCGGCCAAGCAACCTGGACATGGTACACGACACCATCGACCGGCTGCGTACGGCTATGCCCGACATCGCCCTGCGCACCACCTTCATCGTCGGCTTCCCCGGCGAAACCGAGGCCGAGTTCCAGGCGTTGCTCGATTTTGTGCAGACCATCCGCTTTGATCGCGTTGGCGCTTTCACCTTCAGCCCCGAACCAGGAACCCCTGCCGCCGATCTGCCTGATCAGATTCCAGACGCGGTCAAACAGGAACGCTGGCAGCAGCTGATGGCCACACAGCAGCCAATTTCACTGGCAGCCAACCAGGCGCAGATTGGCCGCCGGCTGACGGTATTGGTTGAAGGTCAGGACGGCGGCCTCAGTCTGGCCCGCTCCTATCGCGATGCGCCCGAGATCGATGGGTACGTGTTGGTGGATGGGCGACACCCCGCAGGGGCGATGATCGACGTGTACATCAGCGGCGCGCTTGAATACGATCTGGTGGGTGAAGTTGCTAGCGTTTCCCACCCCACAGTCGTTCCCATAAACTGGGCTTCCTGACCGGGGCAGCAGGAGGGGATGACGGGGGTAGGGACTCGGCGGCTGTTGCTGCCGGCTGATTGGCTGTCTCGAAGGTAAGGTCTGCCGGAGGTGTTGGCAAGGGAGCTGCCGCCGGGGCGGGAGGGCTTGGGGCTGGGCCGCGACGGGTCGGTGATGACGCCCAACCATCCAATCGCCTCTGCAAATCGAACAAATACTGTTCCATCTGCCGCATCCGCTCCCGCTCGCGTGCCTGCCCCTCATCCAGGTCGCGTTTCAACTCGAACAGTTTGCGTTCAGTCTCCAGCATGCGCTCGCGCAGCTTGGTGTTTTCTTCCTTCAGGTTGAAATTGTCCTGCAGCAGCACCCCCAGCAACTGTCGTGAGGTCTGCTGATTGGAAAGAATGATCTGCTGGCTGTCGGACAGCGAATAGAGGGTATTGGTCAACAACTCACCCATGCTGGCCGCTGGCTCGGCCGGGATTCGCTCAGCGTCGTTCAGAGCCAGCGCGGTGGTCGAGATCGAGTCCCCCGGTAAGGAGTCATCCGCCAACGCCTCTGCGATTGTCTCCTCTGTCTCTTCGCCAACAGGGTGCTCCAGGCGCTGCCGCACCTGTTGGTATGTCAAGCCTGCCCCCAGCAGCCGTTTGACCTCGGCCAGCGTCTGGACGTCGGCTGAGGTGTAGCGGCGATGCCCTCCCCCCTCCGGGCGATCATGAGTGAGGGGGGAGAGAAAATCAGCGAACTGCCCCGACCAACGACGCAAGGTTGAGGCTGGGATACCCAGAATCTGGGCTACTTCGGCCGGACGATGCGTCGTTGCCGCCATGTTCGATCGAATGAATCCGGTCTCGCTGAAACGTGGTCCGCAAAACGTAAACCAGGGATGATTGTGCTCCTCACGTCCGCTTGCTGCTTAGTCGACGACCCGATAGGAGGCATCCACGACATCGGCGTCGGATGCTTTGTTATTGTCGCTCGGGTTGGTCTGGCTGGTCGGGCGCTGAGCGGGAGCACGATTACGGTATTCGTTCACAATGCTGCGCGGCGTCACCCGCAAGAGCATCTGCAGGCCAAGCCAGATGATGGCGAGATCATCAAGCTGGCCCAGGCCAAGAACGGCGTCAGGCAGAAAATCGACCGGCGAGATCAAATAAAGGCCCACAAGCGCCGGAATGCCAAAACGCAGCCAGGGGCTTACGCGGCCATCGCGTATCAGCTTCCATGCCAGTTGGACATTATCGATGAGCTCGTTCAGGGTGCTGGGGTGGGTGTTAGGGCTGGGTTGAGGATTTGAAGCCATGTGGCTGCTCCGATGAGAAAAACGAGAGTGCAAGTCAGATGCTAGCACAGACGCGGGTGATTGGCGAACTGGGGGTGTAGGGGATGGTACGTGACAGGCGTTCTGAAGTTGACGATCATCTCGTCCCTATCTTCAATGGTTGAGGTTCTACCGTTCTTGTTCGAAAACGCGGCGAACCTGCTATAGTGATACGTCATCTGCCTCGGATTGGTTTCGTCCAGCCAGGTCAAGGCATGTGGACCGTACGATGAAAACCCTTGCTCAACATCTTGCCGAACTCCCCGGAGTGGTTCTGGAGGCCATCGCCCGCAGCCACGGCTTGACGCTGCCGCCTGTTGGCGCAGCACCACCGCTTCCACCGAGGCCATACGCTGCTGCCAGCGACGGGCTGGCCGCGGCCTTACTGGATCCAAGCCTGGTGCAAACAATGTGGCGCGACCTGCGACCTGAGGAGCGTGACGCGCTGCAGAGCCTGGTGGTCGGGGGCAATCTCATGCCGGTTGCCAGCTTCCAGCGGCGCTGGGGTGAGATCCGGCGGCTGGGTGGGGGCAGTCTTCAGCGGCTGCGCCCGTGGCTGCACCCTGCCAATGTCAGTGAATCGCTCTGGTATCGGGGCTTGATTGCCCGCGGCTTTGCCGAAACGCCGGAGGGACTGGTCGAGTGTTTTGCCATCCCAACCGACCTGCTGCCGCTGCTGGCCTTACCGGTCCCCGCGGGCATCTTTCCACTGCCCGCGCCGGCCATGGTGGACGAACGCGCTCATACGGATGGCGACGCCTTTCTGGACGACTTGGTCACTCTGCTGATCCATCTCCACAACCACGCCGTCTGGGCGGACAACCGCGGCCAGTGGCGGCGCAAAGACCTGGACGCCGTCCTGGCGCAGTGGCAGACGCCGCCTGCCCAACCCGACCACCCGCTGGCGCTGGGTGGCCGTGGCGCCCTGCTCTTTCACTGTCTTGGCCGTCTCGACTTCGTAATGACCCAGAGCCGCCGCCAGCGTCTGAATCACGATGTCGTGGCCGGCTGGCTGGAACAGGATCGTCATCAAGGACGCCGCTCGCTCTTCGACGCCTGGCGTAGTTCATCTGACTGGAATGACCTCTGTCTGACCCCTGGTCTGGTCTGTATCGAGGGGAACTGGCGCAATGATCCCGTTCGTACACGCGCCGCCCTTTTCGAATCCTTGCGCCAGGCTTCGGTAGACGTCTGGTATGGTCTCGATGCCTTTGTCGCCGCCATGCACGCCTATGCACCTGATTTTCAGCGTCCAGATGGCAACTATGATACCTGGTACCTACGGGACGATGACGGCGCCAGTCTGCGCGGCTTTGAGCATTGGCAGGAGGTCGAGGGCCGCCTGCTGCGCTATCTGTGGCGGGGGCCGCTTTTCTGGCTGGGGGTGATAGCGCTGGATGCGAACAGCCATCATTGGCGTTTGACCGCAAACGGGGCGGCCTGGTTGGCTGCTCATGGGCAAGATACCACCCCATCCGATCCCCCTCCGCCTTCACTGATCGTTTACGAAGACTTCCGTATGTTGCTCCCCAGCGGCGCCAAACCCTCCGATCGCTTTCGCGCGGCGCGCTTTGCCGAATGGGAGGCAAGCTGGCTGGGCGGGTATCGCTATCGCATCAGCCAAGGTGGGCTGCGCCGGGCCGCGGCCGCAGGCATTCGCCCGGCACAGATCATCGACTTCCTTGACCGCTCCAGCGGCGGCGCTCTGCCTGCGAATGTGCGCAGGGCATTGGCGAGCTTTCGTCCTTGACTGTACTTTGCGCCTAGCGCTGAGAGGTATTTCCCGATAACCGTCTTTCACCCGCGGATTTGTTGCCCTGCCGCGGCGGTGCTACCATCCCGCTCTGGGAAAGTTCTATCCTTCACTTACCATGCATCACAACCCTCTCCTGCGTCACTATCCAGCCGTCCACTGCGTCTTCTGCGAGCATGAACGACTATCGTAGCCACCTTAGCGTCACCTTGTGGGCGGCGCTGGCGGCGCTTGTCCTCGGAGCGGTCTTGCGCCTGCCCGAACGCGCCTTCACTGCGCAGATGCTCGGCTCGCCGATCACGATCATGATCACCGCCCGAATGCTGACCGGGTTGGTGGCTGTCGTCATCGTTTGCGCTGGTCTGGAAGCAGCAATTCGCACTCACCCCAGACAAGATCTCCTGAATCACACATATCGTTACTGGGGGCTTCCAAGCGCTATCGTCCTGACCGCGGCGGCCGTGCTGCCCACTGCGCCTTCTGATGCCTGGTGGTTGGTTGGCTTGGCGCTGACGGGTCTGGCGTTGGGCGCGGCGACCATTGCCGAGTACCACGCCATCGATCACGACAGCCCTCGTTTCCACAATGCTCGCCTGGCGCTCAACGGTCTCTGCTACCTTCTTGCTGCCCTGGCCTTTGTGCTCATCTACAGCTCGCGCAGTCGTTCACTCATTTCGGCCACTCTTATCAGCGGCATTGGCGGTCTACTGGCGCTGGACCTGCTGCGCGAAAGCACACGCGGCCATCTGGCGGCCCTGCTCTACGGCGCGGTGACGGCGGTTGTGCTGGCGCAGTTCACCTGGGTGCTCAATTACTGGCCCTATCTTTCTATTCGCGTGGGTCTTATTCTTCTGGTCGTGTTCTATCTACTCGTCGGCCTTGCCCATCAAGATCTGCGGGGCCGGCTCACCCGCCAACGCGCCGTTGAGTACCTGGCTTTGGCCGGGGTCGTAGCGGCGATCCTTGTGTGGTTTCCCAGTTCGTAACTATGACCATTCACATCGGCTTTATCGGCCTGGGCATCATGGGACAGGGGATGGCTCGCAACTTGTTGCGTGCAGGCTTCCCACTCAGTGTCTGGAATCGTACAAGCGCCAAAGCTGAGGCGCTGGCTGCAGAAGGCGCGAGGATGGCTGCCTCGCCGGCCGCTGCTGCCGCATCGAGCGAGATTATCGTCATCTGTGTTAGCGATACGCCTGATGTCGAGGCGGTCCTGTTTGGCCCGGATGGCGTGAACGAAGGCGCTCGTCCTGGCAGCCTGGTGATTGATTGCAGCACCATCAGCCCCGCGGCCACTCGCCAGATGGCTGCAAAACTGGCTGTCCATAGTATTCGTCATCTGGACGCGCCGGTCAGCGGCGGCAGCGAGGGCGCGGCCAAGGGCACTTTGTCGATCATGGTAGGCGGCGCGGCTGAGGATTTCGACTATGCCCAGCCGATCTTGCAGGCCATGGGTAAGCAGATCACACATGTGGGCGCGCACGGGGCCGGACAGACGGTGAAATTGATGAATCAAATCCTGGTTGTGGGCAACGCCCTGGCCATGAGCGAGGCTTTTCTATTTGGCCAGGCCAGCGGCGTTGATCTGAGCGCAGCCTTGGAGGCAGTCAGAGCGGGCGCAGCCGGGAGCTGGATGCTAAGTTTTCGCGGCCCGCAAATCCTGGCCCGTGACTGGCGGCCCGGTTTTACCATTGACCTGCAGCAGAAGGACCTGCGATTGGTACTGGAAGCTGCAGACCAAGCTG
>JACDJB010001723.1_pt1 | contig 17175 bp, 12 predicted proteins | sample 7454121 | NCBI WGS metagenome assembly JACDJB01 (sample SAMN14253290, study PRJNA609438) | sludge metagenome | isolation source: sludge after 25d culture with pyrite | collected 2018-12-20 | reverse complement strand
TTAATGGTGATGGCTTTAATACGAGTGGTTTCGGTCACTCTGATGGGTTTTTTATAGAGTTCGGATGAGGCTGACGGATCGGAACCATCGGTGGTGAAGCGCACTTCACTGCCCGGCAGAGGCGCTTTAAGTGTGATGGTAGCCTTATCTGTAAACCCTATTTTGGTGTTTTTGGTTTCCGGCTTTGGAATGGCATAAAAGTAATTGACATCCAGCATGTCCAGACGTTTGTAAAATTGCTCCAGCCGCACCAGAAAATCGTCGAAGTTTCTCTTTTCCTGGGGTGTCCATCCTATTTCAGCGATGGCCGAGGCACGCGGATAGGCCATATACTCTACCTGATCGCTGGTTTTCATATACTCCGTCCAGAGGTTGCCCTGTACGCCTAAAATGTGTTTACCCTCCTGAGGGGTAAAGGAGTCGGGCACGGGATTGAACGAATAGACCTTTTCGAGAGGAAGGAAACCGCCGATGGTCAGAGGTTCGTCTTTGGGGTCGTTTTGATAATAATCGAGATAGACAAATGAGTTGGGCGTCATAATCACATCGTGTCCCTGGCGTGCAGCCTCTTCGCCGCCTGCTATGCCCCGCCATGACATTACGGTGGCGTCAGGGGCCAGGCCACCCTCCAGTATCTCGTCCCAGCCAATGATTTTACGGCCGTGCTGATTTAAAAATTTTTCGATGCGTTTGATGAAGTAACTTTGCAGTTCATGCTCGTTCTTCAACCCTTCGTCACGGATACGGGCCTGACATCGCGGGCACTCTTCCCAACGGGCTTTGGGGGCTTCGTCGCCGCCAATGTGAATATATTGGCTTGGGAATATATCCATCACTTCCAGCAGTACATCTTCTAAAAAGTCGAAGGTTTTCTCCTGTCCCGCACAGAAGATGTCGTCAAAAACACCCCAACGGGTCGCGGCTTTGTAAGGTCCGCCGGTACAACCCAGTTCGGGATAGGCCGATAAAGCCGCCAGAGCATGGCCGGGCATCTCAATTTCGGGAATTACCGTGATGAAGCGGTCGGCAGCGTATTTCACCACTTCGCGGGCTTCTTCCTGTGTGTAGTATCCACCATAGGGTTTTCCGTCGTATTCGTACGGCGTAATGCCGCCGTGGCCTATCAGTGTCTCCTCCCGTTGGCTGGCAATTTCCTGAAGTTTGGGGTATTTTTTAATCTCCAGTCGCCATCCCTGGTCTTCGGTAAGATGCCAGTGGAATTTATTCATCTTGTGTAGTGCCAGCAGGTCGATGAATTTTTTAATAAAACTCATGGGAAAGAAATGACGTCCCACATCCAGATGAAGTCCCCGGTAGGCAAAGCGCGGCTCATCGTTGATTACTATTGATGGAGCGCTCCAGTTAATATTGCTCTGAAGGGTTCGTGCTTCAATTTCGGGTGGCAGAAGCTGCCTGAAGGTCTGTACGCCATAAAAAAGCCCCAGGGCGTCGGGTGCGGCAATATTAACACGCTCGTCGGATATGGTGAGCCGGTAAACCCCCTGATTACCGGTAATGGCAGTGTCAATTTTGAATACAATAATGTTCTCATCTACATCGGGGCCGGATTTCCTTAGTTCAAACCCGGTGGAGGGCTTTATCAGTTCTGATAAAAAAGCAACCACTCCATCCACTTCCGCATTGTTGGCAGGTGCGGTGATGGTGGTTTGTGCATTTAGGGTGAAGTATCCCTGTAATTGCCCCATTTCTTTGGGCAGCGGAATCAGGGCAAGCTCATCATTAACGGTGGGCTTTGGTTTACATCCGCCAAGGATGGCGCTCATAAGCATGATGATAAGCATTAAAGAGGTGTGTCGCATGGCTGTAAATTTAAATAGTGGGTTGGTGATTAGACATTCGGGTTTGAAATGTTTCTACCGGCTTCAAAGGTAGTGATATAGGGTGGTTTTAACAAATAACACGGGGCCTAACCTTTGATGCCTTTTTTCGTAGAACAGCACCGGAGGGCTGTGTTTATCCTCCGTTATTTTAAAGTTAGTGGCACGATTTTGGAAATGAAGTCGGTATTGTTTTATTTTGAGCTTAATGTTTTGTTTAAATTTTATGAGATGAAGAAGTTTTTAGTGTTGTCGTTGTTTTCCATTTATGGAGTTTTGGCCTATTCACAACCGTCGAAGCCGGCATTGTCGTTCGGTGAACAGATTTTCGATTTTGGAGAGATTAAGGAGGATGGAGGGATGGTTAGTCACGAATTTAAATTTGTCAACACAGGCGATCAGCCGCTGGTTATTCACCATGTGAGGGCTTCATGCGGTTGTACCACCCCCGATTGGACCCGCCGGCCGGTGCAGGGCGGCAAAGAGGGGTTTGTAAAGGTGACATTCGATCCGCGCAATCGTCCTGGTAATTTTAATAAGTCCATTTCGGTGAGCTCCAACGGTGAACCCTCTAATATGGTGTTGCGGGTAACCGGAAAGGTGTTGCCGCGCGAGCGAACCATCGAGGACATCTATCCCAGGGAGATGGGTGGGATTCGCATGACCTCGTCGCACCTCTCTTTTACACGTATTGCACCCGATGCGGTTAAAAACGAACAACTGGAAGTGATTAACACCTCCGGAGAGCCAATAAAGGTAACCTTCGATCGCGTGCCGGAACATATTCAAATCCACATGGAGCCTCAAACGCTTAAGCCAGGCGAGAAGGGTGTTATTGAAGCCACTTACAATGCGGCGCTTAAAAAGGACTGGGGATTTGTGGTGGACCAGGTTTATTTAAATATCAACGGAAAAAGCGATTATAACAACCGGCTGAGCGTGAGTGCGACCATCGAGGAGGACTACTCCACCTATACGGCTCAGCAAATGGCTTCGGCCCCCGACATCCAATTTAAAGATAAAGTGTTCGATTTCGGTGAGATTAAACAAGGTGCCAGGGCTGAGCATGCTTTTGAATTAACCAATCAGGGCAAGTCCGATCTCATTTTACGCAAGGTGAAGGCCTCTTGTGGTTGTACCGCCATCGAACCCGACAAAATGATCATCAAACCCGGTGAATCAGCCAAAATTGTGGCTGTTTTCAATTCACGCGGCATGAACGGGCGCCAAAACAAATCGGTTACCGTATATTCCAATGATCCTAAAAAAAGCACCATTCTGTTGCGTTTAACCGGTACAGTGGTTCAGTAACAAGGTTAAAACTATCTTGCTCATTATTTTTCGGTGAATGTTGAATACACTACCTTTGTGCCGTTAGAAAAACCAGAGTGTAGATTGTGTTTTCCTGGAAAAGCTGACGCAGGTGATATAATATTAACAAACCAGGCTATGGATAGCGGGGACGGTCATCATTTCGAAAATAATCCCTTATTCAAAGGTTTAAAGGTAAACAGAGGCGTTGAGTCGGTGTCTTCGGTTAATCCCGATGCGGCACGTCGTTTTCTGGGACGCAAGCGTCGTGCGCTGAGTCCCGATGAGTTTGTAGAGGGGATTTTGAAGGGCGATGTGACCATTCTCAGTCAGGCTGTTACTTTGGTGGAGAGCTCCCGGCCTGAACATCAGGAGCAGGCACAGCAAATTATTGAGCGTTGTCTTCCACATGCAGGCAATTCCATTCGTATAGGCATTACGGGTGTGCCCGGTGCGGGGAAAAGCACCTTTATTGAAGCACTGGGTTTACACATTTTACGGCAGGGTGGCAAGCTGGCAGTATTGGCCATCGACCCGAGCAGCGAGCGCTCCCGTGGAAGTATTTTAGGGGACAAAACGCGAATGGAAGAGTTGTCATCCGAGAAAAATGCTTACATTCGCCCCTCGCCATCAGCCGGTTCGCTGGGAGGTGTAGCTCGTAAAACACGGGAAACCATTATCTTATGTGAGGCTGCCGGGTTTGGCACGATATTTATAGAGACAGTAGGGGTTGGTCAATCCGAAACGGCGGTGCACTCCATGGTCGATTTTTTTCTGCTGCTTATGCTGGCCGGAGCAGGCGACGAGCTGCAGGGCATCAAACGCGGAATTATGGAGATGGCCGATGTAATCGCCATTAATAAAGCCGACGGGCAAAACATACACAAAGCCAGGATGGCGCAGACCGAATACCGCAATGCGCTTCATCTTTTCCCACCTGCAAGGTCGGGATGGACACCCAAAGTGGACATCTGCTCGGCGCTTCATAATACCGGGGTAGCTAATATTTGGGAGATGGTGTTGGAATATATGGAGCTGACCCGTGAAAACCGGTTTTTTTATGAAAATCGTCGTGAACAGGCAAAATACTGGATGTTTGAGACCATCAACGAATATTTGAAGAACAATTTTTACCAGCATCCGCAAATAAAAAGCGAAATTGAAACTTACCAGCAAAGGGTTTTGAACGATGAAATAAGTTCATTTATCGCTGCCAGAGAGTTGCTGGATAAATATTTTAATAATTACTAAAGACCATTTTTTATGAAAAAGTTTGCATTGTTGTTAGCATTAGGCGCATTTTTGGCATCTTGTGGCAGTACCAACGAGTATAAAGTTTCGGGAACCATCGAAGGTGTCACCGAAGGCCAGGCCGTTTTGAAAAAGATAGAATCCCAGGGTACTGTACCTGTTGATACTGCAGAGATTGTGGATGGTTCCTTTTCTTTTTCGGGTACCGTTGAGCATCCCGAGCTCTATCTGGTTTATATAAATGACAATCAAATGCCGGTTCCCCTGTTTTTGGAGAAAGGCAACATCCACATTAAAGCCGATATTGACAGTTTGCAGGGTGCCGATATTTCGGGCTCTCATCTTAACGAATTGTTTAAAAAGTTCAACGACGAGGTACCTTCCAACGACCGTGTTGCCGAAATTCGTGACGAGTATATGGCAGCTCAGCAAAATGGCGACCAGGAGAGTATGGAGCAACTATCGGAGGAGATGCAGGCCATTATGGAAGCCCAGCGAAAGTATTACACCGATTTTGTATATGGCAACACCAAAAATGCGGTGGGTGCTTTTTTAGGGATGAATATGGCCGGCTCGTTACCTTATGAGGAGCTGGACAGCCTGGCAACTGCGTTTGAAGCCAACATGCCGGGACACCCGTATGTGGAAGAGATGAAAAAGATGAGGGAACCCATGCAAAAGCAGATGGAAGCCGAGACAGCCATTCAAATCGGGAAAAAAGCGCCGGCTTTTGAGCTCAGTAATATGGATGACCAAATCGTAAGTCTCCGGAGCTTTGAAGGGAAATATGTGTTGCTCGATTTTTGGGCCGCATGGTGCCGTCCCTGTCGCGAAGAGAATCCCAATTTAAAAAAGGCTTATGAGCAATATGGCGGCGAAAACTTCGAAATAGTGAGCGTTTCGCTGGATAAAACCCAGGAAGCCTGGCTTAAAGCTGTTGAAGAAGACGGATTAAATTGGGTGTTGCTGCGCGACCCCGACGGAGAAGTGGCCAATACCTACGGCGTTCAGGCAATTCCTTTTACATTGTTGCTTGATAAACAAGGAAATATCATTGAAAAAAATCTTCGCGGGTCTGCACTGCAGGAGAAGCTGGAAGAGTTGTTATAAGTATTGTTTACATACAAAAGAGACCGGCCCTTCGTAATGATTGGCCGGTTTTTTTGGATCTGATATTTGATGCGATGGGAAAATTTAATACTTTTGATATTTATATTGTATCTAAATAGCTGGCAAGAAAGCGGCGATTTTTATAATTCAGATAAAAACAAACCAAAAATAAAGAATTGCTATGGATTATGACTTGATTGTAATAGGCAGTGGTCCCGGTGGGTATGTGGCTGCCATCAGGGCCTCCCAGTTAGGGCTTAAAGTTGGAGTAGTTGAAAAAGCCGAGTTGGGTGGAGTGTGCCTCAATTGGGGATGTATCCCCACCAAAGCGCTGCTGAAAAGTGCGCAGGTGTTTGAATATCTTTCCCACGCTGCAGATTATGGGGTGACTGTTGAAGGAAGTGCCCAACTCGACTTTGAAGCAATGGTGAAGCGGAGCCGGTCGGTGGCAGAGGGGATGAGCAAAGGCATTCAGTTTTTATTTAAGAAAAACAAAATAGAGGTCATCAATGGTACAGGCAAGCTGGCCGGAAAAAATAAAGTGGAGGTAACGGCTAAAGATGGAAAGAAAAAGAGCATTGAAGCCAAACATATTTTGTTGGCCACCGGGGCAGGCAGCCGCCAGTTGCCCGGCCTGAAGCAGGATGGCGAAAAAATTATCGGCTACCGCAAAGCCATGGTGCTCGAAAAACAGCCCCAATCGATGATTGTGGTTGGTTCGGGAGCCATTGGCAGCGAGTTTGCTTATTTTTACAATGCTATTGGCACTAAAGTCACGCTGGTGGAATATCTCGACAACGTGGTGCCCGTGGAAGACGAAGAGGTGTCGAAACAGTTGGAGCGCTCCTTTAAAAAGGCCGGCATAAAAGTGATGACCGGAGCCGAGGTAACGGGTTCCGATACTTCGGGTGATAAGGTGAAGGTAATGGTAAAAACCAAAAAGGGTGAGGAGCAATTAGAGGCGGAGATTGTACTCTCGGCAGTGGGCATTACCCCCAATTTGGAAGGCATTGGCCTTGAGGAGGCCGGCATCCAACTGGAAAAGGGTAAGGTAAAGGTGGATGAGTTTTACCGCACGACCGCGGAAGGCGTTTATGCCATTGGAGACATTGTACACGGGCCGGCCCTGGCGCACGTGGCATCGGCCGAAGGCATCGCTTGCGTGGAAAAGATAGCAGGGCAGGATGTTGAACCCATTAACTATGGCAACATTCCGGGTTGCACCTATACTTCACCCGAAGTGGCTTCGGTGGGAATGACCGAGAAGGCGGCCAAAGAAGCGGGATATGAGCTTAAAGTGGGTAAATTCCCCTTTTCAGCATCGGGAAAGGCCAGCGCTGCCGGCCATAAGGATGGTTTCGTGAAATTAATTTTTGATGCGAAATACGGCGAATTGCTGGGTGCCCATCTGATTGGCGCCAATGTAACCGAGATGATAGCAGAATTGGTAGTCGCCAAAAAGCTGGAGACCACCGGTCATGAACTTCTCAAAGCCATTCACCCGCATCCCACCATGTCGGAAGCTGTGATGGAGGCTGCTGCCGCGGCTTATGGCGAGGTGATTCATATTTAGAAGTGGGGAGTGGGGAGTGCGAAGTGGGAAGTGGGGAGCGGGAAGCTCGAAGCACGAAGTGGGAAGCGCGAAGTGGGGAGCGGGAAGCTCGAAGAGAGGAATGATGGAATGATGGAATAATGGAAGCTCGAAGGGAATAATGGGATAATGGAATGATGGATGAAGCACTGGAGATTTTTTTCCAATATTCCACTTCCCACTTCGTGCTTCGAGCTTCGCGCTTCCCACTTCCCGCTCCCTACCGCATCATCCCCAAAATCTGGTAAGCCATCTTTTGGTTGTATTCCAAAGCAAGGGTTTTGTGGTTTACCAGGTCCACAATGGTGCCAATTAAGCAAAGTCCGGCGGTGAGCAGGTAGAGAATTCCCATGCCAATTTGATTGATCAGGAATCTATGGATTCCTGAAATACCCAGGAACCCGACGAGGGCCGTCAGCAAAATCAACTGAGGGTCTTTGCGTCGTGACCTGTACATGGCCACGAAGGTGCGAATTTGCTCGTCGCTCTTTTCCTTTAACAGGTTATCCAAAAAGAATGCCTCATCCGGCTCAGCTTCAGGCATAATTTGATAAATGCGTTCCATAACTCTATTTTTAGGTTGAATAATTACTTACCCACCGGCTTTCTGTCTATCCGGCTGAGTGTAATATCATTTTTTAAAAGTTTAATGCTCCGCACCAATAAGATAAGAACAGCGGGGATACCCAGAGGATGACTTCGGAATGATTCTATCACTTCGCCTCTGAAAAGCCACGAAATGGCGTGGCCCAGACCACAGCCGGGGCAAAATCCCAGTCCGGTATTTTTTATCAGGCACAGCGAGGCGTGTCCCTCTTTTGCCGGATTGGTAAGGGCCAGAGCAATAATGGCAGATAGCCAGAAAAAAGCCTCTAAATGTGCACGTTTAAAGGTGTAATGCAATGTGAGGTTGTTTTGGTGGTTGCTCAAATGTACAAATATTTTTGTAATCGCTATATGGGGCTAATACATAAAGCTGCTGCCCCCCATAAATTCGCGAATGATTGAGGTGGGGGGGATCTCTTTGGGTTGAATGGGTTTAAAGTAGCTGAAAAACTTCAGGAGTCTAACCGCCTCGGCATATTGCACCTGATTGGGTTGCACCTCCAGTAAAATATGCTCTGCCATAGGTTTAAGCACCGCCAGTTCGTAAAGCAGGGCCGAATTAAACATCACGTCAGCCTCCTCCTGATAGGGGAAGATGTGTTTCTCCTCGCCGCGGCGCACGCTGTTCCAGCGCGAAATGGTCTCCAAAGCCGAATAATTGCGGTAGCGATAATCTCTTACAATGCGTCTGATCAGTCGGTTATCGGTGGTGGGGATGCGTGAATGATTGTCGATGTTGATGTTGGTAAGAGCCGAAACGTAAATTTTATATTTGGCATCGTTTTTTATGGCATGGGTCAGTTGGGGATTTAGCCCGTGGATGCCTTCGATGATAAGGATATTCTCTTTATGCATCTTAAGCTTATCACCATCGAAAAAACGTTTACCTGTTTCGAAAGAGAATTTTGGAATGGGTATCTCTTTGCCATCCAGCAGAGCCAGCAGGTCCTTGTTGAAGGTGGTAATATCGAGTGCTCCCAGCGCTTCAAAATCGTATTCTCCATGCTCATCTAATGGTGTTTTGTCGCGGTCAACAAAGTAGTTGTCCAGGGAGAGGTTGAGGGGGCGGATACCCAGCACCAAAAGCTGGATAGCCAGTCGTTTTCCGAAGGTTGTTTTGCCGCTCGAGGAGGGGCCGCTGATAAGAACGATGCGTACCTTTTCTCTCAGGGCAGCAATAGTGTCGGCAATTTGCGCTATTTTTTTTTCATGAAGCGCTTCGCTCACCTTTATCAGTATTTCGGCTTTGCCGTTTTCGGCAGCCTCGTTAAGGTCACTTACCCGGGTTACTTTAAGTACCCGGTTCCAGTGCGAGTATTCGCTAAAAATCTCAAACATCTTGTTTTGAACCACCAACTCCTGAACCTGAGCAGGGTCATCCTGCCGCGGCACCTGAAGCAGCAAGCCGTTGTAATATTTGTTCAGGTCGAACACTTTAAGATAACCTGTGGAGGGCACCATAAAACCGTAAAAAATCCCCACATGTTGACGCATGGAGTAGTACGAAGAGTAGTATTGCCCCCTGTGACGAAGCAGTCTCACTTTATCGTTTAGCTCATGTTTTTCAAACAGCCTGATTACCTCTTCGGTCTCCTCTTTGTGATGTTTTATGGGGATATCCTGATCAACCAGCTGGTGCATTTTCCTGCCAATTTTAAAGACATCCTCAATGGTTGTTTCCCCTTCGGTATTGTAAAGCTCGCAATAAAAACCCTTGCTTACCGAGTGCTCAATGCGCAGTTTTGCCTGAGGGAAAACCTCTTTTACGGCGGCGTAGAGTAGGAAGAAGAGACTGCGAACATACATGCGCATCCCGTCGTTGTGGGTGATGTCGATAAACTCAATGGTCTTCGGGTTGTAAATTTCAAACGAGAGTTCGCGTATCCGGTTGTTTACCATGGCTCCCAAAATAGGATGGGCGCTTTGTATATCTAACAAACCCGCAATTTCACTTAAATTACTGCCGCGTTCAACTTCAATGGTTTGATGGTTGTTAAGGCACTTTATAATAACTGTTTTTTTCATGTTTTTTTTGTTCAGGGTTCAGAGTTAGAGACAAGGCATGCCTTGTCTCTACCGGGTTTTGGGTTTTGGGTTCTGGGTTCTGGGTTCAGAGTTCCCGCCGAATTAAATCTAAGGCGGTCCCGATGCCTTTTCGGGATCGTTTCACTCCATCTGGGTTCCGGGTTGAGGGTGGCTCGACTGAGACGTCTACCTACCCTGCCTACCGGCGATGCTGGTGCTTGTCTTCTGTCTTCCATCTTCCATCTTCCAACCTTTCACCTTTTACTGTTTACTGTTTACTGTTCACCTTTCACCTTTCACCTTTCACCTTTCACCTTTCACCTTTCACTGTTTACTGTTCACTGTTCACTGTTCACTCTCTCCTACTAACTACTCATACTCACACTGTCTTCCAGCGGGAGGCTCTCTTTTAAAAACTGCCCCGTATAACTTCCCGTGCAGGCGGCAACCTCCTCCGGGGTACCGCTGCAAATCAGAAAACCTCCTTTGGCACCTCCTTCGGGGCCCACATCTATAATATGATCGGCAGTTTTTATTACATCCAGATTGTGTTCGATCACAATCACGGTGTTACCTCTGTCCACCAGTTTATTAAGAGCTTCGAGCAAAACCCGGATATCCTCGAAATGGAGGCCTGTGGTAGGTTCATCCAGGATATAAACCGTTTTTCCGGTATCTTTTTTTGCCAGTTCGGCAGCCAGTTTTACGCGCTGTGATTCGCCCCCTGAGAGGGTGGTAGAGGGTTGTCCCAGTTTAATGTAACCCAGGCCCACTTCCTGAAGCACTTTAAGTCGTTGTATGAGTGCCGGGATGTGTTCAAAAAACTCAACGGCCTGATTGATGGTCATGTTGAGCACATCGCTGATGGATTTGCCTTTGAAGCGTACCTCCAGGGTTTCGCGGTTGTAACGTTTGCCATGACACTCGGGGCACTCCACCATGACGTCGGGCAAAAAGTTCATTTCAATAACCTGAACGCCTGCTCCTTTGCAGGTTTCGCATCTGCCGCCTTTTACATTAAAGGAGAAACGCCCCGGCTGATAGGCCCTGATCTTCGATTCGGGAAGGCCTGCAAAAAGCTTGCGAATGTCGTCGAAGAGTTTGGTGTAGGTGGCCGGGTTGGAGCGTGGTGTTCGCCCTAAAGGGGCCTGGTCCACCTCCACCACTTTATCCACATATTCCAGTCCGCTGATTTTTTGATAGGGCAGAGGGTCTTTAACAGCCCTGTAAACATGTTGATTAAGAATAGGGTAGAGTGTTTCGTTCACCAGGGTTGATTTGCCGCTGCCCGAAACACCCGTAACGCAGATAAAGGTGCCCAAAGGAAAGGGAACCTCAATGTGTTTTAAATTATTGCCCGAGGCGCCTTTAACAACCAGGTTTTTGCCCAATCCCCTGCGCCGTTTTTTGGGAAGATGGATTTCCTTAACGTGGTTGAGGTAATCGGCCGTGAGTGATTTTGCATTAATTATTTGAGAAGGGGTGCCAAATGCCACCACTTCACCGCCATTCCTGCCGGCAAAGGGCCCCATGTCAATCACATGGTCGGCAGCCATCATCATATCCCGGTCGTGTTCCACCACTAAAATGGAGTTGCCGGTGTCGCGCAGTTGTTTCAACGAATCAATGAGACGGTGGTTGTCGCGTTGATGCAGGCCAATGCTGGGTTCATCCAGGATGTAGAGCACATTTACCAGTTGCGAGCCTATTTGAGTGGCCAGGCGGATACGCTGGCTCTCTCCGCCCGACAAACTCATGGAGGTGCGGTTGAGCGACAGGTACCCCAGTCCCACGTCCATCAGGAAGCTGAGGCGTGATCGAATCTCTTTCAGGACTTCAGTGGCAATGGTTCGTTGTTTTTCACTCAGGCGGGCCTCCAGGCCTTTAAACCATTGGGAGAGCTCTTGCAGGTCCATGAGGGTGAGCTCGGCAATGTTTTTTCCATCGATAAAAAAATGAAGCGCTTCGCGGTTGAGCCTCTGCCCATGACATTGGGGACAGGTGACGGTGCGGATAAACTGATTGGCCCATTTGCGGGCCTTGCGCGAAGTCTGGTTCTCCTGTTGATTGTGAATGTAGCTTATAACCCCGTCAAAACTCAGAAAATAGTTGGTAGAAGTACCCAGTGGTGTATTCTTAAGTTTGAGAGGATCGGATGTACCATGCAGGATGGCCTCCAGTCCCTCTTCGGGTATGTTTTTGATGGCGGTTTTAAGCGTAAAACCATACCTTTCGGCTATGGCCTCTATCTGCCAGAAGATTAAGTTATTGCGATGCTTGCCCAATGGCACAATGCCTCCACCGTAGATGTTGGCATTCTCGTTGGGGATGATCTTACTCATGTCGGTTTCATCCACAAAGCCAAGTCCTTTGCATTTGGGACAGGCGCCCTGTGGTGAGTTGAAAGAGAAGTTGTGGGGAGCCGGTTCGTTGTAGGAGATACCGGTGGTGGGGCACATAAGCAGCCGGCTGAAGTAACGCGGGGTGTCGGCTTCTTTTTCGAGCACCATCATAATGTTTTTACCCTGTTTCATAGCCAGTTTCACCGACTCCTCGAGTCGTTTACGGTCTTTTGAGCTGACCGTTAACTTGTCGATTACCACTTCCACAAAGTGGCTCTTATAGCGGTCGAGCTTCATGCCATGTCGTATCTCTTTTACCTCTCCATCGACGCGTACATTTAAAAAACCTTTTTTACGAACCTGCTCGAAAAGCTCCTTGTAGTGGCCTTTACGCCCTTTTACCAATGGTGATAGAATATAGACCTGCTGATCGTCATATTCCGAGAGTATGAGGTCGAGAATCTGATGGTCGGTGTATTTCACCATCTTCTCGCCGGTATTGTACGAGACTGCTTCACCTGCACGGGCATACAGCAAACGCAGAAAGTCGTATATCTCGGTAGTGGTGCCTACGGTGGAACGTGGATTTTTATTGGTGGTTTTTTGCTCAATGGAGATGACCGGACTCAGTCCTGTTATCTTATCCACATCTGGCCGTTCGAGGCCGCCCAGAAATTGACGTGCGTAGGCTGAGAAGGTCTCGATGTAACGTCTCTGACCTTCGGCATAGATGGTGTCGAAAGCCAGTGAGGACTTTCCGCTCCCGCTGAGTCCGGTTACTACTACCAGTTTGTTGCGGGGAATTACTACATCAATATTTTGAAGGTTGTGTACACGTGCGCCAAGCACCTCTAACACTTCCGAATTGTTTTGTTGAGGCGGAATATAAGGGTTTGATTGCTTCATTTAGCCGAAAAAATTATTAACCTGCAAAGATAAGAAAAGTATTTGCAGGTTCATAAATTCTGGTCGTCCGGCTCGGTGGGAAAGGATGGTGAGGTCATCATATCGTCGCCTTCCCGAATATGGAACGCACCCTCAACGGGCAGATCAATCTGGAAAGTTTTGCCGCGTGTATTGGAGAGGCTGCCGTCGCGAAGCCAGGGGTTAAGGTCTTTCAATTCGCGGTAGGTGATGCCATGTTCCATTGCAAAATCGGCGAAATTATCCACGCGTCCTTTTACTTCAATGCTGTAGGTGGGAATGGCAGGATAGAGGTCTTCGGTTTTCACGTAAAATCCGTATTCTGAGGGCCTGGATAATATCTCCTTCACGGCAAGTATGCGGTAGATATACCTTCCGGTTTCTTCACCCAGCAAAAGGTCGTAATAGTTATCGATCTTTTGGCGGTCCAATTGCCGGATGATGCTGGCGCGCCCTGCATTATAGGCGGCGGCGGCAAGTGTCCAGCTTCCGAACTTCTCGCGGGCACTCTTGAGGTATTTACATGCCGCCAGGGTCGATTTTTTGATGTGATAGCGTTCGTCTACCTCCGAGTCAACCTGCAGGCCGTAATCATGAGCCGTTCCTCTCATAATTTGCCATAAACCAACTGCACCTGCCGGAGAAACCGCACGAGGCATCAATGAACTCTCGATGGCTGCCAGGTATTTAAAGTCGTCGGGCACACCTTGTTCGGCTAAAACTGCCTCAATATCAGGGAAGTACCGGTTGGCTCTTTTGATCAACAACAGGGTTGACGATTGCCAGTAGGTATTTACCAGCAATTCGCGATCAAAGTCTTCACGTATGTAGGTGCGCTCAATGGGTACGCGCTCCCCGGCAAAGGAAAGTCCTTCGGGAATGGGCAGTGAAAAAATAGCATATTCCTTTTCAAAATTTAATGGACCGGGCTCATCCTCGCTGGTTTGAGCGGGCACGGACGAATAGGTGAAAAGTGCCCAGGCTAAAATTGCACACAGCATGAATATGCTTCCCGATAATATTTTAAAGATTTTCAATTGAGTGTGATGTGTCATTCTGCTCCCTCCTGATCGATTTCTGAATTGGCTGCCGGAACATCCGGCTCCGGAAAGATGTTACGTCCGGGTGTTAATTAAGTTGCATAAAGATAAGGATATTTTTTGTGGGTTACTAACCATCTGTCTTGCATGACACGAAAAGTTTCACTTTATTTGATATGGCTACGCTTTCAGTTTCCGACACTATATTATTTTATAATTATGAAGCGCTTAAATCTCTTTTGGTATTTTGCTGCGGTCGGTTACGTGGATGCCCGGATAGGGCGGGTGTTGGAGGAGTTGAAACCGCAGTTGAAGGTAATGAATTGAACCGGCCACCTTTTTTTATCACCAACCAATGAAAACAGTTGACCAATTTTTCAACAAATTCAATCATCCCTGAATTTGTGACGATTTTTTTTGCAAAACAAAATCACATCCCCTATCTTTATTTCAAATAGATTGGAATTGAAAATTGAGCCTAAACAAATAGTTATGAAGATTCTTTTTTTAGCAGCAGTCGCAGTTATTTTATCCTCCAGTTTCGCGCAAACGGCAGAGCAGGAAAAAGTAAAGTTTGTAAGCAAACCCCTGGAGAAGAGGGTAGAGGTATTTGTGGGAGGTGAGTTTTTTACAGCCTATATTTACCCCAACGACATGGAAAAGCAGGTGCTTTACCCCATCCATTCCGCTTCGGGGAAAATCATTACACGTGGATTCCCGTTGGCTCCAAGACCATTTGAGCGTACCGATCACCCGCATCATGTGGGACTTTGGTTTAATTTTGGTGATGTGAACGGGCTTGATTTCTGGAACAATTCGTTTGCCATAAAACCAGCCGATAAGCCCAACTACGGCACCATTAAATTTGATAAGATCGTTTCGGTGAATGATGAAAAGGGCGAATTGGTTACAAATGCCAAATGGGAAGATGAGGACGGGAACGTTCTCCTGAACGAAGAAACCATCTATGGTTTTTCCGGCGAAAAGGGACTTCGAATCATTCAACGCACTACGAAACTAACAGCAATAAAGGAGGTTACCTTTTCCGGAAACAAGGAAGGCTTAATTGGGCTGCGGCTCGATCGAACCTTTGAGGAACCGGCCACGAAACCCGGAAAGTTTCTGGATGCCAACGGAAATGTGACGGAAGTACCTGTGCTGAACAACGAGGGAGTGAATGGTGTGTATCGCAACGCCGACGGAGTTACCGGTGGTGATGTGTGGGGAAAAAGAAGTCCCTGGGTGGCTTTGCGTGCAACCAAAGAGGGTGAAGTAATTACCATTGTGATTATCGATCATCCCGAAAATGAAAATTATCCGGCATGGTCGCATGCGCGTGGTTACGGTTTGTTTGCCACCAACAACCTCGGTGGACAAAGTTTCGATAAAAATGCCGATCCGGTAAAGGTGGTTTTAAAGCCTGGTGAACAGATTGTGTTTAAGCACGAAATAGTGATTGGAGGCGATCTCACCGATGCAGAGATTCATGCAATCGCCAAAAGCTTTAAATAGTGGCAGCAAGAAAACGCCAATAACTGCGTTATGCTCGTCCTGCTTGACAGTCATTTAAACAATACATTAACCTACGAAGTCATGGAGTACAAAAAAGAAAATTCAAGAAGAGATTTTTTAAAAAAAGCGGCCAAAAGCGCCGTGGTGGTTGCCATTGCCCCTAAGGCTTTTGCAGCCGAAGGCCCTACCATTTTACCCGCATCGGCCAAAGGTGCCAACGACCGTATTAACGCTGCCGTGCTGGGTCTTAACGGGAGGGGTAAAAACCACGTCCAAAGTTTGATGTCTTTGGAAAATGTACAGGTAACCACTTTGTGCGATCCCGATATGAACGTCCTCAAAGAACGGCAGACTGCATTTAAAGAAGAGTACAACAAAGATGTGGCACTGGAACAAGACCTGCGGCGGGTGATGGACGATAAAAATATTGACGTAATCGGCATTGCTTCTCCCAATCACTGGCATGCCCTGTCGGTAATCTGGGCCTGCCAGGCCGGCAAAGATGTGTACGTTGAGAAACCCGGCAGCCATAACATCTGGGAAGGTCGCAAAATGGTGGAGGCGGCACAAAAATATGATCGTGTGGTACAACACGGTGTGCAGTTAAGAAGTTCTCCCGCCGTCAATGAGGCCATTCAGCTCATGCGCGATGGTTATATCGGGCGGGTTTATATGGCCCGCGGGTTGGTGTTTCGATGGAGGCCCAGTATTGGAAACAAAGGGTTTGAACCCGTTCCGGATGGATTGGATTATGACCTGTGGACGGGGCCTGCGCCGAAGCGCCCGTTTACCCGCAACCTGGTTCATTACAATTGGCACTGGCATTGGGACTATGGAAATGGTGATGTAGGCAATCAGGGTATTCATGAAACCGATTTGTGTATGTGGGGCCTCGATGTGGGTTTTCCTACTCAGATTACCTCCATGGGCGGAAAATTCTTGTGGGACGATGCCAAAGAGGTGCCTGAAGTTCTTACATCGGTTTACAATTATCCCGACGAAAACAAGATTATTCAGTTTGAAGTGCGCCCGTGGGCAACCAATACGGAAGAGGGCGTTACCGTAGGCAATATTTTCTACGGGGAAAAAGGAATACTGGTGGTGGATGGATACAATAAATATAAAACTTATCTGGGCCAGAACCGGGAACCCGGTAAATCGGGCGATGATGGGGGCAAAGTAGCAACGGGTATTGACCGGGGTGCAGGGGGAACTACCGGCCATTTTGCCAATTTTATTGAAGCGGTTAGAAAAAGAGATCGCTCGCTGTTAAACGGCCCTGTGGAAACAGCACACCTCTCGTCGGGACTGGCGCACCTTGGCAATATCGCGTATCGTCTCAACCGTGTCCTCACCTTTGATCCCAATGCCGAAAAATTTGTGAATGACACCGATGCCGATAAAATGCTTACCCGTAATTACCGGGCTCCTTTTGTTGTGCCCGAAATAGTTTGATCAAAACGTCTGAGAAAAATGAATCAATCCCGAAGAGATTTCATAAAAAAAAGCGTGGCAGCGGGTGTCGGATTATCCATGATTAATCCATTGTCGGCGTTATCCATACAGGAAAAATCAAAGATGCAGTTTGGGCTGGTCACCTACCTATGGGGAAGAGACTGGGATTT
>JACDJB010001719.1_pt1 | contig 17189 bp, 15 predicted proteins | sample 7454121 | NCBI WGS metagenome assembly JACDJB01 (sample SAMN14253290, study PRJNA609438) | sludge metagenome | isolation source: sludge after 25d culture with pyrite | collected 2018-12-20 | reverse complement strand
TGGCTTTCGCATCTCAGCGTCAGGAATGGTCCAGAGAGCCGCTTTCGCCACTGGTGTTCCTCCAGATATCTACGCATTTCACCGCTACACCTGGAATTCCGCTCTCCTCTACCACCCTCTAGTCTACTAGTTTCGAACGACCTCTCCTAGTTGAGCCAGGAGCTTTCACGTCCGACTTAGTAGACCGCCTACATGCGCTTTACGCCCAGTAAATCCGGATAACGCTTGGCCCCTACGTATTACCGCGGCTGCTGGCACGTAGTTAGCCGGGCCTTATTCTGGGGGTACTGTCCTTTCTCATCCCCCCAAAAAGGAGTTTACGACCCGAAGGCCTTCGTCCTCCACGCGGTGTTGCTGGGTCAGGCTTGCGCCCATTGCCCAATATTCCTAGCTGCTGCTACCCGTAGGTATCTGGTCCGTGTGTCAGTACCAGTGTGGGGGGTCACGCTCTCACGCCCCCTACCCGTCTGTGCCTTGGTAAGCCATTACCTTACCAACTAGCTGATGGGACGCTGGCTCCTCCCGGAGCGCCTGAACTTCAGTCATCGCTTTCCAAACACGAGGACATCCGGGGTATTAGCTATCGTTTCCAATAGTTATTCCCCACTCCGGGGCAGATCACCAACGCGTTACTCACCCGTTCGCCACTTTCACTCTCAGACGAATCCAAGAGATCACGTTCGACTTGCATGCTTTAAGCACACCGCTAGCGTTCATCCTGAGCCAGGATCAAACTCTCCATAAAAGGTTTGTTTGAATCCCGTATTTGACTACGAGATTTATGTTCTTTACTCGTTAGCCCAGAATTGAATGGTCTGTTTCTGTCACTATTCAGTTGTTAAGGCCGCAGGGTCAGTCCGTTTAAAGATCTCTCTCCGCCCTCACTCGTCAATTAAAGATAAAGAACCGGGCAACAGATGCACTCCGTACCCAATCTCCAGCTTCTTTTGTTATCTTGCGAGGTCGGCGTCCTTTCCCCACCAGGAATTCATATTATACCTGTTTCTGAATTCCTGTCAAGACCCAATTTCATGCAAAATTTGCGGTTCCAGTGCGGAAACCGCTACTTTCGCACGACTTCTATTCTGTTTTATCGATGTGCCGCTTGTTTCGGCGGCGACATCTCAGTAATGGGTCAACGATTCAGGATTATATAGTGCTCGATTCGCCTTGTCAATACCCAATTTCCGAAATTCGCGATTTTGATCCGACCAATCTGTGGATGTGTGGTCGGTTTCATTGAAACAGGCCCTGTTATTGGCGCCGGCGCGGCGCGCGCCCAAACAAAAAGCGCGCCAGGTCGTCATCCCGGCGCGCTCCACTGCCTCGCTTGCTAACAGGCGACGCCCGTTAGAGCAATGAATTTACAGCAACGACAACAGCAACGCAGCCGTGGGGTTCGCATTCACCGGCAGGAACAGGCCAATCAACCAGGCGATAACGGCAATAGCGATTGCGGCGATAAGCGCCCCAACAAAGCCATTGACTTTCAACCCCGGCACAAAGCGATCGGCGATCAGCAGCACAACGGCCGCCACGACAAGGCTGACGAGCGCGCCAAACCAGCCGCCGCCGATGGAGATGCCCAAGACGCCAAGCAACCAATTGACCAGCCAGGCAACGATCGCAATGACCGCACCGGCGATAAACGCGCCAACGAATCCGTCAACCGTCAGACCGAGGTTCAGGCGGCCGACGATGTAGATCACCACGGCATAAAGCACCAGCGAAACCAAAAGACTCAAAATGGTATTCATGATTCAGTCCTCCAACAGATTACGACGATAAACATTGACCCGGCGGAAGACCCGCAAGGCCGGACAATCAGCACCGCGTTGGAGATCACTCGGGATTATTGGTTGACGAAACCAGCCCTCGCATCACCACTCCAGTCCGGCCGTCAAGATTTTTATCGGCAGCTTTCCGGCCCGACTACGCGGTAACGATGACAACCATAATAACACACTCCAAAAAAAAGAGTTACGCGCTCCCGTAAACTGCCTGCCCCATTTCATGCCAGGTCACCCCTTGCGCATTACTTTCGACATATCCGCGCTCTATCCTTTGCCACTGTCAACACAGCTGGAACTGTTCTATACTCATGCAGTGGAGATCGCCCGACGACATGGACTGACATGACGGGAGATTCACCTTGACCGCATCCCCCACACTCGCGTACACTTGGGTAAACAGGCATAGCATCCAGCAGGTTTGACCCACGGCGTCCAGTTGTACGCGGTCGCCGAATCAGTTCGTCCGTGGAGAAGACCCGATGCCGACTCGCGTTCTGACGCTCGTGTGCGCCTTCTGTCTTGTATCGCTCGGCACGTCGCTTGCCTGGGAAGCTCCCACAACGGCTGCTGAGGAACCATCGTCCTTCGTCTACCACTTTCCACACGTCACCGCTGATTTCTGTGGCCCGTTTCTGGATCGCTTCGACGATACGGCGCCCGGCTGGTACACCGGCTCATTTGATGGTCTACAGGCCGAGATTATCGATGGCGAATATCGACTGGCGTTTGCGGGCGGCGGAACCGTCTGGTTGATCCCTGGACCGGTGTGCCTGCGTTCAAGCTACAGGGCAGCAGTCGATGCCCGTTGGGCCGGCACGACCGGTAATTTCATCGGCTTGCTCTTCGGCATTGACGACTCTGCCAAGCATGCCTATTTGTTTGCCGTCAACACAGATGAGCGCGTCTGGCTTGTATTCGAGATCCGCAACGGCGGTCTCGATCTGATTATCCCTCCAACGGGCCACGACGCTGTTTTGCCCGGCGCCTCGATCAACCGGCTGGTGGCGGAACGCATCGGCGATACAATTGTTCTCAGCGTCAACCAGACACAGGTTGGAGAATTGCGTGATGCCCAACCCGGCGCTCCCGTCCTCGCCGGTGTTGCCGCTGCCGGCTACACCTTCCAATCGACCGTCGACGCGCGCTTCGACAATTTCCTCTGGCAGGCCGAGAGCAAGGATTAACACATTAGGGCATCGAGACTGGGCGACCCCATCCCAACAGATCTATTCTCTCCTGATTCGTCATTCCCGCCTGCCCATCAAATTATTCCCCATGTCCGTCGCTCAACGTCTCGCTTTCGTCGACCCGATGATTACGCAGGTTGGAGCGTTACCAATAGAATTTGTCATTACTCCCTGAAGGCAAAGACCCATCACTCTTCTGGTGCGCTTCAATCAAATCAAACAAATCGATCGTCCGATCAAGATCCTCCCAGCTACCTTCTACTACCCGTGGCCGTTTCAATCGAACCACAAAAATATCCGACCCCAGATACATATCGCCGACCTCCCTGTCGCGGGTGCGATCATTATGGCGAAGCAGTTCATTGAGCGCCTCGCGTATATCCAGGGTCGATCTGGAGGGCAACTTATCAGCCATCGATTACCTATACATAATCACTTACACGACTACCGTTCTGATTGTACCGTTTGCGTCGACAGTCGCACGTAAATACTCCGTATATCTTCGATCGTACGGCGGCCCAAGCCGATTCGTTCCAGTCGCCCTGCTGTCGTACATGCGTTATAGTTCGTCCACAATCCATGTGTTAAGCTGGAGGAAATCACAAACAAAATGACCCAACTCGACAAGCAGGCTCTAGAAGCCCGAATCGACGAACGCATCCACGAGACGCTCGATCATTGGATCGACCAACTCGCCCGACTCTGCGCCCAACCCAGCATCTCCGCCCAACGACTGGGTATTGATGAATGCGCCGAACTGACGGCGACCATGCTTCGCGAACAAGGCTACTCGGCCGAGATCCTCCCAACCGGCGGCAGTCCAATCGTCCACGGCGAAAGAGCAGGGACAAGCGAGCGCACGCTGCTGTTCTATAATCATTATGACGTCCAGCCGCCGGAACCGCTCGAACTATGGAACTCTCCCCCGTTCACGCTGACGCGAGTGGGCGACACGCTCTATGCCCGCGGCGTCAGCGACGACAAGGGACAGCTCATCACCCGTATGGCCGCCGCCGCCGCTGTGCGCGACGTGATGGGAGAACTCCCCGTTCGCATCAAGTACTTCGTAGAGGGCGAAGAGGAAGTCGGCAGCCCCAACATACCCGGCGCCATCGCCGCCTACAAGCACAAGTTCGGCGCGGATGGATGCATCTGGGAGTTCGGTGGGGTGGACTATTCAGGTCGGCCGGAACAGACGCTCGGCATGCGTGGTCTGTGCTACGTGGAGTTATCCGTGGAAACAGCCTCGCTCGATTGTCATTCCGGCCTGGGCGGATCCCTCATTGCCAACGCCGCCTGGCGACTCGTCTGGGCCTTGAACAGCATCAAAGGCCCGGACGAACGAATCCGCATCCCCGGTTTCTATGACAACGTCCGGCCCGCCACCGAGCGCGACATGGCCTACCTGGCTGCGCAACCCGACCAAAGCGCCGAGTTCATCGCCACCTATGGCGTGGAAGGGTTCTTGCGCGGCATGACCGGCGGCGCCGAATTGCGTCGCGCGGCCGTCTTCGAGCCGACGGCAACGATCAACGGGCTGACGTCCGGTTACCAGGGACCCGGCGCCAAGACGGTTCTACCCGCCTATGCAAGCGCCAAGATAGATTTCCGCTTGGTCCCTGACCAAACACCGGAAGAAATTGTGCCTTTGTTGCGCGCTCATCTGGACGCAGAAGGCTTTGACGACGTAGCCGTAAAGTACGTAGCCGGCGTCATGCCCGCGCGAACGGACCCCGATCATCCATTTGTCCAGCTATCGATACAGGCAGCCGAAGACGTATATGGCATGGTTCCCATCGTGGAACCGCTCATTGGCGGCAGCGGCCCGCTCCACCCGTTCATCCACGAGCTGGGGCTGCCCGTCGTCACATCAGGTTGCGGCCACCCCGAGAGTCGTGTTCACGCGCCCAACGAGAATATCCGCATCCCGGACTTCATCAACGGCATTCGCCACACGGCGCGCATCATCACCCGCTTCGCCGATTTGTAAACCTCTACAGATTGAAACGGACAGGACGGATCTCAAAGAATCCGTCCTGTCCGTCCTAGTCCCTAGCCGCCTTCCGCTGAGGCAAAAAGGCCGCCTACTTCTCCGCGGCCGCGATGGCCTCGCCAAAGTCGAGCAATGCGCGCACTCGCTCGTCGGTCGGCGCCTCCGCGTAGACCCGCAACACCGGTTCCGTCCCCGATGGCCTGATCAATAGCCAACTGCCGTCAGCCAGATAATATTTGATGCCGTCGCTCGTGCGAACTTCTTCAACCGGGACCGACGAGATCGCATCCGGCGCGGTTTCAACAAGCTTTCTGGCAAGATCCGCCTTAACAACCGGCCGCGACAGCTTCAGATCTGTCCGCGCATATTGGGCGGGACCATAAGTTGACAACAACTCTTCCACCAGCACGTGCAATGGCTTGTGAGCCTCGGCCATCACCTCCAGGAGCAAAAGCCCCATCAGCACACCGTCGCCTTCGGGAATATGGCCGTGAATGCTCATCCCGCCGGACTCCTCGCCGCCCATCACAACGTTATCGTCAATCATCAGGTCTGCAATGTGATTAAAGCCGACCGGCGTCTCGACGACCGGCAAGTCAAACTCGGCCGCGATCCGATCGATCATCCGCGTAGTCGACACCGTACGCACCACCCGGCCCCGTAGCCCGCGCTTCTGCAATAGATAACGGAGGATCAACCCGAATATCCGATGAGGATCGACGAATTGCCCGCGAGCATCCATTGCGCCGATGCGATCGGCGTCGCCATCCGTCGCCAAACCTGCGTGACGATAGCTATTCTGCATGACGGATGCCAGCAATGTAAGGTGCTTGGCAATCGGTTCCGGGTGAATACCGCCAAAGCCGGGGTTCATCTCGTCGCGCAGGTTCTGCACGTCCGTTCGCGACCGCATGAGCATCTCGCTGATTGTCCGCCGCCCCGCCCCATACATGGCATCGTGGACGACGCGCAACTCTCCTTCATGGATCACATCAAGATCAACAAGCGTGCCCAGGTGCTCATAATATGCCCAGGCAGGATCGAACTTGATCACGCGCTCGGTTCGAAGCGCTTCATCATAGTCCATCAGTCGTGGGGCGCGACCAGCCGCTTCATTTTCAGCCAGGAAACGCTCGACTCGTCGGTGCTGCCCCACACCGGCGCTGCCGCCATAGGATGCTTTTAATTTGACGCCGTTATAGCGTGGCGGGTTATGACTGGCGGTGATCATAACTCCCGCCGTCGCTTTGCGATTGACTACCGCATAGCTAATCGCCGGGGTCGGGGTATCGGCCCGCGCCAGCAACGCCCGGATGTCGTTGGCCGCCAAAACGCGTGCCACCTCGGCCGCGTATCGGTCCGACAGAAATCGGGTATCGAAGCCGATGACAACACTTGGATCGGATGCGTTCTCCTCGCGCACGAAATCGGCGATCGCCTGGGCCACCAGGCGTAGATTGGCAAACGTAAATTCCTCACTGATGACGGCGCGCCAGCCGTCTGTTCCAAACTTGACTGTCATGCAAACTCCATTCGCAAGGTTAACGACCGGCTATGAGATGCGCTCTCGTTTTAGCCATCCTGCAATCCACGGTCGCAACCGTCATTCACCATAAGATAAGATAACTACCAGATCGTTGACATTGGTTCCCGTTGGGCCGCTAACGATGTGGTGCGGCTCCGTGCGCCCCCGGCTCATCTCGTCAAGGCGTTCAAAGAAGGTATAGCTGTCGTTATCCGACAGATAAGCCGCGGGGTCAAGCCCGTAGGAGCGCGCCAGGCGAGCGGTCTCGCCTGTGATTGCCGCACCCGCGGCGGGGGTGGAGCCATCTTCGCCGTCTGTGGCAAAGCTCGCTACTACCGCCCGAGGCTGCCGCTCCAGAGCCACGGCGGCCGAGAGCGCCAGCTCCTGGTTTCGTCCGCCCATGCCTTTACCGTTCACGACTACAGTTGTTTCGCCGCCCATGATGAGGCAATGCCCCGCCGGCAAATCTCTGGCAATTCCTGCGGCAAGGCGGCCGATCTCGCGAGCCTGTCCATCCAGATGGACCGTCAGCAACTGGCCGATGAAGCCCAGCCGGATCGAGGCCACAAGCGCGGCCGTCGCTGCGTCGCGCACGTCCCCAACAATAAAATTGCGCACCGACGGGCGAGGCCCCTTGTGGAGATAGCGCGACTGATTGAGTGCCAGCGCCAGACGTCCCCACTCCTCTCGCTCCAACTGCCGGGCGATGTCGTATCTTCCCAACACGTGAACCGCGCCGACAACCAGATCTTCTTCAGGCACCGTCGGCCCACTGCCGATCACGCTCAGCGGATTTCCGATCACATCCGAGAGAATCAACCCATAACACGTCGCCGGACCGGCCGCGCGCGCCAGCCCCCCGCTCTTGACCCGATCAATGGAGCGGCGGACTGCGTTCAACTCGTTGATGGTGCAACCACTCTTCAACAACAGTTCCACCAGCTTGCGCCAATCCTCAAGCGGTAACAGCGGCCGGGTCAACAAGGCCGATGTACCACCGGATATCAAACACAAAACCGCGTCTTCCCGGCGCAATCCACTCAGCATCTCCAACGCCGCCTTGGTCCCTGTCACGCTGCGCTCGTCCGGCACAGGATGACCACCGGCATAAATCGCGATGGGTCTATCCGCAAATTCAGTAGTGAGGTCTCCATCCCCTCCCTTGGTGATGATCACGCCCTGTGTCAGATCTTCTCCCAGAACGCGCAGCGCGGCGCGAGCCATCGGCACGGCAGCCTTGCCCGACGCCACCAGGAAAACACGCCCCTGATCGAGATCGATGCGTTCGATGTCCGGTTCGCGACCGACAATCAGCGTCCGTCCGTCGCGAGCCAGGAAGCGGCCGACCGCCGCATCGGCATCGGCCGCCAGGACGGCCGCCGAAACCAATTCGTCAACGTGTCGCCGATACTCGCCGAATTGCGGCTGGATGGAAGGCATAAGGCTCATAATCGTACGGTGAGTATAGCACTGCTGATCTGATTACCTATTCTATCAATAATTCCAGATGAGCCGTGTCATTCAATCCCGTCAGAAGTGCATGGCCATCTTCCACTATCACCTGGCTAATCGCCGTATGTCCCCCACCGACCAGACGAGCAAAACCGACCGGCGGCAACCCAAGCAGATGAACAAGCGTGGCAACTATCATCCCCCCATGGCTGACCACAGCAACAGTTTCGCCGGGGTGACGACTTGTCAATGCTTCGCACCCCACCGCCGCTCGCCCCAGAACAGCCTCCGAGGATTCCGCCCCTGGAATGCTATCCATCGGCCCGTTCAGGCGCGAAGCCCATGCGTCGGGAAAACGGGATTTCACTTCCTCCGTGGTCAGCCCCTCCATAACGCCGATACCGCGTTCGCGCCATACGGCGTCAATGACGGGTGTGATGCTCAACTTTTCTGCGACAATTGCCGCTGTCGTCGCTGCCCGGTTCAGGTCGGACGCGTATAGATGATTCACACCCCAGTTCGACAATCGCCTGGCCAGCAACTCCGCCTGCTTGCGGCCGTTCTCGGTTAGTGGCGGGTCGGCGTGACCTTGCCATCGCCCGGCTTCGTTCCACGTACTCTGGGCATGGCGGATGAAAATGAGACGCGTGCTCATGTCCGTACTCCTATGTTTTATGAAGAAAGAAGGTTAGCCGGCGTTGTTCGCGCGCAGATCGTCGCTCAATGCCGCGAGCGTCTGCCCGTCGATGAGAGTGATGGGCTTATCAGCCGCCCAGGTGCGCGCGCCATCGGAAATATCGGCCGTCGTCACCAGAAATCCGTGCGCTGCTCGCTCGTGGATCATGGTACCGAACAACTCTCGCACAATCTCGGGACCAACCGTATGTTGATACCGTTTGCATTGCACAATGGCGTGGCGGCCGTCGGCTCGGGTTAGCGCGAGATCAACCCCCAGATCGCCCGCGCGTCCGCGCACCTCAACCTCATAGCCGCGCCGCTCAAACAACTCGGCCACATAATGCTCGAACGCGCGCGGGCTAAGTGCGTATAGTTGCTCGACAGTCATCACCGGCCGCCGGACTTGCCGACGCAGTCCGGCGCGTTGCCATATCACGATCCCCCACAGGGCGAGCAATGTCAACAACCCCGCCCCGGTGATCAGGCCCAGAAGGTCAACCAGCCAGTCCGGTGCGCGCGACATTGGATCCGCCGCAATCCCATAACGCCAGAGCACCCACAGCAGAAACATGCCCGACAGCAACGCCACTACCCAGGTGATTCGATCGATGCGTCGACGAGAAAGTGTCGCCTCGCGCAGAAGTGTCGGTGTCTGTCGTGTGTCGGCGGATAGTCTGACCATCATTGGCGCAATACCTACAACCTGGCCTGCCGAAAAAGGGATTGCTCCAGACGCCTCAGGGGAACATACTATGCTTCCGGGTAGACGCCGAGCTTCCAAGTGTAAGACGGTCGATATTGTATGCGTTCGAGCGATAATACCCAAATTGAATCCTTTCCCGCCCGGTGCTATAGTTGCCGTCAATATGGTAACCAAACGTCAATTGGGCTTGCTTTTTATTTTGTTGGGAGTGGGGGCCATAATCGCCATGTTCGCAATCGATTTGCTGGGAGCAGGCCAGTTCCATGGAATCGGCCCAGCCCAACGCCGCGCCCTGTTGGCGGCCGGATTGGCTATCATAGTCGGCCTGACATTGCTGCCGCTTGGTAACCGGCCTGCGTAGCCCAAGCCTTTTCGGGCAATTGCCTTATGACGATCCCTCAAACAGCAACCGGCGACACTGCTCCTAAACCGGCAAACCAGTGGAGGATCGTAGCCTGGATTCCGAGAATCCTGATCGGTCTGGCCCTGCTTGCCTTCATTAGCTATTTCGTCGTCTACCTGATCTATGCCGTGGAGCTTTTTCGCTTTCCCTTCGACTACGATCAGGGTGAAGGCTTCGAGTTGATGGATACCATCTACTTCAGCCGGGGCGAGTGGCCATATCGAGATAACGACGCCTACCCGTTCTACTCGTCAAACTATCCGCCCCTCTTCCACGTTGTAATCGTGCCCCTCGTGTGGCTCTTTGGCCCCCACTACTGGACAGGACGACTGGTGAGCTTCCTGGGCACGCTCATCACCGCTGCTGCCATCGGCTATGCCGTGCAGCGCGGCGGCCGTCGCCCCTGGCTCTCGATCATTTCAGGGCTGGCGTTCCTGGCTTCCAATTACGTCTACCATGTCGGGCCGCTCTTTCGGCAACACATGTTCATGGTCATGTTCGAGACATTGGCCATAGTGCTGCTTGCCGTCACCATTGAACGCGAAGAGAGGGACGGCCGGCGTCGCAACGGTGCGCTGCTTGGGGTCATGTTGCTGCTGCTGGCTGCCGGCTATACGAAGCAGTTGGCTTATGCTACTGTGGCCGCCGTTTTTATCTTTCTTTTCCTGCGCAATCCGAAACGCTCTGTTCTCTGGGCAATTCCATTTGCCGCCATAACCGGTCTGATCTTCCTGGCTATCAATATCACAACCGACGGGCAATGGCTGCTCAACACGATCACGGCAAATCTCAACCCATTTGTGCCCGGTCAGGTGGAAGGCCTCTTCCGTCAATGGTTTAGCCTGCATACCCTGATCATTTCCGTCTCGGTTGCCTACGCACTTTACCAGCTATACGCCACACGTCTATCGATCTATGCCGTCTGGTTCGTGGTCGCCACGCTCAATAGCGTCACCGCCGGTAAATGGGGTGCGGGCGAATCCTATTTCGCCACGGCCATCGCTGCGGCGTGCATCCTTTCGGGGTTGGCGTTCAATCATTTGCTCGACTACACCAGACATCGGCAATGGAAAAAGGAAAGCGTGGGTCGATGGGTCGCTATCATGCTGCCCGCACTCATCGCGATCCTCTACCTGTGGCAAGCCAACCGCCTATTCCATATGCCCACTCACACACCCACGCTGGCGGCCGTTGCCCGGGCACTCGGCCGGCCAACCGAAGTTATGATCGCGCCGCAGACGTCCTGCTCCGCGCCACGTTTACCCGAAGCCATCCCTTATATCGATGCAGCCGGGGTCTCGTTGCTCGGCCGCCCGCCGAACACGGACGACACGGCCGCCGGCAAGCAGATCGCGGCTTTGATCGCCCAGGGGAACACGGCCGCCTTGGGTGAGGACGCCGGTTTCAATCTGTTCATTGGCCGCGACGTCGTGACAAACCCTACCCAACTGCTCAACCTCTATAACAATAATGCGGTTGACCTGACCGAGATGATCGACATGCTCGACCGGCAAGCATTCGACACGGTTGTCCTGCGCGCCCAGTTCTATCCCGGCCCCGTGCTCGACATGATCGGCCAGCGCTACGAAACGACCGACCTCATCCAGATGAACGGCTTCGTCTACTGCATCATGCGCCCCCGATGAATCAATACCGCGTCGAACTTCCGGTCTTCAACGGTCCGCTGGACCTCCTGCTCCACTTGATTGAGCGGGAGGAACTGGACATCACGGCCGTCTCGCTTACCCAGGTGACGGGCCAATATCTGGCCCAGGTGCGACAGATGAGCGAAGGGCAACTGGAAAGTTTGATCGATTTCATCGGCATCGGCGCGCGCCTGCTGCTGATTAAGAGTCGCGCGCTATTGCCGCGTCCCGTCACGCTGCCGCAAAACGACGAAGAGGAAGAAGACCCGGCCGAGGCGCTCCTGCGCCAGCTTCGCGCCTACAAGCGATTCAAGACCGCCGCCAAATGGCTGGACGAGCGCCAGCGACGGGGGCTGCGAACGTATCTGCGCGTTGCGCCCCCACCACGGCTGGAAGGTCACCTCGATCTCTCCGGCGTCGACGTTCACACCTTGCTCGGAGCCATACGCGCCATCCTTGCCCGGACCGAAACGATGGAGGAATCACTCGAGGTGGCGCGGCCGCGGCAGATCACCATCGAGGATCAGATAGGCAAGCTGCGCGATCATCTGGGACGAAAAAAGCCTTTTCTCTTCGCCGAGATGATCAGCAATCCGCGCGACCGCACCGAAATCGCCGTGACACTGCTGGCCCTGCTGGAGCTGATCAAGCGCCGCGAAGCCGAGGCGCATCAGAGCCGGATGTTCGGCCCGATTGAGGTTACGGCCATTTAGCTCCGGCTCGGCCGCTATCGGCTCATCGGCGAATCATATTCCGGCAACCAGCCATCGTGCGCGGCGATCAATTCATCGACCAGCGAATGAATCTGGTTCAGGTCCAATTCAGCCGCGGTGTGGGGATCGAGCATTGCCGCGTGATAGATGTGCTCCCGCTTGCCCGTCAATGCCGCCTCCACCGTCAGGGATTGCACGTTGACGTTCGTCTGCATCAGAGCCGCCAGCTGTGGCGGCAGCCGGCCGATGTGCGTCGGCTGGACGCCGTTCTTGTCCACCAGACAAGGCACTTCGACGCAGCATCCAATCGGCAGGTTGTCAATCAAGTGATCGTTGGCGACGTTGCCATAAACGATGCGCGGCGACCCTGTCTCCAGACTGTGAATGATGTAAGCGCCATACTCGTGCGATTGTTCCACCGCCAGGGCAACCGACTCATCCTCCAATAACCCGCGCATCATTCCCCAGGCCGCGATCTGACTTTCGCAGCGGGTGATGTACTCATCCAGCGGAATGTTGTAGCGTTCGATCAGATCGGAGCGGTCACGTTTGATAAACCAGGGGACATATTCGCTGAAATGTTCACTCGACTCGGTGACGAAATAACCAAGATGGGCCAGCGCCTCGTAGCGGACGCGGTTCCAGCCGGGCACGCGGCCATCGGCAATGACCTGCCGGATAAGCGGATACAAGTCCTGCCCGTTCCGCTCGAACCGCAGGTAAAAAGCCATGTGGTTAATACCCGCGCACAGATAGTTGATCTCCTCAATCGGCACATTGACATCCCGCGCCAGCTGTTCGGCCGTGCCCTGCACGCTGTGACACAGGCCAACTGTTTTAATCGTCGTCGCGCGATTCAGCGCCCAGCAGTTCATCGCCATCGGATTCACATAGTTGAGCAGCCAGGCATCCGGGCAAAGCGCCTCCATCTCCCGCGCCGTTTCCAGCAACACGGGAATCGTGCGCAGCCCGCGCATGATGCCGCCAATGCCCAGCGTGTCGGCGATTGTCTGCCGCAATCCGTAGCGTTTGGGAATCTCGAAGTCCGTCACCGTGCCGGGCTTATAGCCGCCGATCTGAAACATGGTGATAACGTAATCGGCCCCATCCAGCGCCCGGCGGCGGTCCGGGGTGGCGGTAATAGTCGGCCGAGCCGCCAGCGCCCGGGCAACGCGATGCGCCACGACCTCTGACGTACACAAGCGCTCTTCATCAATGTCATGCAGATAAATCTCGGCTTCAGACAACTCAGGGAAACTCAAAATGTCGACCAGCAGGTTTTTGGCGAAAACGGTGCTACCTGCGCCGACCAGCACGATCTTGGGCATTATGAGACTCTCCTTTAGGCTATCGATAGAGATCAAGTCATAGGGAACCATTCATCGCGACTCAGGTCAATTGATGCTTCATAATTCGTACCCAACCGCGCAACCGTATTCCGGACAATACCAAAGCAGTCACCACACGCGGATATTTATCGCGGTAGAACTTGCGGTAGAACACCTCCATTGCCCGAACCGACTCTCTGGCGACTTTCAATCGCGTCTCGCGCGGCGGCTTTGCAATATCGGCCGACTCCTTCCGCAGCCCCGAACTGGCGCCTTTGTAATGCAATACCTCAACGAGCGGATAGTAGATGATGTCGTAACCCGCCTCGCCGATTCGATAGCAATAATCGATATCCTCGCCATAGAAAAAGTAGGTCTCGTCCCATCCGCCAAGCTGCGTGTCGAGCGCATGGGGCATCATCATGTATGAGCCTGCAATGACCGGAACAGGATGAATCGTCGAGAAATCTTCATAACTCCGAAAGTAGCCGTTGAAACGAGGGTTGTTGGGAAAGAGTCGGCTGAGCCCGGCAAAATGACAGAGCGCGTTCCACGGCGTGGGGAAGCCGCGATGATTGTCGGGATCGCGCTCCCCGTTCGGGTAGACAAGCCTGACTGTTAATGCCCCCGCTCGCGGATTGGCTTGCATATAAGCCAACGGTTCGACAAGCGCCTTCTCGCCAACTACGGTATCGGAATTGAGATACAGCAAAAACTCCCCGCGGGCCGCGGCCGCTCCCAGGTTGTTCGCCGCAGAATAACCCCGATTTTCCTCGCAGGCGATCACGACGGCCTGGGGATACTTCGCGGCAACCATCTCCACGCTGCCGTCGGCCGACGCATTGTCGACAACAATCACTTCCAGACCGCCGGGAGGAGGCTCGGCGACATAGAGAGAGTGCAAACAATCGTCCAGCAACCGCCGGGTGTTATAGGAAACAACGATCACAGATAAATCCATATCGCCCCATTTTATCCGTTTTCCAATTCACAACCTTGCGTTAACCAAACCTTATCTCGCCTTTAACAAGTCGTTGACTTCAATCCGTTACACTCCCATTCAAATACGAGTTTCACCATTTACCGAATTCTACCGAGACTTAGCGAGCACACCGATGCACATTTTGGTCACCAACGACGACGGTATAACCGCGCCCGGGCTGCTGGCTCTGGCGCAAGGCATGGCCCGATTTGGCGAGGTCAGCGTGCTGGCGCCCGATCATGACTGGTCGGGTGGCGGCCACGTGAAGACGCTGCGACGTCCTCTGCGCGTCCGACGCGTCAGGCTGGCCGACGGCGCCTACGCGCTCACCAGCGACGGTGCGCCGTCCGACTGCGTAGCTCTTGGCCTTATGGGGCTGCTACCCCGCAAGGTCGATCTCATCGTCTCCGGCATCAATCCCGCGGCCAATCTGGGACACGACGTGACGTACTCCGGCACGGTGACGGCCGTCATGGAGGGCATCATCTGGGGAACTCCCGGCATCGCCCTGTCGCTCGACGGCGGGGATCTGGATGCAAGCGAACTGGATTACACGCCGGCGGTTGCCGTCGCCGCCCAAGTGGTCGAGTCGTTCATGCGCCACGGGCTGCCCAAGGGCGTCTTTCTGAACGTCAACGTGCCCAACGAGCCGCTGCACCGCATTCGCGGCATCTGTCAGACGCGCCAGGGACTCCGGGTCTACCGCGACCGTCTGGATCGTCGCACCGATCCCCGCGGGCGGGACTACTACTGGATCGCCGGGGATAGACCCACCGGAATTCCCAAGGAAGGGACCGACATCGGCGCGCTCGCCGAGGGATATGCGTCGGTCACGCCTCTGAAACTGGACCTGACGGCCTACGAGGCGCTGGACACGATGAAAGATTGGGAATGGGAACCGCAACCGGCCCTTTGGGCAAACGGCCACAGGGACACCGCAATCGCCTACTAATAAGTCGGCGGCGACGGGTTACCCACGAACCAGGTGATATAGACGAACAAACCGATGAGCGTCGCCAGCATGTATAACACGTAGGCGACGCGCATGAACGCCTTGTAATTGTTGAATCGCAGCGGCTTCGGCATCAGGCCATTGGCACGCAGGGTCACATACAGGCCAAAAACGAGGGCTGTGAAGCCGACGGCAGCATGGATGCGCGTGGTGGCAATGGCGGAAAGAGGCAACCCGCCGGGATTGGACGCCGGGGCGACGAAATCCCGGAAGGGCAGCACCATGAGCCACAACACCAGGATGGCATTGATCGTCGCCGCGCTCGTCTGGAACCAGCGGTGCGCCCGATACTGTCCGCGAACGGCCAGCGCCACGCCGATCGTCAGCAGCAGAGCTACCAGCGCGCTGGCCAGCAAGGTCATGTCGGCCGCCCAGTTCGCGCCGGTGCCGAGAAATCCGGGCTGGTGAAGCAATTCTGTCATCTCTTCTTCCTCTCCTGAAAGCCCGGCCGGTCGTAACCGGCCGGGCTTTTGCTTCTCAGTGATTGATGATCTTGCTCAAAAACAGCTTCGTCCGTTCGTGCTTCGGGTCGTTGAACAGGACTTTCGGCGCGGCCATCTCCACGATGCATCCCTGGTCCATGAACACGACGCGGTCGGCCGCCGAGCGAGCGAATCCCATCTCATGCGTCACGACCACCATCGTCATCCCGCCCTTTGCCAGGTCCAGCATCACGTCGAGCACCTCCTTGATCATCTCGGGATCAAGAGCGCTGGTCGGCTCGTCAAAGAGCATGATCTTGGGGTTCATCGCCAACGAGCGAGCGATGGCAACGCGCTGCTGCTGACCGCCGGAGAGCTGCCGCGGAAAGGCGCCGGCCTTTTCAGGGATGCCGACGCGCTCCAGTTGCTCCATCGCGATACGCTCAGCCTCCTGCTTATTCCGCTTGCGAATCAAACGCTGGGCCAGTGTGATGTTGTCAAGAACCGACAGGTGGCCGAAGAGGTTAAATTGCTGAAAGACCATGCCCACCTCCGCCCGCACGGCGTTGATGTCTGTTTTCTTGTCCTCCAGATGAATGCGGTCCACGTAAACCGCGCCCTCCGTCGGCACCTCCAGATGATTGATGCAGCGCAGAACGGTGCTTTTGCCGGAGCCGCTGGGCCCTACGATCACGACGACCTCGCCGCGCCGCACCTTCAGGCTGAAACCGCACACGGCCATCACATTGCCGAATACCTTATACAGATTGTCGATGACGATGATCTCATCGTCATGCGCAGACGCGCTTTGGGCGCCGGGGTGGGTATGGGATTCGTTAGCGTGCATTCTGTCGCAACCTCTTTTCGTACCAGCGCAGCAAGAGACTAAGGGCAATGGTCATGGACAGGTAAAGAAAGGTCAGGACGAGATAACTTTCGCGGAAGCGAAAAGTGCTTCCGCTGTAAAGGCGGGCCATTTGAGTGATGTCGCGCACGGCCAGAACGGAGATGAGGGAGGAGTCCTTGAGCATGGCAATGAAATCATTGCCGAGCGCCGGCAGGACGTTGCGAATCGCCTGGGGCAAGACAACGTGACGCATCGCCTGGCGGCCGTTCAGGCCCAACGACCGCGCGGCCTCCGTCTGTCCGTGCGGAACCGACTCGATACCCGCGCGAAAAACCTCGGCCAGAAATGCACCGTAAATAATAGCCAGGGCGATAATGCCGCGCGTGTTCAGAGAGACAAGTGAATTGGGAATGCCGACCGCCTCGGTCACCGCTGGAACGAGTACCAACGCCATGGTGAAGATGAGGACCAGCGTGGGGACGCCACGGATGAATTCAATGTAGGT
>JACDJB010001718.1_pt1 | contig 17191 bp, 11 predicted proteins | sample 7454121 | NCBI WGS metagenome assembly JACDJB01 (sample SAMN14253290, study PRJNA609438) | sludge metagenome | isolation source: sludge after 25d culture with pyrite | collected 2018-12-20 | reverse complement strand
GATTATTTCTGTGTTGCTTTTTCGAAGAGCCAAAGAGAAATGACAGTCGCCGATTTTTCATTGTGCACAACCCTATTGACAACGATGAGGTTGGCAGAGTAAAATCAAATTGTCAACGATTTAGTTTTTAACAATGTAGTACAAAAATTCTGATTGAGGTGATTATGATGAAAAAGGTATTTCTAGTATTAGTTTTAATAGGGTTAGTTTTCACTGGTTTCTCCAAGAACATAGTAGAAGTAGCGGTTTCAGCGGGCAATTTCAGTACACTCGTAGCAGCAGTTGAAAAGGCGGGTCTAGTGGAGACTCTAATAGGAGATGGACCTTTTACTGTGTTCGCTCCAACTGACGAAGCATTTGCAAAGCTTCCGGAGGGAACTGTTGAAAGTCTCCTAAACGATATACCGGCACTTACAAGAATTCTTACATATCATGTGGTTCCTGGAAAGTACATGTCTTCAGACGTGGTCTCTCTTGAATCGCTCAAGTCAGTAGAAGGCAGCTCTATACCAATAAAAGTAGAAGAAGGAAAGGTTTACGTCAGTAATGCAATGATAACGGCAGTTGATATTGAGGCAAGCAATGGAGTAATTCATGTTATTGACACGGTCATCCTTCCCCCGGAAAGAGAGACAAGGAGAATCCCTGAAATTGCTATCGATGCGGGCTCCTTTACAACACTGGTAACAGCACTTCAAGAAGCCGGTCTAGTCGAAGCGCTTATGGGTGATGGGCCTTTCACAGTCTTCGCTCCAAATGATGAAGCCTTTGCAAAATTACCCGAAGGGACTATCGAATCGTTGCTCAAGGATATACCGACTCTAAAGAACATCCTCCTATTCCATGTCGTATCGGGAGAATACTTGGCTGAAGATGTACTGGGTATGAGATCTTTGACTGCTCTTAATGGCGGTCAGCTGATGATAAACCCAACCGAAGTCAAGATTCAAGGATCTGGAATAATTTTAACGGATATAATTGCGGCAAATGGCGTAATCCACGTAATAGATACGGTGATGATTCCTTAAAGTTAACCTCGTACCACTATCAAGCGATAAGCAGATCTTTCAGGCGGAGCGTTTGCTCCGCCTTTACTATTCCTTATCCTCTGCCAATCTACTTTTCCGAAGCTGCATAAAACTCTAGGAGATGGGCATTCCAATAATTTAGAATTCTAATAGATAACATGTATGGATTAATAGGGGGTGTATATGAACGGTAAGTTCTTTCCCGAAAGCAAATACGACGTTGCGGTAATTGGATCTGGACTCGGAAGTTTATCGGCTGCCTCTCTGCTGGCTAATAAGGGACTAAGAGTGCTCGTTGCGGAGCAGCATTATCTTCCCGGAGGATGTTGCTCGATCTTCAGAAGAAATGACTTCACGTTTGATTCTGCAGTCGGCATGGTATTTGGATTCGGAAACCGCGGCTTCAATTCTCACAGGTTTGTTTTCAACGAGATCGGTGAAGACATTGAAATGGTAAGACACGAGGCCCTATACACTGTGACTTTTGGAGAGAAGAGAATCGTCTTTTGGCCGGATCTCGACCGATTTATTGAGGAGCTTGGAAATAACTTTCCAGGTTATGAAGAACAGCTAAGAAAGTTCTACAACTATCTAGCCGACTTATATCATAACGTGATTGTTGCAGATCCTGTAATTGTCCCTCCCACTGAAATAAAGAGAAGCGACAGTCTCAGATCTCTGCTGAAGCATCCTGTACGACAGGCCAAAATGATCAGGCTTCTATTCAAAAGCACTGAAGAACTTATGAGCAGTTTTATAGACCCGGAAGCGAAGGAACTCTATCAGTTTTTCGATGTTCTAACTTCCACCTACTGCTATACGACTGTAAAGGAAACCCCCGGCGTCCTGGCCGTAACTATGTTTATTGACAATCACGAAGGAGGTGGCTTCTATCCCGTAGGTTCTTCTCAGATGATACCGAACAAACTTGAAAAGGCGATCGAGAAGAACGGCGGTTACATGCTTTACGAAAATCGCGTTAATGAAATACTCTTTGATGATGGGAAGGCATCGGGGATAAGGCTCGAAGATGGGAGCGAAATAAGATCTGACTTCGTGATTTACGGGGGAACGGTCTGGAATCTCTATCGAGGAATCGTTCCCAAAGAGTATGTTAGTCAGGAAAGAGTTAAATGGGTGGAGTCCCTTGAGCCGACTTTTCCCGCCATGGTCGTGTACGCCGCCGTAGACTCTTCTGCTATCCCGGCTGGAACGAATCCGGTGGAAATGTTTGTCGAGGAATTTGACGAAATAGCCGAAAGCGATGTCACAGTATACATACCTTCGATTGACGAACCCTCTATATGTCCACAAGGAACTCACGTGATGTCCATGATAGCTCCCTCAAAGAAGAGGTGGCCGCCTCGCGGCACAAAGGAATATCGTGTGATGAAAGAGGACGAGACCGAGCGGGTTATTAAACTGATAGAAAAGAGATTCCCAAGACTTAGAGAGTCCTTGAAACATCTGGAGTCGGCAACTCCGCTTACAATCGAAAGATATACCCTCAAGAACGAAGGTCGCGTTGGCGGTCCGAAGCAATCCATAGGTCAGGAATTGCTGAAGAGACTACATGCCAAAAGCGAATGGGAAAACCTGTTTGTATGCGGAGATTCAACAGTTATGGGAATGGGGACACCTGCAGTTACGGTCTCCGGGATCGGAGCTGCAAATCTTGTTCTTAGAAAGCTAAAAATGAAGGAATACAGCTACAGGGAGCCTGAAGTCGAGAGAGTTCACTACACTGCGGGAAAGAAAAGGGTTCCAGCAGATCTTGAGAATACAGTTCTAGACAGAGCGACCGTTCCATTGATAAGCAGTTCCTGTCAGCTCTGCGACACTCCGAATTGCACATTAAAGTGCCCCGATGGAAAGGATATTCGAGGAATTCTCAGGCGTCTCGAGGCGGGCAATTTCATAGGTGCTAAGAAGCGGTTACTTGAGACTACAATCGGCACACTTTGCTCAGACTGCGCCGGTTTCTGTGAGAAAAGCTGTAAGAGACTTTCCTTCGATAAAAAGCCCGTACCAATTAAAAGGCTCTTGAGCTGGCTTGAAAAGGAAGTGATTGTATGAAATTCGACTGTATTGTTATCGGTGCGGGAATAGCTGGCCTCAGTTGTGCCGCCTTCTTGTCCAAGGCGGGAAAGAAGGTTGCACTTATTGAGAGAGCGGAAAAACCCGGCGGCTGTTTCTCGTCATTTCAGTACAGAGGTTACCATTTCGACAGCGGAATCAAGGCGGTGGAAAACGCCGGGCTTCTATTTCCAATGCTAGAGAACTTCGGTATCATGGATAAGCTGGATTTCGTAAAGAACAGAGTGTACGCTGGTTTCGAGGACAAAGTATTTTCTATGGAGTCTGACGAAAGCCTTCTGGCGTACTTCGACTTCCTCGGCGAACGGTTCCCCGAAAGCAGATCCGGCATAGAGGATCTACTTAAGGAAATGGAAGAACTGAACAGCTTCATGGGTTCGTTATCGGGAATGTCGGGACCGCTTTATGGAAAGACTACGTTTCTGACTAAGTTGAAATCAATTCCCTGGTTTTTCAAGAACGGCAAGAAGCTTCTAGGCTTCTTGAAGAAACTCAAATACAACAATGTGCCGTTCAGGGACTTCTTGAGAGCCAGAATACTCGACGACGAGCTGGTAAGTATCATCGATGAACCCTTTTTCGACGGGACTCCTGCATTCTTCGGTCTCGCCTACCCAACTGTCTTCAGGGATTACTTCTACCCCAAAGGTGGGATAGAAAGGATACCCCTCGAAATTGCAGAGTTCGTGAGAAATACCGGAGGGACCGTCCTTACAAACACCGAAGTTACGAAGATTCTTCTCGAACGCAACTTGCCGGTCGGGGTGGTTACAGATACCGGTGACGAGTTGAAGGCATCCTTCATCGTTAACGCTGCAGACGCTAAGCGTTTGTACAACAGGCTGCTTCCTGAGAATACCCTCGACAAAGACTTCATGCAAAGACTCAACAGAGCGCAGGTTTCCGACTCTGTCTTCTCCGTATTTATGGGAGTTAATACACCTCCGGAGAATCTCGATAAACCTGTAGAACACATAATCTATGTTCCCGTCGCTGCAAAATACTGCGACTATGAATCTCCAGATTACTTCAAGACAGCGGGAATGGAGATCAGCATTCCCTGCCTTAGAGACCCGTCTCTTGCTCCAGAAGGCAAGACGGGAATAATTCTGAACTTGAATACGACTCAAAAGGCAATGAACGGCTGGGGAAAGGGGATTTCTGTGGAGGAATATGAACGTACGAAAGAAGAGGTGGCGGATGATGTAATGGCCAACTTCTTTAGACTATACCCTTCACTTAAGGAGAAAGTTGAGTTCAGGATCGTCGCTACTCCTTTCACGATGGAAGAGAAGACCTTGAACAGCGGTGGTTCGATTACTGGATGGAATTATCATCCTTCCGAGACATTTCCTTTGAGGGACTTCATGAAGATGAAGAAATCGATCAATACACCGGTGAAGAATCTCTTTCAAGTAGGTCAGTGGAGCTTCGATCCGGCCGGTCTTCCTGTATGCCTTATTACAGCAAAAATCGCTGCTGACAGGGTGGAGAAAGCTCTTGGCTAGTTAGTTTTGCAATTCCTTTGATAATGTCTTGATGTTGGAATGCCTTTTTCCGTGAGAATGATATAATCTCTCAAATGCTTTGCGGGGGAATTCCATGAAGAGAATCGGGGTGGTACTTCTTTTTGCTTTGCTTTGTGCAATTATCTACGCACGAGAGTTCAGAAGCATCGAAGAGATAAAGAAATCCGGCGTATTACGGATTTTGCAGACAGAAGACTACTGGTATCCCTTCTATTATCTTGACAGCGACGGCAATCTCTCGGGTATCGACATAGAACTTGGAAGACATATCGCTTCTCAATTGGGCGTAGAAGCGGAGTTCATTCGAACTGCTTCAGGTCATGAGACTCTTGCAGAAAACCTTAGTGCCGGGGAGGGCGATATTATTCTCAGTTATTACTCATATTCGCCTCGCAGAGCATCACAGATATTCCTGTCACGTGCCTATCTTACAGAGAGACTTTCCGTGCTGGTCAACACTCAGCTTTTCGAAGAGATCAAGAAGAACGATCCGGAAATGTCCGTTGAAGAAGCATTCGAGACTCTTAACAGACCAGTGGTTTCAATAATGACTGTAGCAGACACTGTATACGAATCCCTTGCCAAACAGTACTTCCCAAATGCAAGAGTAACGGCCGTAGATAGTACCGAAGAAGCTTCAAGAAGGTTAGTTCAGAGAACGGAAGAAGCTTTCTTCCTGAACAATCTCTGGACTGAGTCCTTTCTCGTCAGAAACACCTCTCTTCTCCTCCATTACTCTCTTTATCTATTACCTAACGAGGATCAGATTGTAATTGGTGTAAGCCAGAATAATCCGGAGCTTCTCGAGTGGATCAACAGGTTTTTGAGCAGCGAATACAACCGGACAGAAGAGTTTGTCTCTAAGTACATTGACTTCGATCTCGTTTCGAAGCTATACGATCCAGTTGACAAAAAAGAAGAGATTCTCTTGGTCGGCGATCCATACAGATGGATAATTCTGGTTCTGCTGATCGTTTTTTCCATTGTAGTCGTTCACAATAGCCAAAATAAGCTACGAAGAAATAATTCACCTGAGAATATTCCACACCACTGGCTACTGAATATATGGACAATTCTCTTTTCAATGGTATTGGGATTCTATGTGGGTGGCGCATTTCCCGAGATAATTGATTTTCTTAGTCCCATCGGAACTCTCTTTTTCAATTATCTTCTGTTCTGCGGTCTTCCGATTTTGTTCTGCGTCGTTACGCTAAACTTTCTAAAGCTCATTGAAAGATCAGATGGAGCGCGTTTCATTAAACGATTCGCTATGATAATGATCTTCTTCTTTGTCATTGGGGCGGCAATCGGACTTCTTACGGCATTAGTCCTGAAACCCGGCGTTGGAATCCCTACCGAAGCTCAGGAAGCTCTCGTTTCTTCGATGAGAGAGACAGATCCATATGAAGAAGTGGAGCTTTCGGCAGGCTCCATAATTTGGGCCTTACCTTCAAATATGATTGGTAATAGCGTGGTTAAGGCATTTTCAGAGAACAGAACTCTGACTATTGTCTTCTTTTCAATAATCTTTGCCTTCGCAGTGAGGTATATTCAATCTTCTAAGAGAACCGGCATCGTAAATTCAGTAGAGACAATAAATGATGCCTTCCTCTTTCTCTTCAGGCTTTCCTACTACGTTCTTCCAATAGGAATTTTCAGTCTCATGCTTGGGCAGGCCTCGATCTTCATCAGAGATACTGAAGTGCTGATAGCTCTAGTAATGCTCATAGTATGTGAAATCGTATGTTTCATTATCTGGTTCCTCATCGGCACATTACTTGGAGCCAGGAAGGCTTCTCTCTCCCCGAAAAAGTACCTCGGAGTAATAAAGAAGCCGATGATGCTTTTGTTCGCCCTTCTTTCTTCGGTTGCCGTTATTCCCGAAGCGGTGAAGACATGTGAGAAAAGCGAACAGTTCAACGATGAAAATCAGAAAGGCGTCATTCCTTTGCTTCTGGTTATGTTTCAGCCTCAAACGGTTTCCCTTTTTGTGGTCGTAGCTATCTTCAACATGCAGCTTCTCGGAAAGTCTTTGAACGCTGGAGATTACCTGTACATAATGTTTTCATCCATCATTGCCGTATTTGCATCGATTGGCGTTCCCAGCCCACTGGACCTCTTCACTATCTCGATGGTTGTGCTTCCGTTCAACATCCCTCCGGCCCAGGTGATCTTCTTTCTTCTGCCCTGGATGTACACAGGGAGAAGGTTAGATACGCTTGCAATGGCGACAAATGACTTTGCCGTAGTACAGTTTTTCAGGAAGAAGCAAACTAAGACTTCAGATTACGAAGCTTTATAATGACCGATTTTCCTTTGCTTCACGGCAGATTTCGCACTCTGAATCTTTTCATCTGCTGAGGTACCACACACTCTAGATTGCCTTGAGTTGGCACTCGTATATCATATAATCCACTTGTTTGGGCTCCAATAATTTCTACGGGGGGATTCTTAGTGAGAAAAGTACCATTGGTCATTTTGATTATTTTGATTCTCTTTTGCTCTCATATGTTAGCTACTAAGATAATGGTTGTCCAGAGCTACGATAACGATTATAGCTGGTCTAGAGAGCTTCTTGATGGTATTCAAACCGTATTGTCCGATCCTTCGTACGAGTGGAAAGTCTTTTACATGGATACGCGCCTTCAGACTTCGGAAGAATGGAAGATCAAGTCTGGAGTCTTAGCCTCAGAAGAGGCGTCTGCATTCAAACCGGACATATTGATTGTCTGTGATGACAATGCGATGGAATACTTCGCAAAAGATTATCATGATGCGCCGGTTGTCTTTTGCGGTGTAAATCTCGATCCTTCGATCCATTATTCAGTCAACGCAAATCAAACTGGTGTAATAGAGACAATCTTCGCCAATGGAACAATCTCTATGATCCTTGAACTCTTTCCAGAGATACAATCCGTTCGATTTATCGGAGATGACAGCGAGACATTTGAAGGAATGAAGGAACAGATACAAAGGCTCGATTTTGGAGATACATCGGTAGAGATGGAAGGGTTCAAAGTTTTCGAGGATTGGAAAAACTACATAGAAGGAGTTTCCCCTCGCGAAGCGGTAGTGCTTCTATCAGTCAGGACTATAGAAGACAGATCTGGCAATACAATCGGCGCTCACGATATCACACAGTGGACGGTGGAAAATTCCTCTGGTCCAGTCTTCGGTGTATCTGACTTCATTGTTCGAGACGGAGCTGTCGGGGGAGTCGTAAATTCTGGTTTCGAAGAGGGAAGACAGGCAGCGATTCTGGCATCCAGGATCCTCTCGGGAAGTTCCGCATCAGAAATCGAGATAGAGAGTTCGAAGAATCCGAAAACACTTCTGAATACCGAAGCTCTCAGTATGTGGAATATAGAGCTAGATGTTGGCTGGACCGACATAGTTGATGAAGTTATCACAGACTGGTCGATCCCAGCTCAGAGTATTCTGAACCTTATCATGACGTCTTTTGAAGAGCGGCTGTTAGGAATTATTAGTTCACTGAGGATTTTAGCATCCTGCGCTGAAGTTAAGTCTGGAGACTGGTCACTAATCCGACCCCTGCTTGAAAAATTCAACATTAACTATGAAGGGCTTGCTCTATATATCCTCCCCGATGGTGGATACTATACCGTTCAGAGAGACTGGACCGGGTTGAATCTGTCGAATCGCGGTTACTTTCCGGATCTTTTGGAAGGAAAAGAGGTTCTGGGCTATCAGGTACTTAGTCGATCTACGGGAAAGAGATCGGTAGTCTTCGCAGTTCCTGTTATGGATAACGGTAAGATTTCGGCTTTCGTAGGTCTATCTGCCTTTTTTGAAAACTGGAATTTCTCATTGATAGAACGTTTAGTTCTGCTTCCAGATATTCACTTCTACGTCTTCGATGCACAGAATTCACTTGCTATGACAGACGATACCGCACTTCTCCTCGGTTCTCTTGACTACCCGGTGGTCGGTTTAAGCGAAAGATTGGGAGGACTCTCAGCGGATGATGGGAGTTTGATCTATTCGGACGGTGAGAGCTTGAATACTGCTTACTTCAAGAAGTCAACACAATGCGGTTGGACATTTGTGATATCCAAACCGATAAGTGATGTTGCAGAAGAGAAGGACATGGATCTCATTCTAAATAGTGTACAGAAAAGCATTCAGGAGCAGTTCAATCTCATGGACAGTTCCCTTGCAAAGGGAGCGGAAGAGATAAGGAGCGTTCTTCAGAACCCTTCCGGCATAAGGGAAATTCTGAAAGATCTGTACTCAAACAATCCTCAGGTTGTAAACGTATCTTTCATAGACATAGAAGGTGTTTTGAAGTATATATACCCTGATGAATTCGATTATGTTGAAGGAGACTGGATTGGAGATCAAGAACAGGTAGTTGAACTCCACAGGAGGGGATTACCTGTATTGAGTCAGAGTTTTGTTGCTGTTGAGGGTTTCCCTGCTCTTGATCTTGAATGGCCAGTATTTACGAAGGAGGGTGAACTATCCGGTTCTCTAAGTCTCTTGATAAAGCCGGAAACCTTCCTTGCACCCCTAATAATCCCGAAGAACTATGAACCTTATGAATTTTGGGTAATGCAGCCAGATGGGTTGATATTCTATGATCAGGATGAAATGGAAATGGGAAGGAACCTCTTTACTGACCAGCTTTACGAGCCCTTTGAGGAGCTAAGAGTATTGGGTATTGAGATATCTCAAAAGGAATCCGGGTGGGGAGAGTACAGATTCTTTTCACGCGGAATGGATACGGTTGTTGTGAAGGAAGTCAAGTGGAGTTCGGTTGGGCTTCATGGAACACAGTGGCGTCTGATACTTACGAAGAGCAATTGATTTACAATAGACCCGTTATATGCTAACGGGTGAAGGTGGTGGATAGCATGGCAGAAGCAAAGAAGTTCGACTGGATCTCTCTTCTCGTAGGTTTTGTGCTCATAATTGGAGGTATTTTTTCTCTGAGCAATCCTCTTGCAACGTTCCTTACCCTTGCAATAATGTTAGGTATCGTTGTTCTTGTTCGTGGAATTATGTTGATAGTGGCCTTCTTCAAACTTGAAAACCGAACCGGAGCTAAGGTTTTCTTCGCGCTAATTCTAGGAATATTGTTGGCTATTACGGGGGTAGTATTTCTCTTCAGACCGCTTTTTGCCGCAAATGTATTTGCTTTCATAATAGCGATATGGTTTATTGTGGATGCCATTAACAACCTGATAAACGCCGATCGGCTGAAACCTGCGGGAAAGGGAATCTACTTTCTGAGCATTGTCTTCAATGTTCTTGTTCTTTTTGGAGGAATAATACTCGTTCTGCACCCGCTCATTGCCGGTCTGTCGGTTGCCGTAATGATTGGGATAACTCTCCTTGTTTTTGGTGTAAACCACATTGTTCTGGCGTTTATGGGCAAGGAGTCTGCATAGAAGAAACGATTTCTTAGTAATTAATACTGGATGAGTTCTTTGAATTTGAGATGGGGTAAGGATGCATCAATCTATATCCCATCTTTTCTTTTTGTTCTTTTACTGCTGAGAAAGTCCAGTTCTCGAGTTCAGTTCGGGTATAATGGTTATGTATGGCTCCTGATTTAGTTTATACTTCATAATCACACTCTTGTTTTCTGCATTTGATTTCTGGAAACCTCTCATGGAGTTCATGGTCATATTGTTACTGCAGTTGTCAGATTTGCCGCAAAAAGGAGGTACTTAGGTGAGAAAATTTGCATTGGTCTTTCTTCTTTTGTTAGCTTTCATTTCCGCTTCGCTTGGATGTACTGAGTTTCTTCTTTCACCTGAAAAAAACAATGGTTTAGTTATCTCAGGTAGAAGTATGGAGTTCTCATATCCTTTGAACTCGAAAGTTGTCTTCTTCAACAGGGGTGACAGTTTTAGCAGTCATATGCCCGATGGGTCTGAAGCGGCCTCGTGGGAAAATAAATATGGATTTGTGGGATTGAATGCTTTTGATATTCCCACAGCAATTTCAGATGGATTGAATGAAATGGGATTGTCTTTGAGCGCATTGTGGTTGCCAGGAACGGAGTATGAACAGGTCTCTCCTGAATCAGATCCTACAAAGGTTATAGAGTTGTTCGATCTTCCTTCCTGGATTCTTGGAAACTTTGACACACTTGAATCAGTAAGAGAAGCTCTTGAAAGTATGACAATTTGGGGTGAAGAAAATGAACTGCTCGGTGAAGTGCCTCCTCTTCACCTCTCTTTGCATGACAAGTTTGGTGGAAGCATGGTTGTCGAGTTCATTGATGGTGAGATGAAAATCTACGATAATCCAAATGCAGTTCTAACAAATGCTCCTGAGCTTTCATGGCATCTCGAAAATCTGAGAAACTACGTTAATCTCAGTCCATATATGAAAGAAGGTGAAATAAACGGAATAACATATAAGGGAATGGGTTTTGGTAGTGGATACGTTGGAATTCCCGGTGATGGAACTCCTCCCTCTAGATTCGTTAGGATAGCTCTGTTAAGAGAGTTTTCAAATCCAGTTGAAACGGAAGAGGAAGCAGTAATTCTTGCCCTTCATCTTCTAAATACAGTGGACATTCCTGCCGGAGTTTCAAAGAGAGAAGGAGATGGACCTGCATCTTTCGAGAACACTCAGTGGGTTACCATAAAGGATAATAAGAATCTCAAGTTGTATTTCAGGTCTTATGATTGCTCCTCTCTGTTTCTTATAGATCTAAATAAGGTTGATTTCTCTAATGGAAGTGATCATGAGTCGATAATTGTGGATAAAGAATTTTCAGTCATAGATGCTCTTTGATTTGGTTGAAAGTCTACTGTATTTTTCAGATTTGTGTAATCGATTATGGTGAGTGATTTTCAATGTAGGTGGTTTCGGTGGAGTGTAGTATAGGTCTTTTTCTTATTTTATATATCTTTATAGATAATAATAATTAGGTATGTTCAAAACTCGTCGAAAACTTACAGACTTCTTTTCTGCTAAGTGTTTGGAGTCATGTTCAAAACTTTTTCGCTTTGAACATTGAATGTAGACAACCTTGAGATGGCTGTTTAGAAGAGAGTTTTGGGGTTGTTCAAAAGCGTATAAGTTGTAATTAGCCATTATAGCTGGATACACAAATGGTCTTCATTAATTGTTGAGAATTAGTGGAGCAGTGATGTTCAAAACGAGGTTAGCAGAAGGGAAAAATGGAGCAAAATGATTCTGTAATTGACCTAGGAGGCAACACTTTTGAACATGCGTGGGAAGCCATTTCAAGGTGATTCCTGTCGAAAAACAAGGGTTATGAACTTAGTATGTTCAAAAGATAGGTTTTTTCAGGAAAAGAATTTCCCTACATTGAAGGCTTTTTTGAAGAAGGTTTCCAGAAGGAAAAAAAGAACAGGGTGTCGCAGCCATTATGCTAAAAGATCCGCGACACCCTGTTTCAGTACAACTCCCGTAACGTTAGCCTAACCCCTTCTGACTCCATTAAGCCCTTCAAATGTCTTCTCTAGAGCAAGATATGATTCTTTGAACAGGTCGTAGAGTCTCAGGTAATCTTCTTGCTGTTCCCCGCTCGGCTCGATTTCTTCGACATCAACGACGAAATTCCGAACCGCGGAGAAATTAAAAAGACCGGCACCTACTCCGGCAATCATGGCCGCTCCGATAGAAGTAGCTTCATCGACGTTTTGCGGGATGGTGATAGTCTTTCCGAGAATGTTTGAGATCATACGCTTCCAAATTCTGCTTTTTATTACTCCTCCAATAACCCTGATCTTACCTATCGGCAAGGATTCTTCCAGACTTTCCAGAATCCATTTCAGATTCATAGAAACGCCTTCGATTACCGCTCGCACGATATCGACCTTCTTGTGGGAGGCCGACAATCCTATGAAAGTACCTCTTGCATTGGAATTCCATATCGGACTTCTCTCTCCAAGCAGATACGGAAGATATAGTATTGATTCACTATGACGTTGAGATTGGCAGAGTTGGGTGTCGAGATAAGAATAGATATCACGATCGCTTTCTTTCAGGGATCCATCACAGTACATAGTATCCTTAATCCAGCTGTATGAGGTTCCGGCGGCCTGCATAGTGCCGGACGGAAAGTATAGGCCTCTTACTGCATGCGCTCCGGAAAATACTCTCATTTCCTTATCAAGTAAAGGCTCTTCAGCAATTGTGGAAATCCAGGCCGATGACCCGAGATAAAGGTAAGTATCGCCCACTTCAACGGCGCCTGCTCCCACGGCCGCACTACAACCGTCTCCTGCCCCGAGTATTACTCTGCATGAGCTTGGAAGGCCTAGGTCAGCCGCCACTTCTTTCTTTATTTCTCCAAGGTCGGTAATGGAAGCGTGTACATCTGGAAGTTTTGAGCTCTCAATTCCGAGAGCGAAAATCAGTTCTTTAGACCACTCTAACCTCGAGATATCAAATAGAGCTGTCATGACGGCATCGGAAAAGTCTGTCGCAAACTTACCTGTCAGGCGAAGGTTTATGTAATCCTTTGCCTGAAGAAACTTGAAAGTTCTTCCATAGAGATCGGGTTCATACTTTTTCAGCCAGGCTATTTTCAACCCCTGATACGTTGGTGAGAGTCTGGAACCGGTTATTTTGTACAGATCGCTTGCCGGGACTTTCTCTAGGAGTTCCTCTACCTGTTCGGTGCTTCTCGAATCTGCCCAAATCATTGACCTTCTGAGCAGTTCGCCCGATCTATCTACAGGCACTACTGCCATCATCTGGCCGCTAATACTGAGTGCAGAGATTTCTTTTCTGTCGATTTCTGCCTTCTGAACGATTTCGGAAGTTGTCTTGCAGAAGGCAGTCCACCACTCCTCGGGATCTTGCTCAACCATTCCGGGTCCGGTGTAGAAGGTTTCATAACCGGCGAAGGATGAAGCGACGAGAGAGCCTGTTTGGCTGAACAAAGTCGCTTTATCTCCAGTTGTTCCCAGGTCATGTGCCATTATGTACTTCAAGGAAAAACCTCGCTTTCAGAGAGAATGGTATCTCATGATCTCAGAGGAACCCATTCACGGTCTTCAATAGAATCCCAATCGGCCTCGAAATTGTCGATCGCCTTCAATGTGCCGCTGTGTGAGAAAAACTCGTTGTACATACCTACAGGAAGCGACATTCCGTAAATAGGTAGCTCGGCCATCTTGGATATCTGAGTTAGAGTCTTGAAGCTTGCGGCAATCAACTTCGTCTCGTAGTCACCGTTGGACAAGACTTTCTGCATACTACCGACAACAGAGAGATCTATTCCCAGGTTTTCGATCCTGTTCGCATATGGCGCCACATAGTCTGAACCCGCTTCTGCAGACATCAGCACTTGAGGAACGGAGAAAACACCGGTAATCAAAGTATTGATATTCATCTTCTTGAATTCTCTCAATACCCTAATGCCCGTTCGCGAGAAGGGGATCTTGAGAATTATCCTTTCGGGATCTAGCCTGAAGAGTTCCTGTCCCTCCTTGAGCACTTCATCGTGACCTCTAGAGGCACACTGGACAAAAAGAGAGCCCGTGAACCTATTCAACATATCCTTTATGACTTCGAGCGGTTTTCTTCCCGTTCTCTTCAAAATACTTGGATTAGTGCTTATCCCGGAAAAGAAACCTAAATCGAACAGTTCGCTTATCGCCTGTACATTTCCATCATCTATAAAAAGCCTCATTTATGCCTCCATTCATTTTCCTTTCATTTAAGATCGGCTATTCCAGGGTATTTTTCGGTAAATTCCCCGTATATTGCTATCGCACTGCTGGAACCGAAAATATCCGCTCCTGCAGCCATGAAATCCTCAACTTGAGAGAGAGATTTCACACCTCCCGATACCTTTATTCCTTTCTGATCTCCGACAACTCTCTTGATTATCTTGACATCCTCTACCGTGGTGGCTCTGGAACCGTAGCCCGTACCGGTCTTGACGAAATCGACGTAAGGAAGCTTCATCAGAATAGAGCAAGCCTTTTCAATTTCGACTGTATCGAGATAAGATACTTCGATAATTACTTTGCAGGTGACATCCTTCAGGAGACCGGAAAGATAAGAGATCTCCCTTTCAAAGTAATCCCAGTCTCCGGACTTCATAGCGGAGATATTGGCCGTTATATCGATATCTCTCACTTCGGGACCGAGCCTAAGAGACTCTCTAATCATATACGCCTTGGTCTCCGTTGTCTCGAATCCGAAAGGAAAACCCGACCCGCAGGCCGCCGAGATATCCGTACCTCTGACCTTCTTAACCACTCTGTCCATCAAATACCACGGAACAACAATCGCCCTGAAATCACAAGATACGCTATCGTCTATAAAGACTTCTGACTCTTTTATTGTAGCGGTCGCTTTCAGAAGCGTACTGTCGAACCTTTTAGAGAATCTGTCAATCCTTTCCAAAGGGGCACCTCCGTAATCGAAATGAGCGAGATAATCAGTCAAAACTCATCGAAATATATGATAGCGGTATCATAGTTATCGTAAATCAATTATATAACACAAAACTCGAAAAAATTGAACATCTATCTATGAGCTAATTCGAAGCATTAAAAAAACTTGACATAATATTAGATTTTGAGATAGAATAGACATGAAATATGATAGCGGTATCATAAAGAACCATGTATTCGGACATTTGAGCAGGTGATGAGTTATGGCAGCAACGCTGGATGACATTGCGAAAGAGACGGGCCTCTCGAGGGCAACGGTAGCGAGGGCGATCGGGAAATATGGATACGTCAGCAAGAAAGCGAGAGAAAAGGTCATAGCGGCTGCAAAGAAACTTAACTACAAGCCAAACTACATTGCCAAGAGCATGGCTACCGGTGAGACGAAAAATATAGGTTTGATTGTGGGCGATATTCAGAATCCCTTTTTCTCTACGATAGCGAGAGCGATAAGCGATGTTATTGTCCCAGAAGGGTACAGTTTGATTGTCACAAGTACGGACGAAAAAGTGGAGGTCGAGAAGACATCTATAGATCGATTTTTTCAGAAGCAGGTAGATGGCTTGATTCTCGCTCCGGTTTCGCGTAGCAATTCCGATCATTTGAAGGATCTTGTGAAGTCCGAAATTCCCATAGTTCTAATTGACAGAATCATTGAAGGTCTTGATGTTGATATGATTGTCAGCGATGACGTGGGCGGAGGCTTTGAGGCAGCTGAATATCTTCTGGAGCTTGGTCACAGGAGAATCGGTTTCCTTTCGGATACGCTTGACATTAGCACAAACTACGATAGGATTGCCGGATACAGCAAGGCCCTTTCAAAGTACGGCATAGCTGAAAAGCAGTCGTGGGTAAAGCTTGGCGGCTTCAGGGTTGAGGGAGCTTATAAGAGCGGAGTCTCTCTCTTGGGTCAGAACAAAGATATTACAGCGGTAATAGCAACAAACAACTATATGGCGGCGGGACTCCTTCTTGCTGCGAAGGACATGGGAATTGAGATTCCGCGAGATCTATCGGTCATAAGCTTCGATGATATTGTTTGGTTTGATCTATGTAATCCTCCAATAACATCAGTGGCTCAGGATACGAGAGAAATCGGCAGTATAGCCGCAAAAAGAATATTGATGAACATAAAGGGTCAGCGATATGAAAAGGGGCTAACCAGACTGCCTACACGACTGATCATAAGAGAATCATGTACCTCACCAAGAGACTAATTAAACTTCTTGATAGATATTTGGAGGTGTTTGGATTGACACTGGAAGATTTTTTGACTGATGCAAAACAAAGCGTACTCTTTACTGCCCCTTCTCTTGAGAAGGATCTTTCCGCCTTCCTTGAAGAGCATACAGAAAGGATCAAGAATCTTGCGAAGACTGCTTTAGATAAAGGCTATAAGCAGATTTACTGGGTAGGTAGCGGGAACTCCTGGTGTAATCTCTATTCAGGAGACTATATACTCAACAAGATGACGGATCTTCCCTCTAATTACTTCAAGAGTTATGATTTCATATGGACGAATCCTTCAAGACTTGACAAGGACGCATTGGTAATACTGGCCTCCTTCTCTGGAAATACCGAAGATACTGCGGCAGCACTTAGATTTGCCAACGAAAAGGGAGCGACAACAATTTCATTTACAAGCAAACCCGACAGCATTTTGGCAAGGGAAGCTGACGAATCGATAGTCTACGATTCTAATGGACTGTTTATACTTCCACTCGCCGGAGCCTTCATTTTCAGTCTTGAAATGGCCAGGCTAAAAGGGAGAGACGTTTCGAAGTTATACGAGCAGATAAAGATAATGCCTGAGCTGCTGGGCAGAATATACAAGGAAGAGGAATCAAGAGCTTACAGACTAGCCAGGAAGTACCAGGAGAGTGATCTCTTTTACGTGTTAGCAAGCGGAGCGGCCTACGCTATAGGCTATAAGTTCGGACTGACTGTCTTCATGGAAAACATGAGAGTCAATGCTTCATTCATGGAAACGTCGGAATTCAGGCACGGACCTGCAGAAATGCTGGACGGTCACAAGCCCTTAATGGTCTTCCTTGTGGGGAGCGACGAATCTAGAGACATGAGCGAACGGGTCATGAAAATCGCTGAATCTAACGGTGCAGAG
>JACDJB010001711.1_pt1 | contig 17257 bp, 14 predicted proteins | sample 7454121 | NCBI WGS metagenome assembly JACDJB01 (sample SAMN14253290, study PRJNA609438) | sludge metagenome | isolation source: sludge after 25d culture with pyrite | collected 2018-12-20 | reverse complement strand
GGCGACCGTCTGCTGCAGGGCGTGGTCGCGCGACTGCGGGACAGCGTCGGCGATCATTGCGTGGTCGCCCGCCTCGGCGGTGACGAATTCATCATCACCGGCGGCAGCTTCACGCAGCGCGACGCCTGCGAAGCGGACGCCCTGAAGACGGCCGGGCAGGTGCTCGCCGCGCTCAAGGCACCCTACGTCGTTGGCGCCCATCAACTCCACATCAGCGCCAGCATTGGTGTGAGCCTGCTCGGGCCGGGTGACAACAATGCCAACCGCTTCATCAAAGAAGCCGACATCGCCATGTACGAGGTCAAGGCGCGAGGCCGTGACGGCGTGTTCGTATTCGACGAGGAAATCGCACGCCGCGTGGAGGGCGATCTGGAAATCGAGCGCCTGCTGCACTTCGCTCTGTCACGCGGCGAGATCACACTGCACTACCAGCCGCAGGTGGACCGCGCCGGGCGCATCATCGGTGCGGAAGCCCTGGTGCGCTGGACCAGTCCCACGCTGGGCGCCGTCCCCCCCGACCGCTTCATTCCGCTTGCCGAACAGACCGGCCTTATCATCGAACTCGGCCGCCATATCCTCGAAACCGCATTTCGCACACTCGAAGGCTGGCATCGCGCCGGGTTTGGGCTGCAGCAGTTTTCGGTCAACATCAGCATGCGGCAATTCACCCATCCTGGTTTTGTGGCGCAGGTGGAAGAACTGATGCGGCGCCACCTCGACCCCGCGCTTGTTCATACCCTGATGTTCGAAATCACGGAAACCGTCGTTACCGAGGACATCGACGATGTCGTCCAGACCATGCAGCAGCTCAAGGCGCTCGGCATCCGCTTTTCCATGGACGACTTCGGCACCGGTTACTCCTCGCTCAGCCACCTGAACCGCCTGCCGCTCGACGAACTCAAGGTCGACCGCGCGTTCGTCCTCGCCTTGGGAGACGACGACGGCGATCGCGCCATGGTGGTGACCATCCTCAACATGGCAAAACTGCTTGGCCTGAACACCGTGGCCGAAGGCGTCGAAACCGCCGGCCAGCACGCGTTTCTCCTGCACCACGGCTGCGGCATATTCCAGGGCTATTTCCATTCGAAACCCCTCGCGAAGGAGGCGTTCGAACTTTTCATCCAGGACCACGCCACCGCACGCGACGCGATATAATCCTGCATTGCAAAGTCGGGCGCCCACGTCACCATGGATCGACGCGTCATGCCGGCCATCGCCCGACCGCAACACGCCTGCCGGCGGTGCAACCCTGGACCCCGATGATCGATCTGAACGCCTGTCCGCTCTGGCTCTATCGCCTGCTACCTTTCCTGCGCTGGGGGCCGGGTGTGACGAAGCAGACGCTGCGCGCGGACGCCATCGCCGCGCTGACGGGTGCATTGATCGTGCTGCCGCAGGCGGTGGCGTTCGCGACCATCGCCGGCCTGCCTGCGGAATACGGCCTGTACGCGGCCATGGTACCTGCCGTCGTGGCCGCGCTGTGGGGATCGAGCTGGCACCTGGTGTCAGGACCGACCACCGCGATTTCCATCGTGGTTTTCGCCTCGATCAGTCCCTTGGCCGAACCCGGCAGCGCTCAATTCATCGGCCTCGTGCTGACACTCACCTTTCTTGCCGGAGTGATCCAGCTCGCGATGGGCCTGGCCCGGCTGGGCATGCTGGTCAACTTCATCTCGCACACCGTGATCATCGGCTTCACCGCGGGCGCGGCCATCCTCATCGCCTCCAGCCAGATCAAGAATTTCTTCGGCCTGGACGTACCACGCGGCGCGCATTTTCATGAAGTCCTGCTTTATTTCGGGCGCCACCTCGTCGAGATTCAGCCGTGGGTGCTGACGGTCGGTGCAGTGACGCTGGCGGCCGGTCTGCTGGCACGACGCTATCTGCCGAGGCTGCCCTACATGATCGTCGCCATGGTGATCGGCAGCGTGGCGGCGGCACTGATCAATGCCGAGCTGGGCAGCGAAGTCACCGGGATCCGCACCGTGGGTGCGCTGGCTTCATCCTTGCCTCCATTGTCGCTACCCGACTTCTCATTCACCGCGATCAAGCAGACGCTGTTTCCCGCCACCATCATCGCCATTCTCGCGCTGACCGAGGCGGTGGCCATCGCGCGTTCGGTCGCGATCAGGTCCGATCAGCGCATCGACAGCAACCAGGAATTCATCGGCCAGGGACTATCCAACATCGCCGGCAGCTTCTTTTCCGGCTATGCCTCCAGCGGCTCGTTCAACCGCAGCGGCGTCAACTTCGCGTCGGGTGCGAAAACGCCTCTCGCCGCCGCCCTGTCGGCCGTCTTCCTGCTGCTCATCGTGTTGCTCGTCGCCCCGCTTGCCGCCTACCTGCCGGTGGCATCCATGGCGGCGATCCTGTTCATCGTGGCGTGGAACCTGATCGATTTCCACCACATCGGCGAGATCTTCCGGCGCCACAAGCGCGAACGCATCATTCTCACCCTGACCTTCCTCGGCACGCTGGTGGATCTGGAAAAAGGCATCTTCCTTGGTATCCTGGTGTCGCTGCTGTTCTATCTTTATCGCACCTCGCAGCCCTCGATCCGCGCACTGCTCCCCGACCCCGAGAACCTCGCCAATCCGCGCCGCAAGTTCGTTCCGGCAACCGGCACCACGCCATCCTGCCCGCAAATGGCGATTATGCGCGTCGAGGGATCGATTTTTTTCGGTGCGGTCGAGTATATCCAACAGCGTTTCCGCAACGTCGACGAGACGGACCCGCAGAAAAAAAATCTCATGCTGACCTGCCGCGCGATCGGCTTCATCGATCTGGCGGGTGCCGAACTGCTGGCCAAGGAAGCGACGCGCCGGCGCAAGCTCGGCGGCGAGCTGTACCTGGTCGGAGTGCAGCCCGACCTGTGCGAGATGCTGCGCCGCAGCGGCCAGGTCGACACCGTCGGCGAGGAGCAGATCTTCCGCCACAAGGGCGACGCCCTGCGCGCCATCTATCCGCGTCTCGACAATGAAACATGCCGCCGCTGCACGGTGCGCATCTTCCAGGAGTGCCAGGACGCGCTGCCGGATGGAACACCGCGTTCCATGGCCGGCTGAGCAGGTTCACCCCGCCAGCATTTCCACGGCGTGCTGTCGCGTGGTCGCGGTAATGGTGCGGCCGCCCAGCATGCGCGCGATCTCATCGACACGTGCCGCGGCGTCCAGAGGTTCGATGCGGGAGCTGACACAAGCGCCTTGGGTGTGTTTGACAACGCGCAGATGCCGCGCGCCACGCGCCGCAACCTGCGGCAGATGGGTGATGACCAGCACCTGGCGTGTCTCGCCCAGCTTCGCCAGACGCCGCCCGACGGCCTCGGCGACCGCACCGCCGATGCCGACGTCGACCTCGTCGAAGATCAGGGTCGGCACGCCGGCCACACCGGAGAGCGCCGCCTGGATCGCAAGGCTGATGCGCGACAGCTCGCCGCCCGAGGCGACCTTGCCCAGCGGCCCCGCCGGCAGGGCGGCATGGCTGGCGACGAGAAAGGCGACATCTTCCAGCCCGTGCGCACGCGGTTCGCCGACCGCTTCGAGGCGAATCTCGAAATGTCCGCCCGCCAGCGCAAGCTCATGCATCGCGGCGGTGACCGTCCCGCCCAGTGCGACCGCAGCACGCTGCCGTTCTACGCCGAGCGCCTGCGCAACCTCGCGATAACGCACGAGCGCGGCATTCTCCGCCGCACTCAAGGCATCGAGATCGTCACCGGCGGCCAGCTCCGCAAGCCGCGCCTCGAACTGTGTCAGCAGATCCACCAGTGCGTCCGGCTGGGAGCGGTGTTTGCGCGCCAGACGATGCATCTCGCCCATGCGCCGGTCAAGCTCGGTCAGACGCTCGGGATCGAGGTTGAGATGCCCGGCGTAGCGTCGCAGCGCATGCACGGCCTCGGCGATGTCGGCACTCGCCGCGTCCAGCAGCGCGGCGATCTCGCCGAGGCTGTCATCGACGGCCTGCATCGCTGCAAGCCGCCCCTGCAGCACGCCGAGCTGGGCCGACACCGCGGCGTCGCCATCGTCCAGTCCCTCGATCAAGACCTGGCTGCCTTCGAGCAGCGTGGTGACATGCGCGAGCCGCGCGTACTCGGTCTGCAACGCGTCCCAGCGTGCGAGGTCGTCACCCTGCGCGCGCAGTTCTTCCACCGCAAGCGTGAGCCCCTCGCGCTCGATTTGCCGGGCCTGTCCGTGGGTCTCGGCGTCCTGTCGGTGCTGCCGTGCCGCCTGCCAAGTGTGCCATGCATCATTCACGGCCGCAGCCAGTGACTGCGCCCCGGCGTAGGCATCCAGCACGTCACGCTGCATCGGTGGGCGCAGGAGAGCGTGATGCGCGTGCTGGCCGTGGATGTCGAGTAGGAAGCCGGCGGCATCCCTGAGCTGCGCCAGCGTCGCGGCACTGCCATTCATGAAACCGCGCGAGCGGCCACCGGCCTCGATCACACGCCGCAGGATCAGCGTGCCCTCGTCCGCGACGAAGCCGGCTTCGTCCAGCCAGGCCACGAGTCCGGATGCATCATCCAGGGTGAATTCGGCGGCGATCTCGGCGCGCGCCGCCCCCTGCCGTACCACGCCCACCTCCGCGCGGTCGCCCAGCGCCAGTCCCAACGCATCCACCAGAATGGACTTGCCGGCGCCCGTCTCGCCGGTGAGCACGGTCAGCCCGGGTGCGAAATCCAGCTCGATCGAATCGACCAGCAGATAGTTGCGGATGGACAGATGCGCGAGCATCAAGCGTTTAGAGCTTTTTTCCCCAGTGCAGCTTCTGCCGCAGGGTGTCGTAATAGCTGTAGGAATGCGGATGCAGCAGCGTGACCGGATGCTTGGCGCGCGTGATCCACACATGGTCGCCGCTATGCAGGTCGAAATGCGCCTGCCCGTCGAAGTGCACGCGCGCGTCGTCCGCATACGTCAGGTGCAGCTCGATGCGCGACTCGCTGTCCACCACGATCGGCCGGGCCGACAGGGTGTGCGGACAGATCGGTACCAGCGCCATCGCCCGCAGCGTGGGATGGACGATGGGCCCGCCTGCGGACAGCGCATAGGCGGTGGTGCCAGTCGGGCTCGTCACCACCAGGCCGTCGGCACGCTGGCTGTAGACGAACTCGGTGTTGATGGTGATTTCCAGATCGATCAGGCGCCCCGAACCGCCCTTGCCGAGCACCACGTCGTTGAATGCGGTGGCCTCGAATACCTGCTCGCCATCCCGGCGAATCTGGCCATTCAACAGGATACGCTCCTCCGCCACGTACTGCCCGCTGAAGATTTCCTCCACCGCATCGTGCATGGCGCCGACGGTGATATCGGTGAGAAAACCGAGCCGCCCGTGATTGATGCCGATCAGCGGGACACCATGCGGCGCCAGCGTGCGTGCGATCGACAGCATCGTGCCGTCGCCGCCCAACACCACCACGACGTCGCTCTCTCCCGCCAGCTGGTGCAGTGCACGCCGCGGAAAATCGTCGATGTTCAGGCGCTCCGCGGTCTGCTCCGCCACCAGGACGGCATGCCCGCGTTGCACCAGGAACCTGCCCAGCGCACAAAGCGAGTCCTCGATGCCACGGGTATCGTACTTGCCCACCAGGCCGACGGTCTTGAAAGCGCTTTGCATGCGGCAATTATAGCCGTGAGCGGTGGGTGCTGAGCGGTGAGCGCTGAGGGTTCTCCCCTCTCGCGCCTGCGGGAGAGGGGCCGGGGGAGAGGGGGCACGCCGTGAAACCGCTCCCCACTCCCCGCTTCCCGTATAATTTCCGGATGCTCAACGACCGCGCCCGCGTGCTGCTGAAGACCCTGGTGGAACGGTACATCGCCGAGGGCGAACCGGTGGGCTCGCGCACCCTGTCGAAACACGCGGGTCTCGACCTGTCGCCGGCGAGCATCCGCAACATCATGTCCGACCTGGAAGAGATGGGCTTCGTCGCCAGCCCGCACACGTCGGCGGGCCGTGTGCCGACGCCGCGCGGCTACCGCCTTTTCGTCGACACCCTCCTCACGGTGCAGCCGCTCGACCGGCGTGCGGTGAACCAGCTCGAAACCCGTCTCACACCGTCGGACCCGCAACAACTGATGACGGCGGCCTCGACGCTGTTGTCGGATCTCAGCCAGTTCGCCGGACTGGTGATGACGCCGCGGCGCAATCCCGCATTCCGCCAGATCGAGTTCATCCGCCTGTCCGACAAGCGCATCCTGCTCATCATCGTCACCATGGAAGGTGCCGTGGAAAATCGCGTCATCCTGACCGAACAACCATGCAGCGCATCGGCGCTGACCGAAGCCACCAACTATTTCAACCAGAACTTTTCCGGCTTCACCTTCGACCAGGTGCGCGCAAAGCTGCGCGACGAACTCGGTCGCATGCGTGATGACATCACCCACCTGATGAGTGCCGCAGTGGACGCCGGCAGCGAGGCACTCGACACCAGCCAGGAGAAGGTCGTCGTCGCGGGCAGCCGCAAGCTGCTCGACGTGGAAGAACTCTCGAACAACATGGAACGCCTGCGCCGCCTGTTCGATGCGTTCGAGCAGAAGACAGGACTGCTGCGGTTGCTCGACCAGTCGCGCAGCGCTGCCGGCGTGCAGATCTTCATTGGTGGCGACTCCGAGCTGCTGCCGCTCGACGAGTGCAGCCTGGTGACTGCGCCCTACTCGGTAGACGGCCAGGTGGTCGGCACGCTGGGCGTGGTCGGCCCCACGCGCATGGCCTACGAGCGCGTGGTGCCGATCGTCGACATCACCGCCAGGCTGCTGTCCAGCGCACTGTCGCATCACTGATGCGCTATCGCACCGAGCCCCCCTACACCCACGGCCAGCCCGCGCGCGCGGGCGTGCTGCTGGTCAACCTCGGCACCCCGGCGGCACCGACGGCCCGGGCGCTGCGCCCCTATCTCAAGGAGTTCCTTTCCGATCCGCGCGTGGTGGAAATCCCGCGCGCGCTGTGGTGGCTGATTCTCAACGGCATCATTCTCAACACGCGACCAAAGAAATCCGCCGCGAAGTACGCCGCGGTGTGGACCACCGACGGCTCACCGCTGAAGGCACACACCGAGAAGCAGGCCAAGCTCCTCAAGGGCTGGCTGGGCGAACATATCGCATCGCCCTTCATGGTCGACTACGCGATGCGCTACGGCGAACCGTCGATCCCTGCGGTGCTGGACCGCATGAAAGCCGCCGGCTGCGACCGCATCTTGCTGCTGCCGGCGTATCCGCAGTACGCCGCGTCCACCACCGCCACAGCGAACGACGCCGCATTCGACTGGCTGAAATCCGTGCGCAACCAGCCGGCGCTGCGCACGGTCCGCCACTACCACGATCACCCTGCCTACATTGACGCACTCGCCGCCAACGTACGCGACTTCTGGCAGATGCACGGCCGTCCCGACGTACTGCTGATGAGTTTCCACGGCGTCCCGCGCGCGGTGCTCGACAAGGGCGACCCCTACCACTGCGAGTGCCAGAAAACCGGCCGCCTGCTCGCGGAAGCACTGGGGCTGGATGCGAAGCAGTATCGCCTCACCTTCCAGTCGCGCTTCGGCCGCGCCGAATGGCTGCAACCCTACACCGACAAGACGCTGCACATGCTCGCTCGCGAAGGCGTGACGCGCGTCGACATCGTTGCACCCGGTTTCACCGCCGACTGCCTGGAGACCCTGGAGGAGCTCGCCATGGAAGGCCGCGCGACCTTCCTTGGCGCGGGTGGCAAGGAATTCCACTACATCCCCGCGCTCAACGAACACCCGCGCTGGATCGACGCACTCGGCCGCATCGCACTGGAAAATCTCGGCGGCTGGACCAGCGAACAATGGGACGGCGACAGCGACGAAGCCGCACGCCATGACAGCGCACGACGCGCCCGCGACCTCGGTGCGGCGAAATAAATCGGACACGCGGGTAGAAATATACCAACGCAAAGCACCCGCAGACCGCGTCTATATAAGCCCCTGCTTGTTGACATGACTTTCTCCCTCCCGCAGGATTGCACAGCGGGTCCATGTTCCGGGAAGTCGCATGGAGTGCGGCGCTCCGGACATGGTCGCTCAACATCTTTGTTCCTGACACCACTGGAGGAGTCTATGTACAAGAAAACCATCCTGGTACTTGCCGGACTGGCCGGGATCGCCCTTTCGGGCATGGCCAGCGCAACGGACGTGCATACCCGTACCATCGCCTCGACCTGCATGAGCTGCCACGGCCCGGGCGGCAAGAGCGTCGGCGCCGCGCCCGGACTGGCCGGAATCAGCCAGGAGAAATTCGTGGACATGATGAAAGGCTACAAAGCCGGCACCCGCAAGGGCACCATCATGAAAAAACACGCCGCGGGCTACACCGACGCCGAATACACCGCCATGGGCGCGTACTTCGCGAGCCTGAAATAATTTCCGAGGAGACCTAGAACATGACTCTGAATCGTCGCGATTTTCTGAAGATCTCCGGGGCAGGTGCCGCCGCGGCCCTGGCCGGCTGTGCCGCCACCCCCGGTGGCAGCGGCGCCGGCGGCCGCGCGCATGTCGTCGTGGTCGGTGCCGGTTTCGGCGGTGCAACCTGCGCCAAGTACCTGCGCATGTGGGACCCCAATGTCGAAGTCACCCTCATCGAGCCGAACGACAAGTTCGTTTCCTGTCCGATTTCGAACTGGGTGCTGGGCGGTCTGCGCACCATGGATGACATCACCAAGGGCTACGACAACCTGTCCAGACATGGCATCAAGATGGTGAAGGACTACGTCGTCGCCATCGACGCCGGCAAGCGCGAGGTCAAGACCCGCGGCGGCGCCAGCATCACGTACGACCGCCTGGTGCTCGCCCCCGGCGTCGAAGTGCTGACCGACACGGTCAAGGGCTTCAAGGAAGCCGAAGCCGCCGGTAAGGTGGTGCACGCGTGGAAAGCCGGTCCGCAGACGGCGCACCTGCGCAAGCAGCTCGAAGCCATGCCCGACGGCGGCACCTTCGTCATGTCGGTACCCGCCGCACCCTACCGCTGCCCGCCCGGCCCGTACGAGCGTGCCTGCATGGTCGCGCACTACTTCAAGCAGGCCAAGCCCAAGTCGAAGATCATCCTGCTCGACGGCAACCCTGACGTGGCCTCGAAGAAGGCCCTGTTCATGGACGCCTGGAACACGCTCTATCCCGGCATGATCGAGTACCGTCCGAACAACGCGCCGCTCGCCGTCAACGGTGACAAGATGGTCGTCACCACCGAGTTCGACGACGTCAAGGCCGATGTGATGAACGTCGTGCCGCGTCAGCGTGCGGGTGAAGTGTGCGAACTGGTCGGTGCGCGCAACGACAGCAACAAGGCCTGGTGTACCGTCAACCTCGCCACCTTCGAGTCGACCACCGTACCGAACGTCCACGTCATCGGCGACTCGGTGCTGTCGAACCTGCCGAAGTCCGGTCACATGGCGACCAACCACGCCAAGGTGTGCGCAGCCGCGATCATCGAACTCCTGGCCGGCCGCCAGCCCGACCCGATCCCGGTCGTCGCCAATACCTGCTATTCGGCCACCTCGGACACCACGGCGGGCTATGTCGCCAACGTGTTCCGCTTCGAGGCCGGCAAGGGCTATGTCACCCAACCCGATGGCGGCGCCACCGGCAAGGGCGACGAATACAACTTCAGCTTCGCGGAGTCCTGGGCACTGAACATCTGGGCCGACGCGCTCAGCTGATCGCCAAGGCGAATCCGTTCAACGGGGCTTCGGCCCCGTTTTTTTTGATTTCCGCGCGGTGGAGCCACCCACGGCACGATCCTTTTCGGCTTGCGAAACGTTGCCAAAATTCCGGTCGCCACTATGATGGGACGACCACCGGAATTTTCGAAACGGAGGTCTTGCCATGATTCCATGCAAGGTGGCAGTGCTGCTGGGCAGCCTGCGCAGGGACTCGTACAACAGACGGTTGATGCTCGCCGTCGAAAGGCTCGCGCCGGCGCACCTGAAATTCGAACAGGTGCGGATCGACGATCTGCCGCTGTACTCGCAGGATTTCGACGGCGACTATCCACCAAACGCACGGCGCCTGAAAGCGGACATCGAATCGGCGCAGGCCTTGCTGTTCGTCACGCCCGAATACAACCGCTCGGTTCCCGGTGTACTGAAGAATGCAATCGACATCGCGTCGCGGCCGTGGGGAACGAACTCGTTCGCCGGCAAGCCGGGAGCGGTGATCGGAGCGTCGATCGGTGCGATCGGTACGGCCGTCGCACAGCACCATCTGCGCAGCTCGCTGCATTTTCTCGACGTTCCCACACTCGGGCAGCCCGAGGTGTACCTGCACTTTCGTGACGAGGCCATCGCGCCCGACGGCACCATCGCCAATGATTCAACGCGCGAATTCCTGCAACGCTTCGTCGACGCCTACGTTGCGTGGGTCGAGCGTTTTGTCGCAGGGTGCGCGGAACACAAACGGTGACCGGCAAAACGCGGGCGTTGGCGGCGCAGTTCATCACGCCTCCATCGATCACCCGACGTGCCGGCGATGCGCCAGCAGATACGCACGCAAAGCCACGGCCTGGTTGAATTCGCTGTCACGCGCGCCATACAGCAGTGTGAGCCGGCCCTGCTTCGCGGCGGTCCGCAACGGTTCCAGCGCCTCCGCATTGGCGTCGAGCTCCACGGTATAGCGCCGCACGAACTCGTCCCACTTCGCGCGATCGTGCGCGAACCACTGCCGCAAGGCGGTGCTCGGTGCCACATCCTTGAGCCACGCATCGGCGCGGACCTGCGCCTTGCTGAGGCCGCGTGGCCAGACGCGATCGACCAGCACGCGCCGGCCGTCGTCCGCCGCGGCAGCATCGTAGACACGTTTGACTTGGATATCCACAACGCTTCCTCCTGTGCGAGGTGTCCGGCACCCAAGCGACCGCCGACCACGATGGCGTGACGAATGGGCCAGACAATGGAAGGATAGGCAAAAACTGCGAAGAGCGTGTGCGTGGCGACCGCATGGGGCCTGCGACGCACTGGCCGCAAGGGCCTGCCGCCGTTCCGGGAAGCACGCGCCGGGAATCCCGGCGCGGCGTCAGAACGACGCGCCGATGGCGTAGATGCACAGCGCCATCAACGACTGCGGAAGGATTCCGAGAGCGAGGACCGCCAGGCCGTTGGCGGAGACCAGAATGCGTGCATCAGCGCCGGCGGCGACAGGCTGGGGGTCGTGCGGCGCGTCGAAGTACATGAGCTTGACCACGCGCAGGTAATAGAACGCCCCGATCAGCGACAACAGCACCGCCAGCACGGCGAGCCACACGTAACCAAGTTCGATCACCGCCTGCAGCACCAACAGTTTGGCGTAGAAACCGACGGTCGGGGGAATGCCCGCCATGGAAAACATCAGCAGCAGCATGATGAACGCGAGCCACGGGCTGCGGCGGTTCAGCCCCCTGAAGTCGTCGAGGCGGTCGGCCTCGAAGCCGGCGCGCGACAGCAGCAGGATCATGCCGAACCCCCCCAGGCTCATGAGCGCGTAAACGAGTACGTAGAACATCGCACTGCTGTAGCCGCTCTGCGTGCCGGCCAGGATGCCGAGCAGCATGAAGCCCATGTGCGAGACGGTCGAATACGCGAACATGCGCTTGATGTTGCTTTGCGCGATGGCGGCAATGTTGCCGATCGCCATCGACAGCACCGCGAGCACCACCAGCATGTCACGCCACTCGGCGACCTGCGATTCCAGGCCCTGGCCGAGAATGCGCACCACAAAACCAAAGGCGGCGATCTTCGGTGCGGAGCCGATGAACAGGGTGATCGCGGTCGGCGCCCCGTGGTAGACGTCCGGCACCCACATGTGAAACGGCACGGCGCCGAGCTTGAACGCCAGGCCGGCGACGATGAAGACGAGACCGAACACCAGCGGCAGGCGCAGGTCCGTGCCATCGGCGAGCAACTCGGCGATCTCGCCCAGGGCGAGCGAACCGGTGACGCCGTACACCATCGACATGCCGTACAGCAGCATGCCGGAGGCCAGCGCGCCGAGTACGAAATACTTCATCGCCGCCTCGGTGGCCACGGCCGAATCCCGCTGTAGCGCGACCATGGCATAGAGCGACAGGGACAGCAGCTCGAGACCGAGGTAGAGACTGAGGAAGTGGCTGGCCGACACCATCACCATCATGCCCAGCAGGGCGAACAGCGCGAGCACGAAGAACTCGCCGCGATACAGCTTCCGGGCCTTGAGATACGCGCGCGCGTACACCATCATCGCCGCCGTCGACAGATAGACGAAGAGCTTGAGAACGTCGGACAGCGGATCGTCGATGAACAGGCCGTTCAAGACCAAGCTGGGTGCGCTCGACAGGTCGCGCAGCGTGAGGAAGGCGGCGCCGGCGATCGTGGCGAGCGACAGTCCATAGGTGATGTCGCGCTTGCTGTCGTCGAGCGCGGCATCGACGATGAGGATCAGCGAAACCATGGCGAGAACGAAGATCTCGGGCAGCGCAGGGGCAAAGGACATCAGGTTCATGGATGCGCGCTCACGGGAGTTTGCTGTGGGCGACGTGCGCCAGCAGTTCGACCACCGACGCATGCATGACGTCGGTGAACGGCTTGGGGTACAGGCCCATGCCCAGCACGGCGAGGGCGAGCACGCCGAGTAGCAGGAATTCGCGGACGTTGAGGTCTTTCATCGCCTCGACCTGTGGATTGGTGACGGCACCGAACACCACGCGCTTGTACATCCACAGCGTGTACGCGGCACCGGTGATCAGCGAGGTGGCGGCGACGAAGGCGAACCAGAAATTGACCTTGCTTGCGGCCATGATGACCATGAACTCACCGACGAAACCGCTGGTGGCCGGCAGGCCCGCGTTGGCCATGGCAAACAGCATGAACAGCGCGGCAAATACCGGCATCTTGTTCACCAGTCCGCCGTAATCCTTGATCTGGCGCGAATGCAGGCGGTCATACATGACGCCGATGCAGAGGAACAGCGCCGCCGACACGAAACCGTGCGAGATCATCTGCACCAGTCCGCCTGTCAAACCCAGCGGATTGAGCATGAAAAATCCCAGTGTGACGAACCCCATGTGGGCGATCGACGAGTACGCGATGAGCTTCTTCATGTCGGCCTGCACCAGCGCCACGAGGCCGATGTAGGCGATCGCGACGAGCGACAGCGTGATGACCAGCCACGCGAGTTCGTGGGCCGCATCGGGCACGATCGGCAACATGAAGCGCAGGAAGCCGTAGGCGCCGACCTTCAGGGTGATCGCCGCCAGCACCACCGAGCCGCCGGTGGGCGCCTCGACGTGGGCGTCGGGCAGCCAGGTATGGACCGGCCACATCGGCACCTTGACACCGAAGGCGAGCAGGAAGGACAGGAAGATCAGCGTCTGCGCGGTCATGCCAAGCGTCGTCTTGTGCCAGGTCTGGATGTCGAACGAGCCGCTCGACTGGTAATAGAGGTAGATGAATGACACCAGCATCAGCAGCGAGCCGAGCAGCGTGTAGAGGAAAAATTTGAACGCCGCGTACACGCGGTTCGGACCACCCCACACCCCCACGATGAGATACAGCGGAATCAGCATGCCCTCGAAAAACACGTAGAAGAGGATGCCGTCCAGCGCAGCGAACGCGCCGTTGATGAGGCCGGACATGACGAGGAACGCGGCCATGTACTGCGCCACCTTGTCCTGGATCACCTGCCAGCCGGCAATCACTACCAGCAGCGTGATGAAGCTGTTGAGCAGGATCAGCGGCATCGAGATGCCGTCGACGCCGAGGTGGTAATGGATGTTGAACGCGGAGATCCACGGCTTTTTTTCGACGAACTGCATCGCCGCGGTGGTGGTATCGAAGCCGGTGGCCAGCGGGATCGCGACGATGAAGCCGAGCAGCGCACCGAGCAGCGCCAGCGTGCGTGCCAGCGCTGCATTGCGGTCGGATCCGGTGGCGAGCACCGCGATCCCGGCGACGATCGGTACCCAGATAACGAGAGAGAGGATTTCCTGTCCGAACATCGCTGTGCTTGTTAGTTGAGCCGCAGGAACCACCAGGTGACCAGGGCGAACACCCCGATCAACATGGCGAAGGCATAGTGATAGATGTAGCCCGACTGCAGCACCCTGGCGAGACGGGAGACACGTTCGACAAGGCGCGCGGAGCCATTGACGATGAGGCCGTCGATCACGCCCTGGTCACCCCCGCGCCACAATCCGGTGCCGAGCATCCGCGCGCCGCGGGCGAACAGCCAGCTGTAGAGTTCGTCGAACCAGTACTTGTTGACCAGCAGCCGGTAGAGGAACTGGAAGCGCCGCGCGAGCGCCGCCGGAATGTCCGGACGCTTGAGGTAGAAGAACGCGGACAGCGCCACGCCCGCGGCTGCAAGCCAGAACGGCAGCGTCATCACAGCGTGCAGCCCCATCGCCCACGGACCGTGGAATTCCTGGTTCAGTTCGTTCATCACCGGGTGGCGGTCGGCGACATAGATCGCCTTGCCGAAGAACTCGCCGAACAGCATCGGCTCGATGGTCATGTAGCCGATCGCCAGCGAAGGCAGTGCCAGTGCCAGCAGCGGGCCGGTAATCACCCAGGGGCTTTCGTGCGGGGTGCCGCCGTGGCCATGGTGGTCGTCGTGGTGCGCATCGGGCTCGTTGCCGTGCGCGTGTCCCTGCCGGAGTCGCTCCTTGCCGTGGAACACCAGGAAATACATGCGGAAGGAATAGAACGCGGTGACGAATACACCCGCGACCACCGCCACGTAAGCGAAACCGGAGCCCGGCAGGTGCGACAGCCTCGCCGCCTCGATGATGGTCTCCTTCGAGTAGAAACCCGACAGGAAGGGCGTGCCGATCAGCGCCAGCGAGCCGATCAGCGAGGTGATCCAGGTGATCGGCATGTATTTTTTCAGACCACCCATGTAGCGGATGTCCTGGTTGTGGTGCACCGCGATGATGACCGAGCCGGCCGCGAGGAACAGCAGCGCCTTGAAAAAGGCGTGCGTCATCAGGTGGAACACTGCGACCGAATAGGCCGAGGCGCCAAGCGCGACCGTCATGTAGCCAAGCTGGGACAGCGTCGAGTACGCCACCACCCGCTTGATGTCGTTCTGCACGATGCCGAGCAAACCCATGAACAGCGCGGTAATCGCGCCGATCACCATGATGGTCGACAGCGCCACGTCGGACAGCTCGTACAGCGGCGACATGCGCGCGACCATGAAGATGCCGGCGGTCACCATGGTGGCCGCGTGGATCAGCGCGGAAATCGGCGTCGGGCCTTCCATCGAGTCGGGCAGCCAGACGTGCAGCGGGAACTGCGCCGACTTGCCCATGGCACCGACGAACAGCAGCAGGCCGATCACCGTCATCAGGCTCGATGCGGTGCCGGGCCACAGGCTGATGGTTTCGTTCGCGAGCGACGGCGACTTGGCGAACACGGTCGCGTAGTCGAGCGAGCCGAAATGCGCGAGCACCAGACCGATGCCGAGGATGAAGCCGAAATCGCCGACGCGGTTGACCAGGAAGGCCTTGAGGTTGGCGTAGATCGCCGATTCCTTCGTGTACCAGAAGCCGATCAGCAGGTAGGACACCAGGCCCACCGCTTCCCAGCCGAAGAACAGTTGCAGGAAGTTGTTGCTCATCACCAGCATGAGCATGGAGAAGGTGAACAGCGAAATGTAGCTGAAGAACCGTTGGTAGCCCGGGTCGTCCTGCATGTAGCCGATGGTGTAGACGTGCACCATCAGCGAGACGAAGGTCACCACCAGCATCATCATCGTGGTGAGCGAATCGATGAGGAAGCCGACTTCAAGGTTGAGCCCGCCCACCGTCATCCAGGTGTACACCGTGCCGTTGAACGTATGTCCCGCCAGCACGTCGCGGAACACCAGCACCGAGGCGATGAACGACACCGTGACGCCGGCAATGGTGACGACGTGCGCGCCACTGCGGCCGATCCAGCGGCCGAACATCCCGGCGACGATGGCGCCGAAAAGCGGCGCCAGCGGAACGATGAGATAAAGCGTCTGCATGTCCATCCGCATCAGCCTTTCAGACGGTCGAGATCATCGACGTTGATGGTTCTGAGATTGCGGAACAGCACCACCAGGATGGCAAGACCGATGGCCGCCTCGGCGGCGGCGACGGTCAGAATGAAGAACACGAACACCTGGCCGTGAATGTCGCCGAGGTAATGCGAGAACGCGATGAAGTTCATGTTCACCGCAAGCAGCATCAGCTCGATCGCCATCAGCAGGATGATGATGTTCTTGCGGTTGAGGAAGATGCCGAGCACCGCGATGGCGAACAGCACGCCGCCCAGGATCAGGTAATGCGACAGTGAAATCATGCGCCCTTCTCCGCTGAATCCTGAATCCCGGCCCCTGGCGCCTTTTCCGCCGCCATCTTCACGATGCGCAGGCGGTCGTCGCGCTTGACCTTGACCTGTTCGGCCGGATCGATGAACTTGCTGTCCTTGCGCCGGCGCAGCGCCAGCGCGATCGCGGCGACGATCGCCACCAGCAGGATGACCGCGGCGAGCTCGAAGGCGTAGACATAGTCGGTGTAGAGCAGGCGCCCGAGCTCGCGGGTGTTACTGTAGTCCGCCGGCTGCGGCGATGGCGTGCCCATGACCTCCAGACCGAAGTAACGGCCACCGAGAATCAGCGCCATCTCGATCATCAGCAGCACGGAAACGAGGACGGCGACCGGCATGTATTTCCAGAAACCCTCGCGCAGACGGTCCAGATTGATGTCGAGCATCATCACCACGAACAGGAACAGCACCATCACCGCGCCGACGTAGACCAGCACCAGCACGATGGCGAGGAACTCCGCCTCCAGCAGCATCCACAGGCCGGCCGCGGTGAAGAAAGCCAGCACGAGGTGAAGCGCCGCATGCACCGGGTTGCGCACGGTAATGACGCGCAGCGCGGCGAACACCAGGATGGCGGCGAAGAAGTAGAAGATGGCGGTGGTGTACATAGGGGTCAGGGACTAGGAGTCAGGGGCGTGAAGCCAGCTTCCGCACCCATGCTCAAAATCATCCGCTTGCAAATCTCCTGTCTCATGCGTGTTCGTCGTTCCAATCGAAGGCGCGCATAGCGCTCTTCCCCTGGCCTCTGATCCCTGAATCCTGATCCCTGCCCTACCGATACTGCGCATCCCGTGCGCGGTCTGCCGCGATCTGTGCCTCGTGCTGGTCACCGATCGCCAGCAGCATCGGTTTCGTGTAGTACAGATCGCCGCGCTTCTCGCCGTGGTATTCGAGAATGCGCGTCTCGACGATCGAGTCGACCGGGCAGGATTCCTCGCAGAAGCCGCAGAAGATG
>JACDJB010001709.1_pt1 | contig 17295 bp, 12 predicted proteins | sample 7454121 | NCBI WGS metagenome assembly JACDJB01 (sample SAMN14253290, study PRJNA609438) | sludge metagenome | isolation source: sludge after 25d culture with pyrite | collected 2018-12-20 | reverse complement strand
CCTCGTGCACGGCGTGCGCGAGGTGGAAGAGCTCGCGTACCACGACTACCTGATCGAGCACCTACCGGCGCACGAGTTCCTCGGGGATCTGGTGACGAGCAAGCTGCGGTACTACCCAACGGTGACGCGCGAGGAGTTCGTGCACATGGGGCGGATCACTGAGTTGATCGAGAGCGGGAAGCTGTTCGAGGATCTGGGGGTGCCGGGGCTCGATCCGGCGGTGGACCGGGTGATGATTTGTGGGAGTCCGGGGATGCTCAAGGATCTGAAGGGGATGCTCGAAGGGCGCGGCTTCAGGGAAGGGAACACGACGACGCCCGGGGATTTCGTCGTCGAGAGGGCGTTTGCGGAGCAGTAGGGTGCTTTCGTTTGCGAGCGACGGACGTACGGAAAAATTTTGTCTCTGAACCGAAAGGCGAAGGAAGTGGATGACCCTGTTCGATTTGCATTCGGAAAGAATTGGATGCGATTCTCTCGGACTATCGACGATGAGAAAGTAGCTGCTTCTGTGGAAGGGTTAAAGAAGCTCCTGCCAATCGACTTCGAACCATTCGGAAAGTCGTTTCGTGATATTGGCAGCGGAAGTGGAATACATTCTTTGGCAGCATATCGAACTGGTTTCTCTCGAATTGTCGCCAGCGATTATGATGTTGTTGCCGTAGAGACTACAAGGGCCGTTGCACAGCGGTACGAGGCGCCGGTTGTCGCATTCCAAGAGGATATCCTGTCGCCTGCCCGGATCGAAAAGTTCGACGTTGTTTATTCGTGGGGGGTTCTCCACCATACAGGCGACATGGCGAAGGCGATTAACAACGCGGCACGCTACGTCGAAGACGGCGGGTTATTTCTAATCGCAATTTACCTCGCAACACAGAAATGCGATTGGTGGAAGAGCATCAAGCGCAGATATTGCGAGGGATCTCGCGTAACGAAGTCGCTGATGTTGTCTACCTATTTAACGCTGATGGCTCTTTCTCAAATCAAGGCTGGAACTTTTTTCGGACCCGCGTCAAAAGAACGAGGGATGGCGCGCTTCGTAGGGGCCGTAGACTGGTTGGGCGGCTATCCCTACGAGAGCGCTACTCCGGAGCAAGTGCGCGAGCTGGTCGGCAATGAATTCGAATTGATCGCCATGTTCAATACAGTTCCTTCTGATGGGCGCTGGAGTTCCGGCTGTGGAGAGTACGTCTTCCGCAAGCGATATTCCTCTAGCCGAGAGTCGATCGGACCGGATCAGGTGTAGTGTCCTTTCGGGCACCCAGCCCTTGATTCTCACCGTCGGCGTCACTTCCCCGTTACCGCCGAACAGGGATCCTTCCGTTTCGGGCAAGGCAGGATCGAGAGCGGGCAAGAGATAGTTGATGGTCCACTACGCAGAGCCTTTATGTAGCTGGATCTCCGTTGGGGCGTGAGCGTTTCTTCCTCAACGCCCTCCGATCGCTCTCGCTCGCGTTGCTCGAAGCTCATTCGGCGGAGGCGCCCACGATACCTCTGCTAATATTCGCGGCCTCCTTGGCCGTGATGCGCTGGAGCGCCTCGTTATGGGCGGCTGGCGACAGTCTCGCTTCACGCGCTGCGCTCTCCCGCTCTTCGTCCGCGTCATGTCTCAAGTAGGTCCGGACTCTTGGCCAATCCGAGTTTGAAAGGTTCGTCTCCTCGGCGTTTCGCGCTACCCGGGCAAGGCCATTCGATCTGAGGTGATGAGCGGCAGAATGAAGCTGTTGATTCTTTCGTCGCTCTATCCGCCAACAATCGGTGGCGCGGAGTTGCAGGCGTACAACCTGGCGCGTCATTGCGCCGAATTGGGCGTTGAAGTGACCGTCGTCACGCAGCCCCATGCCGGCGCGCCGAAGTACGAGTCGAGCGCGGGAGTTCGGGTGTTCCGGTCGCTCCATACGGTCGCTGCCGGGCCACTTTGGGGCGCGAGTTACATGCTTTCGGCCTGGCGCGCCTTGCGTGACCTCGTCGACCGCGATACGGTCATTCACAATCAACAGGTTAGTCTGCATTCCTGGCCGGCGCAGAAGGTTGCAGCCGCGCAGCGGGTCCCACTGGTGCTGCGTTTCGCCTGTGCGGGCCCCTTCGGTGATCTTGCGCGACTCAGCGACGTCCGATACGGCCGGAGGCTCTTCCCGGCGCTGCGGAGAGCGCAGCGTTTCGTGGTGTTGTCGCGCGAGCTCCATGATGAGGTCGTCGCCTCCGGTTTTCCGCCGGAACGCGTTCGATATCGGCCTAACGGTGTGGACACGATGATGTTTCACCCAGATGGCAGCACTTTGCCGGGCATGCGAGAGGGTCCGCTTCGATTCCTGTTCGTAGGTCGACTCGATGATCAAAAGGGTGTACCGGTGCTGTTCGACGCCCTAGCCCGACTCGGGAAGTCGGCCGACTGGAAGCTGTCGTTGTACGGTGCCGGCCCCGAGGAGAAGAATCTTCGTCGCTTATGTCTTGAACGGGGCTTCGGCCAGCGAGTAGAGTTCGCTGGTTTCAGCAACGACATGCCGGCGGTGTACCGGAATGCCGATCTTCTCGTGCTTCCCTCACTGCACGAAGGCATGCCCAACGTCGTACTGGAGGCGATGTCCTCCGGCACTCCGATTCTCGCCACCGACATCGGAGGTACTCGCGAACTGCTATCCGACTGGGCACCGAGCTGGCTCGTACCCGCGGGAGACAGCGAGCGTTTGTCACAGGCACTACAGCGCGCTATTCGCGAGCGCCGTACCTTGGCCGCACTTGGTCTTCAGGGGCGTCGCACTGCCGAGAACAATTTCTCGTATGTCGCGATCGCGAGGAGATATATCGAGGACTACGAGCAACTGCTCCGCGACTGTCTTCGGGGAGTGTCGGCCGGAGCGCATGAATGAGCGTCCCGGTGGTCTACGTGATCGGTTCGTTGGGACGAGGCGGCGCCGAGCTTCAGTTGTTGATGTTGATGCGCGGGTTGTCGCGCACGGAATTCGCCCCGGTTCTCTTCGTACTCGAAGAGAACGGTCCGCTGCGAGAGGATGTGGTCGCCGCGGGAATCCCGATCGTAGACGGGCGGTACGACTCGCGGTCACCACGCGTCCTGAAGGTCGTCCAACTTTTGCGCGCTTTCGTCCGGCTGCTCAGTCTTCTTCGTAATTCGTCCGCGCGGGTGGTTCACGGGTTCCTGCCGCTAGCTAACTTCTTCGCCGCCGTGGCGGGTCGCCTCGCGGGAACCCCTCTGATCGTTACAAGCCGCCGTGCGCTCAACACTCACCAAGCGCGTGTTCCGGGCTGGCGCTACGTCGACCAGCTCTCGAGCCAACTCAGCCATGTCGTTACGGCGAATGCGATGGCGGTGCGCGACGATACGCTCCGGCGCGAGGGTGGAGATCCAGCGAAGTTCCGGGTGATCTACAACGGACTGCTCGCCGAACGCTTCGCCGAAGCAGCGATCGGGCGCGATCGCCATCGTCGATGTCTTGGCCTCGAGGATGACGAGACGGTGCTCATCGTCGTCGCCAACCTCATACCCTACAAGGGCCATGCGGACATCATCGATGCGCTCTCGATGCTTCCTCGCGAGCGCCGACTGCGGCTGCTGGCCGTAGGCGAAGACCGTGGGATCGGTGATGCACTTCGGCAGCGCGCGCGCCAGCAGCGCGTCGACTCGATCGTCGAGTGGCTCGGCCCCCGCAGCGATATACCGGAACTGCTTGCGGCTGCCGACCTGTACGTCAGCGCTTCCCATGAGGAAGGCTTTTCGAATTCGTTGCTCGAAGCGCTCGCCTCTGGGAAGGCGATCGTGGCAACGCGGGTCGGCGGCAATCCAGAGATGCTCCGCGGTGGCGAGTTGGGCATTCTCGCGGAGCCTCACGACCCGGCTGGGCTGGCGGCGGGAATCGCGGCATTGCTGCGAGACCCCGCCCTGCGCATCAAGCTCGGCACGCTCGCTGCCGCCGACACCGCCCGACGCTACGCCCCCGAGCGCATGATCGAGCAGTACCTGTCACTGTACCGGGCGCAAGGCGCGCATGAAGCGGCCGAGGTGGGTTCGTGAAGCGGACTTTTGTCCTGATCACGTTCATCACTGCCACGAGCTACGGCTTCGTTTTGCTGAAAAGCATCGTCGTGGCGTACTACTTCGGGCTGGGTGCGGAGCTCGATGCCTACTACCTCGCACTGACGCTCCCCACACTCCTCGCAGGCGTGCTTGGGGGCATTCTGCAGACCGGCTTCTTTCCCGTGTTTGCGCGTCTTTCCGCGAGCGGAGACCGCGAGTCGGCCCGCCGGTTCCGGGCCACGTTTCTGTTCGGCGTGGTGGCTGTCGGGATGCTCGGCTCCATTGCGCTGTCCCTCGCCTCATCCCCAATATCCACGCGGCTTGCGCAGGGCGCCAGCGAGGCCGTTGTGGATGCGACGAACTACGCGCTGGCAATTCTCGCCTTCACGTTTGCCAGCAACTCGATTGCGGATTTCCTGGGCTATTCGCTGGCGAGCGCATCGCGTTTTCTCGTTGCGGCTGCGGCCCCGGCGGCCAATGCGCTCGTCGGAATGGTTTTTCTGGTTGCCTGGCCGGAAGGGCGCCTGACGAATCTGGTCTGGGGAACCGTGCTCGGTGCATTGGCGCAAATCGCGATCTTGCTGATTGCAGCGCGACGAGCGGGAGTGCTCGCGCGCAACCGTAGCTCCTACGCGTTTCGCGACCGCGCCGTTTGGATCGAAGTATTCCGACTGGGCCTCTGGATCCTTCCCGCGGTCATCTTCACGAATATCCTGGTAGCGTCGCCTCCGTTGCTCGCTGCAGATCTCGGAGACGGAGCCGTCTCCGCCTACGGCTATGCTTGGCGGCTGCACAGTATGGTGATGCAGGTTCTTGTGATGGCGCCTTCATTGCTGTTGCTTGCCCGGTTCTCCGAACTCGCTTCGCTGCGCGACGGTACGGAACTCGCCCGTCTGCTCGCGCGGGGCTTCGCGATGACCATCGGCGTTTCCGCACTGGCTTTAGCGTGGGTCTGGTTTGTGGGTCACTTCGCCGTTCAGCTCGCGTTTGGGCGGGGGCGCTTCGATTCGGAAGCAGTTACCAGGGTCGCCTCGCTCTGGACTGTGATGTCGTTTTCGTTGTTCCTGGTCGTCTGGGGGAATACGCTGGCGAAGCTGTTCCAGGCGTGGGCGAGCCCCAAGTTCATGAGCTCGGTAGCCTTCGGCACTCTGCTCGTTTTCGTAGGGGCTTCAATCTCGCTGAAGCAGTCACTCGGCGTCGAAGGCATTGCCTGGGCCTACTTGAGCAGCCAGTTTTTCGCCGCGGGGGCACTCAGTGGGGCGCTGCTACGGCGCTTGCGGGAAGAGAACGTGTTACGACAAGGTGCGCGACAGTTCTTCACGACCATCCCCGCCATCACTCTGGGCGTTCTGCTCGTTGCCGTTGCAGCCCGTGCAACTCCGGACGGTTGGCCCGCCCTGGTGGCGGTGTCCACCGCGACGGCCCTTTTCGGTGGACTGCTTCTTCGTGCCGATTCCATCACGACGTGGTTTTCACGCGTTTATCGGTAATCGTCAGAATGTTCAAGGTTCTCAAAAACGCTCACGAATTCAGGAACGGCGCCGTCGCCTGGTGGGGGCTCGTCGCGCTGGCGCTGTGGGCCTTCGTGCTGCTGGAAACGGTCGAGGGCGTGAACCTCGGGTCGTTGTTCGTGTTACTCGCGTACGCCGCAACGGTCTTCGCTTTGACGATGACGTTGCGCCCCTGCGCGTGGCGTCCCGCACTGCTGCTGTTCGGGTTCGGAACACTCTGGTTCGCTTTGACGATACTGTTCGTACAGCAATTTCCCCAAGCGGCTGCGAGCAATCCCGACTCGCTCCTCTACGACCTTCAGTCGCGCGCACTGGATCTGCATTGGCACGGCAGGACCGTTCCTACCGAACCGTTCGGCATCCTGCCATTCGAAAATCCGGACGGTTCGCGAGCCTTCGAGTTCTGGAGACCAGGCGACGGTTGGGGGCTCGGCATGGTGATGGGCACTTCGCACTTCGCCTATCAGGTCTACGTCGCCGCCTTGTATTTCCTGGCCGACGTTCCGCCCCAAGGGGTAATTCTTAGTCATGCAGCGTTACTCGGCGCTCTGCCGATTCTTGCCTTCGGGATTGCCGCGCGTCTCTTCACGGGCCGTCCGGGTGTCCCGATGCTCGCAGCGCTGCTCGTGATGCTCGACCTGAATTTCTCGGTCAGCGCGGCATGGCTGCTGAAGGACACGCTCGTCACATGGGCCACCGCGCTTGCGGTGCTCGGTTCCATCGATCTCGTCCACGGGCGCGCCCGGCCGGCAGCAAGCGCCGTGATCGTTACGGCGCTGATAGTGCTCGCTGTCTCGCGGGTTCATGTGTTCTACGTGCTGATATTTCTCATTTTCTCGTGGAGCGTCCTGCAGTGGCCTCGGACGGGGAAGCGGCGGATGCTCCCCGTCGTCGTGATATTTATGGCATGGGCGGGGGCGGGAGCTTCGTTGATCTCGGACTTCACGAAACCGGCGTCGGATCTCGTCCTTCAGGCATCGACGACGCCACTGTCTGCATTGAAGGGTTTTCAGCACGTCATGGGCGCTTCGTTCCAGGCGGCATTGGTCCCTCCCACGTTGTCCACGGAAGGCGGGGGCGCCTTTTCCGAACAGCGGTGTGCGAAAGAGGGCGCGGTCGACGGCGTCGTCTGCGATTTCCAGGCCTCGCTCAGGGAAGCGCCGTTCTGGACACTGACGAGAAGCGCGGCTCGTACCCTGTTCGCCCCTTACCCATGGGTAGCGATCCATCCCGGTCTCACGTGGGAGTCGTTGACCGAGCTCTACTATCCCGGCACGTTGCTGTGGATTTCACTGCTTCCGTTCTTCGCTCTCGGAGTCGCGCTCTCGCCGCGAGGCCATGGAAGCGGGCTGGTATTGGCTCTCGCCACGATCATCTGCCTGATCTACATCGCTGTTCTCGGGGAGTTCAGCACGCGTCAGCGCCAGTTCCTGATGCCGATCCTCGTGCCTTTCTCCGCATGGGGCATTACTCGGGCCCGACAGCTATGGCAACGGAGAAGACGAGGTTGGGGCGCCGTCGAACTCGAAAGGCAGTCTTCCTAGAAGCGAAACGCGATGTGTGGAATTGCAGGACTGGTTGGTGGCGTGAAGGAACGAGCCGACGCCCCCGAGCTTCGCACTTCATTGGAGCGAATGAGCGCGGCGTTGATGCATCGCGGGCCGGACGACGAGGGGTACTGGTCGGATCCCGAGCAAGCCATAGGACTAGCGCATCGGAGGTTGTCGATCGTCGATCTGTCGCTTGCGGGTCATCAGCCGATGCAATCGGCATGTGGCCGTTTCGTGCTGGCCTTCAATGGCGAGATCTACAATTTCGGCGCACTGAGAAAGGAGATTGAACGAGCCGGCGTGATCGAGCGGTGGCGGGGGCACTCGGACACCGAGGTGCTCCTCGCTGCGTTCCATGCATGGGGGGTGCGAGCCGCGATCCAACGATGCGTCGGACCATTCGCTTTTGGTCTGTGGGATCGCGAGGAGCGGACGCTGACTCTCGGTCGAGATCGACTCGGGGAAAAGCCACTCTACTACGGTAGGATCGGCGGGACCTTCGCCTTTGCGTCCGATCTTGCTGCGCTTCGGCGCCACCCGCGCTGGCACGGCGAAATCGACCGGAATTCCCTGGCTCTGCTGCTCCGTCACAACTACGTGCCGGCGCCATATTCGATCTTCAGGAATATCTTCAAATTGCGCCCGGGTTGCCTGTTGCGACTCCGGTCCGGCGCGACCGATCCTGAAATCGAACCGTACTGGGATGCGGCGCGAGTGGTGGCGCAGGCGCAGAGCAGCCTCTTCGATGGGTCTCCCGACGAAGCGGTGGATCGTCTCGAGGCGCTCCTGCGCGAGTCGTTGTCGGGGCAGATGATTGCCGATGTTCCGCTGGGCGCATTCCTGTCCGGCGGGATCGATTCGTCGGTGGTCGTATCGCTGATGCAGGCGATGAGTTCGCAGCCGGTGCGAACCTTCTCGATCGGATTCCGCGAGGAGGGCTACAACGAGGCCGAGCATGCGAAGGCGGTCGCCTGCCACCTCGGCACTGAGCACACCGAGTTGTACGTTTCACCGCAGGACGCGCTCGACGTCATTCCGCAACTTCCCTGCATCTACAGCGAACCGTTCTCGGACTCGTCGCAGATTCCGACGTTCCTTGTCTCGAAACTGGCGAGACAACACGTAACCGTCGCTCTATCCGGGGATGGAGGCGACGAGCTGTTTTCGGGATACGCGCGTTATGCGCTGGCGGACCGGCTCTGGTCGAGGCTCGAGCGGATCCCGACCGCGATTCGGCAGACCGGCGTATCGGCGGTTACCTTCCTTTCGCCGCGAGCCTGGAACCGGCTTGCGGAGCCGGTCCTGAAGCTCACTCCCACCCGATACCGTCCGCGCAACGTCGGTGACCGGCTTCACAAGGCGGCCGACGTGCTTGCGCTGGAGAGCGGCGAAGCCGTGTACCGGCGTCTTGTTTCGCATTGGCACGATCCCTGTCAGGTCGTACTGCACTCCCACGAGCCGAGGACGATGCTGACGGGCCTGATCGACGTTCCGGAATTCCCGGATCTCGTGCATCGAATGATGTTCTACGACCTCGTCAGCTACCTTCCCGACGATATCCTCGTAAAGGTCGACAGAGCATCGATGGCGGTGGGACTCGAGGCACGGGTGCCGATGCTTGACCACAGGATCGTCGAGTTCGCCTGGAGCTTGCCGCTCCAGTTGGCAAGGCGATCCGGACAGGCGAAATGGCCGCTCCGCCAGATACTGTATCGATATGTTCCCAAAGCAATCATCGATCGGCCGAAGATGGGATTCGGCGTCCCGATCGACGACTGGCTTCGTGGTCCACTGCGCGACTGGGGCGAAACGCTCCTGAGCGAGACGAGATTGCGCACGGAGGGGTTCTTCGATCCGCAGTCGGTTCGTCAGGCGTGGCAGGAGCATCAGGCCGGCACGCGCAACTCGCAGTATCTGCTGTGGGATGTGCTGATGTTCCAGGCATGGCTCGAGAACGAACCGGCAACTTCAGCGTCCGGTTGTTCGCGGCATGGCTGATGGGCGCTTCACGGGGCACGCCTCGCGTCAGTTGCTGTTCGTCGTAACCGAAGACTGGTACTTCGTTTCGCACCGTCTGTCGTTGGCTCGCGCCGCATTGGCAGCCGGCTATCGCGTCAGCGTGGCGACCCGCGTACGGGAGCATCGGTCCCGGATCCATGAGGCAGGCGTCGACATCATCGACGTGGATTTTCGTCGAGGCGGATTGAATCCGCTGCACGACCTCCGCGTGCTGTTCGCCCTGGTTGCGCTCTACCGCCGGCTCGAGCCCGATCTCGTCCATCACGTTGCGCTCAAGCCGGTAGTGTTGGGGTCTTTCGCAGCGAGGTGGATTAGGAAGACCGCGGTCGTGAACGCGCTGGGTGGCTTGGGATTCGTTTTTTCCTCGCCGTCGCGCAAGGCCTCGGCGCTCCGCCCCTTGGTGGCACGGTGTCTCAGGGCATCGCTCGGAGGCCGAAAGAGCCGGCTGATCGTGCAGAACGATGACGATCGGACGCTGCTGACGCAGCGCAGACTTGTCGATGCGTCGGCGGTGCGACTCGTGCCGGGCGTGGGAGTGGATCTTCGCCAATACCCGCAGACCGAGCCGCCGCCTCCGCCCCTTCTCGTGGTCCTGCCTGCGCGCATGCTCAAGGACAAGGGCGTGCTCGAATTCGTCGGCGCAGCGCGCGCGCTTCGTGCCGCCGGCATTTCGGCGCGCTTTGCTCTGGTGGGCGCACCCGATCCGGAGAATCCGGCGTCGGTGTCACGTGCCGAAATCGACGCGTGGGTGCAGGAGGGCATCATCGAGGACTGGGGTTGGCGCAATGACATGCCCGAGGTGTTTCGTCGCGCGAACATCGTCTGCCTCCCCTCGTATCGGGAGGGCCTCCCAAAGGTTCTCCTGGAAGCGGCTGCCGCCGGTCGGGCCGTCGTCGCGACAGACGTACCCGGTTGCCGCGATGCGGTTCGACACGGTGTTACCGGCCTGCTCGTGCCGATGCGTGACGAGCGTTCGCTGGCGGAAGCGATCCGACAGTTGCTGCTGGACGAAGATCAGCGCAATCGATTCGGTGCGAACGCGCGCACGTGGGCGCAAAGCGAGTTCAACGAGGAGAAGATCATCGCGCAGACTCTCGCGGTGTATGAGGAACTCGTAGAACGATGAACCTGCTCGTGACGGGCGCAAGCGGATTCGTCGGCCGCGCGCTGATCGAACAGGCCATCGGTCGCGGATGGCGAGTGCGGGCGGCCGTTCGTCGAGAAGTGCCGTTTCCCGCCGAGTGCGAAGTGTCCATTGTCGGCGACATGGGTCCGGACACCGATTGGCGCGACGCGCTTCGAGAGTGCGACGCGGTAGTTCATCTCGCCGCGCGCGTGCACGTGATGCGCGAGGGCGTTCCCGATCCCGTGCGGGAGTTCGAGCGCATCAACGTGCAGGGAACAGCGAATCTCGCCCGGCAGGCCGCGGTTTCCGGGTTGCGGCGTCTCGTCTTCACGAGCTCCGTGAAGGTGCACGGAGAGGAGCGATCGGTTCCCTACCGCGAGCACGATCCTCCGGCGCCCGAAGGGCCGTATGCCGAGTCGAAGTGGAAGGCCGAGGAGAGCTTGCGCGCGATCGGCGAACAGACGGGACTCGAAGTGAGCATCGTCCGGCCCCCTCTCGTCTACGGCGAGGGCGTGCGCGGAAACTTCCTGGAGATGATGCGGTGGCTGCACAAGGGCGTGCCGCTGCCTTTCGGCTCCTTGTCGAGCAAGCGCAGCTTCGTTGCCGTGGACAACCTGGCCGATTTGCTCCTGCTGTGTGCGCATCATCCTTTCGCTGCCGACCAGGTGTTCCTGGTCAGTGACGGCGAGGATCTGTCGACGACGGAGTTGCTGTGTCGGGTCGCGCGAGCTCTCGGGCGACCTGCACGGCTTTGGCCCGCGCCCGCTTGGCTGCTGAAGCGACTTGCCGATGCCGTGGGACGAGGCGAGGTAGCACGACGATTGTGCGATTCCCTGCAGGTGTGCCCCGAGAAGGCTCGTCGCGTGCTCGGCTGGGCGCCCACCGTCCAGGTCGACGATGCACTGCGTCGCACGGCTCTTCATTTTCTTCAGCATCAGGCGTGATCGACGTCGGGTCGAGCCTTCTCGTTTGCGGCGCGGCGGGTCTGCTCGCGTGGGTCGTATGCGCGAGCTTGATCCGGGCGTCGGGATCGCTCGGTTTGCTCGACCGTCCCGGTCACCGCTCGTCGCACGTTGTCGTGACCCCCACGGGAGGAGGCATCGGTGTCGTATGCGCAGGCACGTTCGCGGGCGTCGCCCTTACGCTGTCTGCGGGGTTGCATCCGGGAGGGGTGATCGTTGCACTCGCTCTTGTCGTGGCCGCATTCGGCCTGTGGGACGATCTGCGCCAGATTTCGCCGATCGTCCGACTGGTCGTCCAGATCCTCGCCGTTGGCGCACTGTTGTTCGCCTGGCGGAGTACGGCGGACGCGCCGTTGCCCTTCGTACGCGAGCTCGGCGCATCGGGTTCATTCGCGCTCGCGCTGGCCGCCGGCGTCTGGTGGATCAACCTGTTCAACTTCATGGACGGAATCGATGGCCTGGCAGGCAGCGAGGCTCTCTTCATGCTGGTGGTCGGTGCGTTGCTCTCGTTCGGCGTGTCGAATTCCGCGGATGCTGCCGTGCTCTGGATGCTCTGCCTCGCATCGGCTGCAGTCGGTTTTCTCTTGCACAACTGGTCCCCGGCCCGGATTTTCATGGGCGACGTCGGCAGCACGTATCTGGCCTTCATGATTTTTGCGCTGGCGTTCTGGACCGTGGTCGATGGTCGGCTTAGCACCGCTGCATGGCTCGTACTCGGCGCATCCTTCGTCGCGGATGCCACCGCCACACTCGTCGTTCGCCTGATGCGAGGAGAGCGCCCGCACGAGGCGCATCGAAGTCATGCGTACCAGCGATTGGCGCGGCGCTGGGGTGCTCACCGCAGCGTCGTGCTGCTCTTCTCCGGCATCAACGTATTTTGGCTCGCACCGCTCGCAACGGCCTGCCTGCTTTGGCCGGATCAAGCTTGGGCAATCGTGCTCCTTGCCTATGCGCCGCTGGTTTCAGGCGCCGTGTGCATGGGGGCAGGAAAGCCCGACTGAAAATCAGGCTCTCGCCGGGGCGCGATCGGGAATGGTCTCGTTCGCGCGTCGACTCCCGATGACCGTGATGTTGAATCCGTACCCATTGTTCTGGAGCACGCGGTACACCGCGTGCGGGAGAAGGCGTTTCAGCCAGACCTGGCTGCGGGTCACCGTGACGTCGCCGAAGCCGAAACTGCCGGTTACGTCCAGACCGGCGTCGCGCACGATCTGCCGCAACTGGCCGATACGGTAGATTCGTTCGTCGGTGATTCCGTCGGAGTAGCGCGTATACCGGGTGGGGATGCAAATGACCACGTCTCGCGCGCATCGTGCCTGCTCGCGCAGGAGTTCGATCGTCACTTCGCGATCGAAGTGCTCGAGTACGCCCACGGAATACGCGACGTCGAACGAATCGTGGAAACGGCTCAGGTCGAAAGCGTCTGCCTGCCGGTAGTCGACCTCGAGGCCGAGCCGAGCGCCGAGATCGCTCGCTAGTTGCACGATGCGTTCATCGTTGTCGATCCCGGTGACCCGGTAGCCGCTCGCTGCAAGGTAGAGATCGCTGTAGCCGGGGCCGCATCCTACGTCGAGTATCCGCGTCCCGGTGGGGTAGCGGCTGAGAAGCATTCCGTAGAAGACATGGAAGAACTGCCAATGACTGACCGCACCTTGCAACCAGTGGCTTTCTCCTGCCATGTGGCTGCTGAAATAATCCCACCACCGATCGCTCACGCACTTACCCCTGCCTCTTTGCGTCCAGCGGCTTTCGCGCTTCGATCGTCAGGATGAAACCGAAGCCCATCCAGTCGAGGATGCGCTCGATCGGCCCGAGGAGCGCACGGTCGAGGCGCGCGGCCAGGCGCATGGCGGTGCTCGGTCGACCGCGCCACCGGTTGAAGAATGGATCCAGCGTCTGGTCGTTTTTCCACTCCCGCATCGCTTCGGCACGGCTATAGCCCAGCAGTCTCTTGGTCGAGTAGACCAGCCCTCCCTGGAGCTGACCGCCAAAAACCTGCTGGTCGGTCCGCTCGCGAACGAGTTCCAGCCCCGCACGCTTCAGCATCAGTCGAACGGATCGTCGTGTGAACAGATTGAGGTGGCGGGGGTAGTCGTCCATCTCGTAGAACCTTCCCTGAACGCTATTGAAGTTCGTCACGAGGAAGAAGAAACGCCCGCCGGGACGCAGCAGTCGGGCGACTCGGTGCACGTACTCGGCAGGTTTGTAGACGTGTTCGAGCACCGCCCACATCGTGACGCAGTCGAAAACCTCGTCTCCGAACTCCATTGCCAGGAAGTCCCCGTACCGAATCGGCATATCGAAGAGATTCGGCGGCTTCGTCGAGAATTCGACGCCTTCCGCCTGCCAACCGAGCGACGTCATGTGATGGATAAAATCGCCCTTCATCGTGCCGATATCGAGCAATCGACCGGGCGGGATGCGGGCGAGCCACGCAGCCTTCGCGTCGAGTTGCGGTGCACGCAGGGCGAGCAGTTTCTCCGGGTTCTCCTTCGTCGATTCGTCGTTTTCGTACGACCAGTAGAAGTGGTCGTCATAGAATCGGCCCAGTTCCTCTTCGGTGGCAGGCGACTTCCACGAGATGGGGACTGCTAGTAGCGCCGCCATCCGCGATCCATCGCGCATCCGCATGATCAGTTGGCACCGCCGTCGTTCCTGTTGGCCTTCGGGAAGGCTGGGGATTGTAGCGGGGTTCGGAGCCCGCACTAGCAGGATGGCATGCCCGCCCCGCGCGGTATATTTGCCGGCGCGACGAACCCAAGGTGCAAGACGGTCGTCGCCTGCGCGCGCTACCGCCGCCGCGCAGAAAACGAAGGACTCGAGGCCGTGGCTGAGCAACGAGACGGTCGACCGCTCTGGGATGCTTCCCTGCGGACGATGCTGGTCTTTCTCTTCGATCTGGCCGCCCCGGCTTTCGCCTGGGCGGGCGCTTTCGTGCTGCGCTTCAATTTCGAATGGCCCTATGGATATGAGAACCACATCCTGACGGGCCTCCTCTTTCTGCTGCCAGCTCATGCGCTCGCGTGTCGATTTGCGGGGCTCTATCGCGGCCTCTGGATCTTCGCGAGCCTTCCCGACCTGAAGCGCGTGTTCCGCGCGGTCGGCGTTTCCTCGATCGCTGCACTCGTTCTGGGCGTGCTGTACCGGGACGGTCTGGCCGTCCCACGCTCGGTCGTGGTCTTGTATCCGCTGCTGCTGACTGCCTGGATGGCGGGAGGGCGGGTAGCGTACCGAATGCTCAAGGAGCACCGACTATACGGCGGACTTATCGGCCAAGGCAAACCGGTCATCATCGTCGGCGCCGGCCGCGGTGGTGCGATGCTCGTGCGCGATCTTGCTCGCAACGCGGATTGGCGAGTCGTGGGTCTCGTGGACGATGACCCCTCGAAATGGAAGAAGGAAATCCTGGGAGCGCCCATCTTCGGCGCGATCGAATCGCTGCCCCACGTCATACAGGAAGAGAAGGCCAGACACGTCATTCTTGCGCTGCCCTCCACGACGACCGGAGTTCGTCGTCGTGCCGCCGATCTCGCCGTCAGCGCCGGTGCGCGGGTGTTCACGGTGCCTGGTGTCGACGATATCATTTCGGGTCGTGTTTCGCTGTCGTCGATTCGTCCGCTCGAGATCGACGATCTTCTGGGCCGTGAAACGGTGCAGATCGACACCGAGAACGTCCACGAGATGTTGGCCGGGCAGTGCGTCCTCGTCACCGGCGCCGGGGGATCGATCGGCGGCGAGTTGTGCCGCCAGCTCGCCCGTTTCGAACCGGAAAAACTGATCTTTTTCGAGCAGAGCGAGTTCGCGCTGTATACGCTCGAGCAATGGTTCACGGTGAACCGTCCCGACGTCGCGTTCGTGTCGCTGGCCGGCGACGTCAAGGATCGCGACCGGGTGTGTGACGTATTCGAGGCCCACCGACCCCACGTGATTTTCCATGCGGCCGCATACAAGCATGTTCCACTGATGGAGGTGGGGAACGCGTGGCAGGCCGTACGCAACAACGTGCTCGGCACGCTCTGCGTAGCGGACTGCGCGCGGCGCTTCCACGCCGAGCGCTTCGTCTTGATCTCCACGGACAAGGCGGTAAACCCCACGAACGTCATGGGCGCCACCAAGCGGCTCGCCGAGATGGCGTGCCAGGCCCTGCAGGCTTCGGGCGGCTCCACGCAATTCGGAATCGTCCGCTTCGGCAACGTCCTCGGCAGTGCCGGCAGCGTCATCCCCAAGTTCCAGGCGCAGATCGCCAAGGGCGGGCCCGTCACCGTCACGCACCCCGACATCACCCGCTACTTCATGTCGATACCGGAAGCTGCCCAACTCGTACTGCAGGCGGCTGCGATGGGCGATGGAGGCGAGATCTTCGTCCTCGACATGGGCGAGCCCGTGCGCATCGTCGACCTGGCGCGCAACATGATCCGGCTGTCCGGGTACTCGGAAGCCGACATTCGCATCGAGTTCACCGGGCTGCGGCCCGGCGAAAAGCTCTACGAGGAGCTGCTCGCCGATGCCGAGCAGACGCGCGAGACGCCGCATCCGAAGCTGCGCATCGCGCGATCGCGGCCCGTGGATCTCGACTTCCTCGTGTCGCTGCGCGCGTGGCTCGAGCAGCCGGCGCCCGCAGACGACGAGACGGTTCGAAAGGAGCTTGCGGCGCGGGTGCCCGAGTACACGCCGTTTCGCACGAAGCCGTCGCCGACGCTGCGCGTCGTTTCGGCGAGGAGCACAGCGGTCGGCGGCGTTTAGTTAGTCTTCCGTACGTGCGGGCGTTGAGTCGCCCGTCTGCCGCTCCGACGGCCACCAGACGAGACGAATACAGTTGATCCTCTCCCCATCCATCTTCAAGGCCTACGACATCCGCGGCGTCGTCGGCGAGACGTTGACAGTGCCGATCGTGCGCGCAATCGGTGCCGCACTCGGCGCACTTGCACGCCAGGAAGGGGCGTCCGAAGCCGTCATCGGCCGCGACGGCCGCCTCTCCGGACCCGAGCTTGCGACAGCGCTCTCCGAGGGATTCCGCGACGCAGGCGTCTCCGTCGTCGACGTCGGCATGGTGCCGACGCCGCTCGTCTACTACGCCACGTTCGAGCTCGGCACCGGAACCGGCGTCGCGGTCACCGGCAGCCACAATCCGCCCGACTACAACGGGCTGAAGATGGTTGTCGCGGGCGACGCAATCTACGGCGACGCGATCCAGTCGTTGCGCGAGACGATCGAAGGGGGTTCGTTGCGAAGCGCTTTCCCGTCCGAACGCGGCGGCTTTCGCACCGAGGATCTCGTTGCACGCTACATCGCCCGAATCACGGGAGACGTGAAACTCGGCCGCGTAATGAAGATCGCAATCGACTGCGGCAACGGCGTGGCCGGTGCAGTGGCGCCGCAGCTCTTTCGAGCGCTCGGTTGCGACGTGATCGAGCTTTTCTGCGAAGTCGACGGAACCTTCCCGAACCACCACCCCGATCCCGCGCATCCGGAAAACCTGCAGGACCTCATCCGGTGCCTGCGCGAGACCGGCGCCGAGATCGGACTGGCCTTCGACGGTGATGGCGACCGCCTGGGCGTCGTGACGAAGGACGGGAACATCATCTACCCCGACCGCCAGCTGATGCTGTTCGCGCAGGACGTGCTGTCGCGCAATCCCGGCGCGGAGATCATCTTCGACGTCAAGTGCAGCCGGCACGTGGCGTCGCACGTGCGCGCGCACGGCGGCCGACCGACGATGTGGCGCACCGGCCACTCGCTGATCAAGGCGAAGCTGAAGGAAAGCGGCGCGCCGCTTGCCGGCGAGATGAGCGGCCACATCTTCTTCAAGGAGCGCTGGTACGGCTTCGACGACGGGCTCTATGCCGGCGCGCGGCTGCTCGAAATCCTGTCACGGCATGCCGATCCGTCGGCGGTGCTCAACGCGCTGCCCGACTCACCGGCGACTCCAGAACTGCACCTGAAGACCGCCGAAGGCGAGAACTTCGCGCTCGTCGAGAAACTGCAGCGCGAGGCGCGTTTCGATGGGGCGAGCGAGGTCATCACGATCGACGGCGTGCGGGTCGAGTATCCGGACGGGTTCGGCCTCGCCAGGCCGTCGAACACGACGCCGGTGGTG
>JACDJB010001708.1_pt1 | contig 17296 bp, 18 predicted proteins | sample 7454121 | NCBI WGS metagenome assembly JACDJB01 (sample SAMN14253290, study PRJNA609438) | sludge metagenome | isolation source: sludge after 25d culture with pyrite | collected 2018-12-20 | reverse complement strand
CCATCGAGCCGGTGGTGTCGAGCACGAAGGCGACCTCGACGGCCGGCCTGGCCACGGCCTGCGAAAGCGCCGCGGTGACGGGCATTGCGAGAATGGCGAGCGCGAGCGCGCGGCTGCCGGATCTGAAACGGCTGGTGATGCGTGATGGCATGTCCCCTCCAAGGGTAACGTTAAGGGCAATTGTTGTTGCTCCCAGCGGAACCGATGGTTCCCTCACGTCACGGCGTCTCGGGGTCCGAATTGTGTCCGGGCGCGTACGCTTTTGGGGCTGAGGGGTCTTTGCTTTTCTGCTACCGTGCGCGGAATCATGCACTCACCTGTCCGCCCATCCGAACTGGCCTTGCCGCCGGATCGCCGTCAGTCCGGCACCGCGCTTGCGATCGCGCGCGGCACGACGAGGTTTCTGAGATCGCTGGATTTTTCCTGTGTCAGCGAACTGACGCTGCCGTCCGGCCGCCGCGCCGATCTGGTGGCGATGAACGCGCGCGGCGACATCTGGATCGTCGAGATCAAGTCATCGGTGGAAGACCTGCGTGCCGATCAAAAATGGCAGGATTACCGGATGCATTGCGACCGGCTGTTCTTCGCTTTCACACAGGACATGCCGTGCGAACTGTTCCCGCCGGACACAGGACTGATCGTGGCCGACGCCTATGGCGCGTACCTGCATTGCGAGGCGCCGGAGCACCGGCTGCCGGCGGCGACGCGCAAATCAATGATCATCGGTTTTGGATTGCTGGCCGCGCAGCGCATCGGGCGCCTTGCCGACCCGCAGGGCTATCCCGGCATTGGCGAGTGATCGCCGTTCCGGCCCGGTCGCGAAACATTCACGACCAGACTGTCTATCGGCATCAGCGCGCTTTCAAACATGGCGAACGCGATCTGTGCGCCGCGCACCACGCCTGCGATGTCGGTCTGTGCGGATGGGTGCGCTTCCAGCACATTCAGGAAACTCGGCCAGAATCGCTTTCCGAATCCATGGCGCAGATAGGCCGTCGCATTCATCGCGTCTGAATCGGGGTTTTCCGCGAGGCGCGCGAGCATCACCCGCGAACTCATGCGCGAGGCTTCGAGCACATAGACCGCGCCCAGCATCTCTGCCGCCGTTTCAAATGCGGGCACAGCTTGCGGATCGCAGGTGATGTTCAGCGCGTCGAGATCGTTCTGAAGGGCGGGCGTGCGGATCCGTTGAAGCCAGTCCGGCAGGATGGTTTCGATTCCGCCCGCTTCCAGCGCCGCCTCAAGTGGAAACAGAGCTTCCGCCTGACTGCGCAGAAAACCTGCATAGTAGACAGGAAAGGTGAGATCGAGCTTTGCCAGCGCAGCATCGAGCCGGCGGTGCGAACTGCATGTCGCTTCGCGGATCATGTCCTGGATGGCAGTGGCCATGACGGTTTCGCCTTTGATGCTGCGCGATCCTACGTCACCACGATTTCGCGCGAGGGAACGAACGGCTCGAGCAAGGTGGTGACATAGTTGCGGGTCACCTGAACGGGATACGCTTCCCGGCGGCGGACGATAACGCGTGGCGCGCGCAGGCTCGTGCCCTGCGGCCAGTCGATGCGGTAGTCCTCAACCAGACCGAACTGCTTGGTGACTTCGAGACGGGACGAGATTTCGAGATGTCGTGCTTTTCGCATCGGCTGATTGCGGCAGGTGCCGCTCCCTTTCTGATGGTCCTGCGGGATCAACGCAGGGCCACTCAAGAAAGTTCCGCCGATGTCCCCGCCGGGTTAGCGGGGCGCGCGCTTGGCCAGAATCCGCTGCAGCGTCCGGCGATGCATGTTCAGGCGGCGCGCCGTCTCCGAGACGTTGCGGTTGCACATTTCATAGATGCGCTGGATGTGTTCCCAGCGTACCCGGTCCGCCGACATCGGGTTTTGCGGAAGCTGCGACTTGTCGTTGCTGCTTGCGAGCAGGGCCGCGACCACATCATCGGCATCGGCCGGCTTCGAGAGATAATCGACTGCGCCCATCTTCACCGCGGTCACGGCGGTGGCGATGTTGCCGTAGCCCGTCAGCACGATGGCGCGGGCGTCCGGCCGCTGACGTTTCAACGCCGAGACAACATCCAGACCGTTGCCGTCGCCGAGCCGCAGATCGACCACCGCGAAAGCCGGCGGCGTCTGATTGATGTGCTGCAATCCGTCGGACACATTGTCGCAGGTGCTCACGGTAAAGCCGCGGGTTTCCATGGCGCGCGCCAGACGGTCGAGAAAAGCCTTGTCGTCCTCGACAATCAGCAGAGAACGGTCGGCAATCTCGGTCAATTCGGCAGTTGCGGTCACGGCTTTTCACCTCCTGATGTGCTGCCACAGATATGGCGTGTCATTCGGGCAAAGCCAAGGCCGGAGGTTTCGGCGGGTTCTCAACCCTTCTGTTTCGGCATTTGGGCTGCTGCGACCTAAGGCAGCACTGCTGACGGAACTTCGGAGCTTTCAAAGCTGGCCCTGGGCCAGACGATGGTCACGACGGCGCCGTGATCCGGGAAGGTGCGGTTGGTGAACGACACCCGGGCCCCGGTCCGCTCCAGCAGGGTGCGGGCGATGAAAACGCCAAGGCCGAGGCCGCCTCCGCTGTCCCCGGAACGGCGGCGCGTCAGATAAGGTTCGCCGATCCGTTTGAGGATGTCCGGTGCGATCCCCGGCCCGTCGTCGGAGATGACGATCTCGACGGTGCTCGCATTCCACCATGCATTGACCTCGACGCGCTCGCGCGCGAAGTCGACGGCATTTTCCAGAATGTTGCCGACGCCGTACAGGATCGCCGGATTGCGCATGCCGACCGGCTCGGCCTCCTGTGACAGCGCTATGCGCACCTTGATGGCGATGCCGAAATCGCGGTGCGGCGCGACCGTCTCCTCGATCAGTGTCGAGAGCGGCATCTGGTCGAACGGCGCGCCCTGCGACGACAGTTGCGTGATCTTGGCGAGAATTTCGCGGCAGCGCTGCGCCTGTTCGCGCAAGGTGCGCAGATCGGCGCGCGCATGCTCGTCGAGGTCCTTCGCTTCTATCGCCTGTTCCAGTTCGCGCGAAATCAGGAAGATGGTGGCGAGCGGCGTTCCGAGTTCATGCGCCGCCGCGGCTGCGAGGCCGTCGATCTGCGTCAGATGCTGTTCGCGAGTCAGCACAAGCTCGGTTGCCGCCAGCGCATCCGCCAGCTTGCGGGCTTCCTCTGTGACCTGAAACGCATAGAGGCTGGTCACGCCGATCGCCAGCACGATCGAAAGCCAGACCGCGATCATGTAGGTCGCCGGCAGGACCAGAGGCTCGTCGCCGTTCCACGGCAGCGGCAGATGATAGAAGCCGAGCACCGAGGCGCATCCGGCGGCGAAGATGCCGAGCGCCAGGGTGATCCGTGTCGGCAATGCGGTGGCGGAGATCAGGACTGGAGCCAGGAAAAGAAATGAAAACGGATTCTGCAAACCGCCGGTCAAAAACAGCAGGGCGGCAAGTTCGGTGATATTCAGGGTCAGAAGCGCCGCCGCATAGCGCGGCGCCAGCCGATGAACCGGATTGAATCTGATCTGCAGCACCAGGTTGAGCAGCGACGACAGACCGATGATGACCACGCAAGGGATGACCGGGACCTCGAAATCGAGCCCTTCGGACACGATGAAGATCGTCGCCAGTTGTCCGAGCACGGCCAGCCAGCGCAGCCGCAGGATGGTGTCGAGCCGCACATAGCGGCGCGGATGGCGGAAATCGGGTGCAAGCTCGGTCATGAGTCCTTTCTAACGTCCGGCCACGCCGATCACAAACGCGGTCATATGACAGCCTTGCACATTCGAGCCTTGCAGAGACAGTGCTTGCGAAGCGGGCGCGGTTGGCCCAATGAACCGGTCATGACCGTTCCGCTTCAAGTCCACGACAGGCCGCAGGCCGGCTCGGCCGCCGCGATCGAGCTCGACCGGCTGGTGAAGGTCTACAAGACGACGCGGGCCGTGGACGGGATTTCGTTCGCCATCGAGCGCGGTTCGGTCACCGGGCTGCTGGGCGGCAACGGCGCGGGCAAGACCACCACCATTTCCATGATCATGGGCCTGGTGCTGCCGACCTCCGGCGGCGTCAAGGTGCTTGGCCATGCGATGCCGGACGAAAGCGCGCAGGTGCTGGGCCGGATGAATTTCGAGAGTCCTTATGTGGACATGCCGGGACGGCTCACCGTGCGGCAGAACCTGAACGTGTTCGGCCGTCTCTATGGCGTCTCAGGCCTCAAGGACCGGATCGCCTCGCTCGCGTCAGATCTCGATCTGAATGAATTTCTCGACCGCCCCAGCGGCAAGCTGTCCGCTGGCCAGAAGACGCGTGTGGCTCTGGCGAAGGCGCTGATCAACGAGCCGGAATTGCTGCTGCTGGACGAGCCGACCGCCTCGCTCGATCCCGACACCGCCGACTGGATTCGCGGCCATCTCGAAGCCTACCGCAAGGAGCGCGGCGCCACGATCCTGCTTGCCTCGCACAACATGCTGGAGGTCGAACGGCTCTGCGACCGTGTCATCATCATGAAGCGCGGGCGTATCGAGGACGACGACAGTCCTGCCGGAATTCTCGCCCGCTACAATCGCACCACGCTGGAAGATGTGTTTCTCGATGTCGCGCGCGGCCGCGTGCAGCAGGCGGCGTCATGAGCGACATCCGGCTCCATCGCAGCAATGTGCAAGGAATTGCTCCGCATCGCATCGGCGCAATGATCCTGCGGCACTGGTACCTGCTCACATCGTCGTGGCCACGGCTGCTTGAACTGATCTACTGGCCGGTGCTGCAACTGATCACATGGGGATTTTCGCAGGCCTATATCTCCCAGAATGCAGGTTTCTTCGCCAAGGCGGGCGGCACCTTCATCGGCGCGGTGATCCTGTGGGACATCCTGTTCCGCGGCCAGCTCGGCTTCTCGATGTCGTTTCTGGAAGAGATGTGGTCGAAGAATCTCGGCAACCTGCTGATGAGCCCGCTCAAGGTGAGCGAATATCTGATCTCGCTGATGGTGATGAGCGTGGTGCGGCTGGCCGTGGGTGTGATTCCGATGGCGGTGCTCGCCATCGCCTTCTTCGGGTTCAACCTGTTCGGCTTCGGTCTCGCGCTGGTGGCGTTCTTCTGCAATCTCATCTTCACGAGCTGGTCGTTCGGGCTGATCTCGTCAGGCCTCGTGCTGCGCAATGGCATGGGCGCGGAAGGGCTGGCCTGGACGCTGATGTTCGCGCTGTTGCCGCTGACCTGTGTCTACTATCCGGTGTCGGTGCTGCCGGAGTGGCTTCAGGTGGTGGCGTGGATGCTGCCGCCAACCTACGTTTTTGAGGGCATGCGGGCCCTGCTGATCGACAAGGTGTTCCGGGCCGACCTGATGCTCGCGGCATTGGCGATCAATGCGGTCCTGTTTATCGCATCGACTGTTGCATTTTTGCTGCTGTTGAAGAGCGCCCGAAAGCACGGATCGTTGGTCCAGAGCGGCGAATAGTCCAGAAAACCGGGGATGCCCGTTAATTAACCGGGCCGCTGGTAAATTGGGCGGATTGACGCTTTGTCGCAGTCCCGACACTATGCTGCGCCGCGAAAGTCGCGATCCGGGGAAGCGAGGACTACTATGCCGATTGGTGAATTTGGCAGGCCGCCAGAGCTGCCGTCAGAGGTCAGCCCAGCACTGACCACACCCATGTACTGGATGTACGAGATGGGTCAGGCCTCGCTCAATCCGGCGCGGGCCGCGATGGACATGACCAAGCTCATGTTCGAGAACCCCTTCAATCCCTGGTCGGGCACCCAGTTCGGCAAGTCGATTGCCGCCTTCTGCGAACTGTTCGAGCGCACCACGCGCCGCTACGGCAAGCCGGAATGGCGTCTGGACGACACCGAAGTCAATGGCGTGCGCGTTCCCGTCGAGATCAAGACGGTGTGGGAAAAGCCGTTCTGCCGGCTGCTCTACTTTGAACGCAAGCTCACCCAGCCGCTGCGCGCGCCGCAGCCGCGCGTGCTGATCGTCGCGCCGATGTCAGGCCATTATGCGACGCTGCTTCGCGGCACCGTGGAAGCATTCCTGCCCGGCCATGAAGTCTACATCACCGACTGGGCCGACGCCCGCATGGTGCCTGTGGCGCAGGGCCGTTTCGATCTCGAGGACTATGTCGATTACGTCATCGAGATGCTGCACGCGCTTGGCGGCAATGTGCATGTCGTCGCGGTGTGCCAGCCCTCCGTGCCTGTTCTGGCAGCGGTTTCCGTCATGGAAGCCGAGAACGATCCTTATTTCCCGACCTCGATGACCTTGATGGGCGGACCGATCGACACCCGGCGCAATCCGACCGGGGTGAACGATCTCGCCGAACAGAAAGGCATCGACTGGTTCCGCAACAACGTCATCACCAAGGTGCCGTTTCCGCATCCGGGGTTCATGCGCGATGTCTATCCAGGCTTTCTGCAGCTCACCGGCTTTGTCAGCATGAACCTCGACCGCCATGTCGATGCGCACAAGAACCTGTTCAGCAATCTGGTGAAGGGCGACGGCGACCTCGTCGACAAGCATGTCGAATTCTACGACGAATATCTCGCCGTGATGGATCTCACCGCCGAGTTCTATCTGCAGACCGTCGATCTGGTGTTCGTGAAGCACGCTCTGCCGAAGGGGGAGATGAAGCACCGTGGCAAGCCGGTCGATCCGTCGAAGATCAAGCGCGTCGCGCTGATGACGGTGGAGGGCGAGAACGACGATATTTCCGGTCTCGGCCAGACCGAAGCGACCCACGGCCTGTGCACTTCGATTCCGGACGATCGCCGGGTGCATTATGTGCAGAAAGGCGTCGGCCATTACGGTGTGTTCAACGGCTCGCGCTTCAAATCGGAGATCGTGCCCCGCATCTCCGATTTCATGAAGTCGGCCGCCCACACCAAGCGGACCCTGGCAGCCGCCGAATAGGGCCGTTTTGGCCTTCCGGGGCGGAAAAGCCTGATTTTACGGGGATTTCGGGCCTGACGGCCCGAGCCCGCGGTCGTCGCGCCCAAGCCATTGAAATCATGGCAAATTCCGCTGTTAGGAATTGCGGCGGGCGAGTGAATTCACCCGCCTGATTTTCGCGGTGGATTCCGCCTTGAAATGAATCCGGATTTCATGTTTCCAGGCCCCGGATGTAGGAGGCTAAGTCCCTAAAACTACGATATATTGGGCAAATGATTTGTTTTTGCGCCGATGAATTTCACTGGCGGCGGATATGGCAGAATCCCGGCGAATTCCTGCTGTCCGGACCTGCTGAAATGGCCTTTCGCGCACTTCTTTACCGCCGCCCGACCGAGCCGCGCACGCTTGCGGTGAAAATTGGCTCATCGACCTACACGATTCAACTCAGACGGCATCGCCGCGCGCGCCGCTACACGCTGCGCATTCATCCGAGCCGGCGCGAAGCCGTTCTCACCATGCCTCCGCGCGGAAATCTGTACGAAGCCAAGGACTTCGCGCAACGTCATGGCGCCTGGATCGCCGCGCGTCTCGGCGGTTTGCCGAAGGCCGCGCCGTTTTCGCACGGGACATCGGTGCCGTTGCGCGGTGTTCCGCACAAGATCGTGCATCGCGCAGGTGAACGCGGAACCGTGTGGGTGGACATGCGCGACAGCGGCGACAGGATTCTCTGTGTCGCGGGTGATTCCGAATTCATCGGCCGCCGTGTTCACGATTTTCTCAAGCGTGAAGCGCGCCGTGCGCTGACCGATGCGTCGCATCGCTATGCCGAGGTGCTCGGTGTGAAGGTGAAGCGCATCACCATCCGCGATCAGTCGAGCCGGTGGGGATCGTGCACGTCGGCCGGGGTGCTGTCATTCTCATGGCGATTGATCCTCGCGCCTCCCTATGTGCTTGATTATCTTGCGGCACATGAGGTTGCGCATCTTGTGGAGATGAACCACTCGCCGCGTTTCTGGAAGGTCGTGGCCCGGATTTGTCCGGCGACCGAACGCGCGAAGCGATGGCTCGATACCCATGGTAACGATCTGCATCGTTACGGCATCGAAGAATAATCACCTCGTTCAAGGAACAGCGTCGAGTCTGATTCAATAAAGCTGAATCAGACTTCAGTTTGCACGCGATCAGCGCCGTCCGCCGAACACCCGGTCGATCAGCCAGCCATCAAGACCTGCCGCCGCCTCAGGGCGCGTCGAGGTTTGCGTGACGGGCGGTCGCGCCTGCTGTTGTTGCTGCGGGTAGGGCGCAGGTGAATTTGGATATTCCTGTGTGTTCGATGCCTGTGGATAAGGCTGTTGATAGGTTGGCTGCTGCGCGGGTGCGCGCGGATTGCCGGGGAACAGACCAGACAGGAAGCCGCCCGGCGATTGCATCGTGCCCGGCAGCGGCGACGGCGCGACGTTGTGGTGTGCGGCTTTCATGAAGCGGGTCCAGACTTCAACCGGCAACCCACCGCCGGTGGCCTTCTTGGTCGGTGAGTTGTCGTCGTTACCGAGCCAGACACCGGTCACGAGGTTTGACGTGTAGCCGATGAACCAGGCGTCACGGAAATCCTGACTGGTGCCGGTCTTCCCCGCGGCCTGCCAGCCGGGAATATCCGCCTTGCGCGCGGTACCGCTGACCAGCGTCTCTCGCATCATCACATTCATCATGCCGACGGCGTTTGAGGCGATCACACGGGCCGGCGGATCGTTGCGCCGCATGTACAGCACCTTGCCCTCGGGTGTGCGGATTTTGTTGACCACATGCGGCGAGATCGCGAATCCGCCATTGGCGAACGGCGCATAGGCGCCCACCAGTTCATTGAGCGAAACTTCCGATGTGCCCAGCGAGATCGTCGCGTTGGGCTCGAGCTTCGAGGCGATGCCGAGGCGATGGGCGGTGCGTACCACATTGGCCGGGCCGACTTCAAGGCCGAGACGCACGGCGACTGTATTGAGCGACATCGACAGCGCCTGCGTCAGCGAGACCGGGCCGAAATATTCGCGGCTGTAGTTCTCCGGACGCCAGCCTTTGACATCGAGCGGCGCATCCTGCCGCACGGTGTCGGGCGTCAATCCTGCCTCGATGGCGGTGAGATAGACGAACGGCTTGAACGCCGAGCCGGGCTGACGCTTCGCGGTCACCGCGCGGTTGAACTGGCTTTCCGCATAGTTGCGCCCGCCGACCATGGCGCGCACCGCGCCGTCGGGCGTCATCGCCACCAGTGCACCTTGCGAGACATTGAACTTCACGCTCTTGGTGGCAAGTTCGTCGATGATCGCGGCTTCCGCCACGCTCTGCAGCTTCGGGTCGATCGAGGTTTCCACCACGATGTTCTGGTCGATCTGGCCGACCAGATCGTCCAGCACTTCGCCGATCCAGTCGGCGACATAATTGATGGTGCCTGCGCCGACCGGCCTGACCGCATAGGACGGCTTCTCGATGGCTGCCTTGGCCTGCGCCTCGGTGATGAAATTCGTGTCGGCCATGGCGTTGAGCACGACCTGCGCGCGCTTCTCTGCGCCTTCCGGATTGCGGTTCGGCGCAAGGCGTGACGGCGACTTGACAAGGCCGGCGAGCATCGCCGCTTCTGACAGCGAGACATTCTTCGCGGACTTGCCGAAATACTTCTGCGCGGCGGCCTCGACGCCGTAGGCGCCGGAGCCGAAGTAGACCCGGTTGAGATAGAGTTCGAGAATCTCGTTCTTCGAGTACTTGCGCTCCAGCCAGAGCGCCAGTTCGACCTCCTGCAGCTTGCGCTGCATGGTGCGCTCCTGGGTCAGGAACAGGTTCTTTGCAAGCTGCTGGCTCAGGGTCGATCCGCCCTGCGAGACGCCGCGATGCATCAGGTTGGCGACGGCGGCGCGCAGGATGCCGGTGGGATCAATGCCGAAATGCGAATAGAAGCGGCGGTCCTCGATGGCGATGAAGGCCTTCGGCAGATAGGGCGGCAAGTCCTTCAGCGCGACATTGGCGCCGGGCATTTCGCCGCGCGTGGCGATCACGCTGCCGTCCATGCCGGTGATCTGGATGGTCGGCGGGCGCTTCGGAATTTCCAGCGACTGGATCGCGGGCAGATGCGCGCCGACCCAGACCACGACACCGGCGGCGGCGATCACGGCCCACAGGCCAAGCACCGCGCCCCAATAGATGAGACGGCCAAGGCCGGACCGCGAACGGCCGCGCGCTTTCGATTTGCTGTCCTTGCGCTCGACTGAGCGGGATTTGCGCGGGCGCTCGCGCGGCATGTCGTTCTCCTCGTCGTCCTCGACGGGGCGGGTTTTGGCGGCGCGGCGTTTCGGCGGAGCATCGTCCTCGCGTCCGCCGATGCGGTCGCGCGGATTGAGGCGGACGCTATCGAGCGAAGCGGCGCCGTCGAATTTCGGCTCCTTGCGACCGCTCTGCTTTTTACGTCCTGACGCCATCCAAACCTGTGCCGAAATGCGGGTTGTATAAGGCGTGCAGGCTAGCGATGGCGGTTTAAAGGCGCGTTACACAAAGGTTAATGGGCGTTTAGATGTTCCGTCGCGGCATGCCAGAAATGCGGGTCTAACGCCGTCTTGACCGGCCGATGCGATCCACCGAATCTGCGTCAGCATCATGCATGGGGAGACGCAATGACCGGTCACATTGATCCAACCAAGGAAGTGTTCGCCGCTTTCCGCGACAACAACCGTCCCGGCCCGATCCACATGCTCAATCTGGTGCGGCTGCATGAACAGGCGCGCTATCCAGACGGGCGCAAGGCGACCGGCGCGGAAGCCTATGCCAGCTATGGCCGCGAAAGCGGGCCGGTGTTCACCCGGCTCGGCGGGCGGATCGTCTGGCAGGGCAAGTTCGAGCTGATGCTGATCGGCCCGTCATCGGAGCGGTGGGATCACTGCTTTATCGCTGAATATCCGAGCGTCGCGGCGTTCGTGGAGATGATCCGCGATCCGGTGTACCGGGAAGCGGTCAAGCACCGTCAGGCCGCTGTCGAGGACTCGCGGTTGATCCGTACCGCCCCGATGCAGGTCGGTGCGACGTTCGGGGAAGTCCCTGCCTAGGCATGATCCCGAAAAAGTGGACACCGGTTTTCGGATGAGATCATGCCTCTATCGTAAAGCTGGCAACGGTCTTAGGCCGTGCCAGTTGCGAGCCAGAGCAGGATCAGCGCGACGGCGGCGGGAAGCGCCTGAACCATGACGATCTTCCTGCTGACCGAATAGCCGCCATACAATCCGGCCACGATCACGCAGAGCAGGAAGAACACCTTGATCTGGAAGCCGAAGACCGGATTTGGATGAAGCAGGCCCCAGATCAGCCCGGCGGCGAGAAAGCCATTGTATAGGCCCTGATTGGCGGCGAGCACCGCCGAAGCCTGCGCCTTCTCGATGGTGTTGCCGAAGGTCGCCAGACCCTTGGGCTTGGTCCAGAGAAACATCTCCAGCACCAGAAAATAGACATGCAGCGCCGCCACCAGCGCGACCAAGACATTGGCAATCAGGCTCATCGCACCCCCCCAGTTACGGGCCAAACCTAGCAGCAAGCGCGGCGATTGCCGAGGCCCTGAAGTTGTCGGAAAACGGAAAGACTTCGCCGATGTCACCCGCCATCATGAGACAGTCAGGAATTCACGGAGTCGGACATGGCTGACAGGCAAATCCAGCGATTTCAACTCGACCGGCTGGAAACGCCCATCGGCACGGCCTTGCTGGTGATGGACGGTGAGGGTTTTCTGCGCGCCCTCGACTGGAGCGACTACGAGGCGCGGCTGCATCATTTGCTGCGGCGGCATTATGGCGCCTATGCGCTGGACAAGGCCGCCGCGCCGAAAGCGATCACCGCTGCGCTCAGGGGCTATTTCGCCGGCGATCTCGACCAATTGAAAAGCATCAAGTGGCGGACCAACGGATCAGCCTTCCAGCGCAAGGTGTGGAGCGGATTGCAGAACATCCGCGCCGGCAAGACATCGAGCTATGGTGCGTTCGCGCGGCGGCTGAATGTGCCGAAGGCGGCGCGCGCGGTCGGCCTCGCCAACGGCGCCAATCCGGTCAGCGTTGTGGTGCCGTGCCACCGCCTGATCGGCGCCGACGGATCGCTGACCGGCTATGGCGGCGGCCTTCCGCGCAAGCAGTGGCTGCTGGCGCACGAAGGCGCTGCGTTCAAGCGGCTTGCGGATTAGGCGCGGCGCGATCCTGTATGAAAGGATCGTGCCGACCGATATCAGTCAGCTCTGCCCGTTCAGCAGCTTGCCGACGGTGCGGTCGATCTCGTCATACGCGCCTTCGCCCGCATGGCTGTAAACCACGCGGCCGGACTGATCGACGATGTACTGCGCCGGCCAGTACTGGTTGCGCCAGGCATTCCACGTCGCCGAATCGTTGTCCTGCGCCACCGGATAGGTGATGCCGTGCCGTTTCAGCGCGGCCTGCACGTTGCTGGTGGAGCGCTCGAACGGAAATTCCGGCGTGTGCACGCCCACAATCACAAGCCCTTTGTCCTTGTATTTGGCATAGAGCTTCGTGACATGCGGCAGCGTGTTGACGCAGTTGACACAGCCGTAGGTCCAGAAATTCACCAGCACGACCTTGCCGCGCAGTCCGGCAATGGTCAGTGGTCCCGAGTTCTGCCAGTTGGTGAGGCCGGTGAATTCCGGCGCCGCGGGCCTGGCATCCGCAACCTGGATGGATTGAGCTGTCGGCGATGTGTCATCGCTGCGGCCGGGCAGGGTGGACGCGGCCAGCGCCAGCGCGATAACCGGAAGCGTTATGAGGAACCGTCGCATGGAAATCTCCTTATGCGTTACAGGCCGGTCTGGCCATTGGGATAGAACTGGGTGAGCCACGCCACCGCGAGCGTGTCGTACTGAAAGTAGGTCGCGGCGGCGAAGGCGATCACGATCACGCCGAAGCCCTGCTGCAGGCGTGGCGCGATCCTTGCGAGGCTGCGCACGCGGGCGGTGACGGCTTGTCCGCCATAGGCGATGATGAGCATCGGGATCGCTGCGCCGACGGCATAGGTCACCAGCAGCACCGAGGCCCATGCGGTGTCCTTCGATGTCGCGATCACGGTGAGGATCGAGCCCAGTACAGGCCCTGCGCACGGCGTCCACACGAGGCCGAGCGTGGTGCCGAGGATGAATCCGCCGAGCAGGCCCTGGCGATCGCGCGGCGTGGTATTCTGCGATGTCAAACCGGAAAGCCGGACCGACAGCCACTCGAAGGGTGCGGGCCAGATCATCAGCAGGCCGAACACCGCGAGCAGGACAGCGGCGGCATCGCGCAGCACGCTCGGATCGAAATCGAACAGGCGCGTGAGCGCGCTCAGCGCCAGCGCGACCGCGGAGAATGCGATCACGAAACCAGCCGCGATAAAGGCTGGACGAAGCCGGCTGGTCTGTCCGATGGAGGCGCCGAGCAGGATCGGCAGCACCGGCAGGGTGCAGGGCGCCGCGATGGTCACGACGCCGGCCAGCGCCGCAAGAACAAGATTGAACACGATATTTGTCCGCCGAAATCTTCAAGCGGCGCGCGCGGACGCGCCCGCAATCCGTGGGTTCGGGAACTGTTCGGAATCGGCTGCGGTGTTGTTACGGATGACGGCGTCACGAATCCGTGACGCCGCTCTGGCCCCATCAGGTCGGTTGCTAACGAATGAAGAACCGCACCGGCACGGTGAAGCTGGCGGAGCTTTGCGTCATTTCCGGCGGGAACGACGGCAACGGCTGCGCCCGGCGGATCATCGCCATGGTCTCGCCGTCCAGCGCGGCCGAGCCGGATGATTTGGACAGCCGCGCACTCAACACGCTGCCGGACCGGCTCACCGTGAAGCTCAACATTGCGACGCCCTGCTCGCCGGCGGCCTTCGCGCCGGATGGATACTGCTTGAAGCGCTGCAGATGCGCCGAGAGGATGCCGTTATAGCTGGCGCGCGCGGCCTGCGCGGCGCGTGGCGTCGCGGTGGTGTGCGGCGCCGGATTTTCGGTCGGCTTCTTCGGCTTCTCGACAACAGGCTTCGGTTTCTTCTTCACCGGCTCCGGCTTGGGCTTCGGCTTTTCCGGCGGCGCTACAACTTCGGCCTTTTCCTGCACCGGCGTCGGCGCGATCTGTTCCTCGACCACCTCGGGCTGCTTTTCAGGCTCGGGCGCGGGCGGCTCGGCCTCCTGCATCGTCGGGCCGGGCGCGATGTCCTGCTGCACCGGCTCGGGTGTCTCCGGCGCGGATTCGAGGTCCAGCATGATCGGCTCGGATGCGGTGCCGATCGCGTCCGGCGGCGGGGGTGTGTACAGCATGAAGCCCGCGATCAGCGCCACATGCGTCGCAACGACGATCGCCGCCGCGAGACCCCAGCGGCGGATGTCGGCTTTGTCGGGCGGTCCGTGCAGGACGAGAGTGTTCACGCGAATTCCGTCGGTTCTTGCGTCAGTTTCTTCGTCAGTTTCTTGCGTCGAGCCCGACCAGCGCGACCTTGAGATAGCCCGCGTTGCGCAGCAGGTTCATCACGTCCATCAGTTCGCCATAAGGCACGGTCTTGTCGGCGCGCAGAAACACCGGGTCGGATTTCTTGCCGCTGGTGGCGGCGTCGAGCGCGCCGGCGAGGCCGGTGCGCGGAACGATGTTTTCGCCGACAGCGACCGAGAGGTCCGGCTTCACGGTGATGAAGACCGGCTTGTCGGGCCGCGGCGGCGGTGTCGCGGTCGAAGCCGGAAGCTCGACGCCGATATCGACGGTGGCGAGCGGCGCGGCGACCATGAAGATGATGAGAAGAACCAGCATCACGTCGATGAACGGCGTGACATTGATTTCGTGTGTCTCGGCCAGATCGTTATCCGTGCCGATATTTCCGCCCAGACGCGCGCCCATGACTTACTCCGCGGCGCGCGCGATGCGCAGTGAGCGGCGGCCCTGGTCGCGGCTGATCAGCAGCATCACCTGCGCGGTCGCGTCGCCGAGCAGCGCGCGATAGGCGGTGATCATGCGCACGAGATGATTGTAGATCACCACGGCGGGAATGGCCGCGATCAGACCCATCGCGGTGGCGAGCAGCGCTTCGGCGATGCCGGGCGCGACCACAGCGAGATTGGTGGTGTGGGCTTCGGAAATGCCGATGAACGAATTCATGATGCCCCATACCGTGCCGAACAGGCCGACGAACGGCGCTGTCGCGCCGATGGTGGCCAGCATGCCGGTGCCGCGCGAAATCCGGCGTGACATGGCCGCTTCCACGCGGCTGAGGCGCAATTCAACGCGCTCCTTGAACCCCTCGTCGTTGACCGTGTCCGACAGCGCGGCCTCTGCCGCCGCGGATTGCACCAGCTTCGAGACGGCGTCCTTGCCACTGCGCGCATCGCGCTCGGCTTCCATCAGCGAGATATCGTTGCCGAGCACCTTGATGCGCTTCTTGGCGCGTTTGGTTTCGTGACGCAGCTCCAGCAGCTTGGCGACGCAGATCGTCCAGGTGACGAGCGAAGCGAAGGCGAGGCCGATCATCACGAGTTTGACGACGATGTCCGCGCCCATGAACATGCCCCACGGCGACAGGTTGTGCGGCAGGGCGGGGTTCTTCGCAGTCTGTCCGATCACCGAGGGCTGGGCAGCGGGCGGTTGGGCAGCGGGTGTTTGAGGCGTCGGCTGTTGTGCGACGGGCGCCGGGTTTGCAGGTGTTGCTGCCGATGGCGTGGTCGCTGTCGGCGCGGGAGTTGCTGGCGCCGCGGTAGCAGTCGGCGCTGGCGACGGTGACGCCGGTGCGGTGATGGCGGGCGCCGGTGCGGCGGACGGAGCAGGCGCGGCGGTCTGCGCGAATGCCTGCGCGACCATCAGGGATGTTGCAGCGGCAAGCAAGACCAGTGATCCGGCAGCCTTGTTGGAATTGGTCATGTGCTCTCCGCTTCTTCAAATCGCATGTGCAGCCGACATTGGATCAACGCCGGAAGGCTTGCAGGTTTGGCAATGTGGTCGTCGTGCAGTTCGCCCGAGGTTGGCCCAAGATTTAACCTGAAGCGCTCGCCGGCAGGTTCGCGGCGAGGCACCGCAGCCATCGTTACCAGTCATGGCCATTGCCGGGAGGCAGGATTGATCGTGAGAATAATGCACTGCGAAGTCCTTGTCGCCATCGGCAGACTGGATTTGACCAAAACTGGAACGATTCCAGATTGATCGGCTCCTCTCCGTTCAGCGCAGCCGACGCTCCGGAACACACTGAAAAACGGTATGAAACACCGAGCCGGTCACTAGAACCTCACATTCGTGAACAGGCGCACGCCAAGACCCGGCTGAAGAACCTCGGCTTTTTTGAATGAAATGTGATTGCGGATTTGCTCGTTGAGCAGATTGTCGCCGGCAAGGCCGATGGTCATCTCGCGCGGCCCGAAATCGGTCCGGCTGAACGTATGCGTATAGCTCACCTCTGCCTTGAGCAGATTGTATCCGTCGGTCGGTGTCTCGTTGATGGCGACGTCGTTCTGCGTGAAGGCATGGAGCAGACCGACGCGCGCATACCATTCGGCGCTGCGCCACCATACGCCGCCGCCCGCGCGCATCGGCGCGATGCGCGGCACATTGGTTCCGTCGGTGAAGGTCGCACGCACGATGTCATATTGCCCGTCGACGCCGAACATGCCGTCGCCGAGCGGGGTGACGTCGAGCTGGGCAAGAACTTCCGCGCCCCGGAAAATCGCATCGCGCTGGCCATAGGCGACCTGCGTCAGCGGGCCGGCCGCGCCGCATGAAGCGAACGTGTCGGTGCAGAAATTTCCGGTCACCTGCTTGAAGATGAAATCCTGGTAGCGCGTGTAATAGAGACTGGTCTCGAACCGCAATTGTCCCTTCGCGCGCTTGAGTCCGATCTCCGCCGTCTGCGCGGTCTCGATCTTCAGATTCGGGTTGCCGATCACGAAGGTGCCGGACGCGCCATCTGAGCCGCGCGAGAACAGTTCGGGCGCGGCGGGCGCGCGCTGCACATATTGCGCGTTGAGCGTCGCGACCATCTCCCACGGCAAATTCTTGAGCAGGCCGAGGCTCGCGCTTTTCGGCGCGAAGGTGCGGCGCGCGGGCTCCTCGGAAAACGTATTCGGCGGCGGCAGGAAATCGGCCGGGAATGTCGGCGCGAGACCCTTGACGATATGGTTCTCGATGCGCCCCGCGGCCTGCATGCGCAGCGTATCGGTGAACTGGATCTGCTCGAACGCGAAGACCGCGGCGGTGTTGGTGTTGGTCTGGGCCAGCAGGCCGCCGAGGCTGCCGTCGGTGCCGAGTTCGCGGTGACCGAACTGCGCGCCCCATGTGCCGGTCAGCGCACCGAAGCCGGTGGCGACCGCGGCGTGGTCAAGCTCGAAGCGGCCCTCGATCTCGCGGTTCTTGATGATGTTCTTCACCGCATCGACGCCGTT
>JACDJB010001707.1_pt1 | contig 17299 bp, 17 predicted proteins | sample 7454121 | NCBI WGS metagenome assembly JACDJB01 (sample SAMN14253290, study PRJNA609438) | sludge metagenome | isolation source: sludge after 25d culture with pyrite | collected 2018-12-20 | reverse complement strand
CGTCATCCCGGCGAAAGCCCGTCATCCCGGCGAAAGCCCGTCATCCCGGCGAAAGCCCGTCATCCCGGCGAAAGCCCGTCATCCCGGCGAAAGCCCGTCATCCCGGCGAAAGCCCGTCATCCCGGCGAAAGCCGGGATCCATGGAACGTCTCGGTGCCGGCCATGGGCCCCGGCTTCCGCCGGGGCGACGGATTCGGGGCGACGGATTCGGGGCGACGGATTCGGGGCGACGGATTTGGGGCGACGGATCGGAGCGCCGCGCATGGCCCCGTCATCCCGGCGAAAGCCGGGACGACACATAAGGCGACAGCTCCGAAAGAGCGAGCCCCGGCACCTGCGAGAACTCTCGGCGGTTGAGCGTAGCCAGTTCATGGCCGCCAGCAACTGCAGTGGCGGCGATAATCAGGTCATGCGCGCCTATCATCGTTCCGCGAGCCTTGAGATATGCCCAGATCTCAGCATGTCGCCTCGCTTCGAGCAGCCCGAATGGCAGCACTGGAATTAGCTCGAGCAGGGCCTCAACGAATGCGGACCGACGTGATCGCACACCGGCGTCGGTCGCACGATGGCAACCGTGGAGCAGTTCGGAGGCAGTGATCGCTGCGATGGCGACGGTTTCCGCAGCCGCATCCTGGAGGAAGGCTTCGAGGCTGAGCGTACCGCGTTCTCCGGCGATGATTACCGACGAGTCGATGATCAGTCCCACGCGGCCTCAACCGGCGGCAGTGCCGATCTATCCTTCTCGATTTCGCTCGCGAATTCCGCTGCCTCGGCAACCGTCAAACGCGGCAGGCTGGCCCACCGCCTGGCAAGCTCACGCGGGCTGATGCCCTGCGGCACGGCAGGTGCTGGCGAGGTCATGAGGAAGTCGGCGACAGCCTCTCTCACGAGCTGAGATCGCCCCGCACCGCGAGCGTCGGCGTAGCGGGCGAGGGCGGCTGCCATTTCCGCTGGCAGACGGACGGTGATGTGAGAATCTTTCATGTGTTACAATGTAGGGCGGGTGTAACACGAAAGGGAGCGCCCCGGCTTACACGGCGCAGGCCCCGGCTTTCGCCGGGGTGACGGGCTGGGCGACGGCCCCGGCTTTCGCCGGGGTGACGGGCCGGGCGAGGGCCCCGGCTTTCGCCGGGGCGACGGATCCGTGGTGACGGCCCCGCCTTCCGCCGGGGTGACGGGCCGGGGCAGTGCGACGATAGTGGTCGTCGGGCGCAGGAATGGGCCGCTCTGTCAGACCATCAGTAGATAGCGATCTGCACATCGGTTGGCGTGAAATCTTCGCCCTTGAATAGCAGCGGCTCACCGGCCGCCATGGCTATACCGTAGGAGAGGCAATCGCCGAAGTCCAGCACACCGGGTGACCCTATCCCCTTGCCGTAGCGTTGGTAGGCATTGCGTGCCTTGGCCGCCGCCTCGACAGACATGGGCATGACGTCGATTGCCAGTCGCTGTAGCAGCGCATCGAGCGCGACCTCGCCGACTGTCCCCTTCCGGGCGAGCATCACGGCTGAGGCTTCGACAAGGGTAGGTGTGCCGACGATGCGTGATCCGGCCGAGACGATGGCGTGTACGAGCTGATCCGCCTCGGGCTCCCCGAGCAGTATGGCGACGAGAGCAGAACTGTCGATGACCATATCAGGCCGGAAGGCCGAATTCGTCGTAGCCGAGTATCTCGTCCTCGGTGCGCTGATCACGATCTGGCGCGTCGCGGACGAGCGTCTGCAGCTCCCTGATGTCGTCGAGTAGGCGCTCTGGGTCCTGTCGGCGGCGAACGAGAGCCAATCGTTCGCGAAGAGCGACAGTCACGGCCTCAGTCAGGGTGGTTCCGGTCAAGCGAGCCAACTCCTGAGCCAACCCTTCGGTTGTCGGATTCTTGATATTGAGTGCCATCGTAGACCTCCGTATCCTGGTGGCAAGGTGGAATATAATCCGCATGTCCACCTCGGGCGAAGACCCGTCATCCCGGCGAAAGCCGGGATCTATGGTATGCTTCGGTGCCGGCTCATGGGCCCCGGCTTTCGCCGGGATGACGGCGTTTGGGGCAGGAGGTTCCGCTCTGCGAAGCTGAACCGGGTTGCGCGACGTATTGTTCACACTGACACGCAATACGCCCAGGGGTGGCATGATGACTGGCCAGCCCTGGGCGTATCACGTGGTACTAGTACGGATCAGACCTTCTTGAATCTTTGCCGGCTGCGGATTGCAGACGGTTATACCGCTGCCGCGGCCGTCTCCTGCGCCGAACGGCGGCTGCGGGCGCGACCGAAGAGCGCGATGCCCAAGCACGGGACGAGCAGGAGGGCGAGCGCGGACGGCTCCGGTATGGGGGTCATGGAGCCAGCACCGCTGAAGCCCATGCTGCCGTAGTCGCTCACGCCAGTACCGTAGTCTCCGCCGTCAGTACAGTCATTGGAGATGGTGTTGCCCTGCATCGTCACGGCGGCGTTTAGGGCGATGGCCCGTCCGCAGATGATGGTGGCGCCGGTATTCAGGCTGATGCTCGCGTCGGCGATGATGTTGCCGAGGAAGGCAGTGGACGTACCGAGCGTCGCCGAACTGCCCACCTGCCAGTAGACACCACCCCCCGGTGCTCCATTCAACACGGAGACACTCGAGCCGCTGGCGGTTGTGAGCGCGCTGCCTATCTGGAAGATAAAGAGGGCGTCGGAATTACCCATGAAATCCAGGAAGAGGTTCCCCGTCAGTTGCGCCGACGAAGCGAAGGAGTAGACGCCGGGCGTGAGGGTCAGTCCTCCCAGATTCTGGCCCGTCAGGTTGCCGGTGGCCGCCATACCGGCGAAGGAGTTGTAGGCCGTGGTGGCGTCGATCTGCGCCTGTGCGGCGACGGCGTCGGTCTGGTGCACCGTGCCGTCGAGAGTGATGGTCCCGAGTCCGGTAATCGCCGTTCCAGGAGACACTCCCAGGTCGCCCTTGATCGTCGTTGCCCCGGTATTGGTGACTGTGGAGCCTCCGAGAACGCCGAACTTCTCTGCCGATCCCAGGGCGCCCTGAGCGAACGCCGGTGGTGCTAGCCCGGCACTCAGGACCAGCGCTGCCACGCCGGCCGCAATGCTGGGAATCCATTTCCTTTTCATCTGAACCTCCAGGTGAGAGATATTTGCCGGGGAGTTCTCCCCGGCAGTTACGTACCGCGACTACACAGCACAGGCTACCGCACCGGGTGGGCTGAAGAATCAGTCTGCCCACCCGGCCCGTAACCATGCGCCACGGAGCAGTCACGGCATTTGACGTGCCGTAATTGATGAATTGCCTCCGTTCCCTGGGAACCATGCACATCGAGACGGGCGATCCGCGCCCCGTCGTCAATGTTTGTGGTGCGTAGCGACGGGTCGATATCCGGTCGGTCAGTAGCGTCCCAGCGTGCTTGCTGAAACAGGGGAATGGCCGGCTCCGGGGTGTCCCGGCTTTCGCCGGGATGACGGATTGGAGTGGGGCGTCCGCCCGTCACCCCGGCGAAAGCCGGGGCTACCCCACCAGCGCCTCCACCAGCCCCCACGGACCTCGATCCGCTCGCCGAGCCAACTGCTCCACCGCACCGATCAACGCCACCAGCCGCTGACGCTCCTGCGGCAAACAGAGATCAGCCAGCACCAGCCGATGCAACCGTTGCGCGACGACGTTGGAACAGTCCCCATCGGCCGCCTCCGCGCTATGAAAGGCAATCAGCGCGTCCGCGCCCAGCCGGGCCGGCAGTCGCTCGGCCACGTCCGGAGCCTGCAGCAGCGAGCGCTCCGTGACCAGCACCGTCGTGCAGGAGGCACGGGCGATCGCGAGGAGATCGGCGGTGTCGTCCGCCATGAGCGTCGTGTGGCCCGTGCCCACGAGAGTCTGGGCCAGAGCTTCCAGGACTGCGCTATCGGTGCCGAGCAGGACGACGTTGGCCATTCCTTGAATCCACTCCGGTCAGGGTGCGCGGCAAGCATGCCCCCCGCACCGGCGTACGTCAAGGAGTGTGATGCAGATCACAGCCGGAGCAGCAACCCCGCCAGTATCTGCACCAGGAAATACGCCACGATCGGCGTGATGTCGATCATCCCCAGCGTGGGCACCACGCGCCGTAGCGGCACGATGATCCAGTCGGTGAGCAGGTACGACCAACGCCACCAGGGGGAGAAGGGAGTGCCACCCACCCACGAGCTGATCACCCGCACGATGAGGGCGATCTGGAGGACTGCCGACGCCCACGTCACGGCCAGGTAGTACATGCCGGCCGAGCCCTGCCGGAGGGCCATGGCCGCCATCACGACCTGGTCGCGCAGGAAGCCGAGCAGGGAGAGGACGATGATCCCGCCCACCACCACCACCACCAGCGCCCACCAGGGGGCCGTGTGCGGCGAGCCGCCGGCGCGCAGCACGCGTTGCTCCACCGGGCGCACCAGCGGTTGCACCGCACGCCGGGTGAAACGGGCGACGGGGGAGAAGGGGCTGATGCGGCGCGTTCGCACCATCCAGTCCAGGCCGAAGGCGACGGCGGCGACCAGCGCGGCGACGAGAAAGAACACGCGCGCGGCGGCGTAGACGAGGTCGAAAGTTGTCAGGAAGGCGGTCACGCAGCGGAGTATGACCCGGCGCGGGGAGTCGCGGCAAGTGGTGGGGCAGGGTTGCCGGTGGCCGCCATGGCCGTCATCGTTCCGACGCCCGCCCTCCCCCCGGCGAAAGCCGGGGCAGCCCGGTCCGTGCACCTCGAGCACGGCGTCTGTCCAGTCATCCTTCCGTCGTGCTCCCAGCCGCAATCACGTCCACCGTACTCATCGCCATCCTCCTCCTCATCTGGCTGGGCTATCCGGCGCTCATCGCCGTGCTGGCCGCCGTGTGGGGTCGACGCCGGCCGGATGAGGACGGCCGAGCAGTCGGGCCCATGCCCACGGTGTCGGCGGTGGTGGCCAGCGCCGACGATGTGGACGCCATCCGCGCCCGCGTCGCCAACCTGCTGGACACCGACTATCCGCCACACCTGCTGGAAGTCATCGTCGCCATAGACGCCGTCAATGGCCGGGCGACGGCCCGGACGCTCGGCTTCGACGACCCGCGGGTGCGCGTCGTGACCGGCGACCAGCCCGGCGGCAAGGCCAGCACCCTCAACGCCGGCGTACGCTCGGCCAGCGGCGAGTTGCTCGTCTTCTCCGACACCCATCAGCGCTTCGACCAGCGGTCCATCCCCGTCCTCGCGCGCGCCCTCGTGGCCGACGACCGGCTGGGAGCCGTCTCGGGCGCGCTCGCCATCTCCGACGGCCGCCGTGCGCGGACGCCGGCCGAACTGTACTGGGTGATGGAGCGCCGCCTGCGGGCCAACGAGGCCCGCCTGCACTCGGTGGTGGGCGTCACCGGGGCCGTCTACGCCATGCGTCGGGTGCTGTGGGCGCCGCTGAGGGATGGCCTCATCCTGGACGACCTGCTCATCCCCATGCGGCTGGTGCTGGAAGGGCACCGGGTGGGCTTCGCCGTCGACGCGCGGGCGGTGGACGGCCGGACCTTCACGGCGCGTCAGGAGTTCCGGCGCAAGGTGCGCACGCTGACCGGGAACGTCCAGCTCTGCGCCTGGCTGCCGGCCATCCTGGTACCCTGGCGGAACCCCATCTGGCTCCAGTTCGTCTGCCACAAGCTGCTGCGCCTTCTCACCCCCTACCTGGTGCTGGCCGCCGGGCTCTCGCTCACGTGGTTGGCGGTGGCGCTACTCTGGCGCCTTGCTGGCTGGACCGCCCTGTTCGGCGCCGCGGCCGTCGTCCTCGTCGCGCTCACCGTCCCGTTCGTGCGTCGACGGCTGGTGAGGCAACTGGAGTGGCTGGTGCTGCTCCAGGCGGCGGCGGTGATCGGGACGGTGAATGGCCTGCGCGGCCGGTGGACCGTCTGGCAGAGGTGATGTCGCAGGCAGTACTGCCCTCCTCGCGGGCCTGCGCATGGTGTGAGCGTGACCCCAGTCACCCGGGCAGCCGATCAGCCGTCGTTTCCCCTTACAGACGTCACAGCTGCGGCACAAGTTGGTTGTGCGACACACTCATGTAGAGGCGTCGTGCTGCCGATGATCCATCCAGGTGCCCTGAGCGCCAGACAGCAGGGGCGAGGTGCGAACCCTGAACGGATCCGGATCATGAGCCAGGTCGAGCACGACGGGGAACGGCGCCAGGTCGCGGCCGCCAATGAAGGAGTGGCTGTGATGGAGCAGGAGCCGATAGCGACGACAACCGACGCCCGTTCAACGGCCGGTGGGATCGGGCCGGCGGACGCGCGCGCGGATGCGTCGACTGGCGGAGACGCCACGGCTCAGGCGCCCACCCTCCGCCCGCGCCGGCGGAGCGAGATCGTGACCCGGGTCGTCAACCTCGTCCTGGCCACGGTGCTCATGATCATCACCGCGCCGCTCATGATCCTGGTGGCGATCGCCGTCCGCCTCACCTCGCCGGGTCCGGTGATCTACCATCAGGTGCGCGTGGGGCTGGACCGTCGCAACAGGCTGGACGGCCCGCCGGAAGACCGCCGCGGCGACGACTACGGCGGCCGCCCGTTCACGATCTACAAGTTCCGCTCGATGCGTGCCGACGCCGAGCGGGATGGCAGGGCGGTATGGGCGACGCGGGACGACCCGCGCGTGACGCCGGTGGGCAAGGTACTCCGGGCGACGCGGATGGACGAGCTGCCGCAACTGTTCAACGTCATCCGCGGCGACATGAACCTCGTCGGCCCCCGTCCGGAGCGGCCGACGCTGGTGATGGAGTTGCGCGAGCACATCCACGAATATGCGGCTCGTCACCGTGTGAAGCCCGGGCTGACGGGCTGGGCACAGGTGAACCGGTCGTACGACGAGACGCTGGACGACGTGCGCCAGAAGGTGCACTACGACCTGGAGTACGTGCGTCGGCAGAGCCTGTGGAAGGACCTGCGGATACTGGTGCGGACGATCCCCGTGGTGCTGTTCAGGAAGGGCGGGTGGTGAAATCGGGCGGACAGGTCGAGCAGGGTTCCAGCACTATCGCCTCGCCACCATCGACCAGCGGCCGGCCGCCGACTGTGCCCCATCGGTATACTGTGTCTCTTGATGCGGATCGATCGCCGGTAACGCCGGAGATCGGAAGGAGAGTCGAACGACGCCTACATGTGTGCGGAGATAATCGAGGAGAGCATACACGAAGAGGATGGTCCCCGTCATCTCCAGTATCTCCTCGATATACGTGAGCGCATCACGCGTCGCAGAGCCGAGGTACACCTCGGACGACATTTTTGTCGCGAAGTGGCCTTCGATCAACTCGAAGCCCAGCGCCCCGCCCACGTAAAGACTGCCCGCCGCGATGAAGAGCACTCGTGTTCGCGCGGGAAGATTGATCAGGAAGCGTAGGTAGGTGCCAGCAAGCAGGAGGAGAAGGAGCGAGGCGGGAATCACCCATGAGTGGTAGAGGATTCCTTCCACCCCGAGCGCGGTCCGGATTGGCACTACCAATCGCTCATGGAGTGCTGCCGCTTCGTCGAGCGAAATGTAGGTGAATATCACGGCCAGCGCTGTCCAATGACGGGCGTAGCGCGCGTGCGCCTTACGCTGAGACCCACCGATCAGCGCTAGCAAGGCGGCACAGAGCAGCAGCATGGAAGAAGAGTACCATGCTGGAGGAGACGCCTCGGAGCTGAGGTGAAAGAGCTGTTCCGCAAATGGCACGAAACCATGCACGTAGTCATGGCCGAGGACATGGCGAAAAAATGGTGCAGGTAGCGCCGCCAGAACGAGCAGTACCATCCCGGACGCCAGCACGCGTGTGATTCGTCTTGGCTCGAGAGTGATTTCCATCGACATTGACTCGGGGGACGAGGCCTTGGAAGTGTGCAGTTCGCGTCGAGACGTGTCAACGTCGTTGAGAGGCCGGCTGGCCCATCAACTCTGTGATGTGAGTCTCTACGGCGGCTCGCACGGCAAGCGGCCAGGGTGGCGGCTGCAGGCCGCGCTGGGGTGCTGACGGGACGCGCAGCCATTATAGTGTTCGCGAGTGGCTTGGCGCACCAAGCTACGATAAGGCGCCAGTTGGTCGCCGAGATGCCTGCCGATTAGCGCCGAATAGGTGGCGCTGCTGCCCAACCGGCGAACCCGTGTGATTGCCACTTCATCGAGCAAACTCCTGGCAGCATCTTCGTTTGCCGGCGCGGACGATCCAGATCGTACCGTTCAGGCAGGGCGCGTGGTGACGGCGCCGAGCGCCCACCCCGATCCAGCCGCGGCGACCAGCGCCGTCCATTCCAACGTCGATGGCGCAGCAAGTCCGCCTGCAGCGCTCAGTATGAGCACAACCGCGCTGACGGTCGCCCCCACTCGCGCCATGACTATCACATGTTGGCGCCAGTTGGCTCCCTCGGCGACGGCGCGCCGGGCCCAGTAGCCCAGGGGCAGCAGCGGGGCGGCCAGCCAGAGCGCACCGAGCAGCGCGGTCATGCGGTAGAAGAGCGGCAGGGTGGGCATGATAAAGGTCCAGCCGAACGACAGACGACGCCACAGTGTCGCGGTGTGCAGTCGACCGCCGCGGCTGGCGCTGAGCTCCACGGCCGGACCGTCAACGCTCGCCGTCAGTGTGATGCGCTCCGCCTGTACTGCCGCGGTGCTCGACTCGGCGAGGTCGGGGAAGACGTCGTGGAGGACCCAGCGCGGCCCCTGCAACCTGGCCGACTGGGCGCGGGTGCGAACGCTGAGGACGAGGTTGCGTTGTTGCTGGCCGAAGAGGAGCGCATTGCTCCAGTCGGGTCGGTAGAAGGCGACCAGCGGACGCAGGAGGCCGGGCGGGTACATGGGGCCGACGACCGCGCCGAGGTGGAAGGTGCCGTTCTGGATGGCATTGGCCACGGCCGCGCCGCCGTCGGCGTCGGCGGGAGGTGCTCCGTCAAAGCTGCGCTCGTGGACGACGCCCTCGAACTCGCGCACCCCGGCGAAGGGGGGTGGGAGTTCGGTCATCTGGTAGGGGAGCGGCGGCGGATCCCACTGGAGGCCGAGTGCGGTGGCGCCGAGGAACGCGCTCCAGAGGACGAGGGCGCCGACGAGGATGCGGCGAGCGTTTGTTGCGGTGGGATGGAGCCACCAAGGCGCGCTGGCGGCGAGCAGGAAGCCGACGGCGGTGCCCGTGGTATTCGTGAGCAGGTCGCTGAGACTGGGGTCGCGGCCGACTACCACGAAGAGCTGCATGCTCTCCACGGTCAGGGAGAGCAGGAAGCCGGTGGCGACGGCTCGTGGCCAGCGCCAGCCGAGGAGGGCGGTGGCGACGCCGAGCGGGAGGAAGAGGAGGACGTTCCGGATGACGTCGGCGAGGCCGGCGCTACCGCAGACGAGGCAGGTGAGGTTTGTGGGCTCGAGGCGGTCGGCGGAGCCGGGGGTGAGGGTGGCGACTGTGATGAGCGTCACCGTAACGAGCATGACGGTCAGGCCAGACAGTCGTCGCCGCGAGAAATGTGATGTAGGGCGGGAGTCTCGTGGCAATCAGGCGATCCAGGAAAAGTTGGCACGTGGGCGAACGGGCGCGGCAGAGCCACGCCGCCAGCAACGCGAACTATACGTCGCCAGCTTGGTCCTTGAGTGGACGCCACCCTCTTTGCTCCAAGAGCCAGTTATCGTCGAACGAGCATTCCGGATCGTCGAGCCAGGCTGCATACGCCCTGGCGAACTCCGTGATGAGCAATGGCGTCCCCGTCGCCAACTGCAGGAGCTTTACACACGGATCCCAGTTGCCTTCCACCATCACGGGGCCGTCCTCCAGCACGGCTACGTCCCATCCGACACAGGGCATCTCGCCAAGCTTGTGATGTGCATCGATTGCGAGATTGATTGCCTGGTGCCAGAACGGGACCTGTCGGCCGGTAATCCGTGCTCCCGTGTCGGGGTGGATCTCGTGCTCATGGGTAAGATTGTGCTTGTCGAGCGACCGTGCCACGCCAAGAGTACCCGTTTCGAAGTCTATGGCGCTGGCGATTCCACCCTGGGCAAAGTTGTCGGCCGTCGAACGACCAGTTCCCATGCGAAGTACTCCCGCCAGGAAGCGCGGTCCCTCTCGCGGACGCCTCGTAGTCATGAGGCGGATGGTGCTGAGAGCGTTCGGAGAGAGATCGCGAAGGGCAGGGTGGTTGACAAGACATGGCTGAAGCACCACCTCGCCGTCTTTCGACCGTGCTGCAAGAGACTCGACAATCTGGTTGAAATCCCATGCGCGTGACTCGCCATCCAACCATTGTTCACCCGTCCACTTCCAGCGCTGAGTATCAGCGCCACCGTGTCCTGTGGCCCACTTGGCGAAAAGGTCACAATCGGGTTCAAGGCTATCCCCTACGTTATTCTGTGAGATCCCCCCGCTCTTGAACTCCATGAGGATCTTTGGTGTGCCGATATCCCTTTCCTCGCACCAGGAGGCGAACCTTCGCTTGTCAGTCAGGATTGCTGCCAGCTCGTGCGACTGGAAGGAGATGACGCCCGAGTGCATCAGACTCATTACGGATTGTGGCACATAAAGGGGCTGCGGCACGGCTCGCGCCCAGGAGAAGAGACGATAGAAATAGGCAGTCTCGTAGTCGTAGAGATAGCGCAGGTTGAGCCACCACAACCAGATGAACTGGCGTGTAACTGAGACTCCGGTATGGTCGTGAGTAGCTGTCCCAAACCGACGAACTGCGTGCCAGGTCTCACGTGCAGCACGTAACGGGGCGACAAGCGAAGCTCTCATCGCCCAGAGCCTGCCGCGGGTCTGGGTTAGCTCTAGGTGGCGGAGTTGCCGAGGGAGAGACGTGATGCGATGGATAACATCCTTGTCGACGATCAGGTCTTCAGCATAGGGTGAGACCCGTTCGGCGTGAAGACCAAGGTCTGAGGTAATGTTCATCTGCTGAGGAGCTGAGGTGTGGGATTCCGAGAGTGAACTGGCAGCAGAAGAGTTGAGTCACGCATGGGTAGGAAGCGAAGCTGGCCCTCATCGCACTCGCCATCGAGACGGGGGGGATCAACGGCGCGAAGCTTCCGGCTGAATCCGACGGACTGCGTTGCTCCATAACGTAGGCGCGAGCTCTTTTTCGCCGGGGCAGTTCCCGCGCACACGATGGTGGCTCATGAGGTGAACTTGGTCCTCGCAGCATTGCTGTCAGGCCAGCTCGTCCAGTTCGGCGAACAGCCGACTGGCGAGTACGTCTCGTACGTGCGAGCGCATCGACGACTGCCGCAGTGCGTTCGGCAGGTGCTCCCTCGGTCGAGCGATGGCTGCATCCAGCGCGGATTCGAGTGCTTTGTCATCGCTGTCCGCCACCACCGTACCAGCCTCTAGCTGCCGTACCATCCGGCCTGCTTCCCCCTCGGAGCCATAGACAAGGATTGGAGTGTTGGTCGCCAGGTAGGAATACAGCTTCCCAGGGCGGTAGCGATCCATGTTGCTGTTGACGATCAGAAGCAGCAGTGATGATCGTTCCATAATCCATCGCGCGTCAAGCTGGGAGAGTTGAGCGATACTCTCGCAGACGTCATACTCATCGAGCAGATTGAGCACTTCTTCTTGGGGCGGAGCCTTCTGGCCGACCCAGAGAAGCCTTAACCGGTGGCGAAGGTCCTCGCGGCGTGCGAGGACTGCTTGTAGCGTGCTGAGAAAACTCGAGGGATCAGTGTGGTCACTGAGAGTGCCGAGAAAGGAAATGGTGCATTTGGCATCCAGCTTCGGTGCAAGCTCCTCTGGCTCTGGCAAAGCGTCAGTTGAGGCAGTCAGGCTCTCGGATCCATTCTCGATTATCCGTGTTCTCGCCTCGTGCAGCATCGGGAAACGCTCTAATGCATGGTCCCGCATGGACGGGGTGGTAAAGATCACCAAGTCGCTTGCTTTTAAGCAGCGTTCTTCCCACCACCTGTTGCGCTGCCCACTTGCTACGAAGGTAAAGGGGCACTCCGACCATTCATCGCGGTAGTCCAGCACCAGCTTCGCGCCCAGGAGCGACTTGAGAAAGTACGCGGCAATGAACGTGTGGAACGGCGGGCCGGAGGCCAGAACGACGCGCGCCCCGCCCGGTCGAGTCGTTAGAACCGTGCGCACGTATCGGAGGGCGTTGACGAATCCACCATCCACTTCCAGCGCGAGTCGAGGAGGAAGGCGGAGCTCGTCATGCTCTACCCGCTCTATCACCACCTCATGCGGTAGGACGGCCAGAAGCCCATCGCCTATCGGACTTGTGTCCGCGGAAGCGCTCTCTGCAAAGACGGTCAAACCCCAACCGTTCTCGCGTGCGTAGCGGGCAAGGGAGAGGGGTCTGTAGACTCCGCCGGAGATGGTGGGTGGAAATGCACCTACCAGCAGCAGCACATGCCGGTCATCGGTTCGGCCCTGCTTCTCACCGGGCTTCCATGCTGAGCCGACTTCCAGTCGGATCCAAGAGGCGATGGTCCGAAGACTGTCGGCGACCCGTCGTGGCAGAGCGCGGAGTCGCATGGTCGTTCGGAGAGTAAGTGATGCCAATAGGAGAGGTCCGTCGCCACGCGGGACCAGTCACCTTCCGATGATCCGAGTGTACGTATCAGACGCGTTTCCATCGTGCCTCGTCACCGCATTAGCCAGGAGCCTGGATCCCGACCAATTCGGCTCTACGCAGCGGCACTGTCGCTTCTTCCCCCTTAATCGAAGCCGACAGCGTCTCGCGCAGACTCCGTGGGAATGAGGAGCGGTGATTGGTCGGTCCGTCGTCATCAGATGAGGTTGCTACACTGGAGATTCTCCGCAGAGCTACAGGCTGGGCGTGGCGACGTTGATGAGCGTCACCATCAGGACCAGTGGGACAGCACCGACAGTCTGGAATCGCGAGCAGGTTGGCGTCGCGAATGACGTCGGCGACACCTAGATAATTGGGGTGTTGAGTGGCGTGCGTAAAGCTCGATCGTCCAACTGTTGCAGTTTCCCGCGCGTTGATGGTTGCGGAATTGCACAAACTAGGATTTTCCCTCCGTTGCGAGGGTACCAGAAACGTGTGCTATTAAGCGGTATGCTCTCGTTCGGACGTGGCGTGGGCCTTAGATTAGTATGGCTGGACTGCACACTGACTGCGGGGATGCCTGCCGGCAGCGTGCGCATACAAGCCGATCACCGACTGCAACCAATGCCTGTTATACCATTTAGGAGCGAGTAGTGACGTCCACCCGTGTTGCTGTCGAGAGAGAGCCCGCGCCCGCGCCAGACGTCGGCGCAAGAGCCTGGCAGCCGGATCAATCGGCTGAGGTTCCCCCTCCTCTGGAGACTCCCCGCCAGTGGTTCTGGGCGGACTTTGCCGATGTCATACGAGACGTTGGTAGGTCGCGCGACCTTATAGTTCAGCTCACCCTCCGCGATATCCGGATCAAGTACAAGCAAGCGGTGATGGGCTTTGCATGGGCCGTCTTCATGCCGATCCTGGTTGTAATGGCCGGGCTTCTCGTTCGCTACATCATGGCGACTGCATCTGGAACGAAGCTGGATGGTACGGTGATCGGCGGCATGGCCGTGAAAGCGCTCTCATGGTCCTTTTTCTCGGGAGCAATCGGCCTGGCCACCGGCAGTCTGGTGGCCAACCTGGGATTACTCACCAAGATCTACTTCCCGCGCGAGGTGCTGCCCCTTTCTACCACGCTGGCGCAGACGGTGGACACCCTGATAGGCGCGGCCGCAATCGCTGTGCTGCTCCCGTTCATCGGGGCGACGCTCAGTCTGCAACTGCTGTGGGTGCCGGTGCTCTTCCTGCTGCTCTTCACGCTCACGCTAGCCGTGGCGATCTTCCTGAGTTGTGCGAACCTCTTCTTCCGCGACGTGAAGTATATCGTACAGGTACTGCTGACCTTCGGTATTTTCGGTACCCCTGTGCTGTTCGAGCCCGAGATGCTGGGCGCGCTGGGCGGACGGTTGCTCATGCTCAATCCGCTTTCGCCGATCATGGAAGGCCTGCGCCTGAGCATCATGCAGGGGCATAACCTGCTGGAGCCGCTCGTGGTGACACTGAAAGACGGTAGTGCCTTTCTGGCCTGGTCACCCTGGTATCTGGTATACGTGGCAGGCGTAACTGCGCTGGGACTCATGGCCAGCACGGTTATCTTCCGTCGTGCCGCGTTCGTCTTTGCGGAGTACGCCTGATATGGGCGCCAGTGACTTCACGCCGCGTGTCCGCTTCGAGCATGTCTGGAAGAAGTTTCGCCGCGGCGAGATCCACGACAGCCTGCGTGACCTGATCCCGAGCATCGCCCGCCGTCTGGGCAAGCGCGACAGCTCGAGCGACGTGCCGCTGGAGAAGCGGGAGTTCTGGGCGCTGCGCGACATCTCTTTTCTTGTCGAGCCAGGTGAAGCACTGGGCATCATTGGCGCCAACGGTGCTGGCAAGTCAACAGTGCTCAAGACGCTCAACCGCATCCTTCGGCCTACCAGCGGTATCGCTGAGGTGCGCGGACGCGCCGGAGCGCTGATCGAGGTCTCGGCCGGCTTCCACCCGGACCTCACCGGCGCACAGAATATCTTCCTCCAGGGCTCCATACTCGGGATGAAGAAGATCGAGACCGAACGCAAGTTCGAGCAGATCGTGGAATTCTCGGGCATCGGGGAGTTCATAGACACGCCGGTAAAGCGCTATTCCAGCGGCATGAATGCGCGGCTCGGTTTCTCTGTGGCCGCGCATCTGGACCCTGAGGTTCTCATCATCGACGAAGTGCTGGCGGTGGGTGACCTGGCTTTCCAGGAGCGCGCGTTCGGTCGGATCAGCGAGATGGTGAAGAGCGGGATCCCAGTGGTAATAGTGTCCCACCAATTGGACCGCATCGCTTCGCTATGCACAAAAGCGATCCTGCTGGAGAAGGGCCAGGTTCGAATGGCCGGTACAGCGGAGGAGTGTATTTCGGATTACGTGCTCAAGCCAGCGATGGCAGGAAGCGAAGACGCGAGCCATGAGTGCCCTGTTCGCATTAAACGACTGCATGTGGAGAGTGACCTGCCCGTCAGGTCCGGCGACAACGTCCGCGTACGGTTAGGCGGCGAGGCGCGCGCCGAAGCTCAGGGTCGCTTCGATCCGTTCAATATCTCGGTCCGTTCGGCGCAGACGGGAAAGCTCGTGTTCAGCGCGCAGGGCGTGAACATGGGGCTCCCCAGCCCGATGAGCGGCCCGTTCGAGGCTGAACTGGAACTTCAGATGAACGTCCCACCGGGGATCTACGCGCTTGAGACAGTAGTACGTGACACGGCTGGCGGCCGGCACGTCGCCCGTGGGCCGGTGGTGTACGTCCAGGTGACTGAGGGGGCGCGCTTTCAGGGCACTGTTCAGATGAATCCCAAGTCTCGTGTCGTCGAGCCGATCGCCGTATAGGACTGCTCAACTATCGCCATACCGGCCCGTCGAGTGGCCGGGCTACACTGACGATCTGTCGAGGGCTCACGCGATCAGACCCTCGTCTGAAGTCACTCGGGAGGCACCCTGGGAGGCTGTGAAGTTGCACTGGCAGTGGAGCAGTGGCTTCTCTGACGCATAAGTACACTTCAGTCTATCAGATGCCGAGGCATGAACGGATGTAAGCTTCGTAAGCGGCAACAAACGGAGTGTCGCTCAGTGGTTCGCCGCTCGGCACCTGAGCTATGTCAGGGTTTGACATGGTGTTACCCTCTATCAGCACTGGCCCTTCATCTGTTACGGCAACATCCCAGCCGATCGACGGACGGCCGTGCGCAGCCGTAAGAGCCTTGAGGGTGAGAGCGATCGTATCTTTCCAGAGCGGTATCTGATGCCCTTCAATGACTGATCCAGTGTCCGGGTGTCGCTCGACCTTCAGTAGCACTCGACCCTGCCGACGAAGCGCGGATAGGAGCTGCCCGGTACCGAGGTCAACCTCTGCGATAATGCCACCGAAGTGAAAATTGTCGGCTGGTGCGTCGCCGGTCGGCATCTTGTAGATGGCACGTAGCAAACGCGCCTGACCGCCTGGTGCGCGGTACGTCACCACCCTTACCGTGCTGAGACCGCCGGGTGTGAGCGGAAGCAGGTTCTGATGGTTTCGAAGGCACGGTTGGAGCAGCATGCGCAGGGTAGTACTTCCCGAGTTCGTTGAGAGTCCGAGAGAGCGATTGGCAATCTCCGTGAGTAACTCCGGTTCTGATCGCACCCGACCATCGCGGCCAATCCATGCATTCTCCCCACTGTCCATTTTCTCGTACAACCACCGCTCCGTGCCGTTGCCGCCAGTGCCATCGCTAGGCTTCGAGAACAGGTCAGAGGGTGGGAGAACAGTGGCTGATTCCGTTGAAACGTGGGAGACGGCCATCGTTCCGCGCTCGAACTCGAGGAGGGTCGTGACGGCGGGGAGGTTGTTTTCGCGACACCAGGAAGAGAATGCGAGTTTGTCCGCTATGGGATAGCGGTCGGAGCGCGGGAGTTCTCGATTGAGCCAGCGACCCACTCGAAAGAACTCACGTTCCTGAAGAAATGCTGCGGCCCGACGCCGACGCTCCGGTCGATAGAACTGGTAGTCCAGGTAACTGCTCGCGTGCATGCCGTAACGCATCCCCAGCCACCAAAGTTGACGATGCTGTTCTCTCGGCTGCACGCCGGAAACCGCCTCGACCTCGCTTCCGAAGTCGGCGACAGCCTGCGCAGCCTCCTTCCAGGTGCGCACCGGTGTCCAGACGGCGCGGCGGACCAGATAGCGCACCTGTGCCCACGTGTGGGCGTCTTGCCAGTTGAGCACGCGTTCCCATCCTCGAATACGGGCAGCTCCGGTGACAGCCAGCATTCCTCCCGGAGTCAGCAGACGGTGCCAGGAAAGCAACCGGGTCCGTGCCCACCAACTGCGTCGGGGCATTATACGCTCTTCCGGCGGTAGGTTTGGCGTACCTGTGCCGCCATGCTGTTGCAGACGGTGGTGGAAGACATGTGTCTGATTAATCCCCGCAAGCTCAGGTGGACGCCGTGGTAGCGCGACAAACGTCGGACGACTGCGTCGCCGTGGCAGAAGGAGGAAGAGGAAAAGCGCGCTCAGGACTACCTGCGCAAGCAGCTCGCCAAAGTAGGACCAGAATAAGCTGATCGCCTTGGCTGGCTGTTTGGTTCAACTGCTTGGAGACCCTGCCGCCCGCCGCAGAGCCGGGTTGAGGCCCTCTATGTCGCGGAGTCTTTGGCGGCACTGGAGTCTTCGCGACTGAGTGCCTGCAGATTTTACCCCGGATCCTGCAATCGATGTGTGATATAGGGACGCAAAACACCGTCTGAGGCCTTACGTTATTGGGACTTCCTGACAGAAGTATCCCTCGACGCGGAGGCACCCAGACGGTGCGTAATCATCGTATTGAATCTCGCCCCT
>JACDJB010001703.1_pt1 | contig 17314 bp, 15 predicted proteins | sample 7454121 | NCBI WGS metagenome assembly JACDJB01 (sample SAMN14253290, study PRJNA609438) | sludge metagenome | isolation source: sludge after 25d culture with pyrite | collected 2018-12-20 | reverse complement strand
TATCCGGCATATCTGTTGCCGGAATTATTGTCGGTACAATGGCGTTAGTCATTGTACTTTCTGTTTTTAACGGCTTTAACGGGCTGATTGAGACGTTTTTCAGTAATTTTGATCCTGATTTGAAAATTGAAGCAACACACGGAAAAATGTTTTCTCCTTCGGAAAACAGGTTTGATGAAATTCAAAATCTGCCCGGGGTTTTGCACTATGCAGAGGTGATTGAGGAGACCGCTCTGCTCAAATATGGCGATCAGCAGTATCCCGCTTTGGTGAAAGGCGTTCCGCCCAACTACCCGGACTACACCAGCATTGATACGCTGATTATTGACGGGATTTTTATGCTTCAGAATGAAGGCACCGACTACGCTGTCGTAGGGCAGGGGGTTGCCTATAATCTGGGTTTGGGACTCTCTTTTGTTGATCCTATTCGCATTTTTGTACCCAAAAAAGGACTTCAAACATCACTGAATCCTGCGCGCTCGCTTAATTTTGACTATATTTTCCCTGCCGGTGTTTTTTCTCTTTTGGAAGAGGTGGATTCCAAATATGTCATTGTACCCTACCATTTCGCAGCGCACCTTTTTGAGAGCGAAAACCGGGTTTCGGCAGTTGAATTAGGTATTAAACCGGGCGCTAATCCAAAAAAACTGCAAAAGGAGATTCAGAATATTTTGGGCAATTCGTTCCACGTGAAAAACAAATTCCAGCAGCACGATATGATTTTCCGTACCATGAAATCGGAAAAATGGGCATCCTATTTTATATTGGTTTTTATCCTTATTGTTGCCTCCTTCAATATGTTAGGAAGTCTTTCCATGCTGATAATTGACAAAAAAGAGGACCTGTTCATACTGCGTAGTATGGGAGCTGACGAAAAAATGATTCGCAAAATTTTTCTTTTTGAAGGCTGGCTGATCTCATTTTTCGGAGCTTTAATCGGCGCTCTTTTAGGGATTTTTGTCTGCTGGCTGCAAATCCGGTTCGAGTTCGTTACCCTTCCCGGCGCCGGTTCATTCGTTATTACAGCTTATCCTGTGCAAATTATTTTGTCGGATATTTTGCTGATTCTCGGAATTGTTCTGGGAATTGGATTCATTGCGTCCTGGTATCCGGTACGGTTTATCTCCCATCGTTTCAATTTAACATAAACAATCTCTGCATTGGAAATTTGATTCAGACAAAAATTACTTACCAATTCAAAATGAAAGCATTAGTCAAAAGAAAAACCAAAAAAATAGGTGGAAATTGTGTGATTGATCTCTCTTTGGAAAGTCTTCGGGATGCGATAAAACACAACAATATGGTTGCCGGACTTGACATCGGGTTGGATGTATCACAAATAACTCATCGCTTTCCTACCGATGATTTTCAGCTTGCATTTGATATTATGGAAAAGGATAATTGCAAAAAAGTAGTTCTCAATTGGGAATAAATTAATTGTAAAGTATTGATGAAGAAAGGTTTGATAGTTAAGACAACAGGCAGCTGGTTTACCGTTGAAGATGAGCGGGGAGAACTGTTTGATTGTAAAGTGAAAGGAAATTTTCGAATTAAGGGCATTAAAAGTACCAACCCGGTTGCTGTAGGGGATATAGTAAATTTTATGGTGCAGAATGAGACAGAAGTTGCCGGAAAAAACAGAACCGGCTGGATTCATTCCATAAAAGACCGAAAAAATTATATCATCCGGCGGTCTCCCAATCTGTCAAAGCAATCGCATATTATTGCGGCAAATATTGATCAGGCAATTCTGCTGGTTACCATTATTGCACCGGTAACAACCACACTGTTTATTGATCGCTATCTTGCTTCTGCTGAGGCATATAATATTCCGGTGCTGCTTGTGTTCAACAAAATTGACTTGTATGGCGATGAGGAAATTACAGTCATGAAAAACCTGATTTCAATCTACTCAAAAATCGGGTATCGCTGCCTCAAAACTTCCGCTGAAACGGGAGAGGGGATAGAAAAGTTGAAAGATGAACTAAAAAATAAAATAAGCGTAATCAACGGACATAGCGGCGTTGGAAAATCAACCATCATAAACCTGATTCAGCCCGGGCTGAATCTGAAAACTTCCGAAATATCGGAATACCATAAAACGGGCAAACACACTACGGCATTTTCTGAAATGTATAAGCTTTCAATAGGTGGGTATATTATTGATACTCCGGGCATTAAAGGTTTTGGAATGTTAGATATGGAGACGTGGGAAATCAGCCATTATTTCCCCGAAATCTTTAAACTGTCCAAAAATTGCTTATACAACAATTGCTCACATACACACGAACCGGAGTGTGCCGTCAAAGATGCTCTTGAAAACAAGGAAATTTCGGTCAGCAGATATATCAGCTATCTTGATTTGCTGGAAGAAGATGAGAAATACAGAAAGCCACATTAGCAGTTTATGTTGCTTTTTTAGAAAGAAAATAGTTGTAAACCAATCTCCCTTTTGATAGCCCAACAGACTGAGTCAGTGCAGACTCAGATGCATTCTCAATGTTTTTAACCGATTTGAAATCCTGAAGTAATTTTTTAATCGTACGCTCTCCAACACCTTTGATCCGGTTTAGTTCCGACGTTGTAAATTCAGCCGAGCGTTTATTCCTGTGAAAGGTTAACCCAAAGCGATGGGCTTCATCTCTGATCTGACGGATAACCTTAAGAGATTCCGAATTTTTATTGATGTAAAGTGGAACTGAATCTCCGGGAAAGTATATCTCTTCAAGTTTTTCTGCAATTCCAATTACAGCTATTTTACCGCGTAAGTTCAATTTATCCAATACAGAAACTGCTGATGACAACTGCCCCTTACCGCCGTCAACAACAATTAGCTGCGGCAATGTTTTTTTCTCTTCAAGTTGTCTCTTATATCTGCGGCTCAGAATCTCTTCCATAGATGCAAAATCGTTGGGCCCAACGATGGTTTTTACGTTATAATGGCGATATTCGCTCTTCAGCGGTTTTGCATTTTTGAAGACAACACAAGCGGCTACCGGATTAGAACCTTGCAGGTTACTGTTGTCAAAACACTCAATTTGCACAGGCAATTCCTTCAAATGAAGATCTTTCTGAAGAGTTTTCAAAATCCGGTCAGTACTCACTTTTGGATTTTTCAGAACCATACGCTTCTCTTTTTCAAGGCGAAAATATCTGGCATTTCGGTATGACAAATCAAGCAGTTGTTTTTTCTCACCACGCTGAGGAACTCTAAAAACAAGATTGTGCAATTTCAGCTTGGGAAGGAAGGGTACTAATACTTCTTTGGGAAAGCTTTCTATTTTGTCGCGAATATCTACAATGCCGGCAAGCAGTAGGTCTTCTGTTGTTTCATCAATTCCTTTTTTTATTTCAAGTGTGTTAGTTTGAATAATAGCACCCTGAATAACCCGAAGATAATTAATGTATGCAAATTTTGAATCTTCTTCGATAGTGAAAACATCCACATCAGTAATGGTGGGCGAAACAACAGTTGATTTACTCTGGTAACGCTTCAGGGATTCATACTTCTCTTTGATTTTATGTGCAGCTTCAAAATTGAGGGCTTTAGCCATTTTATCCATCCGGGTTTCAAGATGTTTTATCACACCGGATATGTTTCCTTTCAAAATATCGGTAATCTCTTCAATTCCCTGATTATACAGTTCCTGAGAGATCAAACCTTCACAAGGACCTTCGCAATTACCCAAATGATACTCTAAACAAACCTTATACTTTCCTTCTTTTATGTTCTTTTCAGAAAGATTGTAACTGCATGTACGCAATTTATATTCTGTTCGGAACAGCTCTAACAGTGTATTTACAGTATGTACAGAAGTATATGGTCCAAAATATTTTGAGCCGTCTTTTACCAGATTGCGTGTTTTGAAAACCCTCGGGAAGGGTTCATTTTTAATACAAATCCATGGATAGCTTTTGTCATCTTTCAGCCGGATATTGTAGCGCGGCTGGTATTTTTTGATAAGATTGTTTTCCAGCAGAAGTGCATCCTGCTCTGTTTCAACAACCATGTGCTTAATATCGGCTATTCGTCTGACTAATAACGCTGTTTTTCGGCTGTCGTGCTTTTTTGAAAAGTAGCTCGCAACGCGCTTTTTGAGATTTTTTGCTTTCCCGATGTATATAATTTTCCCGCTCTCATCAAAAAATTGATAAATTCCCGGTTTGCCGGGAAGTGTAGTGATGAGATTTTTTAAATTATCAATATTTCGGGCAACTGCATTAATTTCTTAATGGATTAATATTTAACAAAAATGTGCGGATTCATATTCATAATAGTTGTTTTTTCCGCTGTTTGAATAAATTCAAGATCACACAGAAAACTGAAGTAAACCGAGCCGATTCCCAGGCTTTTCACCATGTTGTAAACCGCATGGGCTGTGCCACCGGTAGCCAACAGGTCATCATGTATCAAAACTACGTCATCTTGTGAAAGTGCATCGCTGTGCATTTCAATAGTATCGTGTCCGTATTCAAGCTTGTAGGTTTCCGATATTTTATCAGCCGGCAGTTTTCCTTTCTTGCGTGCCGGGATAAATCCTGCCTTAAGCTCCCTTGCCAGCGCACCGCCGAAAATAAACCCCCGCGCTTCGATGCCAATAACTTTTGTGATTTTTTTATCCTTAAATTCTGAGACAATTTTATCTATGACATAATCTAAAGCTTCATGCTCTTTCAAAAGAGTTGTTATATCCTTAAAACTGACTCCGTCAACAGGAAAATCAGGAACTTCTCTGATTTTACTTTTTAAATCCATGATTAATTGATTTTGTTCCACGTGAAACATTTTACTTACCAAGCAAAATTAATAAAACATTTATATCGGCAGGGGAAACTCCCGGAATCCTTTTTGCCTGTCCAATTGTTTTTGGTTTGAGATGCTCAAGTTTTTCACGTGCTTCTATAGATAAAGAATTTAATTTACTATAATTAAATTTATCTTCAATAATAATATTTTCAAATTTATCTAATTTTTGGGCAAGCGATTTTTCACGACTTATATATCCTTCATACTTTATCTGAATTTCGGCTCCCTGTATAATTTCGGTTTTCCGTTCATCGGAAACCCGCTCTAAAAACGTTTTAAAAGAGGGCAGGGCATTGATGAAATCAAATATCGAAACCTGAGGGCGCAAAATAAGGTCGTGAAATTTAACTCCTTGTTTCAATTCAGTTGTTCCTTTTTGCATAAGTACTTGATTTACAGCACCTGGCTTAACGCTAAATTTTTTCGTGAAGTTAATAATCTCAGCAATTAACCGCTTTTTTTCATGCAATAATTTTAATCGTTCCGGAGAAGCAAGACCAATTTTATAAGCTTTTTCAGTTAACCGGGCATCAGCATTGTCCTGACGAAGTAAAATCCGAAATTCTGCGCGGCTGGTAAACATCCTGTAGGGTTCATCAACGCCTTTGGTAATTAAATCGTCAATCAGCACTCCAATATACGCTTCATCACGTTTCAGAATAAACTCTTCATTCGGAGAATAGCAGCGCAGGTGTGCATTAATGCCGGCAATCATTCCCTGAGCAGCGGCTTCTTCATAACCGGTTGTTCCGTTGATTTGACCAGCAAAATACAAATTGCGGATAAGTTTTGTCTCCAAAGTGTGATAAAGCTGCGTAGGATCAAAAAAATCGTACTCTATTGCATAGCCGGGTCTGTAAATTTTAACATTTTCAAGCCCCTCAACCTTGCGCATCGCACGGTACTGAACTTCCCACGGAAGTGAAGAAGAAAAACCATTGATGTAATACTCTTCGGTGGTTTCGCCTTCGGGTTCCAAAAAGAGCTGATGCTGTTGTTTTTCAGCAAAAGTGACAAGCTTTGATTCAATGCTGGGGCAGTAGCGGGGACCAAGGCTCTGAATTGTACCGTCAAACATGGGTGAAAATTCAAAACCGGTTTCAAGCTCGCTGTGAACATCTGAATTGGTAAAACCAACCCAGCAGGAACGCTGCTTTAAAGTGGATTCGGTTCCGGGCAGATAAGAAAAGGCATTTGTAATCTCATCGCCTTTCTGTTCCGTAAATTTTGAAAAATCAATTGTTCTTCCGTCTATCCGGGCGGGCGTTCCGGTTTTTAGTCTGCCGGTGACAAATCCGGCATCAAAAAGCTGTTCAGATAAATTATATGAGGCAGCTTCACCAATTCTGCCACCTTGCATTTTGGAGGAACCAACATGTATCAGACCGTTGAGAAAAGTACCATTGGTTAAAATAACAGTATTTCCGAAAAACTCAACTCCAATTTTAGTACGCACACCCTTAACCTCATCGTTATCAACAATTAAGGAAACAACCATGTCCTGCCACAAATCAAGATTATCAATTGATTCCAGGGTCTGGCGCCAAAGCTCGGTGAAACGCATCCGGTCATTTTGCGAGCGCGGACTCCACATAGCCGGACCTTTTGACAAATTGAGCATCCGAAACTGAATGGTTGTTTTATCCGAAATAATTCCGGAATATCCGCCCAAGGCATCAATTTCCCTCAAAATTTGTCCCTTTGCAATGCCACCCATTGCCGGGTTACAAGACATCTGGGCATACTTTGTCATATCCATTGTAATCAGCAGCGTTTTGGAACCAAGATTTGCAGCAGCTGCCGCTGCTTCACATCCTGAATGCCCGCCGCCAACCACAATCACATCATATTTAAAAAACATTTCATTCACTTTTAAAACCCATTTTCAGAAGATAAAAATCTTCCTTTTTTCTCATCTGCTGTTTTTCATCATCGGTTTCGTCTTTATAGCCTGTCAAGTGCAAAATGCCATGCAAAATTACTCTGCAAAGTTCAATTTCCATGGGAAAACCCAATTTTCCGGCATTTTCTTCAACCCGATCCACACTGATGAACAGATCGCCGGAGATAAGAGAGCCTTCAACATAATCAAACGTAATTATATCAGTATAATATTGATGATTTAAATATTGTTCATTCATTTTCAGCAGAAAATCATCAGAACAGAAGATAACGGAAATAGCGCCTTGTTGTTTTCCTTCATTGGAAATTAAAAACTTAACTGTTTGCTGAAGCGTTGCTTCAGGGAAAACAGGGAGTTTTACATCTTCGGTAAAAAACGAAACTTTACTCACAATTATCTTAAATTACTTGTTGATTTTTGTGTATAATTATCTGGAAAGACTAAATTAATAAACTGATTCACAATAATATATGAAAGTTATTACTTTTGCATATTATTCAGATACTGCTTATATTTCCTGTTAAAGAAATTATTCAGCTGATGGGAATTTCGGTTTAAATACTCCAAAGTTGAATTGTCTTTTTGCCTGTATTCGAAAAATTCAGCCGGATTACTATAAAACTCTTCCGCGCTTCTGCTCTCCCGTTCATCTTCAAACTCTCTTTCCATTTCTGCCTTTTCTGCGTCAAGCAGTCGGGTGGTTATCTGGTTCTGGCGGTTTATCATCTGGCTCGTAACATTCTTATTCATAAGCTGCCGGCGGTTCTGCTCAAGCATATCATCAATTTGCTGCAAAGCTTTCCGCGCTTCGCTGCCCACGCCGCCATTCATAATGTCTCTCAGCATCTGCTGCATCATTTCGTGCATAATCAGCGATTCACCCATCTGCTTACCCATCTGCTGCGGATTACCGCTTTTCATCTGTTCAATCATCTGCTCAAGTTGCTGTTTTATGCTTTCCGATTGCTGTTTGAGTAAATCCATTCCCGGTTTTCCCTGCTGTCCGGGTTTTGAATCTTCTCCATCGCCCGGCTGTGCATTTTGCATCATATTTTCCAGATTATCAAGCGCTTCGTTGAGCATCAGCGCCAGATTATTTGCAGATGTCATAACATATTGCTGACTTGCACGTGCGTTAGGCAACAGACCTTCGGAAAGTTCGTCAAGTGCCTTATCTAAGTTGATTTGCATACTCAGCAATTCATTGTTAACCATGCTGTTTATCTGCGGGGTGCGTTTAGCAAGGGCATAAAGTGAATCTTTCACAATGTGCGTCTGATCGTGAAGGCGACGCTGTTTGAGATTCATCTCATTAATAACGGGATCATTCGAGCTAACACCGGTAATACCACCAATAACATCTTCCTGTTCAAAAGAAATATAGACCAGATTGGCAAGAATTTGCTTTAGATTTTGAATGTTTTCAAGATTTTGCTGCATGGTGTTGGAATTGAGCATCTGCTGCATGGCAAAAGCGGTATTTTTCATTTTTTCTGAAGTCTCTTTCAAACCGGAACCCGATTTTTTTCTATCATTTTTCTGAAGTTCATTCCTGCTGTTTTCCATGCTCTTCTTAATGTCCTCAAATTCATCGCTGAAATCGTCAAAATTCATCGGCTTATCTAATTCATCATTCATTTGAAGCGCATCTTCAATCTGCTGACGGAGATTATCAAGCTCATTAAAATGATCATCAAGTTTTTCTGAAATCTCATCAAAATTACTGTTTTCACTCACATCATCAGCCATTTTCTCTTCTTCGGAAGCCATTTTGCTCAAATCATCAATAACATGCTGAAGCTTCTGCTCAACTTTCATTTTCCGAAGCATTTCCAAATTACGGTCAAGTTGCTTTTGCAAATCTTCATAGGTTAAATCCATCTGCTCAGTAAGTTGATTGAATTTTTGGGTATCAAACTCTTCTGCAAGTTTTTGAAACTCTTCCAACAATTTCTTCAGTTCATCAGTGAAGACTTCATCCAACAGCTCTTCAATCTGCTTTTGCTTGTCAATGATTTCATCATTTTGTTTATCGAAGGAGTTGAGAAAATTGTTCATTTTCTCATTATCCTGCTTAATTTTTTCATACAACTTTTCCAACTCGCTCTGTTTAGAAAGAATCTGATTCACCATCTGCGATTTTTCCCAGTCAGATACATTGGTATCCATATTTTTCATCCGCAGATTTTGAATATCCTTCTGAATTTCACCGGCAAGTTTTTCGCTTTCCTGCAGCATATTTTCCAACTGTTCAAACTGCTCTTTATCACTTGCCAAAATTTCCTGCCGGTCAGGAATATTGAAGGTGAAATTATTTGAAGTTGTTGTTTTGTAGTTGTTTATAACATCATTATCGGTAACTGAAAAGTAATAAAACACAGTTCCCGAACCGGAAGATATATCTTTAAAATCAAAACTGAAATAGAAATCCTGATCGTTCAGATGTGGCACAAAAGGTAAAACAATTGCCGAATCTTCATTATTGATATTGAAATGAAATTTCAGTGCAGAAAATCCGTAATCATCACCAATAGTGCCTTTAAAGAAAAAGCGGCTCATCTGAATTGAATCCTGCACCTGAACCACATTAATTTCAGGATATAAATCGGGAATCACATCCACGCTGTAGGATAGGGCAAGTTCAGATTCTGTTTCATCATTTTTCAGATAGACGTCATAAACGGTCGATTTGAAAAAGTCTTTTTTCAGGTGAAAGCCGGTTTCAGTTTTTTGTGCTCCGTTAAAAACAGAATCTCTGAAAGCAATGTAAAGCGTGTCAATATCAACGCCCTGAAAGTTCCATTCCACATGTGTTCCATGTGGAACCTGCAAATCTCCGGTATTTTCAAAATCCAAAACCGGCAACCCGGTATAGAGCGGCGGAACAACTTTTACCTGAAAATTGATTATTCCCGGTTTCGGCAAAAGCTCTAATTTATATCGGGGCGATTCATATTTTAAATCGGTGAAATAAAAATTGACAGGATTAATGACCGAAACAATTTCATATTCAAAACTGCCTGCCGAAGTTTTCTTCATCAGATAGTTGTTGCCTTCTATATTAATATATACAGACTGCGGATATTCATCCCCTTCGCTTTCCATCATAATTTTGAAAGAATCTCCCTTCTTTGCTTTCAACTCCTTGTTAATCAGAAGAAATGTATAAGGAGCAGGTTTGGAAAACTGAGTGTTATAGTTTATAATCCGTTTTGAAGCTGTTGTAAATATGGATTTGTTTATAAAAAAGACAGAAGCAGTAATTAATAAACTGACAAAAAAATAGGAGAGAATTGTCCGTAAGTTTTTAAACTGAACTGCCTGACTAAAATTAAAAATACTCAACTCATTGATTTTCTGATCAATGCTGGCATAAACCAATTCGTGTGAATAAGTTGAATCTTGAATTTCAGAAAGCTCGATGATATTTAATAATTTATCCTTAATTTCACCAAAATGCTTCTGAATTATTCCGGAACTGGATTTAAAATCGAGGGGTTTTAAAATCCCGGATAATTTTAAAAGTGGAACAAAAATGAAATGGAGCGAGAGAAAAATCCCAAAAACAAGAAATCCGAAAAACAGTGTTTTTCTGATTTCCGTGGAAAAATAGATGAAATATTCAGCAAGGGAAAAGCCTGTAAATAAGATTAATAAGAAAAAAAGCGTAAGAAGAATACCTTTAATCAAATTAAAAATATAGTACTTATAACGGAACAGATTCAGTTTATTAACAAGTATGTTAAAATTTTCAGTCATTAAACTACTCTTTCTTTATTTTCAGTATATTATAAAAACTGCCTGTTGTTAGCAATTGTTTTAATAAACCTATGAAAAAACAAAAATAATCTTTTAAAATTAGATTTGGTTTTTTCCGCTTTTTTATGCGATAGTATTATTTTTGGTATGAAAAAATAAATAAGCAGCTATTTCTGTTTAATCTATTCACAGAATATAAACTGTTAAAAAGAAGATAAAAATTGTGTGTGTGTTTATCAACAATTGTAGATAAATTTGATTTTATTCCTGAATTTAAGCCTTTTAAAAGGAGAAAAAATGTTAGTTTTTTGAAGATAAAGAGTTAAGGTTAACTTTGTAAAATTTGATAAATTAAAATGAACAGATTTCAACATCCTATTATAAACAGTATATTTTAAATTAATTAAATTATAATAATTATATCGTTTTAACAGCGATTAAACTTGATGGAAAAAGCATGAAATTTTGTGAGCAGCTCAATTTTTTGAAAACTGATTAATAGCAATTGTATGAAAATACTATTAGTTGAGGATAATCTTTTAAATCAGAAAGTAGTTGGATTTCATCTGATTAAATCCAATTATGAAATTGCTTATGCAACCAATGGCAGCGAAGCAATGGAAAAAATAGAAGCCAATCCACCCGATTTAATTCTTATGGACATTGTTTTGCCCGGAGAAAACGGATTTGAAATCACGGTAAAAATTAGGGCGCTGGAAAAAAGCAGAAATATTTCGAAAGGCGTTCCAATCATTGCATTAACAGCCAATACGCTTGACAACGACAAAGAAAAATGCATTAATGCAGGAATGAATGACTATCTTGCGAAACCTTTTACCGCAGAAGAGTTGTTGGAAGTTATAAAGCGATTTGAAAAACAGGAATGAGTGGTGATCTTGACATAAGAGGAAGCTATTATCCGGAAACAGACAGGGAGTTAGACCGCAAATTGCGCCCCCTGAGTTTTTCCGATTTTCAGGGGCAGGGAAAAATTGTGGATAACCTGAAAATATTTGTTGAAGCTGCAAACATGCGCAAAGAAGCGCTTGACCATGTTTTGCTTCACGGACCGCCCGGGTTGGGAAAAACAACTTTATCACACATTATCGCCAATGAATTAGGTGTCGGCATAAAAATCACATCCGGTCCGGTGCTTGACAAACCGGGTGATTTGGCAGGTTTGCTCACAAATCTTGATGAACACGATGTTTTATTTATCGATGAAATACACCGACTTTCTCCTATTGTGGAAGAGTATCTCTATTCCGCAATGGAAGATTTCAGGATTGATATTATGATTGACAAGGGACCCAGCGCCCGCTCCATTCAAATCGACCTGAATCCTTTTACGCTTATTGGCGCCACAACCCGTTCCGGGTTGCTCACTTCACCTCTGAGAGCTCGTTTTGGAATCAATTCACTTCTGGAATATTACGACAATACGATTTTAAAAGGAATAGTGAAACGTTCTGCTCAGATTTTAAATGTGGAAATCAGCGATGATGCCGCAGAAGAAATTTCACTCAGAAGCCGCGGAACACCAAGGATTGTTAACTCTTTGCTGCGCAGGGTGCGTGATTTTGCACAGGTGAAAGGCGATGGAAATATTGATATTGAAATCACAAAAACTGCGTTGTCAGCCATGAATATTGACCAGTATGGTCTGGATGAAATGGATAACAGGATTCTACGCTGTATTATTGATAAATTCAAAGGCGGACCTGTCGGAATTTCCACTATTGCCACAGCTGTTGGCGAAGATGGCGGAACAATTGAAGAAGTTTATGAGCCGTTTTTGATTAAGGAAGGTTTTATCAAACGAACACCCCGCGGGAGGGAAGCAACCGAGAGGGCTTACAAGCATTTGGGAAGGGTAAATTACGGAAATCAATCGATGTCGCTATTTTGATTCAATCCATTTCACTTCAAATAAACGGGGCCAATATTTTCCGGTGACAAAAATCCGATTATTCTCTGTATCATAAGCTATTCCGTTCATGTAGTCAACTTTGTCTTCCGGTTTGGTGTACATGTTTAAAATACCGTCTAAGTTTATTTCCGACAACACTTTTCCCGTTTCCGGATCAATCTGAATAATCAGATTTGTGGTGTAAACATTGGCATAAATAGTACCGTCTATATATTCTAACTCATTGATATAGTTGACAACTCCTTTGTTGTTGGCAACCTGAATCTTCTTTATTTGGGAAAAATCCGAAGGATTTAGCCATATCAATTCGTGGGTTCCGTTGGTCATTATCAGGTTTTCTCCATCGTTTGTCAAACCCCAACCCTCTTTTGAACGATAGGTAAAACTGTCAATTACTGCAAAATCATTCAAATCATAAACAAAACCTTTTTGACTGCGGTAGGTCAGCTGATAGATTTTATTGTTTAAAATGGTTATTCCTTCTCCGAAATATTTCTCATGGAGCGGTTTTTCCTTCACTGTTTTTCCGGTTTGCAGGTTAACCTGATACAATCCTGAGGAGCCGTATTCGCCGGTTCCTTCATAAAGGCTTCCATTGTGATATTCAAGACCCTGAGTGAAAAATTTCGGATTATGCGGAAAATCATTAATGACGGTATAACCTAACTTTTTGGGTACAATATCTGAAACAACATTTATTGTAACTGTCTGTGAATTATCAACCTTATCAGTTTTGGTGGCAACAACCTGAAAACTGTTTGTTCCCGTATAATTCAATGAAATGTCGGGAATCGTGAATTTTAATTCCTCGCTTTGGTAAATTAATTCACCCTGATAAAACAGTTTAATATTGTCAATTTCGCCATCGCGCAGCTTAGTTTCAACGTTCACGGAAACAGCAGTGCCATATATATAATTCTGCGCCTTTGGGCTGATAACTATCGAACTCACGGGTTTGCGTGAGCGTTTTGGCTTACTGGAACAGGAGAAGCAAAAAATAAAAAGGCTGAAAATAATCACCAAAGGAAAAATAAATCTTTTCATTCGCACTGTTATTAATTCTCGAAATTGTATCAAAAAAATGTTTTCGGCATAAAATTATAAAATATATGAAGCATTGCAATTGATAGACGGGAATGCAAATGAATACTATCTTTGTTTCAAAAAAATTCGATTTTGAATCACTTTAAAAGATTAGCGGGCGACACGGCAATTTATGGGATGAGCAGCATCCTTGGGCGCATTCTGAACTGGCTGCTGGTTCCCTATTATTCGTTTATTTTTGTGCCCGAAATTTACGGAGTTGTTGCCAATCTCTATTCCTATGTTGCTTTTCTTTTGGTTTTGCTGCTCTACGGAATGGAAACTTCATTTTTCAGATATGCCTACAAACATGAAAATTCTGAAATAGTCTATTCCACTTCGCTCATTTCCGTTTTTTCCACTTCTGCGCTTTTTGTTTTATTAGCATTTTCATTTAGCGGAGAAATTGCTTCCTGGCTGCACTACCCCGAACATCCGGAATATATTGTGTGGCTGGCAATTATCTTAGGAATTGATGCTTTTACGGCAATTCCATTTGCGAGGCTGAGACTCAACAACCGCCCCGTAAAATTTGCCGTGATTAAAGTGATCGGAATAGCTTTTAATATCGGATTTAATATTTTTTTCCTGACAATTTGCCCTAAAATCTTAGAAAATAATCCTGAATCAATAATTCATTTGATCTATTCACCTGAAATAGGGGTTGGTTATGTTTTCATTTCCAATTTATTTGCATCATTGATAACACTGATTTTGTTAATTCCGGAAATTTTAAGGGTTTCACTGAAATTTGAAAAAGAGCTGCTTTTGCAAATGCTGAGCTATGGATTTCCAATTTTGATAGTGGGTCTGGCCGGCATGATTAATCAAAATATCGATAAGATTTTAATCCCCTTTCTCATTCCTGAAGAGCTGAATCCGATGCACCAGCTTGGCGTTTATGGTGCCAATTTCAAGCTTGCAGTATTGATGAGCCTATTTATTCAGGCTTTCAGATATGCCTTTGAACCCTTTTTCTTTGCCCGCGGAGACGCAAAAGAAGACCCGCAAATTTATGCAACCATAATGAAGTATTTCGTCATTTTTGGGTTGCTGATTTTTTTAGGAATGATACTTTTCCTTGATATAATCACGTTAATAATCAGTTCGGGCTATCACGAAGGGTTAAAAGTGGTGCCGATTATTCTGATGGCAAACCTGTTTTTTGGAATCTATTTTACGCTTTCGCTCTGGTACAAACTAAAGGACATGACCCGTTACGGAGCATATATTTCTATGACAGGAGCAGCTATAACATTGTTAATCAACATTATGCTTTTACCGGTTATCGGTTACATGGGCTCTGCCATTGCCATATTCTTCGGTTATCTTTCCATGGTAATTTTCTCCTACATATTGGGTCAGAAGCACTATCCGGTGCCCTATGATTTGAAAAGGATTGGTATCTATTTCGTCATAGCGATGGTTATTTATGCAGCTTCATTTGCAACAGCCGGGATTACGGGTGTTGTTAAATATTTGGCAAATATCCTGCTATTGATTGTATTTTTATTTATTGTTTGGAAGCTGGAAGAGAAGCAGTTACGACGATTATTGAAAATTTGATAAAAATAACTGAATTTAATATCAAAATATATTAATTTTGTAGGAATGAAAAACAGAGATGATAAAATAATAGTATTGGCTTCCGATCATGCCGGTTTCGATAAAAAGCAAATTATCAAAAAACATTTCGATGCCACAGGAATCCAATATAAGGATTTAGGTTGTTACACCAATGAAAGTTGTGATTATCCTGATTTTGGGCATCTCATTGCAGATGCCATTGAAAAAGGAGAGTATGATACCGGAATCTCGTTTTGCGGAAGTGGGCAGGGAATCAGCATGACAGCCAATAAGCACCAGAAAATAAGATCTGCATTGTGCTGGAATCCTGAAATTGCAGCGCTTGCAAAACAGCACAATGATGCAAACATATGTTCAATTCCTGCCCGCTTTGTTTCCGATGAAGAGGTAATTGCCATTGTTGATTCTTATCTGAATGCTTCTTTTGAAGGTGGACGTCATGCCAGAAGAATTGAAAAAATTCCTTTAAAAAATATTTAGTCTATAAAAAAATTTAAGTATGCTTTCAAATACCTGTAAATATGCCTTAAGGGCATTGATTTATTTAGCCAATTTTTCTAAAGAAAACAAAATGATTGGAATCAAGGTCATTTCTGAAGATTTGAAACTTTCTTCTCCTTTCTTAGGAAAAATTTTGCAGAATCTTGTAAAACAAAAACTTTTAATTTCAACAAAAGGTCCCAATGGCGGTTTTGCACTTGCAAAACCATCGGATGAAATTTCATTGTGGGATATTGTTACCAGGGTGGATGGTGAAGAGTTTTTTACAAATTGCCTCATCAGGCTCGAGCCATGCATCACACACGATCCTACCAGGCAGCTGTGCCCCGTTCATGCTCAGTATGACAGTTTACGCAATGAGATTTGTGATTTTTACAAGAATACATCTCTCAAAACTATAGAGAACGATATCGTGAAATATGAGGGGTTAATCAGGCTTTAACAGGTTGAAGAAATCTTTAAAAATATTTTTCCAACTTTTTTCCTGAGATTACAAAGTGGAAAAACAGAATGGAGGCTGCAATTCCTGTAGCATTGGCTAAAAAGTCAAAAAAATCACTGCTTCTCGACAGGGTTATTGGTTGCTGCAGCCATTCCAAAACAGTTGCAAAAATCATGGCAGTTATCGGAGCATATAGATAAGGATTCAATTTCATATTTTTGAAAGGAACGAAAAGGAGCAGGCAAAAAATAAAAAACATCCCAAAGTGAACCAGTTTGTCAAAATAGGGAATTTTCAGCAAGATTGTATTAGGAATTGCTCCGGCAGGCATGAATAACCCGTAACAAATCACTCCCAACCAAACAATTGGCTTAATAAACCGTTTGAGAATCATTCTGTTTTAAAATTTTAATTGCACAAAAATAACATATCCATGGCAGGAATTTATATACATATCCCATTTTGTCGCCGGTTATGCTATTATTGTGACTTTTATAAAACAACAAATACCGATTTGATAGAAAATTTTCTTGAAGCTCTCAAACAGGAAATCCGCCAGCGGCAAGGTTATCTTAATGATGAAATCATCAAAACCATCTATTTTGGAGGCGGAACACCTTCGGTTCTCACAGCAAGCCAGCTCTCGTGCATCATGGAAAATATTTATGCAAATTTTCAGGTTGTCCCCGATGCAGAGATTACGTTTGAATCAAACCCGGATGATTTGAATCCTAAATATCTTCAGGAATTAAAGGAGAGTGGAATTAACCGGTTAAGTATTGGAATTCAGTCATTTCATAATGAGCATTTAAAGAAAATGAATCGCCGCCACAGCGCAGAGCAGGCTATTGAAGCGGTTGAAAATGCAATTGAAGCCCAATTTTACGATTTGAGTGTGGATTTGATATTTGGATTGCCCGGACTTTCGGCACAGCAATGGCTTGAAAACTTACAACAAGCGTTTCGTTTCCCGGTGAATCATCTCTCGGCATATCATTTAACCTATCACGAAGGAACTCCATTTTACACCTGGCTGAAAAAGGGAACTTTAAAAGAACTGTCTGAATCAGAAAGTGTTGAGCAATTTAATATTTTAATGGATGAATCGGAAAAAGCAGGTTTTGAACAGTATGAAATTTCAAATTTTGCCCGAAACGGGAAATATTCCAAACACAATACCTCCTACTGGAAAGGCAAAAAATATTTGGGACTTGGTCCTTCGGCACACTCATTTGATGGCAATTCAAGGCGATGGAATGTTGCTCACACGGAAGCATACATAACAGGGGCAAAAAAAAATGT
>JACDJB010001700.1_pt1 | contig 17326 bp, 13 predicted proteins | sample 7454121 | NCBI WGS metagenome assembly JACDJB01 (sample SAMN14253290, study PRJNA609438) | sludge metagenome | isolation source: sludge after 25d culture with pyrite | collected 2018-12-20 | reverse complement strand
TCACTGATAATGAAGCCCACAAGTACAAAAAAAGCTTTCACCGAAAGATGAAAGCTTTTTCTGCACATATGTATATTTCCTGATTATTTTTGGAAATAGTTTGTCACCTCTTCGTTTACAATAATTTCTTCTTTAAACGTGTAGGCTCCGGTTTCGGGTGATTTAACCATTTTAATCACTTTGGAAAATCCTTTTCCCGAGCCTTTTTGTAATGTTGCAACTGCTTTCTTTGCCATAATAAAATCTATTTAATCTCTTTATGAACAGTAACTCTTTTCAAAACAGGATTGTATTTTTTAATCTCCAGTCTTTCAGGTGTGTTTTTTCTGTTTTTTTTGGTGATATACCTTGACATTCCCGGCATTCCACTGTCCTTATGTTCAGTGCATTCCAAAATAACCTGAATCCTGTTGCCTTTTGCTTTCTTAGCCATAATTCAGTCTTTTATAATTTTTCGATTAATCCTTTTTCCTTAGCTTCCTTAACGGCAGCAACCACGCCTTTTTTATTTATGATGCGCATTCCGTGTGCTGAAACGGTCAGAACCACCCAGCGATCTTCATCGGGAAGGTAGAATCTTTTTCTGAACAGGTTTACATTAAACCTTCTTTTAACACTGCGTTTGGAATGGGAAACCCTGTTCCCTACCATCGCTTTCTTTCCAGTTATTTGACAAACTCGTGACATTGTTATTTAATTTCTTGATGTGCAAACAAACACGTTATTTTAACGGGTTGCAAAGAAAAGATTTTTTTTAGAAATAATCAAAATACTTTGCAAGTTTTCCATAAACAATTAATATTCGCAAATAAATCTCCATGATTCTTTTTGAATCCTTAAAACTACCGGTTTTTTCATGGGCTGCCAAATTAACTGTCCGGGGATTCTATTAATCAGATAAATAATGCATTTATTTGTCTTACAATTAACTTACGGTAATGGATTATCTTCTGATTGCGGCAGGCGCGCTGTTTATGATTGCAGGCATTTTGGGTTGTATTATTCCTGTACTGCCCGGTCCGCCTTTAAGCTATGCAGGACTTTTACTGCTACATTTTACAGATAAATATCAATTCACTCCACGTTTTCTGATCATTTGGGGAATAGTAACGGTTGTGGCTTTTGCCCTTGATTACATCATTCCGGCATGGGGCACAAAGAAGTTCGGAGGCAGCAGGTTTGGTGTTTGGGGAAGCATTATCGGGTTGTTTGCAGGACTTCTGTTTTTCCCGCCGTTTGGTATAATTGTCGGACCTTTTGCCGGTGCAGTTATCGGTGAACTTGTTGCAGGGCAAAATACGGAATCGGCGTTGAGATCGGGTTTCGGCTCTTTTGCCGGGCTTCTTCTCGGCACCCTGATTAAACTGACAGTCTCCGGATTAATGCTCTGGCATTTCATAAAAATGCTGTTTGTCGGATGACGGGCGCCTAACATTGACAACTGCTTCTCACTTTACGGTTTTCAATCAAAAACAGTTAAAATAGAGCTAACATTTGTTAAACTTTCGTTCGCCGGCAAAAAATTTTAAGTAACTTGCTTTTAATTTAAAAAAATCAGAAATGAACAGTTTCAAAACATTCGGATTAATGGCAATTCTCACCTTCCTGTTTCTGCTGGTCGGTGGGGCAATTGCAGGACAGGCGGGCATGATTATCGCTCTGATAATTGCGGGAGCAACAAATTTTATCGGTTATTTCTTTAGCGATAAAATGGTTTTGAAAGCATACAACGCACAGGAATTGCCGCAAGACCACAAAGTTACGATGATGGTAAAAAGATTAGCTCTGAATGCGAACTTACCGATGCCAAAAGTTTATATGGTAAACCAGAATCAACCCAACGCATTTGCAACCGGCAGAGACCCGCAACATGCGGCGGTTGCAGTAACCAAAGGGCTGGTTGAAACCATGAATGACGATGAACTGTCAGGTGTTTTGGCACACGAATTAGGGCACATTGCCAACCGGGATATTCTGATTGGCACCATTGCCGCCACGCTTGCCGGCGCCATCTCCTATTTGGGATACTCCGCCCGTTTTGGCATGTCAAACCGCAACAACCGGGGCGGAAATTTTATCTTTATGCTGCTTGCGCTAATACTTGCTCCCATTGCTGCGTCCATCATCCGGATGGCTGTTTCGCGGGCAAGAGAGTTCAAAGCCGATAGTTTTGGCGCAAAAGTGAGCGGGAATCCACTGTATCTGAGCAATGCACTGGAAAAACTGGAAAATGCAAGCAAACGGATACCCATGTCGGGAAATCAGGCTACTTCACACATGTTTATCGTATATCCGTTTTCAGGACAATCATTGGCAAATCTGTTCAGCACTCACCCGCCCACACAGGAGCGCATAAAAAAACTGAAACAGATGGCAACCACCGGATATGGCTATTAATCAAGCGCCTATCTGACTTCAAACAGGTAATTTCCCGGTTGCAGCTGAACCACGGAAAGTTCTTTTTTCGAACTGATGATTTCAATTTGCGGATTATCTTTTAAAGTGCGTCCGCCCTCTTTTATATTTCCTGATTTCAGATAGAGCGTAGCCGTGCTGTTTGCCGGAACGGAAACTGCATATTCAACCACTCTCTTTTTCCTTTTCCAGGAAGACAATATTTCCCCGTATGGACTGTTGTGAGAAGCTTCAAAACTGTCAAGTCCGGCAAAGAAGTTGGGTTTCAGAATGATGTTCTTAAAGCCGGGCTGATTTTCATCAGGAAAAATTCCACCCAAAGCCTTATAATACCAGGCACTGATTTCACCAAACATGATGTGATTCAATGAAATATCCCGGGAAGCATCCAAGGGCCAGTTTTCGTAAAAAGTTGTAGCGCCGTTCACTATCCACCAACCCCACGATGGGAAAGTTTCCTGTGAAGCCACTTCATAAGCCAGCTCCGGATACCCGTTTTCGCTCATTGCATTCAGAATGGTTTTGGTTCCCAATAAACCAACATCAATATGCTTATTGTCGGCTTCCACCCGTTTGGCAAGATTTGCCGCCACTTTTTCCTTCAGCTCATCCGGCACAAGCCCCCAATGCAAGGCAGCGCTTAGTTCCGTCTGCAAACCGCTGCCATAAATCCCGGTTTCACGGTTGAGATATTTGTCATTGACAGCCGATTTAATCTTTTGCGCAAGCGCTGAATACTTTTCAAAATCAGTCTTTTTACCAAACAATTTTGCTGCTTTGGAAAGAATAACCGCATCGGCATAAAAATATGCTGAAGAAGTGAAATCCTTTGGTGTCTGCGACTTAACAGGAACCCAATCACCTAATCCCCAATCGGTTATTCCCGAAGGATAATTTTCATCAACATAATCCACATACCTTCTGATGTTGTCGTAGCATAGCTCCAGTAAGCGGGAATCTCCGTAAAACAGATATATATTCCAGGGAATAATGGCTATTGTGCTTGTCCAGTCAAGCCCGTTTGCCCAGTGGTAGCCCCAGCCGCTGGTGGGAATAATTGCAGGCAGCACGCCGTTGGGCTGCTGCTCGTCGCGGTGGTCGGCGAGCCATTTTTCATAGACGGTTATTCCGTCAAAATTGTACAGCCCCGTTTCTATGGCAATGTGTGCATCGCCCGTCCAGCCGTTCTTTTCGCGCTGCGGACAATCAGTCGGATAGCCAAACAGATTGGATAAATAGGAGGCGTTGGCTGCTTCCCATGCTCTGTTCAGCGTATTGTTTGATGACTGAATTTTCCCGACAGGCGGAACATCACTGTGCATGAAAAAGGCGGTCAGGCTCTCTTGTGTCAGTTCCAGCGGACGATCTGAAGTAACTTCCACATACTGAAATCCTTTATAGTTGAACCGGGGCATAAATGTATCTTCACCCTTTCCGCTCAAAATAAAAATATCGGTCTGAAACGGATCGGAATCGTCTGCCGGACGGTAATGTACGTCAATGTTGGACATATCTGCATATCCGTCGGCATCAAGGCGTTCCACATGTTTTAGGTGAATAGTGGTTCCTTCCGCCCCCGACGTGGTAATGCGGGTTACACCTGCCATATTTCTGCCGAAATCAAAAAGCCAGCTGTTTTCTCCCTGTTTTGTCATTTCAGCTGCCGGAATTTCAAGTACATTACGAATGGGATGCAACACCTGTGCAGTAATGTTTTGCGATGGAGCACCGGTCAGTGAAGCATTCCGCCACCCTTCAGCCTGAAATCCGGGCATATCCCATCCCGGCTGCTCTAACCGTGCATCATAATGTTCAGCAGTATAAATACTGTTGAAAATCACCGGACTGAATGCTGTTTGCCAGTCGGTTCCTGTAGAAATAGTTTCCACAGTGCCGTCTGAATAGGTAATTCTCAAGTCCATGCAAAATTTCGGACGGGCACGCCATGGCGCTTTGTCAAAATACCAGACGGCAGTTGACTGATGATTGTACCAACCGTTACCCAACAGCACTCCGATTGCGTTTTCACCCTGCCGGAGATTTTCCGTAATATCATAAGTTACATAGAGATTGCGGCGGTCGAAACGGGTATAGGTCGGATCGAGACGGTGGTCGCCGATGCGCTTGCCGTTTACTGTAAGTTCATACAATCCGGCAACCGCAATGTATGCCCGCGCAGATTCAATCTTTTTGGCGGCGCTGAATTGCTTTCGGAAATAAGGTGCAGGTTTTACATTGAAATCGTGCGTGTCGGTTATCCACTTTCCCTTCCAGTTTGTCTGTTCCATCATACCGGTTTCAAACCACGCCGGCTGCGCCCATTCTGACCAGCTGCCGGAGTTGTCCTGCACACGGACACTCCAGAAATATCGGGTAAAAGGTTGCAAATCGCCACCGTCATAAACGGCGGGAACAACTGCCGAATTAACACTTCCCGATTCCCGGACAGCACCTTTCCCGGATTTGACATCCGATAAGTTTGTACCGATAATCAACTGATATGCTGTTTGCAAAACTCCGGGCTCCGGGGCTTTCAGTTGCCAGGCAAAGCGTGGATGCTGCTCATCAATTCCGATGGGATTTTCGAGATGCTCACATCTCAGGTTTATCACTTCAACCTGTGATTTTACGGTGAATGGAATCACCAAAAAAAGTAAAATTGTTAGCTGAAAAAAGATTCTTTTCATGGATATTTGATTTTAAGTTTTCAAAACTGACAAGCTGATTAACTCAGTAAAAAAACAGGTAAGCCATCAGAATTGCTGCCATTATGCCTGCAAAGTCGGCAATCAGTCCGCAAACTACGGCATAGCGGGTATTTTTAATGCCAACTGAGCCAAAATAGACAGCCAGAATATAAAAAGTGGTATCGGTTGCTCCCTGAATGGTACTTGCAACACGCCCCACAAACGAATCGGCGCCGTATGTAGCCATTGCATCCACCATCATGCCGCGGGCGCCGCTTCCGCTCAGCGGTTTCATCAGCGCAGTTGGCAGTGCCGGCGTAAAATCGCTGTTGATCCCCATGTTTTCAAATGCCCAGGTGAAACCGGACACCATCCACTCCATTGCTCCGGAAGCTCTGAAAACCCCGATTGCTACCAGAATTGCAACAAGGTAAGGTATAATTTTCACCGCAGTTTTAAAACCGTCTTTAGCTCCGTCAATAAACGCCTCATATACGTTCACTCTTTTCAGAAGAGCCATCACTATAAAAACAATTATTACCGTGAAGAGAATAAAGTTGCTCGCAATGTTTGAAACCTGCGTAATTGCCTCTTTATCAAGAGTGGAAAAGTACCAGATAATACCTGCAATAAACAGGGTTATTCCGCCAAGATAAGCAAGCACAACTCTGTCTAACAGATTGATTTTTTGATATATCGCAACCGAAATCAGACCGGCTAAAGTAGAGAAATAGGTAGCTAACAAAATGGGAATAAAAATATCGGAAGGATTGACTGCCCCGAGCTGGGCGCGGTAAACCATAATGCTGATGGGCAGAAGCGTTAAACCGGAAGTGTTGAGTACCAAAAACATAATCTGCGCATTGGAAGCCGTGCTTTTATCCGGATTTGTCTCCTGCATCTCCTTCATTGCCTGCAAACCGGTTGGCGTTGCCGCATTGTCGAGATTGAGCATGTTGGCTGCAATATTCATCATAATTGAGCCGTAAGCAGGATGCGATTTGCCCAATTCCGGGAAAAGCTTGTTAAAAAAGGGACCGATAACCCGTGAAAACACCTTGACAATCCCGCCCTTCTCCCCGATTTTCATAATTCCCATCCATAAAGTCAGTACGCCTGTAAGCCCCAATGAGATTTCGAATCCGGTTTTTGCCATGTCGAAAGTTTCATTCACCATGTTTGGAAAAACCTCCACATCACCAAAAAAAATCAACCGAATAAGCCCGATTACAAAAGCGATCAAAAAAAAGAAAACCCAGATATAGTTTAGCGCCATGAATGTTTTTTTTAATATGGCAGCAAGTTAAAAAAAAGAGAGAGATTATCTCCCCCTCAGCAGTTACAAAATCAATCGTTTTGTTTCCATACTTTCTTTATCTGTTCCATTTGACAGATTTTACATCTATAGAAATTGAAAAAGTGTGTTTATTTATCCTCATAGCTCATAAACTATTAAAATAGGCATTTAACTCTTCTTCGGATTTAAAAACTTTGCCCTTTCCGTCTTTAGCTTCCTGTAAGGCAAAATCAATTTTTTCAAAAAATTCTTCTTTGCTCAGCAAGGTATCATCATTTTTACCGGAATAATTTTATACGCTCTGTCTTTATCACGTTGAATATAGATTTCCACACCTTCATCTACTTTATCCAGGTAATTCTTTTGTTTGTCTCTAAACTCTTTGCTGCTAATAACCAACACAATATCATTTTTTTGCTGAATAATAACACGAAAATACAAAGATTTTGTTTCAATCAAAAGCGCACATTTTAATGTGCCGGCAGCTCAACAAAAAAAGTTGTTCCGGTATTTTCCTTGCTGGTGAGATAAATTCTGCCTTTCATAATTTTCATAAATTCCCTGACCAATACTAACCCAAGTCCGGCGCTCGGTTCATCTTCCGTTCCCTGAGTACCTCTTGTATCCAATGTAAAAAGTTTTTCCTGCTGCTCCGCATCCATCCCGATTCCATTGTCCTGAATCATAAAAAGTACAGAATTATTGTCAGGTCGTTCGGCACTAATTTTTATAAAACCGTTGCCCGGCGTGAATTTGATGGCGTTAGAAATCAGATTGCGAATAACCGAACTAAGCATGGAAGAATCGGCAAAAACAGTAATATCATCAACCACATTGAGTTCAACATGAATATTCTTTTTTTGCAGATTTGTCTGAAAGTAATTCAGATTTTTCTCCATGATATTTTTCAAAACCGCAATTTTCGGTTTATAGACAATCTGTCCCCGCTGAATGCGGGACCATTCCAGCAAATTTTCAAGCAATTCGGCAACCGCAGCAGCCGACTGGTGCATTGACTTTGCCAGCTGCACTAACTCCTCTTTTTCCACACTGAACGATTTATCGGCAAGCAGCTCGGTCAGCAATAAAAACGAGTTGAACGGACTTCTCATATCGTGAGCAATCACTGAAAAGAGCTTATCTTTTTCCTGGTTCAGAAATGTCAGGTCCTTTTCGCTTTTGCGCAGTTTGTTTTCCAGGTCTTTGTTAGCGGTTATGTCGCGGGAAACCCCGACCAAACCGTTAATTACTCCATTTTCATCAAAAAGTGGAACTTTTGTTGTGGACAACCAGCGCCAGCCATTGTTAGTGAGAACATGTTCTTCTTTGCTGACCACCGGTATTCCGCTTTTCATCATCTCCTGCTCCTCCTCAAATGTTTTTCGGGCATAAGAAACATCGAAAAACTCAAGGTCTCTCTTCCCGACTGCATCCGCCTGGTTGTCAAGCCCCAGCATTTGTGCCTGAGCTTTATTGATTCTCAAAAAACGACTGTGTATATCTTTAAAATAGATAGTGTCCGGAATATTATCCATCAAAGCCTGCAAAAGCTCTTTTTCCTTGAGAAGCGAATGCTGAATATTTCGCTGCTCCGTAATGTCTTCAATATATCCTTCGAGATAAACAGTATTGTTATTTTTATCCCTTACGGCATGACCACGCTCCAAAACCCATCTGACCTCACCATCTTTGTTTCTAATACAATATCTCTCCTGAAATATGGTGTTATTTTCTATCGCCTCCTGCCATTTTTTCCATACAAAATCACGATAATCCGTATGAATAATTTCATTATAGGTAATTGTTCTATTGACAAACAGCTCCGGCTCATAGCCTGTTATTTTTGCACTTCCCTCGCTGATAAAAAGCATGGTATAGTCTCTGTCAGCTTTACTCCGATAGACAATACCGGGGAGATACCCAAGCATTGAATCAACATGACTTTCATCGTAAAAAACTCTCTTTTCAACCGGTTTACGTTGCGAAATATCCTGATAAACCGTAAAAAGATTTTTTTGGCTGTCCGGGAAAACAACCCACCTGCCTAAGAGCGCTACATTTATCAACTCCCCATCAGCCCGCAGACGCTGCGTTTTATGAAACATATCATGCCCGTCTGCCACACTTGGAGTCAGCTTCTGTCCAAAATCCTTCATGGGCTCAGGCACAATCAACTCGCTAACTTTCCTGTCTTTCAGTTGTGCTTTAGTGTATCCAAACAACTCTTCAAATGTGCTGTTACAGTCAAGAAAAGTGTCATGCCTGTCGGAAATAACAACACCAAAAGGTATGGAATGAAACAGATGCCGGAAATATTCGCTGCTGCTATTTTGCGGTGAAGATTTTTGAATCAGCCAGATTAACCGGTTTGAAAGGTTGGTTTGGTCAAAAAAAACACCAACTTTCACTGAAATATGAAGCTTGTTTAAAAGCCATGCCGAATCAATTTTCTGCGATTGCTCTTTGCCCGACAACAAAGGAGAAATTATTTTACTATGTGCACTTTCGTTTAATTCAAGCAGTTCGCCAATTGAAGCTGCCTCCAAAGTAAAGCCCGAAAAATCAATCAGATTTAAAAACAGATTATTCCATTCAAGCAATTCTCCTTTTTCATTGGTTATCACTGCCGCTTCGGGCAGTGCCGGGAGTATTAATCTATTTATGAATGATTTTGTGTTTTTATCTGTCATAACTAACAGCTTGTAGGTTTATTCAAGGATTACAACATTTAAAAAGCAAATATTAAAATTGATTATACAAAGTTATTAAATTATAATAAAAAGACAATTTACATCTGTTTTATTTCTTCACGGGAGTTGCAAATTTCCTTTTTTCAACTACAAATATTACAGGATTATTTCAAACTAATACTCATAAAGCCTCACATTTTGTCTCATCCTCTGCCGAAGGGTTCGAAATTAAATCTCTTCATAATCTGTTCAATATTGTTATGGCTGAGCGGCTGTGGCACATAGAGATCACAGCCTGCTTCAGCAGCCCGGCTTTCATCGCTGCTCATGGCAAATGCAGTTTGTGCAACAACAGGCAGTTCCGGTCTGATTTTTTTAATCTCACTTGTCGATTCAAAACCATTCATAACCGGCATTTTTAAATCCATGAGCACCAGGTTGATTTCCGGGTTTGACTTCACCATTTTCAGTGCTTCTAATCCGTTTGTGGCATGCAGAACTGTTGCTTTATAGGATTTGTGCAACAACATGGCAAGCATCTGAAAATTGGAAACTTCATCTTCTGCAATCAAAATCACCGGTTCTTTTTTTGGTGACCGGAGAGGTGCTTTCTCCAACTTCTGCTCCGTTTCTTCAGTGGATTTTTTCGAGAAAAAGAGCCTGACTGTAGTACCTTTCTGCTTCTGAGATTCCACATCAACTGTTCCCCCCATGATGCCAGTGAGACCCTTCACAATGGAAAGCCCCAGTCCGCTGCCTTCAAAACGGCGGGCAAAGCTGTCATCTTCCTGCCGGAAATGTTCAAAAACCGCTTTCAGCTTCTCTTTGCTGATACCGATTCCGGTATCTCTCACAAAAAATATTATCTGATCGCCTGATACTTCGGCGCCAAGCGTGATGCTTCCGCTGTGCGTGAATTTCAACGCATTTTGCAACAGATGCCCCAAAGATTTTGCAATAAGTTCAGGATCAATTTCCATATAGAGATTTCTTGTATCTTCAGTCAGTTCAATGTTGAAAGTTAAGTTTTTATCCAGGCACTTTTGCCAATATGAAATTTTGAATTTCTCAACAATATCCCCCACTTTTAATATCTTACTCCTCGCTTCAATGGTATTGGAAGTAATTTGAGAAATATCCATGTAATCCGTAATTGTCTGGATCAGCCTTTCGGTACTCAGATTGATAATTTCCATCAGTTCTGAAATTTCCTGTCGCCCGAGCGTTTTATCATTCAGCAATGACGTTGCACCGATGATGCCATTCAACGGAGTGCGCAATTCGTGTGAAATGTTGTTCAGAAAGCTTGTTTTCAGTCTGTCGCCGGATTCGGCTTTTGCACGCGCTTCTTCAAGTGCCTGGCGCACTTTGATTTTTTCGGTAACATCACGGCAAATATAGACCGCATAAACCTGTTCGTTATACGAAATGCCCTTCCCGCTAATTTCTACGTCGTATATTGTTCCGTCCTTCCTCCGGTGCCTGCTCTCAAAAAAACTGCTATATTCGGGAGTGATATGAAATTTCAATCTGATTGCTTTCTCATCAAACTGAGCATCAAAATCCCAGGAGTGCATTTTCAGCAACTCCGCTTTGCGGTAGCCCAACATTTCGGCAAACCTGCTGTTAAAATCAAAAACTTTGTGATCCTTATCCAAAATTAAAATCCCGTCGTTTGAAGTCTGAAAAAGCAGGTTTCGCATTTCCAGCGCCTGCATCAACTCCCTGTCTTTATATTTTTTGTCCGTTACATCGTTGAAAATTGTTGCAAACTGCCCTTTTGACGGAGAATAGGCTGTTATGGAATAATAGCGCCGGAGCGAAGTACTGTATTGCTCAAAGCTTATCGGTTTTCCCGTAAGCGCTACTTTACCGTATCTTTTTATCCACGATTTTTCTAAATCGGGAAGTACTTCAAGTACAGTTTTACCGACACATTCTTCTTTTTTTAATCCGGTCAGTTTTTCAAAACTTTTATTCATTTCAATAAAGCGATAATTCACCGGAGTTCCTTTTTCATCTAAAATAATCTCGTGAAGCGCTATGCCCTGATCCATTTCCGAAATAAGCTTGCGATATCTCAGTTCGCTTGCTTCCAAAGCATGTTGTGCGGCAATCCGTTCCGAAATATCGCTGATAAATCCCATAATGTTACCGTCAGGCAAAGCCACTCCCTTAACCGAAACCCAGGTGTTTTTCCCGTCCTTTTTCTGAATCTCAGTTTCAATGTAAGCTTCGCCATTGCTCTGAACCGCAGCAAAATGTTTTTTCCCCACCTCCCGGAATTTGGCAGTTACAATATCTTTGAGATGAAGCTTTTGAATTTCTTCCGGGGTGTATCCCATTTTCTCAAAAACAAGTTTGTTCGCATCAATACAATATCCTTCACGGTTAAAAATGATAATTCCTTCGGGGGCGCTATCCAGATAGGCACGATATTTTGCGTTGGATTCTGCAACAGTTTGTCCGCTTTTTTGCATTTTGCGGTGCAGTTCAGCTTTTTCCAGCGCTGCCGAAACAGCAAACGGCAAACGATAAATCTGATCTTTTGTAACATAATCATCAGCACCGGCGCCCAAGCTCTCTGCAATCGCCGCTCCTTCTACCTGCTCCGTGAAAATGATAAACGGCAAAAAAGTATCTGTTTCCCTGATAAAACGCAAAATATTCAAGCCTGAAAAACCGGAAACAGCATGCTCCGAAATGATCACATCCGGCTGAAAATCTACACATGCTTTCAATGACACAGACTCCTCCTCAACAAGAATAGGGTTTAAATCGAAATGGGCACTCAACTGCCTGCAACCCAAACCATATAAGGTATTACTGTGTCCTGCAAATAAAATACTAATTCGCCTTTTCATGGGAACAGAAAATTTCATTAAAATAATTGCAGCTAATTTAAGCATGAAATTATAAAACATGCCATTTCTAGTAAAAATTCATTGCCTTTTATTCTATAAGTATTGATTTTCAAACACTGAATATTGCAAGAATAAAATTTTACACGCTGACACGACTTTGCAAATCGTGCCTTGGTTTGCAAAAGCAAAAAACAATGTATAGAGGATGAAATTAAAAAACTTGTGCCGCTTCAGCGGAACTTGTGCCAATGGGAGAAATAGCAAGAGCAATCAAATACTGAATTTTGATTAAAAAACACTACAAATAATTACGTTGGCATATCCTTCTGAAATTTCCTTAATTTTACGGAAAAATAGAAATGCTGAATATTTATAAATCGTATCATAAAATGAAGATAAAATTTTCTGCTGTTTTAATTTTAGTGCTTTCAGCTTATTATGCTGTTGCTCAGGAATCTTACCGGCCCGGACTCTTTTTCAGGGAAGACTGGAAAGAGAGTCCCGCTGAAATTCCGTTAAATCAAAATCATGTGGACAATCCCGAACTGTTGGTTCAGCTCTATGGCGCGGGAAAGGACAGTCTCAAAAAAAGCAATCACGAGCAGCCGGTGGATGATCCGTTTTATGTGTGGTCAGGGCTGTGTTTGGAAAACTGGCTGGTTTCGCTAAAGCACAAAGAACACAATGTGGACTTAACCGGATTTGCAAAAATCAGATGGCGAACCAAACAGGCAGGTTACAGGGAGCTTCGCATTGCGCTTAAACTGGCAGACGGTACCTGGTTAGTGAGTGATCAGTCGGACGGACCATCAAAAGACTGGCGCATAAAGGAGTTCAATATTCAGGATATTCGCTGGCGCCGGCTTGATATCAAACGGATTGCTGAAGTTGGTGCGGTAAACAATCCCGACCTTTCCAATGTGGAGGAGATCGGTTTTACCGACCTTATGCCGGGCGGTCAATCGGCGTCATGCTCCCGGCTCGACTGGATTGAAGTAGATGGAAAACCTGTAAAAAGATAGAAAATGAGCGACGATAAAAAAATCATCTTTTCGATGTATAAGGTGAGTAAAACCTACCCGCCAAACAAAACAATCATCAAGGATATTTCTCTTTCCTTTTTTTTAGGCGCCAAAATCGGCATCATCGGATTGAACGGCTCCGGAAAATCCACTTTGCTGCGCATTATTGCAGGTGCAGACAAAAATTTTAATGGCGAACTGGTTTTTGCACCGGGCTATTCCGTTGGATTATTAGAGCAGGAACCTCATCTGGATGAATCGAAAACCGTTATCGAAGTAGTGAAGGAAGGAGTTCAGGAAGTGGTTGATGTTTTGAACAGATATGAAGAGATTAACCTGCAATTCGGACTTCCGGAAGTGTATGAAAATCCGGATGAGATGGAAAAACTTATGAACGAACAGGCAAAGCTTCAGGAAAAGATTGACCAGTTGGATGCCTGGAATCTGGACAGCCGGTTAGAGCGTGCCATGGATGCCCTTCAATGTCCGCCCGATAATCAGCCGGTGAGTGAGCTTTCGGGTGGCGAACGCCGCCGCGTTGCATTGTGCCGCCTGCTGCTACAGGAGCCGGATGTGCTGCTGTTGGATGAGCCTACCAACCATCTGGATGCAGAAAGCATTCTTTGGCTCGAAATGCACCTGCATCAGTACAAGGGAACCGTAATCTGCATCACCCACGACCGCTATTTTCTGGATAATGTGGCTGGGTGGATACTTGAACTTGACCGCGGTGAAGGAATTCCCTGGAAGGGCAACTACAGCTCGTGGTTAGAGCAAAAGGCAAAACGACTGGAAATTGAAGAGAAGGGCAGCCTGAAACGTCGCCGCACATTAGAGCGCGAATTAGAATGGATACGCATGGCGCCCAAGGCACGGCAGGCAAAATCAAAAGCACGTCTCCACGCCTACGACCGGATGGTAAATGAAGATGTTAAGCAAAAAGAAGAAAAATTAGAGATTTTCATTCCGAACGGACCGCGATTGGGCGACAAAGTGATTGAAATGGAACAAGTTTCCAAAAAATTTGGCGAACGCCTGCTGTTTGAAAATTTAAGTTTCAACCTTCCCCGTTCCGGAATTATCGGAGTAATCGGTCCGAACGGAGCAGGAAAAACAACACTGTTCCGGTTAATTCTGAATCAGTTTGAACCCGACAGCGGAACGATAGAAATCGGTGACACCGTGAAAATCAGCTATGTGGATCAGACCCACAAAGCCATCGACCCTGAAAAAACGGTTTTTCAGGTTATTTCCGGCGGAACGGAAACCATTTTATTGGGAAACCGGCAGGTGAACGCACGCGCTTATGTTGCCCGGTTCAACTTTTCAGGAGCCGATCAGGAGAAAAAATGCGGCGTGCTTTCCGGTGGCGAGCGAAACCGGCTTCATCTGGCATTGGCGCTGAAATCAGAAGGAAATCTCCTGCTGCTTGACGAACCCACAAACGATATTGACATAAACACCCTGCGGGCATTGGAAGAAGGGCTTGAGAGTTTCGCAGGCTGCGCCGTGGTCATCTCCCACGACCGCTGGTTTCTCGACCGGATTGCCACGCATATTCTCGCTTTTGAAGAGAATCTTCAACCCTATTTCTTTGAAGGTTCCTTTACCGAATACGAAGAAAATCGGAAAAAACGATTGGGAGATGCTGCACCAAAAAGGGTCAGATACAGGAAGTTGTGAGAGTGGTTCAGGGTTCCGGGTTCCGGGTTCCGGGTTTAAAGTTCCGGGTTTAAAGTTCCGGGTTCAGAGTTCCGGGTTTAAAGTTTAGTAAAAACATTAAAGGGTTGCCGGTTGGCAACCCTTTAATAATAATTCCGAATTGAAAGGAATATAAAGTAGGTTATTCATTAACGACCAGGTCTTCTTCCCTGCGGGTAATCTTACTGCCTACCAGTGCATAGAACAACAGATAAGCTAATCCGATAAATATTACCCAGTAGCTCGCCAGATAACCGACTGCGTCAGCAACAAATCCCTGAACTGCAGGTAAAATACCGCCACCGCAAACCAATACCATGAAAATACCGGAAGCTGCTGCTAAATATTTACCCAATCCTTCTACCGCAAGATTGTAGATTCCGCCCCACATAATGGATGTGCAAAGCCCTACCAATACGATAAACATGGCATTAATCGGCACCTGAGCCAGACCAAATGACAATGCTCCGGTGCCTGAGCGCTGCAGAACCGGCAGTGCAATTTCAGTGGAAGCCGGCATAACAATCGCAAAAAAGATGAGAATCAAACCAACTGCTGATGCTACGGAGAGCATGGTTTTACTGGACACTTTGCCGGCAATGGAAACACCTGCCAGACGTCCGACCAACATCAGGAACCAGTAGGTTCCGGCAACAAAGCCTGCGGTCGTTTTTCCGACAGCTGTGTCAGACAGCCAGTAAATCATTACGCCGGGAGTTCCGACTTCAACACCCACATAAACGAAAATTGCAATGGCACCCAGAACAAAGTGCCTGAATTTCAAAGCACCCGACATCAGATTTCTCAAAGGTTCTTTAGGCTGATCTGCGTGTGGCTCAGGAATGCTGACAACGAGCATCACAAAGAAAACAATTGCAAACACAGCCATGGCAATGTACATTACCGGGAACACATCCTTGATGTTTGCCTTTGCAGTTTCACCAATTAAAACTCCAACAAACGCAGGCGTGAAAGTTGCCATCACCGAGTTGAAAGAACCACCAACCTGAATAAGCTGGTTTCCTTTATTCCCGCCGCCTCCCAAAGTGTTCAGCATAGGATTAACAACAGTGTTGAGCAGTGTCATTGAAAAACCGGCAACAAAAGCACCCAGCAGATATATTGCAAATGCGGAATTTTGGGATGCATGACCCGAAAGATACTGAATACCAACCCCAATGAATCCCACTGCAATTGCAACTAAAGCCGTCTTTTTATAGCCAATTTTCTGCAATAAAATCCCGCCGGGAATTCCCATCACCGCATAGGCAATAAAATTTGCCATATTACCCATCAATCCCTGAAAATTGGAAGCGCCGAACTGCTCTTTCAAAACCTGACCCATCGGTGCAGCCAGATTGGTTACAAATGCAATCATACCAAAAAGCACAATCATCATAATGATTGGCACTACATAACTCTTGCTTTTATTCATAATAAAAAACTTTAATGATTTAAGTAATTTTTAAAATAGTTTATAATTATCTAAAATTTCTTCGAAAAATCTGATGGCGGTAAAAGTATAAATTAAAGCTTTAAAAACGATTACTTCCTGCTCTTTTTATAAATCTAACTTCACAGCGCCCTTATTTCTGATGAACAGCTTATGGCAACTTCCCTCACCGTAAACATGTTCCAGCGTGTTCACATAATTGTCCAGCTCAGACTGCGGAACAAAAGCCTGAATGGTGCCGCCAAAACCGCCACCATGAACGCGCCATGCTCCCTTTCCTTTCAGTACCATTTCACTCAGAGCTAATGCAAGTGAAACAACCTGCTCGCTCTTGTGCACAACGTCATAAATGTTCTGATTATACATGAATGAGCTGTATCCCGACTCAACAACCATTTTCAGAAAAGCCTGAAAATCATTATTCTCCAATGCAGCAACCTGATCAACAACGCGCTGATTATCACCCTGAAAATGGTAGGCACGCAAAATGGCACGGTCTCCTGTTTTTTCACGGATTTTGGGAATACTCTCCACGATTTGCTCAAGCGTAACTTCCCGCAAAACCGATGCGCCAAACTCTGCAGCTACAGATTTCATTTCGGTGGGCAAAGAGGCATATTCAGCCTGAGAAGCCGCATCATCATGCCCGCCTCCAACATCAGTGATTACCAATGAATAGCCGGTTGAAACAAAATCAAAATCAACTTCTTTAACAACCGGATTGGCAGGGTCTTTAAAATCTATGGTTATCAGTCCGCCAACCGCACAGGCTGTCTGATCCATCAATCCGCACGGCTTTCCGAAGTAATTATTTTCAGCCCACTGTCCGATGATTGCATTCTCCACCGCCGGCATTTTCCCATCGTTGAAAAGCTCGTTTAAAATGGCACCGATCAGCACTTCAAATGAAGCTGATGAACTAAGTCCGGAGCCTTTGGGAACACGTCCGTCTATGCAAGCGTCAAAACCGCCGGTTTTATAGCCGTTTTCCTGCATTTTTGCACAAATTCCCATCACAAGTGAAGATGAAGTGTAAAAGTTGGATTCATCAATGGCTAAACGGGAAATATCCACCTGAAACTCAGGATAGCCTTCTGATTTTATACGAATTATGTTGGTTCCGTTAGGCGAAGCCACAGCAATATTGTCAAGATTCACGGCTCCGGCAAGCACCCGCCCGTGATTGTGATCGGTGTG
>JACDJB010001699.1_pt1 | contig 17332 bp, 10 predicted proteins | sample 7454121 | NCBI WGS metagenome assembly JACDJB01 (sample SAMN14253290, study PRJNA609438) | sludge metagenome | isolation source: sludge after 25d culture with pyrite | collected 2018-12-20 | reverse complement strand
CAGGAAAAAACATTTTGAATCCTGAAATAAAAAGAACACAATTAATCAAACCGAGTACCACAAATGTTGAAACCAAAGAAACGGTGCTGTCATACACACGTGGGGCACGATTCGGTCTTAACCTTAACTATACTTTTTAACAACAATGTCTAATTAAAATTAAAAATGAAAATGAAAAACTTAAAAAAATTCACATTATCAATTGCCATAGTAGGCACGCTATTTCTCACGGGATGTAGCAAAGATGGCGGGTTTACACCTGAAGAACCATTAGAAAACAGTGAACTCACGGGGTCACTGGAATCTGACAGAATTTTAGATCCTTCCGTTCAATACACGGTTACGGGACCATATCTTGTAAAATCAGGTGGCAAACTGACTATTCCGGCGGGAACAGTTATTGTCTCACAGGTGGGAACCGACAGATATATTGCTGTAGAACAAGGCGGTAAAATTGATATCCAGGGAACTTCTTCAAGCCCCGTGGTAATGCGCTCAGAGAACAGCACCGCAGGAGATTGGGGTGGTTTGTTGCTTTGCGGAAAGGCAACTACCACAGAAGGTGTTAATGTTACTGCCGAAGTGGGAGGACTTATTTATGGAGGAACCGATGATGCTGACGACTCCGGAAGCATTGAATATTTAATTATCCGTGGGGCTGGGGCGCAGATCAATTCTGAATCGCAATACAACGGACTTACACTTTATTCAGTAGGTTCTGGAACTAGAATTTCAAATGTAGCAGTAATAGATGGTGCTGATGACGGAGTTGAGTTTTTTGGCGGCACTGTTTCTGCATCAAACCTTTATTTTGAAAACAATGAAGATGATGCGGTGGACTGGACAGAAGGCTGGAATGGTACAATCACAAATACGTATGTGAGCCATACAAAGCCATTTTCTACTGCAATTGAAGCAGATGGAGATAACAATAATCCTAAGGTAAAAAACTTTACAGCCGTTTCAACTGTTGGTGGCACAGCGCTTCAGTTTAAAAAACAATCTGGCGCAACAATTACAGGTCTGTCACTTTTAGGATATACAACTAGAATTGATATGAAGGATAATGGTCCATTAACAAATGTTATTATCGACGGGGAAACTGCTGATCCATCAAATGGATACAATGCCCCTGCAACGGTAGATTTATCAATGTTTTCTTGGGCTACTGATAATACCTCAGACACGTCTGTACTGCCAAATACAATTTCAGGAACAACAGAATTGAACGCTAGTCTTGTGTACCTTCTTCAAGGAACGACGCTAGTGAAGTCTGGTGGAAAATTGATTATCCCTGAGGGAACTACAATTATTTCTGAAACGGGAACTGATAAATATATTGCTGTAGAGCAAGGTGGAAAGATTGAAATTAATGGAACCAATGAAAAGCCAGTAGTTATGAAATCTGCAGGTAGTAACCCAGGAGATTGGGGTGGACTTTTGCTTTGCGGGGAAGCAATAACTACCGAAGGTGTTGATGCTATTGCAGAAGTTGGCGGTCTTATTTATGGCGGAACAAATAATAGCGATAGCTCTGGAAGCATTAAATACCTTGTAATTCGTGGCGCTGGGGCGCAGATTAATTCAGAATCACAATACAATGGTCTTACACTTTATGCAGTTGGGTCTGGAACTTCAATTTCTAACGTAGCGGTAATTGACGGTGCTGATGACGGGATTGAATTTTTCGGCGGATCTGTTTCTGCCACGAATCTTTATTTTGAAAACAATGAAGATGATTCAGTAGATTGGACCGAAGGGTGGAGCGGAACCATAACCAATACCTATATCCTAAACAATGGCGCAAGCTTCTCTACTGCTTTGGAAGGAGATGGCGACAACAACAATCCTTCTTTTGTAAACCTAACCGCTATCAACACAAGCAGCCCAGGAAGCGGGATCGCACTTCAGTTTAAAAAACAATCTGGAGGATCGTTTACAAATATTTTACTATCGGACTATGGCACCAATGTAGATATGAAAGACAATGGGCCATTGGGAAATATTATTGTTAATGGAGTTCCTTTAACGACCCCACAAGACGATGTATTCAACGGTACTCCGGTAGATATTTCAGGTTGGAATTGGATTAGCAAATAACCTTTGATTATTAATATCTACCAATATAAAGGGTCTTTTGATGTCAAAAGGCCCTTCTATATGATGTTCATAGGATTATGGATTGTTGGAAAACACACAAGGGAACCAAAGTATTTGGGATATCCTTCTAGGACCTTAAGGTTTAATGATTAGATAACACACAATGGAATTTATTATTAGAAGTTTGCATCAGTTTTATTAAAGAAAAAAATGGAGAATCTATATTTATTAATGATTGTAGCCCTTGTGGCTCTGGCAATAGCAGATTTGGTAGTTGGTGTCAGTAACGATGCGGTAAATTTTCTTAATTCCGCAATTGGTTCCAAAGCAATCCCCTTTAAGGGGATTTTGATAATTGCCAGTTTGGGAATCTTCATTGGCGCAATTTTTTCCAGCGGAATGATGGAGGTAGCGCGTAAAGGAATATTCGTTCCCGGCGAGTTTTACTTTGACGAGATTATGATCATTTTTATGGCAGTGATGATAACCGATATCCTCCTGTTGGATTTTTTCAATACCATTGGTATGCCTACCTCAACCACGGTTTCCATTGTATTTGAGCTTTTGGGTGCTGCGGTTATTATGGCATTAATTAAAATAGGCCATAGTGAGACAGAAACGATTTCAGCGCTTTCAAAATATATCAATACAGAAAAGGCTGTTGAAATTATAACAGGAATCCTCTTGTCTGTAATTATTGCTTTTACCATTGGGGCAATTGTTCAATATATTTCAAGGTTGGTATTCACCTTTCATATAGAACAAAAGATGAAATATTTCGGAGCCATATTTGGTGGTGTGGCATTGACAGCCATAAGTTATTTCATTTTTATGAAGGGCCTAAAAGGCACTCCTTTTTATGGGGGATTTAAGGAATTTGTTGAAGATGATACTTGGTTGATAATTGGGATTAGTTTGGTGTTTTGGACTATTTTCTCACAGCTTTTTATGGTAATATTCAAAAAGAGTATTTTGATAATAGTGATTGCCGTGGGAACATTCAGTCTTGCCTTGGCCTTTGCGGGGAACGATTTGGTTAACTTTATTGGTGTACCAATGGCGGCCTACCACAGTTATATTGATTGGTCCAGTTCGGGAATGAATCCTTCAGCTTACAGCATGGACAGTCTTGCCGAGGCCGTTCCGGCAGAACCTGTTATTTTGTTTATCTCGGGTGGTGTAATGGTGCTCACTTTGTGGTTTTCAAAAAAAGCTCGTACCGTTTCGGATACTGAGATAGATCTGGCCCGCCAAGGGGAAGGGCACGAAAAATTCAGTCCGAATATGCTATCGCGGTTTCTGGTAAAAGCCACTACTCAAATTTCCTTATATCTGAACAATATAATTCCAAAACGTCTGCAGAAAAAAATAGATCGGCGTTTTGAAAAACCGATAATCAACCTTCCCAAGCATAAAACATACGAACTTCCTGCCTTTGATATGGTACGGGCCTCTATAAACTTGGTGGTTGCCGGAATATTGATCGCGACAGCTACCACTATGAAACTACCTCTTTCAACCACTTACGTCACCTTTATGGTGGCTATGGGTACTTCATTGGCCGATAGGGCCTGGGGGCGAGAAAGTGCCGTTTACCGCGTGGCTGGTGTGTTGAATGTAATAGGAGGCTGGTTTTTTACGGCATTTGTAGCATTTGTTGCTGCTGGAACACTTACCTATCTCATCTATATAGGAAAGGCGACAATGATTGCCGTGCTGTTGTTGTTAGCAATTCTTTTATTGACCCGGAATTATATATCCCATAAAAAAAGTGTCAAACTAAAATTGGATAAAAGTGGTTTAAAGAAAAATGAAAGCCAGACAGTTCAGGAAATTATCCAAGAGAGCGCAGAAAACATAAGCAATGTGGTTTCGCGTTCAAATAGAATTTATACCCGTATGCTTCGGGGATTGGCTAAGCAGGACACCAAAGAGCTAAAAAAGAGCAAAAATGGAGTTAAAAAGCTTAATGATGAGGTGGATGAGCTTAGGAACAACTTATTTTATTTCATTAAAAATCTCGATGAAAAAAGTGTTAGGGGCAGTAATTTCTATATCATTATTCTGGGATATTTGACCGATGTGGTTCAAAGCTTGGAATACATTTCAAAAGTGAGTTACAAGCACGTTAACAACAACCACAAGGGACTTCGTTTTAATCAAATAAAGGATTTGCAGGAAATAGACCGCCACCTGGAGGAGCTTTTTAACGAGATTGAGGATATTTTCCAGAAAAGGGAATTTCACCGGATTGGAGAGGTGTTGGCGAATAAGGATGAAATATTCAACAGTCTTTCCCAAAAGATTGAAAAGCAGATCGCCCGTACCCGTACAGAAGAGTCCAGCCCGAAAAATACCACGCTTTATTTCAGTTTGTTGCTAGAAACCAAGGATTTGGTTACTGCCCTGATGAAATTGATGGAAGAATATCATTATAGCTTTAAGAAAAATTAATGGAGTCGATTTTTATTTAGGTAACGTATGTATATTGGTATTTCTAAAAAATTGATTGATTTGACATTGGTTTTGCAAGGGGTTTACTTGTTTTTACACTTTAAAATTTATGCAATATAGAAGAGATGGCTTTTATGGGAATCAAGAATCTCTAAAAACAAAAGTCTGTTAACGAATAAGGTTATAGTTATGAAAATTCTAATAGTAGAAGACGATCGGGATATATGTGAAATCCTTGAGTTCAATCTTTCAAATGAAGGTTTTGAGGTAGAGTGTGTGTATTCTGCGGAAGAAGGATTGAAAATACTCTCAGCAGACCATTCCCTGATTCTACTCGACGTAATGATGGGAGGGATGTCTGGTTATAAGATGGCGGAAAAGCTGCGAAAGGAAAAAAACACCACTCCAATAATATTCTTGACTGCTAAAGATACCGAAAATGATATGTTGACAGGCTTCTCTGTGGGTGGCGATGATTATATTTCCAAACCATTTTCCATTAAAGAAGTAATTGCCCGTGTAAAAGCTGTTGGCAGTAGACAAGGTTATACCACAATTGATGAAAACAGGGAAACCGTTCTTGGAAATCTTACTATTTCGCATAATCTAAAAGAGTTGACCATAAAAGATGAAAAAGTGCCTTTGACCAAAACGGAGTTTGAGATTTTGGCACTCCTTGCCCAAAACCCAGATAGGGTTTTTTCCCGTGACAAGATAATAAGTTCTATTTGGGAAGGAACAACCTTTATCACTGAACGTACGGTCGATGTCCACATTACCCGACTTCGGAAGAAAATGGGTGATTATGGACAGGCTATCACAAACCGTTCGGGTTATGGATACCGATTTGACCTCTCTAAAACCTAGGCGGATGAACTTAAGCTATAAACAGAAGTTGTTTTTATATTTCTGCGTTATTTTTTCCCTGTTTACTATTGGAATTATTGTTTTTGCACGGTCACAGGAACGAAAATTTCGTACGGAAGCCCTTGAAGAGAAGTTGGACGGATATACCGAAATCACAAATATCGCTTTATCCAAAGGGCAGGATATAGATAGCTTGGTCACTTTATTTCCTGAGCATATTCGTCTTACATTGATTGATGGCGAGGGGATTGTTCAATATGATAACGCCATAAGAGATTTATTAACACTTGAAAATCATTCACACCGCCCCGAAATAGTGGAAGCAAAAGCCAACGGGAGGGGTGTGAACATTCGAACCTCCTCTTCAAATAATCTGGAATATCTTTATTATGCAAAGCAGTTTAACGACTCCTTTATACGGGTTGCCCTCCCTTACGATATTCGGGTACAACAATTTTTGAAATCGGACAATTTATTTCTGTACTATATTATCGCACTATTTCTGGTAATGTTGATTCTGATAAACTTTGTTGCCACAAGATTTGGAAGTACCATTAAGCAACTTCGGGATTTTGTGATCTCCTCGGATGAAATAATAAATCCGACTACCGTTAAATTTCCGAAGGATGAATTTGGCGAGATAAGTGAAAGAATTGTAGATAACTATGTCCAACTCAAAGCCAATAAGAAAAAGATAAGCCAAGAGCGGGAGAAATTATTGCAACACGTTCATACTTCCGAGGAAGGGATTTGCTTCTTTACGCCAAACAAAATAGTGGAGTTTTACAACGGTCTGTTTCTTCAATACCTCAATGTGATCTCTGATAATGCCAATGGCGAACCCGAAGTAATTTTTTCGGAGGCCGCATTCCACGACCTGAATTTGTTCTTGGCTTCCCCTGAGCGGGAAAATTATTTTGAAACCCAAATTGAAAAACACAGTAAACATTTTTCCCTTAGAGCGAATGTTTTTGAAGACCAAAGCTTTGAGATTATCCTAAACGACATCACCAAACAGCGAAAAACCCAGTTATTAAAACAGGAAATGACCGGCAATATCGCCCACGAATTGCGCACGCCCGTCACCAGTATTCGCGGCTATCTTGAAACGGTTTTGGAGAAACCACTGGATGCGGAAAAAAAGCAACAGTTTTTGACAAAGGCATATAACCAAGTCCTTGTGTTATCGGAGCTTATCCAAGATATGGGATTGATTACCAGAATAGAAGAAGCACCAAGTTCATTTTCATTTGAAGCAGTAAGCTTGTCCAAAGTGTTGAAAGGTTTAAAAAATGATCTCGCCACCTCATTGGAGGAAAAGGGGATAGAGATGAGTTGGGATATTCCAGAAAAAGTAATGGTTAAGTCAAACAACAATTTGCTTTACTCAATTTTCCGCAACCTAACCGATAACGTCATCCGTTATGCTGGAAACAATGTAAAAATTGCTATAAATCAATATAGCGAGGATGAAAATTTTTACTATTTCTTGTATTCTGATACAGGAAGAGGGATTTCGGATGAAACCCATTTTAATCGTCTATTTGAACGTTTTTATAGAATTAACGAAGGCCGTACCCGGGATTCTGGAGGGTCGGGGTTGGGACTGTCAATAGTAAAGAATGCGCTTCTTCTGCATAAGGGCACTATAACGGTTAAGAATAGGCAGGGTGGAGGATTGGAGTTTTTGATTAAATTGCCGAAAGGATAATGGACTGTGTTCTCTACAACTTCGCTAAAAAAATTTAACCGGACTAGAGGGTTTATTGGTCGGAGTTCGGGGTTCAGTTTCAGTGACAGATAGCATTGTTCTGGTCTTGAGCAACGGGGCGGTGAAGAAGGTTTGGGATTTTGGGTTTCCTCCTTCGACGAGGAAGGAGGTATCAGGTATGGGATAACTTCATCATTTCCTCTACGAGGTTTTTGGGCGTTTGATCTTTTGTTAGATGCTTTAGTGAGTCTTTTGAGTTTTCCGTCATTTTATATGCTGTGCTCTCAGTTATACCTAAGTCTTCTACGTTCTTAATGGTGGTTTCTATGGCGACAATGTTTAATAATCTTCTCATTTAATCGGAGTTTAAATGAGGAGTTCCTTTTGACTTTAGGAAGGTGCTAAAATATTTTATGTACTTCATGACTTGGGATTTGTTCCGAAAATATGGAATATTTCCAACATATGATGTTTGGGTTTTGAAAAATTTGCGAAACGAAAAGGAGCGACTGACGAACACCTATTTACCTGCCTTCCGAGTGGTTAATGGCTAAGTGTTGTGATTTGTTTTGAGTTCAGGGCAATGGCAAAAAGCATAGGCAATAATTTGATTTTACTTTAATGGAAAGACCTAATGCTTCTTATTTTATTGCTTATGCTGCGCCTTTCGACTCCGCTCAAGATAAAGTACACCGTATGCTCTTGCGATTGAGGGCGTGTAGCTTGCGGAACGAGAGAAAGAGTAAGTGCCGTAGGTGGGGCGTTTAATCATGTAGAATAGCTTCGTTTCTAAGGTTTAGGTGAGAGGTTATTCGTTCTTATTGATTTTAAGGCTTTTTGGATTGTGATTTATATTTATTGGGTGGAATTGTTATTAAATGCTACTTTTATAAGAATTCTCTCAATAAAATATTTTTTATGTTATGTTGTGTTTGAAGTTGATGCTGTAATATTACGGTAATGTCGATTGATAAATGATTTAGAATTTGTTTTGCGGGTGAGGAACACAGAGAATTAGCACACTACCAGAAGGGCGATATGAACGTCTATAATAATCATTATTAAATTATATAAGTATTGAATTCAATCAATTGGTCAGATTTTAATGGAGAGAAATTCCAATCGTTCTGCAATGACTTATTGAGTTTTGAGATTGGGAAGGATTTTGTTCCATTTTCCGCACCTGGTGCCGATCAAGGTATTGACGGTCTTTTTGAGGGTAGATACAATAATAGGGAAGGAAAATGGAGATTTCAGGCAAAATTTCATCATCCCGAAACTGGCAGACTGGCGGGATTCAATCAATTAAAAAACCAAGTCAAAAAGGATATTGGTAGAAATATACAAGATGAAACAACGCTAATTTTCATTACCAATGTTGAATTAAATCCTGCACAAAGAAAAGAGACAAAAGAAATAGCTGATAAGGCCTTTGGCGAGCATCATCAAAAAGTTAAATTTGATATTTGGGACGGGGCTAAAATCTATACATTATTAGCTCATCATCCAATTGTTAAGCTATGGTATACCGATCAAACAAAGTTTCTTATTCAGGAGTATTCAGAGTTTTTTTATGAAGAACTAAATTCGACAACAAATACTTCTTATGTACTGTCAAATAAATTCTATCATAGAAAGGAAAAACTTGAAGTAATGAATAAATTCATTCAGGATCGCACTAAGAAAATTGCAGTGGTTAGTGGTGAAGCTGGAATTGGGAAGACAAGACTTTGTTTAGAGTTTTTTAAACAATATTTGGACGAAAATAATGACTGGAAAGCATTAGTAATTGTAACACACAAAATCGATTTACAAGTGCTGCAGGTCGCTTTGACAGGGGAACGGAACTATATTGTATTGCTTGATGATGCCGATAAATTTGAGGAAAGAGATATTGCTGATTTAATCACTCTCATTAAAGGTCTAAAGAATAATATAGTAAAGTTATTATTGACAGTCAGAACTCCATTTCTTAAACAAGTTCTTAGTCAGGTAGCAGCTAGTGATATAACCGACCGAATAGGCCTTATACATCTTGATCAATTAACAAGAGAGGAAACAGTTCAGTTTTTAGAAGGGGAGCTAAAGGGGTATCGAATTGAAAAATACTTGGGTTTTTTCGTTGAATTAACCCATGGAGTTCCGATTATGATTATGACCTTACTCAAAACCATTAGAGCTGGAACTCCTTTATCCGATATTAAGAAGGATTCTTTTCTTAAAACGTATGTAAAACAATATTTCGAACAATTCATTGCAACAACGAGTGAAGAAAAGGAGATTCTCAAAAAGAATATCAAAAAAATCCTTACGCTAATTGCTCTAATCGAGCCAATTCAAATTGAAGATAAGGATCTCATACAGCGAATCGTCTCTACAGAAAATATTTCAGAAGAAGATATAGAGGTAGTTTTGCAAGCAATGAAAGTACAAAATATTATTTCTGGTAGATATCTATTTGACATCAAACCGGACATTTACAGTGATTTGATTTTAGAAGAGGCTATAAACTCCAAAAAATGGTTGGAGAAAAAATTACCCGAATATGGAGTCTTTATAAATAATATTATTAAAAACATAAGTTATGTATATCAAGACAGACAAGATAATACCCTCTTGAAAAACCTTTTGAAAGAATACGTTAATCGGATTGATAATTGTAATGACGATAAAGAGATTACAAGAATTCTTGATACGGTATATGCCATAACCTACACCATGCCATTGTTGGCATTAGAAGCCATAAAAAAAACACTCTCCATTTATTCCGATAAAGAACACCCTTTGCATGGTGAATTTCAACGATCGTTAGCTTATAAGAATTATACGATTGATTCCACTATCAATAACCTTAAACGCGTACTTCATAATTTATTTCAGTTAGAAGATTCCTTTTTAGAAGCATACTCATATTCAGGAAGGTTTTACCAAATATTAAATGATGATGGAGCGGTTTTTAATATTGCCGGTTTTGGAAAGCATGACAAATTCGAAGGCTTCACTTGTAGGATACAGAACCAAATACTTACAGCCAGTAAAGCTGAATTAGAAAAATCTGATGCGGGTATTAAACTCTTTGCTCTTAAAGCTTTAAAAGCTATACTGAAACTTGAGTTTACGGATTCTGAATCACATCTATTTCAAAAGCATTCTATACAAATATATACGCTATACATTCCTGAGAATAAATATGTAAAAAAACTTAGGAAGGAAATAATTGAGCTACTAATTGATTTCTTCCAGAATGAAACGTCCAAAGAACTTAAAGAGGAAACTTTTAAGGTAATTGTTGACATACCGAGAGAAATATTTGCTGCAAGGACTAATAATTATAAGGGCAAAGATGAAATCAAAACTGTATTAAACTTTTTGCTTTCAATTTCAGAGCAAAATATTCTCGAAATGAAACAAAAACAATTTCTAAAAGACCAACTTTACTGGTTTAAACGTTGGGGGATTGACGCTTCCTATCATACAATAATTGATAAAATAAATGAAAACCTATCTGAGAATGATCTTGCGGAACAATTGCTAGATTTATTCAATCCCAAGTATGAAGGAAAGATTGACGAAGAAGATGAGCGTTATCGAGTAGAGTCTGAAAAACTGATTAATAACAACACTGGTACTGACTTAGGGAACGCATTGGTTAGAGTTATTGACCAAAGCGAATATGAGTCACACCACTTTTATCAATTTTTAGATCTCATTTCATCTAATCTGGAAAAGACAAAGAAATTCATTAATTACCTGTGGAAAGACAACAAAGCCTTTGTAGTAAAATATTGCTCTGGTATGTTAAGGCAGTTAAGGTTCTCGGAAGATTTTGAGAAAATGTTCTGGGAATACATACAAAAACTTCAAATGGAAAATTCGATTGAATCGAGGAACTGCATTTTGGAAGTATATAACTCATTTAGGATTTATAATGTCTTAAATAAAACAGAGAATTGTAGTGCATTTGAAAAGAAGGATTTTGAACTTGTCAGTTCTGTATTTCAAAATTCTACTATAGATAATTATTTCAACCTTGCAACAACGCTCCCAACTCTTTTCTTTTATAATAAAGTCGTAGCAGTAAGAGAAATAAAGTATTTCTTACAGAATTGTAATGAAAGACATTTGGATAGCTTGTTTTTGGCATTTGACCCAATTAAAGAAAGAAATTACTCAGAAATTAAAGGTTTACTTCTTAAACATACTATTCACCTAAACATCCCTTATTCCGTTGAACGATTCTTAAACAAGATCATTAAAAAAGATGGTTTTCATATAATATTGGTATATATACAGGATCGTTTTTTATTAAAGCGGAAATATGTAAATGAAAAGAGGAGTCTTTTGGGGTATGAATACGTGCCAACTCGTACTGGGAATACTATCACGGCTGAGTTATCTGAAGAACAAAAGGTTGAAATATTTACGATGATTTTAAATTGGTTTGTAGATTTTGATTTCCAGTTATACGAGCATTACTATGCAAAAAATATTATTGAATTATTTGCTGTAAGCAAAAGTGTAACCGTTCAGACAAAAATCACTTATGCTGAGCTAATTAAAAAATATAATTCTGACTATAAAAAGTTATTGAATATTATTCAATCACTATCTGAATTCAAACAGAAAAATGATGCATTTGTCGATTTAATAATTAAGCTTTTGGAAGCTGGGAACGAAAATATTAAGGATCAAAAACAGCTTCAAGAATTAATCTCTCAATGTTATATATCCTTAACTTCTTTGGGCGTTAAAACCGGTACACCTGGACAACCATTTACCGTAGACTTGCAATTAAAGGAGTTGATAGAAAATACTTTAAAAAGCTCGAAGACTAAGAATCCAAAAGTTAAGGACTTTTTTCAAAAGGTGTTAAAATCAGTCCAGGCAGATATTGATAGGGATAGAGACGAAGAAAGAGGGGAGATATGGTAAGAAAAACACTCACAGATTATACAACCCAAAAGGATGCTATTGTATCTGCTTTGAACATAAAACAAGGTAATGGACTGTTTGACCAGAACTTACATGATATTTTTAATCGTGGAACCCAAAGTAAAGAAAAATTGAAAGTTCAAGATGTACGAGTAATAATTGAAACGATTGAATTAAAATTACGAAACGCTGAAATTATTTACTATACATACTTTGCCTCAGAATTCGAAAAGAACATTCTTATCAATAATACATTGGTAGGAACAAAACTAATTGAAACTGAATTTAGTTTTGGAACTAAAGTTCTTCGAAATACTATTGAGATTATTGATCCAAACATGTACAAAGAATCGATACACATGAACTTTCAAATGTTCATATTAACAATTGCCTCATTGTATGAAAACCTTGTTAGACTAATTGAGACCCTAATTAAAAAGAGAGTTGTGTTCGGTGATAAAAATCCACATTTGAGTATTCATTTGAAAGTGTTAATTTCTTATTGGGATAATCTCATTGAACTGAACTATAGAGGTAGCGATGAATTTTATTCTTGGTTGACTTCTCATCGAACATATATGGATAAATATCTTTCCCAGATTAATTCGCTTAGAAATAGTTTTATTCATGGGTATGCTAGTAACCTCTATTTTGATTCAGCATTGAATGATTATGTAATAAAAAACTATGATCCCCAATCTTCGGGTGGATTCACTCAGGCACACGGTAATGCTGTGCCAGAATTAATCCTTAATAATTTTGTCGAGCATGTTCTTACCAATAGTCGAAGTCTAATTGGGGATGTATTAAATATCTTCCAAAGAAAGCTATCTCATCATAGAACAAAAGTTCCAATGTAAAATATTAAGTTGGGGCACATTTGCTAAATAAGCGCTTTTGGACATTTTGTGTAAACACATGTTTTGCAACAGCTAAAGTAAAACTGATGGAAAAAAATGGAAGTTTGACGACCTACTATAAAGGCTTCAAGCTATAAATGATTGGGTGCATTTGTATTGGGAATATGAAGATTAAAAGAGTAGGAGGTGACATAAGTAACGGTTATATAGACTTCGATTTTAAAAAATGCAACTATTTTAGTCCGTTTTAGGCAGCAATTAACGCATGTTTTTCAAGGATTAATAATCGTTGAATGCTCGTTAGATACGATGTTTTAGCTAATTCTATTATCTTTTCAATCACTTGTTTGGGGTAGAGCATCGTTTGGATTATCCTTTACTTTGGCTGTAAATATGGTTTGACTTCCGAAATGTTTTGAAAGGACCTCTAATGCTTTTTCCGTTCTTCTGGGGAAAAAGAGTAGTCCCAAAAAACAAATCATCCACTTTAAGAACTCAAATAATCCCAAAATCGTTTTGGGTAATGCTATTGCTACTCCTAAGATGATTCCGTATTTAATGATTGTATTTTCCATGTGTTTTCCTTTAATACTTAGTAGTTCCTGATTTGAAAAGCCAAGCTACGATATGGGTTTAGGATTCATTGTGACAACTGTTTTTACACGACATAAAAACTCAATTTTTTTATTTTGTATTTAGTTACTTTACAGCAGGTTATAATTCGTTAAAATCTTTTTTAAAAAAGTTTGTAGCTTTTTGTCACACTATCATTTAACCTCCTTATCCACACAAAAAATCAACATCATTAACTTTGAAAATCGAAGGTAAGAGCTCATCTTTTAATAAAAAAGGACATCGTTTTAACCTTTTTGAATTGCAAGATGAGACATTGGGGTTTTATAAAAAATTACAGTTTTATAAGTGCTGATTTCTTCCGAAGTTTGAAGAGCATTTTTATTGTTTTCGTAATTAAAGATTTTGCGAAGCTTATTGGATAGACACCTTCCGACCCCCGAATGTAAATTTTTAGTTTGATTGATGATTTGTTGCGGGGGCCACCTTCCCCTAAAAGATCCCTATTGCATTTGAATAGAAATGAGTTTGAGGGGAAGGAGCGTTTGACATTCTAAAATGGTTTTTTGTTTTCGTAATTCAATATTTTGCGAAGCTAAATGGATAGACCCCTTCCGTCCCCGAAAGTAAATTTTAGTTTGATTGATGTTTTGTTGCGGGGGCCACCTTCCCCTATAAGATCAATATTGCATTTGAATAGAAATGAGTTGGAGGGGAAGGAGCGTTTGACACTCTAAAATGGTGAAATAAAATTTGAGATAATTGAGGAATCCCGTAATAAGTTGAATTTGTATTGGGTTATATTTGAATGTTTATGGTTTTATCAATTTTCTAATGAGCTAAATTTTCTAATATGATAAGTGATTGTTATCACTCATTAAATTACATCATAGTAATTATGTAGCATTAATAATGTTTCATCGATTAAAATACATTATATTTGCATCGTAGCAATTATGCGTCTGATCTATGAAAAGCAAAAAAACAGTTTTAAAGCGTATTGTCTTACCAGATGGAATTGCATCTGGTTATTCGTTTAGGGGGAAAATTAAAAGCTCTTTAAATGGAGATTTGCGCGTGGTGCAATTAAAGGATATGGAGAATGATTATTCAAATATTGGGGATGATTGCACCTATATTGACGGAAGTGATATTAAGGAGAAGTATTACTTAGAGGTGGGGGATATTTTATTCATTTCGAAAGGGGCGAATAATTTTGCGACAGTTTACGATTTTAAGGACGGAGTGGCCACAGTTGCTAGTTCCGTTTTTTATGTCATAAAAGTGGATGCTACTAAAGCTAACCCTTACTATGTTGCCTGGTATATAAACAAAAAGAGAGTGCAACAATATTTTACCACTCACGCTTCTGGCACGTATTCGTTGAGTATAAACAAGGAGGTAGTTGAGGACATTCCGTTATTGCTCCCATCCTTAGAGGTCCAGGGAAAGATATCTAGGGTCGCTGAACTTGCCAAAAAAGAACAATATATTTACAATGACTTGAGAGAAAAACGAAATAAATTACTAGAAGTACAGCTTCTAAAATCAATAAATTAAAAAATACAGAAATGCAAGAAAAACCCAGTCAGGATCAGATAAACAAGATGCTTTGGAATGCGTGCGATACGTTCCGAGGTGCGTTTGATTCATCGGAATATAAAAATTACATTTTGGTTTTTATGTTCGTGAAATATTTGAGCGATGTATGGAAAGACCATTACAACGAATATAAAGAACAATACGGAGATGATGAAGAGTTGATTAAGCGCAAGTTAAACAGGGAGCGTTTTGTGCTGCCTGATAACTGTACTTATGATTATATATACGATCATAGAAATGATGCGGATATTGGGGAAAAGATAGACAAGGTGCTCTCTCAGATTGAGGAGAAGAACATTGAGAAGTTGGATGGGGTGTTTAGAAATATTAGTTTCAATTCGGAGAAATTGGGGCAGACCAAAGATAGGAACCGTAGGTTGCTCAACCTAATCAACGATTTTGCAAAACCAGAGCTGGATTTTCGTCCGTCGTTATGGGATGGGAAGCAGGATGTTTTGGGAGAGGCGTATATGTATCTCTTAGAAAAATTTGCTTCGGGAGCGGGTAAGAAAGGCGGGGAGTTTTTTACACCAAAAGAGGTGTCGCAACTTTTAGCTAAGCTGGTGGCACCAAAAGCAGGAGATCGAATCTTCGACCCAACTGCCGGTTCCGCGTCACTTTTAGTGCAAGTTGCCGAGGAAGTTAAAGATAAAGACGGCAACCCATCGAGAGACTTCGCTATTTATGGACAGGAGAGCAATGGCGACACTTGGGCATTGAGCAAGATGAACTGTTTTATCCACGGAATGGATGCTGCGCGGATAGAGTGGTGCGATACCTTGAACAATCCCCAATTATTGGAAGGCAATGGCTTGATGAAGTTTAATGTGGTGGTAGCTAATCCGCCATTTTCCCTCGATAAATGGGGACATGAAAATGCAGAAGCCGATAGGCATAGAAGATATTTGCGGGGGATTCCACCAAAATCCAAGGGAGATTACGCCTTTATACTGCATATGATAGAGACCACCTTGCCGAACGGTCGGGTAGGAGTGATTGTGCCGCACGGAGTTTTATTTAGAGGAGGTAGCGAAGGAAGAATACGCCAGGCACTCATAGAGGAGAACTTATTGGAAGCTGTGGTAGGATTGCCTCCAAACCTTTTCTTTGGAACGGGGATTCCTGCAGCTATTCTTATTTTCAACAAGGCCAAAACGAATACCGATACTTTGTTTATCGATGGCAGTAAGGAGTTTGATGATGGCAAGAAGCAGAATCGATTGCGAAAAAAGGATGTTGAGAAGATAGTAGTCGCATATCAAGGGTTTTCAGAAATACCAAAGTACAGTCATGTGGCGGCATTGGATGAGATAAAGGAGAATGATTTTAACCTCAACATTCCACGATATGTGGACACCTTTGAAGACGAAGAACCTGTGGATATGGAGGCAACTAAACAAGAGATTGTGCAGTTGGAAAAAGAGTTGGTTGCGGTTAAGGCGGAAATGGAAGGGTATTTAAAAGAGCTGGGGCTCTAAATTGAAATTGTAGCATTGATATGAAAGAATCTGAAATCATCTTATATACCACTCCAAATGGGGAAGTGAAGTTGGATATTCGCTTTGAGGATGAAACTTTTTGGCTGTCCCAGAAGAAGATGGCCGAGCTTTTTGATGTTGATGTGCGAACCATTAACGAGCATCTAAAAAACATATTCGAATCTGGGGAATTGGATCAGGAACCAACTATCCGGAAATTCCGGATAGTTCAAAAGGAAGGGCAACGACAGGTTGCCCGTGAAATAGAGTTTTATAATCTCGACGCAATTATCTCCGTAGGCTATCGCGTAAACAGTTTTAATGCCACCCAGTTTAGAATTTGGGCCACTAAAACTTTGAAGGAGTTCGTAATCAAAGGTTTTGTTTTGGATGACGACAGATTAAAGCGAGCTAAACATTTCGGCCGGGATTATTTTGATGAATTGCTGGAGCGCATTCGTTCCATACGGGCATCTGAACGAAGATTCTATCAAAAGATTACCGATATCTATGCCGAAGCCAGTATTGATTATGATCGGGAGGCTCCAACTACGCGATCCTTTTTTAAGACCGTCCAAAACAAAATGCATTGGGCGATTACCGGCAAAACGGCAGCGGAAATCATAAAACTTCGAGCCGATGCCAAAAAGGAGAATATGGGATTGACTACTTGGAAAAATGCACCTGCCGGAAAAATATTAAAATCGGACGTGGGCACCGCCAAAAATTATTTGGAAGAAGATGAAATAAAGGCT
>JACDJB010001696.1_pt1 | contig 17354 bp, 14 predicted proteins | sample 7454121 | NCBI WGS metagenome assembly JACDJB01 (sample SAMN14253290, study PRJNA609438) | sludge metagenome | isolation source: sludge after 25d culture with pyrite | collected 2018-12-20 | reverse complement strand
CGATGACGATATAGGGTTTGTCGGCAAAATCGGAGCGATCATGAATGGCACGCGCGGCGAGTTCCTTGCCACTGCCGGATTCCCCTTCGATCATCACATTGATGCGCACGTCGTGGATTTTGTCGATGACGCGATAGACGCCGGCAATGGCGGGCGAGTTGCCAAGCATGGATCGTTCGGCTTCAGAGAAGTCGTGCGCATGCGGGTCGGGGTCCCGTCGCAGCAGGCGATGGGTGAGCTGGACCAGTTCTTCGGGATCGTAGGGCTTCTTGATGAAGTCGTTTGCGCCCAGACGGAGTGCGTCAATGGCATTGTCGAGCGTCGAGTATCCCGTGATCAGCACGAACGGCACTTCGGTATCGCGTTGCCGCAGCCAAGCAAGGAATTCCAGGCCGCTCATGCCCGGCATCTTGAGGTCCGAAATGATCAGATCGGCCGTGTTGTTTTCCAGCCAGGACTGGGCCGCATCAACAGATTGGAAACCCTGCACCTGCAGGCCTTCGGTCTGGGCATAGCGGCTGAACAGTTCACTGGCGCGGGGGTCGTCATCAATAAAGGCAATCAGCGGTAATTTGGTCATGGTATTTATTTAATATGAGAGGGTGGCTCGTTGGTATTTTTTGCGTCAAAAGTGGTTAATTACCTACGCGCGGGCTGGATTTTTCGCGCGGCAGGCTCATGAAGGCGCGCACGCCGCTGCGATCCTGGCGGTTCTCGATCTTCAGTGTACCGCCATGATATTGCACGATACCAAGACTGATGGATAAACCCAGCCCCGTGCCCTTGTCGACGGATTTGGTGGTAAAGAAGGGATCGAACACTTTGTCCAGCGCTTCCGGTTCGATGCCCTTGCCATTGTCGAGCACTTCGATCTCGAAGGAATCGGGCTTGCAGCGGGCGGTAATGGTGATTTCACCCATCGGCGGTGAGGCATGGATGGCATTGCGCACCAGGTTGAGCACGACCTGACCGATCTGGTTCGGATCGAAGCTCGCCACACAATCCTGATCATCCAGTAACAGGTTGAGAAAAACATCGGCTTCCATGGCTTCGGGTTGCAGTCGGTCAATCAGATCGAGCAGCCACTGGGTGATCGGTGTGGGCTGGTGATCGGGCGGAAGCTGGCGAGCGAAGTTCATCACGCCCCGCACGATATGACCGACCCGCAAGGCCTCGGCACGCAAATCTTCGAGATCGGCGCGTAATTCAGCTTTGTCGGGCGGTAACTGGCGCTCCAGCAGGCGGGTCAGCGTGAGTATGTTGTTCAGTGGGTTGTTGATCTCATGGCCGATGCCGGCCGCCATTTCACCAATGGACGCGAGTTTGGCCTGTTGCAGCATTTGGCGTTCGGCCGTTTGCCGTTTACGGGCTTCCTCGGTGAGATGTTCGGTCAGGTAGCGGAATGACTGCTGAAGCTGGCGAACTTCCGTGGTGCGCGAATCGACCGGGATGATCTCGTGCGGGTTGCCATCGGCAAAATGCTTGAGACTGAGCCCGAGTCGGGCAATCGGGCGGGAGAAGTAACGGGCGCCCAAACCAGCCAGCAACAGGCTGATGCCCAATGCGAGCAGCGTGAAACCCCAAAGGCTATGGTGGATATCCTGAAAGGGAGCGGATGTGACGTCTGCTGGCGTCTTCAGCATGACGAACCACGACACCAGACTGTACGGATAGGGGTGGTATTCCTGAAAATAGGTTCGGGTCTTGCCATCCTGTGACAGATAAACGCCATTGGAGAGTGCCACGGCCTTCTGCCAGAAGAGACCGTGGTCGATCGTCTGCGCGTATTGTGGATTGGTGTTCGGATTGGATTCTTCCGGTGTCACAAACAACCGGCCGGTCTGGTCGTTGTACAGAACCAGGCCATCGCGTTGCGGATTGCCGGGATCGTGTTCGATCACCATCACATGGCTCTTGCGCGGCTTGGGTGAAAGCGACAATATCTGGTCGAGGTATTCACCATAGGTGTTGAGAACCACATAACCTGCGCGGTTATTGCCGAAGTTCCTCAGTGGATACACGCCGTATAACATGCTCGGGAATTGCCCGGGGGCGACATCCCAGAGCGAGGGCGGCAACATGATGAAACTCACATCGTCCATGGGCAGCGACTTGAGCTGATTCAGAAACGCCGGGTCTTCAAGTTCTTCTTCGACATAGTTGACCTGACTCAAGCTCTGGAACATGGGCGGCGCGGCCCGACCCAGCGTCGTTTTGACAACCGTATTGCCCGCCGCATCGAGAATGCGGATGCTGCCGAGACCGGGGACCGTGCGCTGCAACCCGGCCAGAAACGAGTTGGCGCGAATTCGGTCTGAAGTCAGATCGGGGTGGCGTATGCCCTCGGCGGAAGCAACCAGGGCATTGAGCATGGTTTGAATGGGTTGCGAGTGGGCAATACCGCGCAACACCTCGCGCTCATATCGCAGGCGGTTGTTGATTTCCCCCGTGAGCGACTGGATATTGTCGCCGATCTCACGGTTGACCTCTGACTGGAACCGATGTTCGCTGAACGCGGTGACACCCCAAACCAGCGCCAGCACCGGCAGCAGCGTGGCGCCGAAGGTCCAGAGGAAAATGTTCACGGGAAGGCGCATGATGAACCGATGGATTGCCGTATTTAGTTTTGAGGATTGAAATTATCACAACACGCGATTGGACACAGTGGCTTGATACGCGGCGCGCCGAAGGGCTGGAGCGGCGTTTGCGGGTCGGACAGTCCCCTCAGGGCGTCAGCATGCGGGTAGACGGGCGCGAACTCCTGACTTTTTGCAGCAACGACTATCTTGGTCTGGCCAATCACCCCGACATCGTGGCCGCCTTGCAGATGGGGGCGGCACGCTGGGGCGTGGGCTCCGGGGCGGCGCATCTGGTCAACGGTCATTTCGAACCCCACGATGCACTGGAGTTCGCATTGGCCGAGTGGTTGCGCGTCGACCGCAGCTTGCTGTTTTCCACCGGATACATGGCGAATCTGGCCGTGGTGGGCGGTTTGGTCGGGCGTGGCGACACCGTGGTCGCCGACAAATTGAATCACGCTTCGCTGGTCGACGCAGCACAACTTTCCGGCGCGACCTTGCGGCGCTATCGCCACGGCGACATGGCCGATGCCCGACGCCAATTGATGCGGGCGACCGGTACGCGAATGCTTCTGACCGATGGTGTATTCAGCATGGATGGCGATGTGGCGCCGTTGGCCGATTTGATGGCACTGGCGGAAGAATTCGATGCCTGGCTCGTGGTGGATGACGCCCACGGCTTTGGCGTGTGGGGCGAGGAGGGGCGGGGTTCACTGTCTGAACTCGGGTTGATCGACGCGGGCGTGCCCGAATACCTCGTTCAGGTCGGCACGCTCGGCAAGGCGTTCGGCACGGCGGGTGCGTTTGTGGCCGGTGCGTCGCAGCCTGTCGAAGTGCTGTTGCAACGCGCGCGCAGTTACCTGTTCACCACCGCGCAGCCGCCTGCCCTGGCCGTTGCGACACTGGCGAGCCTTGCCATCGTGAAATCTGCAACTGACTTGCGGGCGAGCTGGCGCGCGCGCGTGGCGGAGTTCAAGCGGGGTCTGCCACCGGGCATCGAGTTGATGCCATCGCAAACGCCCATCCAGCCGGTACTGGTCGGCGACAGCACTCAGGCCGTTGCCTGGTCGACCCGGTTGGCGGATGCCGGATTATGGGTGCCGGCGATTCGCCCACCGACCGTGCCCCAGGGCGCGTCCCGGCTGCGTGTCACGATCAGTGCAGCGCATACCCCGGCACATATCGAGCACCTGACCAACGCATTGACGGGTCTAGAATTTACGCAAAACCCGGATTTTCCCCCTCCCCCTTGTTGATGGGGTAGGGGAGAGGGTGGAGATGCTGACACAAGCCTTTGTTTTTACTGACACCCCTCTCCCCAACCCTCTCCCGCAAGTGGAGAGGGAGGTGAAACCAAGGCTTGCGAAAGTCCTAGGGTCTTCTAGAAGATAAGTCGACAAAATAAGAAAATGCTATAAATAGGGCCGGGCTTGGGGCAGGAACACAACGCCTGTCTGTTGCCGGGTTGCCGCAAATACGTCCTTGATATGGCGGCGATTCGGCAGACCTCCCGCGGTGCATGCGAGGTCGACTGAGGTTTTCGTCCCGGTTGATCGGAACGCTGTTATTCTGACAGGAATGAGTTAAGTGAAGGCTTGCTTTCGACAGTTGGGTGTTTGGCCAGATTCTGGTCGGTTTATTCCCGCATCAGCGGGGCAACAGGAGTTCTTGAGATGAAAAAAATCGTTGTATTCGGCGTGATGGCCGCCATGACTGTTCTGGCGGGCTGTGCACAAAATCCCTATCAAGGGCAATACGGCAATACGGCAGGTGGCGCAACGATCGGCGCCGGTGTCGGTGCATTGGCCGGTAACCTCATTGCGGGCAGTGGCAACAAGACGGGCGGTACGCTGATCGGTGCTGCGGTGGGAGCCGGTGTCGGTGGTCTGATCGGCAACCAGATGGATAAACAGGCGGCGCAGTTGCAGCAGCAAATGGCCAATACCGGGGTTGAAGTTCAGCGTCAGGGTGATGGCATCCATTTGCAGGCGCCCGAGGCGATCACCTTCAATACCAATAGCGCGACGCTCAAACCGCAGTTCATGCCCGTTTTGCAACAGCTGGCGCAAAGCGTCAACCAGTATCCCGGCACGATCGTGCGGGTAGAAGGCAATACCGACTCGACCGGTTCGGCCACATACAACCAGCAACTTTCGCTCAATCGCGCGCAAAGCGTGGCCAGCGCGCTGTCACAGTATGGCGTGCCCTATAACCGCATTCAGGCGGTCGGTTACGGCATGACGCGGCCAATCGCTTCCAACGCAACAGCGGCAGGCCGGGCGCAAAATCGCCGGGTCGATATTCTGATCGTCCCTGCCCAGTAAAATTTTTGCTCTGTGGCAGGTTGGTGGGGTTGCATAAACGCCACCACGATTGCTTAAGACGGGAATCAAACGCACCGTAAAGAACCGCTGAATTAATCAGCGGTTCTTTTTTATGCAGCTCTGCATGAACCGACGGATTTCCAACCCGAAGCTCATGTGCCATGCGAACTACTCGCTCTCGAAAGCCCGGGGAGTATTTCTTCGTTTTTATGGCTTCACACGCTTAAGAGTTGAAGCATCCTCATGGCCGGGGGATTCATATTGGCAACTATCGATAAGCTCACCGGCAGCAATGGAGCGCAGCGGAATTGCTGTCCGGTGCAGCGTTTTGTTATAAGCTGGGCGCATATATGATATCAGCGAAAGAATTTTGAACTATCCTCCAGTGACCACCGGGCATAGACCGGACAGAAGGATTATTTTCTAAGTCTTGGTATATTGTGCGCACCGAAACCTCTTTAAATTTTGTTTGATCATCAACTTGAAAACGCAGCTCTGCTATTACATGAGTAACTGCAGCAGCTTGGTCCTCTATACCCATTACTTTGAACGAAACCGGTACATGCTTGCCAAAATCCTGCCGTGCCATGCCAGCTTTTTTTCCCTTAGGAGTATCGGTAAAGTATAAAAGGGCATCAGCGATAGGTCCGAATCGCTTATTGCACCAATGTTCTAAAAAGGCAGCCACTGCACGTTCAGGTGTATTTTCAGGCAGATTGGAAACATCCCCTTCAAATGGCAGATATGGAATATCATCAGATATTCTTGGCTTCCATTCTTCAATGGATTTTTTCATAATGTTCGTTTCAGAGATTTGCTTAAACAGCTGTTTCCAGCTCACCTCTTCTTTTGGTTTTGGCTCCTTTTTCCCATCATCAAGCGCTCCAGCCCAGTCTCTCGCTGCAAAGAGAGCAGCCCAGCACTTTGCTGCCACCACTTTATTATCAAAGGTTAACTCTCGACCATGCAGAATCCCGTTTCTGTATGGAATGGATATAGCATCTTCATTCGTTTTATTTCTGCCTTTAGTTAGAATTGAAGCTAGTGTCTGCAGGCCTGATTCATGAGCTGCAATGCAATCCCAAGCTGTCAGATCGACGTTCTCGGCAAAAAAGCCTACATGCTTCGATACATCGTTTACGAGGCCATCAAGCAAGCTCAGCAATAGCGGTATACACGCATGATATCTACCAGCCAAGTAATCCTCTCTAGACAATTCCGCGAGCCTTATTCTTTTTCTAAAATCACGATTTCCATTAAATCGTAATATTCCCCACTTTAATGTTTCTTCGTCATACGAGTCGGCAAGGAATTTTTCCGCCGCACCTTTCCCTTCAGCGTCATTAATATTTATTGCTTTCTGCATTACTTCCATGTTCATGGATTCATATGCGATCCAACCTAGGTTCGCAAAACGTTCATTGAACTGATCAGGCACCTTCAATATTTCTGCTTGCTTTTTAAACTTATTGAATTCATTGAAGGCATCTTCCATTTCAGGGAAGAGCCTGCGTGCAAACGGAAAAACCTTGTATAGAGCCTCCAAGCTTTCAAATGCTTCGAACTGCTTTAACAGTTCTGCACTTGTTGGATTGTCAATGATCTTCTTTGGCTTACTCACAATGATTCCTTAACCTTATAACGTAATTTAGACAGCATGATAATTGGCGGAGTTTGCCAACCAATCAATTTGGATTTGATGTAACTGTCCGTTTTTCATGCTTTTTATCCCTTGTCTTGTTCAATTAGGCAGCCTAGAATTTTGCGGATGAATCGTCAAGAATTTAATCGGCACCCGCCAAAATTGTTGGATTGGGTACGTGCCGAGATTCTAATTCGGCGCTATTGTGCTTGCATGGAAGCGGGCTTGTGATTTGGGCGCGGTGGCTGCGTTTCAGCGGCCTGTTGAGGCTCCTGTCCTTTTGACTGGCACTGTGGCATTCTTTACGTGGCATAATGCTTGGCTTAATGCACCTTTCACCATGAACCTGTAGCCATGCCTCACACCCAGCCCAATCCACGCCAAGCCGCCCTCGATTACCATGAGTTTCCCCTGCCGGGTAAAACGGCAACGGCCATCACCAAGCCCGCGCAATCCGCCCGTGATCTTGCGCTGGCATATTCACCCGGCGTGGCTGAACCCGTTCGTGCCATTGCCGCGAACCCGGATGATGCCTATCGCTATACCAACAAGGGCAACCTTGTGGCTGTGATTTCCGACGGTTCGGCCATCCTGGGGCTCGGGAATCTCGGTGCGCTGGCGAGCAAGCCGGTCATGGAAGGCAAGGCGCTGCTGTTCAAGAAATTCGCGAACATCGACGCGATTGACCTTGAAGTGGAAACCCAGGACCCAAAGGAATTCATTGATACCGTGCGTCGGTTGGGGGCGAGTTTCGGCGGCATCAATTTGGAAGATATTTCCGCCCCGCGTTGTTTTGAAATTGAACGTGCGTTGATCGAGGCGATGGATATCCCCGTATTCCACGACGATCAGCATGGCACGGCCATCATTATCGCCGCCGGCTTGGTCAATGCCCTGAAAATTCAGGGCAAAAAACTCGAAGATATTCGCTTGGTATTGGTGGGCGCGGGTGCCGCGGGTACGGCGACCTTGCGATTGTTGCTGGAAATGGGGCTAAATCGTGAGCAACTGCGCGTGGTGGATAAAGTCGGCGTCCTACACACCGGTTTGACCGATCTGCCGGCACACCATGCCGCCGTGGTGGCCGAAACCGATGACCGGACACTTGAAGATGCCCTGCGTGGTGCCGATGTGTTCCTCGGACTGTCCGCACCGAACCTGTTGAGTGCCGAGATGCTCAAAAGCATGGCCGCTCGCCCGGTGGTGTTCGCGCTGGCCAATCCCGACCCGGAAATCCGCCCGGAATTGGCGCACAGCGTGCGTGATGATCTGATCATGGCGACGGGGCGCAGCGATTATCCCAATCAGGTCAACAATGTGCTGGCGTTCCCGTTCATTTTTCGTGGCACGCTCGATTGCCGTGCATCGCGTATCACACCGAACATGAAAATCGCCTGCGTCGAGGCGCTGGCGGCGTTGGCGCGTGAACCCGTGCCCGAGAGCGTGCTTTCGGTCTACGGGGTCGATACATTGACCTTTGGCGCCGAGTACATTCTGCCCAAGCCATTCGACCCGCGCCTCATCGAGCGGCTGCCCGCAGCAATCGCTGCCGCCGCCGAGAAAGACGGCGTGGCGCGAATGGCTTACCGGCCTTATCCGTCTTCATCGAACGCGTGAGCGAACATCCGTTGGCGCAGCAGGATATGTCTCAGGTTATGTCTGAACCGACGTTATCGGGTTCGTCGCCTGCCATGAGCCGTGCTTGGCTCATTGACTCCCACGCGCAGATCTGGCGAGCATGGCACGGGGCGGATAAAACCCGTGTTGATGCCGATGGCCAGCCTGTAGGCGCGCTTTTAGGGTTCGCCGATGCCTTGTTGACACTGCTCGAATCGGTGTTCGACCAAAACATCCAGCTGCCGGTGGCGCCTCATGCCGAGCATGGCCCCGTGATCGTCTGTACCTTCGATGCGCCCTGCAATCGCAGCTTCCGGCAAGCCATCTACCCCGCATACAAGGCCCACCGTCCGCCCGCACCCGCCGAGCTGACCGCACAACTCCCGCGCTGCCGTGCCCTGGCCGAGGCGGCGGGCCTCTGTGCCATCGATCATCCGGGCTATGAAGCCGACGATGTAATCGGCACCCTGGTGCAGCGTTTGCGCAAACGCAACCGTGCCGTCACCATCATTACCGGCGATAAGGATCTGGCCCAGTTGCTGGGGCCGGATGATCGCTGGTTCAACCCGATGCGGCAAAAGGTACTGGCGTACGGCGACGTGGAACGGCACTTTGGCGTTAAACCGCAGCAAATCGCGGACTGGCTCGCACTGACCGGGGACACCGCCGACAATATCCCCGGCGTGCCCGGCATCGGCCCGCGCATTGCCGGTAATCTGCTCAAGAAACACGGCACGATCGATGGGATTTATGCCAATCTGGCTGCTGTGTACGGCATGAAATTCCGTGGAGCGCCGCGCGTGCAGAAACTGCTGGCCGAAAATGAGCCCTTGGTGCGTTTGTCGCGCCAGCTCACTGGCATTGTGTGCGATCTGCCCTTGAACCTTACCCCTTCCCCCTGGTTGGGTATCGGCGAGAATCTGCCTCAACTTCTGCGTGCGGCGGGTGTTGATGAGTACCGGATCGCCCGCTGGGCGCGGCTGCCCCGGTTTGAGAAATCGCAATCGGTTGCCGCCTGATGACATGTTGATTGCATTCAACAAGCCATTCGATGTTCTCTCGCAGTTCACGCCGGAACCGGGGTCTTCCGCGGCCACACTGGCCGATTTCATCAATCAGCCGAATGTCTATGCTGCGGGTCGGCTGGATCGGGATAGCGAAGGATTGTTGCTCCTGACCGATGATGGTCGTTTGCAGGCACGACTCACGCAACCCGATGCCAAGCAGCCCAAAACCTATCTGGCTCAAATCGAGGGCGAGATCACGCCGGAGGCATTGAGTCAATTGCAGGCCGGTGTGGTGCTCAAAGACGGCAAAACCCGCCCTGCCGTGGCACGTGCCGTGCCGGAACCCGATTGGCTTTGGCCGAGAACACGGCCGATTCGTGTGCGAAATAATATCCCGACCAGCTGGATTGAATTGACGATTACCGAAGGCAAAAACCGTCAGGTGCGCCGGATGACGGCAGCGGTTGGTTTCCCGACACTTCGCCTGATCCGCGTTGCCGTGGGCGGCTATCGACTGGGCGAACTTCAGCCGGGCCAATGGATTTCGATTGCGCCATAATCAACCTTTGAGCGAATAAGTCGAGGGGTATTGGTGATGTCTGTCTCTTTGAACAAGCAAGAAAAATGTCTGCGCCGTTTTCGCTGGCAAATCTTGATTGCAATGGTCGGTGTGGCTTCGGTGACGGGCGCGGCATTCGCCGATCCGGGTTATGTCGTCACGGTCAAACGACTGGGTATGCCGCTGGCGGCCAGGATCGCGGAAAAGGCGGTCGAGGTCTGTCAGGGGCGTGGCTACAACGTCAGTGCCGTCGTGGTGGATCGTGCGGGTGATCCGCAAGTGGTGATGCGGGGTACGCAGGCGAATCGGTTTACGATTCAGATCGCCACCGACAAGGCGCGTTCGGTGATTCTCTCGGGTGTGGATTCCAGCGTGTTCCGGCGCAACCGTGAAGACATCCGCATGGAGATGGATCATGTGGATGGCATTCTGGTGCTGGATGGCGGCGTGCGGATCGATTCGGCGGGCACCTCGATCGGTGCGCTGGGCGTCAGTGGCGCGCCCGGCGGCGACAAGGACGAAGCCTGTGCCCGCGCAGCGGTTGAAGCCTACGTCGGCCGATTGGATCTGCCCTGATCCACCACCTGCGTTACTGCTGGCTGAGTGCTGTGTCCGGGCGCGCCAGACAGTTTGGTAAAACGGTGCCCTTCAGCGTGATGGTGGCCGTATTGCCCTTCGACCAGAACACCGTGGCCGGGTCGTTTTCAGCAACGTAGCGCGCGCCATCGGCAGACACGCTCCGATTTAGTTTGATCGTCTGCCCCTCTATCTTCATCGTCACCGAATCTGTTTGGCCGGACACCATGACCGGTGTCGACCCGCACATCATCGCGGTTGTGAACACTTCTGTTTCAAATGGTTTGAGCTTCACGACGCCAAGCTGCTGTTTGTCCGTGCTGACCGTGATCGGCTCGGAAATCCAGGTGATCCGATTGGCCGAAATAATGCTGGCGCGTAACAGGTAAGGGTGGTTGACCATTAACCGTCCCTTGGGAATCAGCAATTGGAAATCGATAGGCACTTGCCTGCCATTCAGCGGGATGTGCTCTTCGGTGATCAGTTGATCCGGCTGTGTGCCGTCATGCAGTTCAATGACAGCGGTGCTGTCGGTTGGCAAGGCGATTCGCGCCTTGTAACTGAGGCTGCCTGTGAACACGGTATCGGTTTGGGTTACCGCCGGAGTGGCGCCGAAAAAGGGGAATGAAGCGCATCCGCTGAGCCCCAACAGGGTGACACCCAGCAGAGACAGAACAGCGAAAAAGCGGGTTCGAGCAGACCAAGTCAGGGGCGTGGACGACAATTTGTAATGCATGGTCAACTCCTGCTGTGATTGAATTGGTTGATTGTACTTCTGGGCACCTCGAAAAACCTACTGCGCTCCGGCCGCCTTGCACTCGGGGCGCTCGTGACGGTTTTTCGAGGTGCCCTTCTGTCCGGGATTCCCTGCCTGTCGGCGTTATTGATGCTCCATTTCCTATGACCAATATGTTTTTATAGCTATTTTGGTTATGATGTCCAAATGTGGCAAATTGATGCAGGAAAGGGGTGGTTTATGAGCGAATCTCAAGAAAGTACGCATGTTTATCGGCATGGCCGCGGCTCGGATGAGCAACACCGTCGCGATCAGGCCCTGTTCAAGCAACTGCTGATCGACCATAAGCAGCTTCGGCGTGAAACTGAGGCGTTGCCGAACGGCATTCGTGTGCAGACGACGAGCGAGAACCCTGAGCTGGTTCGTATCATTCAGGAGCATGTCGAAGGGATGAAAGTCCGGTTTGGCAGTGGCCGCGCCATTCGGTCATGGGATCCGTTATTCAGCGCCCTGTTCGAATACCGCGAAGAGATTTCCATGGTCTACCGGAACATAGAAAATGGCGTAGAAGCGGAATTGACGGCGGATGATCCCAAATTGATCGAGCTGATCCATGCCCATGATCTGACATTGCATCAGTTCGTTGAACGGGGATTTGATGCCTCCCGGCACCCGAGCCCCGTCCCTGAATGGGTGCAGGAGGCTTACCGGTCGGCTTGACGCTCGGGGGCTATGCCGGTGTTGGGACAGCCGTACTGGCGATACAATCTTTGTTGCTGGCCTTCGATCCATTGCTTGATTTCTTCGGTCAGCGCATCGGCTTTCTTCCCTGCAATGGGTATGGGCGGCCCGATCACAACATGAATGGTGCCGGGGTATTTCAGAAACTGCCCCTTTTTCCAGTGGCACCCGCTATTGAGCGCAATGGGGATCACATCTGCCTTGGCCTGGAGTGCGAGCATCGCCGCACCGATCTTGTAACTGGGTTCGGCGTCCGGGCTGTAACGGGTTCCTTCGGGGAAAATAATCACATCCCGCCCCTGGCTTAACGCAGCCTTGCCCTGTTTGATGATCTGCTTGAGTGCCTGGCTGCCTGCCTTCCGGTCAATAGGGATGGGGCCCATGCCCGCCAGGCCGGTGCCGAAAATCGGAATCCAGAGCAGTTCCTTTTTCAGAACAAAGGCGGGTTGATGCAGTAGCTGGGGCAAAATCATCGAATCCCAGGTGGACTGATGCTTGGATGCGATCAACCGCCCTGGCGCTCCGGCAAGATGCTCGCGCCCCTCGATCTGCCAGCGCAACCCCACGATGATGCGGGCGAGCCAGAACACGACAAACCCGTAACTGAACATCACGTAATACCGCCGCCGCGCGGGCAGCAACCAGCCGATCAGCATGATCGGGATATACGGGATGAGCATCACATAACTGATCAGCAAAAATAAAAGGGAGCGAATAAACGCGAGCGGCATATTGATCGTGTCCGTTTAACCATTGAGTTGCGTCAGGTCGGCAATGCTGAGGAACAACGCGCCGGTCTGTTGCAGCAGAGCCAGCCGGTTGCGTCGAATGGCCGCGTCGTCCGCCATGACCATGACTTCATCGAAGAAACGGTCAATCGGTGCCCGCAGTTGGGCCAGCTCCGTGAGCGCGTCGGTGTATGCGCGCTCAGCTGTGGCGGCGCGAATACGTGGTGTTATCTCAGTGACCGCGTCAAACAACGCTTTTTCGGCGGCTTCCTGTAGTAGATCGACTTGAATGTGACCGTCGACCGGCTGTTCCTGCTTTTTCAGAATGTTCTGAATGCGCTTGTTACCGGCGGTGAGCGGTTCGGCTTCCGGCAGATTCAGGAATTCGTTGACCGCCACCATGCGTTGTTCGAAATCCAGCGGTCGGGTCGTGCCCACGGCGGCGACAGCGGCAAACACATCGGCGCGGATGGCGCGATCGAGGCTATAGCGGTATTGCCGTTCGGTGATGAATTCAAACACGGCCTGTACATGCTCGACGGCTTCCGGAATGATCGAATCAAGGCCTTTGGCCGCCTGTTCCAGCAAGGATTTGAGATCAAGATCCAGTTGTTGCTCGACGATGATGCGCAGCACGCCCAGCGCCGCACGACGCAGGGCGAACGGGTCCTTGGCACCGGTCGGCGCCTGGCCGATGGCGAAAATCCCCATCAGGGTGTCGAGCCGGTCGGCCAGTGCGACTGCCTGCGACACCGCATCGCCAGGCAACGCGTCTCCGGCACGGCGTGGCAGATAGTAATCGTCTTGCGCTTGCGCCACGACAGCGGGCTCGCCGTCGTGGGTGGCCAGATAACGCCCCATAATGCCTTGCAGCTCGGGGAATTCACCCACCATATGGCTTTGCAGGTCGCATTTGCACAGGCGCGCCGCCCGACGCGTCTGCGTAACGTCACCGCCGATCTGCTCGGCAATGTATTCGGCAAGCCGTTCAACGCGGATGGTCTTGTCGAACAAGCTGCCCATACGCTGCTGGAAGATCACGGTTTTAAGTGACTCCAGATGCGATTCCAGCGTGTGTTTACGGTCTTCATTCCAGAAGAACAGCGCATCGGCAAACCGCGGACGAATCACGCGCTCGTTGCCTTCGCGCACCGCGGCGGGGTTCTTGCTGTCGATGTTGGCGATGGTGATGAACCACGGCAGCAGGCGGTTTTGCGCATCGACCAGCGGGAAGTATTTCTGGTTGCCCTGCATGGTGGAAATCAGCGCCTCGTGCGGCACCTGCAGGAAAGATTCCTCGAATTTGCCAGCCACGGCCACGGGCCATTCGACCAGTGCGGTCACTTCATCCAGCAGATCGTCATCCACACGTGCCGTGCCGCCGAGATCACTCGCGATGGCTTCGATCTGCGCCTGAATTTTGCTGCGCCGTGCCGCGAAATCGGCAAGCACAAAGCCTTGCTTCTCCAGCAGGTCGGCATAGCTTGCGGGTGATTCGATGGTGATGGCTGCCGGGTGATGGAAGCGGTGGCCGAAGGTTTCTCGACCGGCTTTCACGCCCAGAATCCCGGTGTCGATGACCGTGTTGCCGTGCAGGGCAACCGCCCAGTGAACCGGACGGATGAATTCCACCTCGTGGCTGCCCCAGCGCATCCGCTTGGGCGTGGGCAACTTGTCCAATGCGCGGGCAATGGCGGCCGGAATAATCTCGGCGGCGGTTTTGCCCGGCTGGGTGTGGCGATACACGAGCCAGGTACCCTTTTCCGTCTCGATTTTTTCGAGCGCATCCACCGTCACACCGCAGGAGCGGGCGAAGCCTTCCAGTGCACGACTGGGCTTGCCTTCCGCATCGAAGGCGCTTGCCAGTGCCGGGCCCTTGCGCTCAACGGCTTGTTCGGGCGTGCTGGCGGCCACGTCGCGAATCAGCACGGCCAGGCGGCGTGGCGCGGCGTAGCTTTGATGCGTTCCAAAGGATAGACCCGCTTCGCGCAGTCCGGTCAGAAGTTCTTCGGTCAGGGCATCGCTCAAACGCAGTAGTGCCTTGGGGGGCAGTTCTTCGGTGCCCAGTTCGAATAGAAAATCGGCGCGATTAGTCATAGGTGGATAGTCCAGAAAAGCGTAACTTTTTAGTAAGCCATTGTTTATTAGGCCGTGGCGTTGCGTGCCAGCATCGGGAAGCCCAGGGCCTCACGACGGGCGTAATAGGCTTCGGCCACACCGCGAGCGAGGGTGCGTACACGCAGAATAAAGCGTTGGCGCTCGGTGACGGAAATGGCGCGGCGCGCGTCCAGCAGGTTGAAGGCATGCGAGGCTTTGAGCACCTGCTCATAGGCGGGCAGCGGCAGGCCGAGTTCCACCAGACGCAGTGATTCGCGCTCGGCCTGATCGAACAGCCCGAACAGGAAGGCGGTGTCGGCCTGTTCGAAGTTGTAGGTGGATTGTTCCACTTCGTTTTGGTGATACACATCGCCATAGGTGATGATGCCCGCCTCGCTCTTGCTCCAAACGAGATCGTACACGCTCTGCACCCCCTGCATGTACATTGCCAGGCGTTCGAGACCGTAAGTGATTTCGCCAGAAACCGGGCGGCAATCGAGCCCGCCGATCTGCTGGAAGTAGGTGAATTGCGTGACTTCCATGCCGTTGAGCCACACTTCCCAACCCAGGCCCCAGGCGCCGAGCGTGGGCGATTCCCAGTTGTCTTCCACGAAGCGGATGTCGTGGGTGAGCGGGTCGAAGCCCAGCAGGGCGAGCGAGTCGAGGTAGAGTTGCTGGATGTTGTCCGGCGAGGGTTTGAGCAGCACCTGAAATTGATAATAGTGCTGCAAACGGTTCGGATTCTCGCCATAGCGGCCATCGGTCGGGCGGCGGGAGGGCTGGACATAAGCGGCGCGCCACGGCTCCGGGCCAATCGCGCGCAGGAAGGTCGCCGGATGAAAGGTGCCCGCGCCAACCTCGATATCCAAAGGTTGCAGCACGGCGCAACCCTGATTCGCCCAGAACTCGGACAGGGCGAGAATCAATCCCTGAAACGTGGATAAATCGTGATGGGTGTTCATTTCAATCGGCATAACAGGCTCATCGGCGGCGAATAAATGGCGCTTAGTATACTGAAGTTGAACGATCATCGGTGGCGCAAACGGGGCGTGGCGTGGTATTTTCGGCCTCTTTCAATTTTGAATTCATCCTTTGGACGCCACAGGCGCGGACCCGGCAATGGACCAACAACTCGACCAAGAACTCAATATCAGCCAAGCGATCGCGCTTGCCGTTGACCGGCGCGACCTTTCGCGTGAAGACATGCGTGCCGTGATGCGCCAGATCATGTCGGGTGGTGCCACGCCGGTGCAGGTAGCCGGATTCATGGTCGCGCTGCGTATGAAAGGCGAAACCGTCGATGAAATCACCGCCGCTGCCGAAGTCATGCGCGAGCTGGCCGTTGGCGTGCGCGTCGATGTGCCGAACCTTGTGGATATTGTGGGCACGGGCGGAGACGGTTCGGCCTTATTTAATGTGTCCACCGCGTCGGGGTTTGTGGTGGCCGCGGCGGGCGGGCACGTCGCCAAGCATGGCAATCGATCCATTACGAGCAAATCCGGCAGTGCCGATATGCTGGAAGCGGCAGGCGTGGCGCTGGATGTGTCTGCCGATTGCGTGGCCGACTGTGTGCGTGAACTGGGCGTGGGCTTTATGTTCGCGCCCAAGCACCACGGTTCGATGCGTCATGCCGCCGTGCCGCGAAAGGAGCTGGGCGTGCGGACGTTGTTCAATGTACTCGGGCCGCTCACCAATCCGGCGAATGCGCCCTCAATGGTGCTGGGCGTGTACGCCGAGCAGTGGCTCGAACCACTGGCCGCCGTGATGCGACTGTTGGGCGCCCGTCACGTTCTGGTTGTGCACAGTCACGATGGGCTGGATGAAATCAGCCTGGCCGAGGCGACCGAAGTGGCCGAGTTGCATCAAGGAAAAATCCACCGCTACCAGATCACGCCAGAGCAATTCGGTATTAAGCGCCAGCCTTTAACCTCCATGATCGTGACAGGTCCGGAGCAAAGCGTGAGCCTGGTGCGTTCAGCCTTGGGCGGAAAAGCGGGTTCTGTTGCCGATATGATCGCGCTCAATGCCGGTTCGGCGATTTACGCCGCCGACCTGACCGATACATTGACAGAGGGTATTGCCCGTGCGCAGGCGATTCTGAAATCTGGTACCGCACTGGCTAAACTCGATGCCCTGATTGCCAAAACCCAGGCCTGCCGGAATTCCACACATGACTGATACACCCGACATTCTGAAAAAAATCATCGCACGAAAATGGGCCGAAGTGGCCGAGCGCAGCGCGATTCTCCCGCTGACGGAGCTGGCGCTGTTGGCTCGTGAGGCGGATGCGCCGCGTGGTTTTGTCGCTGCATTGCGCCGAAAGATTGCTGCGGGTCAAGCCGCTGTCATAGCCGAGGTCAAGAGAGCTTCACCCAGCCGGGGCGTGCTGCGTGACCCGTTCCACCCAGCCGAAATCGCCCGGCAATACGAGGCGGGCGGTGCCGCCTGTTTGTCCGTGCTGACCGATCATGATTTTTTTCAAGGCAATGAAGACTATCTGCGTGAAGCGCGCGCGGCCTGCCGGTTGCCGGTGCTCCGCAAGGACTTCATGGTCGATGCATATCAGGTGGTCGAAGCGCGTGCGCTGGGTGCCGATTGCATTTTGCTGATCGTTGCCGCATTGAGCGATAGCGAAATGGCTGCCCTGCATAAGCATGCCACTGATCTGGGCATGGATGTGCTGGTGGAGGTGCATGACGCCAACGAACTGCAGCGTGCATTGGCGATGGGTATCGATATGGTGGGCAT
>JACDJB010001693.1_pt1 | contig 17383 bp, 15 predicted proteins | sample 7454121 | NCBI WGS metagenome assembly JACDJB01 (sample SAMN14253290, study PRJNA609438) | sludge metagenome | isolation source: sludge after 25d culture with pyrite | collected 2018-12-20 | reverse complement strand
GCCGAGGTCGACGCCGCGACGCGCGACCTGCTCGGGTTCCCGCCGGCGGCGACCGTCGCCGTCATCGGCGGTGCCGCGGGAGCGGCGTTCGTCGAACGACTGGGTCAGCCGCTCGGGGTGACGGTGCACGGCCCCGACGAGCGCGGCAACTGGCTGGCCCGATCCGAAGACAGCGCCGCGCTGCTCGACGCTCTCGGCGCCGTCGAACGGCCGCCGGGGCGGCTCCGGCTCTGGGTGGACCCGGTCCGTACGCGCTGACCGGACCACGCTGACCGGACCACGCTGACTGGATCACGCTGACTGGATCACGCTGACCGGACCACGCTGGCCGGACCACGCTGGCCGGACCACGCTGGCTCGACTACCTGCAGGAGGTCAGGGCCAGGGGAGGGGTCACGGTCAGGGGCGGGTCGAGCGGAGGATCCGGTAGGCCTGGCGTGATCGCACACGCTCGGTCGGCCAGCCCTGCGAGACCATCCACGCCTGCAGCGAGTCGGACCCGAGGTGCTTCTGCACGACCCACCATGCCTGGCCGTCGTCGGTGAGGCGTCGGAGCCAGCTGCGGCACAGGTCGTGCAGCACCGCCTTGCCGACCCGGATCGGCGGGTTCGAGGCCACCAGTCCGAACCGCAGGTCCTCGGGCACCTCGTCGGGAGCGACCACGTGCACCCGGTCGGCCACGCCCGCTTCCGCCGCGTTGGCGCCGCACAGGTCGCGTGCCCGCTCGTTCACGTCCACGGCCCACACCTCGCGGTCGGGGTCCCGGAGCGCCACCGTCACCGCGATCGGTCCGTAGCCGCAACCGACGTCTGCGATCGGACCGGCCGGCCAGTCCGAGGTGGGGGGAAGCTCGGTGAGCAGGAGCTTGGTGCCGGGGTCGACCCGACGGGGGGAGAACACGCCTGCGTCGGTCCGGAGGCGCAGGTGCACGTCGACGAGCACGAGCGGGACCTCGTTCGGCTTCGAGCTCGAGCCGGGAACGGCGCTGAAGTACTGCTCGTCCGCTGGTCGGTCGGCGCCCCCGTCGCGTGCTGGGTGGCTCGGGGGTGGCACAGTCGCCACGGTAGCCTTCGGTTCCATGTCCGCCCCCTACGGCATCCGCATCGTCGGTGACCCGGTGCTGACACAGCGCGCCGCCGAAGTCACCGACATCGACGGTCGCCTGGTCAAGCTGGTCGACGACATGTTCGAGACCATGTACGACGCCCCCGGCGTGGGGTTGGCGGCGCCGCAGGTGGGCGTCCAGAAGCGCTTCTTCGTGTACGACCTGGGTGAGGGTGACGGCGGTCAGGTCCTCATCAACCCGGCGATCACCGAGTCCGACGGGGAGTGGGAGTTCACCGAGGGCTGCCTGTCGGTCCCGGGACTGCACTGGGACATCGTGCGGCCCAAGTCGATCAGCGTCACCGGAATCGACCTCGATGGCAACGACGTGGCGTTCGAGGCCGACGAGTACTTCGCACGTGTGATCCAACACGAGCTCGACCACCTGGACGGGATCCTGCTCCTGGAGCACCTGACCGACGAGCAGCGCAAGGAGGCCAAGCGGGCCGTCCGCGAGCTCCAGTTGGCCGATGCCGACCCGGCGACGTGCCTGACGCCCGAGCCCGGATCGTCGAAGTCGTTCTTCCGGCTCCGCTGAGCCGTCGGAGCGGTCCACCCATGCGCCTGGTCTTCCTCGGCAGCCCGCCCGCGGCCGTGCCCACGTTGCGGGCCGTCGTCGATGCCGGTCACGAGGTGCGGCTGGTCGTGTCGGGTCCCGACAAGCGGCGGGGCCGCGGCGCAGCCCGGACGCCCACCGCGGTCAAGGCCGCCGCCCTGGACCTCGGACTCGATGTCACCGACGACCTCGACGCCGTCGGTCGTGTCGGTGCAGAGCTCGGTGTGGTGGTGGCGTACGGACGGATCATCCCCGCGTCGCTGCTGGAGCAGGTCCCGATGGTGAACCTGCACTTCTCGCTGCTGCCACGCTGGCGTGGTGCCGCACCGGTCGAGCGGGCGATCCTGTCCGGCGACGCCGAGACGGGGGTGTGCGTGATGGACGTCGCGGAGGGACTCGACACCGGCGACGTGCACGCCGTGGCCACGGTGGCGATCGACGACGAGGTCACCGCATCGGAGCTGACCGGTCGGCTCGCCGAGTTGGGTGCCGATCTGCTCGTCGGGGCGCTGGCGGACGGACTCGGCCCCGGCGTTGCCCAGTCCGGCGAGGGCGTCACCTACGCACACAAGATCCGTGCAGAGGACCGGTGCCTGGATTGGGCGCTGCCGGCGGCGCAGCTGGCACGGATCGTGCGGATCGGTGGCGCCTGGACCACGTTCCGGGATGGGCGGTTCAAGGTGCTCGCGGCGACTCCGGCCGCCCCGTCGACTCCGGCGACTCCGGTCCCGCAGGTCTCGCACGGCACGGTTTCGCCTGGCACGGTCTCGCCTGGCACGGTCTCGCCTGGCACGGTCTCGCCTGGCACGGTCTCGCCTGGCACGGTCTGGGGGACCGCCGTGGTCTGCGGTGATGGCGACGTGCTCGAACTGCAGACGGTGCAACCCCAGGGCAAAGCGGCGATCGACGCTGCGGCGTGGGCGAACGGCGCCCGAGCCGATGGGGAGCGGTTGGGCTCGGGTGGGTGACGCAGATGGCTGAGGCAGAGGGCGTCGCTGCCCGCCGGACGGCGCTCGATGCGCTCGCTCGCATCGACGACGACGGGGCGTATGCGAACCTCGTGCTGTCGTCGGTGCTCGAACGAGGCGGTCCCGGCGGCGCGTCGTTGTCGGCCCAGGACCGGGGCTTCGTCACCGACCTGGTGTACGGCAGCGTTCGCATGCAGCGGGCGTGCGACTTCCTGGTCGACCGGTTCCTGACCTCCGACCCGCCGCCGCCGGCTCGTCGTGCGCTTCGGCTGGGGGCCTACCAACTGGCGTTCCGCGACGATCTGCCCAGCTACGCGGTCGTGTCCGCCACCGTGTCGGCCGCACCCAAGCGGTTCCGCGGGTTGGTCAACGCGGTGCTCCGCAAGGTCGCGGGCGCGCCGGTGGAGTTCCCCGACGACGCCACGCGGCTGAGCTATCCCGACTGGATCTTCGAGCGCCTGGTCGCCGACCTCGGCCACGACGATGCACTCGCCGCGCTGGAGACCATGGACCGCCCTCCGGCGGTGCATCGCCGCGACGACGGCTACGTGCAGGATCGGGCCTCGCAGTGGGTGGCGGAGCTGGTCGGCGCTTGGGCCGGGGATCTGGTCGCAGATCTGTGCGCCGCACCGGGCGGCAAGGCGACGGCCATGGCCGCCAGCGGTGCCACGGTGGTGGCAGCGGACCTCAACCCGGGCAGGGTCGGGCTCGTCGCCGCCAATGCCGCTTCGGTGTCGAGCCCGGCGCTCTTCCCGATCGTCGCCGACGCGACCGCACCCCCGTTGCGGCGAGGGGTGTTCGACGCGGTGCTGCTCGACGCGCCGTGCAGCGGACTGGGGGTGCTGCGCCGTCGTGCCGATGCCCGTTGGAGGATCGATCGCGACGCGCCGGAACGCCTGGGAGCGCTCGCGAAGCGGATGGCCGAGGCCGCGGTCGGCCTCGTCCGCCCTGGTGGCGTGCTGGTCTTCAGCGTGTGCACCTTGACCGCTGCCGAGTCCATCGCAGTGGACGAGCACCTGGCGGCGTTGCACCCGCAACTCGTCGCCCTCGAGGCGCCGACTGGGCCATGGCGACCGTGGGGGAGGGGCGCGATCCTCCTGCCCCAGGCCGCGGACACCGACGGGATGTGCCTGTACCGCTACCGGCTCGAGTGATGCTGTCGACACGGTGCTCGACGCGTCGAGCACGGCAGCGGCCTGGGTACGATCTGCGCCCATGACCGACCACGACGACGTGTCCGCCGGTGGCGCTCTCGAGCCCACCCATCAGGCAAAGGTGCTGACCGTCTCCGACGGGGTCGTCGCCGGGGTTCGGGAAGACCGCAGCGGTGCCGCACTGGTCGAGCTGTTGGAGCAGCGGGGCTTCGAGGTCATCGAGCACCGCGTGGTGTCCGACGGCGTGGACGGGGTGTCCAACGCGCTGTCCTACATGGCATACGGGTTCAACGGTCTCGTGGTCACCACCGGGGGCACGGGCTTCGGCATCCGTGACCTGACGCCCGAGGCGACCAAGCGCATCCTCGATCGCAGCGCACCGGGGCTGGCGGAGGCGATGCGTGCGGTGAACCCGCTGGGACGGCTGTCGCGGGGGATCGCCGGCATCCGGGGCGCCGCCCTGGTCCTGAACACGCCGGGTTCGACCGCGGGTGCCGTGGAGATGCTCGACGCGGTCCTCGACGTCGTGCCCCATGCGCTCGACCTGCTCGGCGGGGCGTCGGGCGGTCATCCGACGGGCGCCTGAGCCCGCGTCGCAGCCCCCGGTCAGGGCCGGCTCGCGCACCGGTCGGGCATCGGTCGGGCATCGGCGGTGCGGTCGAATCTGCAACGACCGGTTGCAATTCGACCGACCAGCCGTCGGGCGGTATCATCGGAGATCCATCTCGGACCGTTCAGATCGGTTCGCCAGCGCTCCCATGACCGACGCCACCCCTCCTGCCAACGCCGACGCCAACGACCGGGAGTGCATGGTCCGTGCCATCGCCGCGGCCGCCACGGTCCGGTGCGCGACGTCGCCGAACCCTTGGGTCGGGGCCGTCGTCCGCGCCGCGGACGGCCAGATGTTCACCGGTGCGACCGAGCCGCCCGGCGGCGCCCATGCCGAGGTCGTCGCGTTGCGGGCTGCTGGCGGTGCCACCGACGGCGCCACCCTCTATGTGACCCTCGAACCTTGCAGCCACAGCGGTCGGACCGGCCCGTGCGTCGACGTGATCGCCGATTCGGGCGTCCGGCGCGTGGTCGTCGGCGTCGAGGATCCCGATCCGCAGGTGTCCGGCTCGGGGATCGCAGCGCTGCGTGACGCCGGCATCGAGGTCCTCGTCGGTGTCCAGGCCGACCACGTGGCCAGCCAACTCACCGCCTACCTCAAGCACCGTTCGACGGGTCGGCCGTACGTGGTGCTGAAGCTGGCGGCCACGCTCGACGGCGGGACCGCGGCGCCGAACGGATCCAGCCAGTGGATCACGTCGCCCGAGGCGCGGGCCGACGGCCACCGCATCCGCGCCGAGTCCGACGCCATCCTGATCGGCGCCGGAACCGTTCGGCGCGACGACCCGTCGTTGACGGTGCGGGACTACCGGCCACCGGTGCTGCCCGCTGGCGGCAATGCCGATCCGCTGCGCGTGGTGTTGGGTTCGGTCGGCGAGTCCGCCCGGGTGCAGCCCTGCTACTCGACATCCGGGGACCTCGGCGACGTGCTCGACGACTTGGGCGCCAAGGGTGTGCTGCAGCTCCTGGTCGAGGGCGGAGCGAAGGTCGCCGGCGACTTCCACCGCGCTGGTCTGGTCGACCGCTACGTGATCTACACGGCTCCCGCGCTGTTCGGTGGCGACGACGCCAAGGGCATCTTCGGGGGCAACGGCGCGTGGGACATCTCCGAGGTCCGTCGCGGCCGGTTCGTCGCGGTCGAGCGGGTGGGTGTCGACCTGCGCATCGAGATGGTTCCGAACGGCGATGACATCGATTCCGTCAGCGGCGCGACGTCGAGCTCCGACGACGGAGGTGGGTGATGTTCACCGGCATCGTGGAGGAGCTGGGCTCGGTCGTGTCGCTCGATGGCCCGCGGCTGCGCATCGACGCATCGACGGTGCTCGACGACGTGACCATGGGCGCGTCGATCGCCGTCAACGGGGTGTGCCTCACCGTCGTCGCCTGGGGTGACGGCTGGTGGGAGGCCGACATCAGCGACGAGACCTTCGAGCGCTCGTCGCTCGGTTCCCTCGCCACCGGCGACCGGGTCAACCTCGAGCGGCCGGTCCGGCTGGAGGACCGACTGGGCGGCCACCTGGTGCAAGGCCACGTCGATGCAGTCGGCACCGTGGTCGATCCGGCACCGGACCTTCGGGTCTCGATGCCGTCGAACCTGTTGCGCTACGTGGTGGAGAAGGGGTCGATCACCGTCGACGGCGTGAGCCTCACCGTCGTCGACGTCGTCGATGGCATCTTCTCGGTGGCGCTGATCCCCCACACCACCGAGGTCACCACCCTGGGTCGCCGTCAACCAGGAGATCCGGTGAACATCGAGGTCGACGTGATGGCGAAGTACGCCGAGCGCCTGCTCGGCGGTGTCCTCGACCGGACACGCTCCGAATGGGAGAACCACCGTGAACCGTGAGCCGTTGTCCCAGCAAGGGGAGGTCGGCTCCGACTTCGCCTCCATCGAGGACGCCGTCGCCGCCATCGCACGAGGCGAGATCGTGGTCGTGGTCGACGACGAGGACCGGGAGAACGAGGGAGATCTCATCATGGCGGCCGAGGCCGCAACCCCGGAGAAGATCGCGTTCTTCGTCCGCCACACCTCCGGTGTGATCTGCGCGCCGCTGTTGGGGGAGCGGCTCGACGAGTTGGACATCCCGCTCATGGTTCGGGACAACACCGAGTCCCATCGCACGGCGTTCACCTACACCGTCGACTACGTCCACGGCACCAGCACCGGCATCTCGGCGTCGGACCGCGCCGCGACCATGCGGGCGCTCACCGACCCGGCCACCACCCCCAGCGACCTGGCCCGTCCCGGTCACATCTTCCCGTTGCGCTATGCCGACGGCGGGGTGCTCAAGCGAGCGGGCCACACCGAGGCCGCGGTCGATCTGGCCCGGATGGCCGGTCTGTACCCGGCGGGCGTGCTGTGCGAGATCGTCAACGACGACGGCACGATGGCCCGGGTCCCCGACCTGATCGAGTTCTGCAGGACCCACGACCTGCTGATGGTCTCCATCGCTCAGCTCATCAAGTACCGCCGCCAGAACGAGAAGCTGGTGAAGCGGATCGCCGAGGCCCGGATCCCCACACCGTGGGGTGACTTCACGAGCTACGTCTACGAGTCGGTCCTCGACGGCGAGCAGCACGTGGCGATGGCCAAGGGCGCGGTGCAGGGTGAGGAGGACGTGCTGGTCCGTGTCCACTCCGAGTGCCTGACCGGCGACGTGTTCCACTCGTTGCGCTGCGATTGCGGCGTGCAGCTCGACGCCGCCATGGCGAGGATCGCCGAGGACGGGTTGGGCGTCCTCGTCTACCTGCGTGGCCACGAAGGTCGAGGCATCGGCCTGGGTCACAAGATCCGTGCCTACAGCCTCCAGGAGGAGGGCCACGACACCGTCGAGGCCAACATGGAGCTCGGACTGCCCGTCGACTCGCGGGAGTACGGGATCGGCGCGCAGATCCTGAACGACCTCGGCATCACCACCATGCGGCTGATGACCAACAACCCGGCCAAGTACGGAGGCCTGGAGGGCTTCGGGCTGCAGATCACCGAGCGGGTGCCGGTGCTCTCTGCTCCGAATCCCGAGAACATCGACTACCTGCGCACCAAGCGGGAGAAGCTCGGTCACCTCCTCGAGAACCTCGACGACTGATGGGCCGCAACTTCTCCACACCGCCGGGCGACGAGCTCGTCATCGACGGCACCGGCCTGCGCCTCGGCATCGTCTGCGCACGTTGGAACGAGGTCGTCACGGGGCGGCTCCTACGAGGCGCGATCGAGACGTTGTCCGAGCGCGGTGTGGCCGACGACGCCATCGATGTCGCCTGGGTGCCCGGCGCGTTCGAGCTCCCGTTGGCAGCCAAGGTCATGGCCGGGACGGGTCGCTATGACGCCGTGGTCGCCATCGGCTGTGTGATCCGCGGCGACACCGCCCACTTCGAGTACGTCGCCGGACCGGCAGCGACGGGCATCATGGACGCCCAGCTCGCCACCGAGGTTCCGATCATCCTTGCCGTGCTCACCGTGGAGGATCGACGGCAGGCGTTGGTCCGCTCCGTCGTCGACGGCGATGTGTCAGGCGACAACAAGGGCGCGGAAGCCGCTGACACTGCGCTCGAGATGGTACGGGTCATCGCCGAGCTGCGTGCCGGTTGAGCCTCGGCGTTCGCCGTCTCGACTCTCAGGAGGCGTTTCCGCGGAAGCGCTTCCGCGGAAACGTCGATGAGGCATCGGTCAGGCCTCGGTCAGGCCTCGGTCATGCCCAGGTACCAGAGTCCTGGACAGGTCCTGTCTCCAGGTACGAGTGGTCGAAGCTGAACGGCTCGGGCCAGTTGGGTGTGTGGCCGACGCCGGGTGGTGTCGGGTTGGCGAGCCCGTCGGAGAACATCTGCCAGTCGATGCGGTCGCCCATCCAGAGGCCGCCGGGGCTGTCGACCTCGAGGTCGACGTGGCCGTGTGCGGCTGCGACCTGTGCTGCGGCGACGAGGAGGTCGTCGTAGCGGCCGTCGCTGCGTGGCGGTGTGCGGTCGACTGCGGTTCCGTCGGCTCGGCGGAACTCGGGAGCGTCCGCGGTGCCGGTGAGCGTCCAGTGGCGGTCGTGGATGGCGTGGTGGTGCTTCGAGCACAGCAGGAGCAGGTTGGAGCGGTCGGTTCGTCCGCCGAGGCTCCACCACTCGATGTGGTGCACCTGGAGTCGTTGCCGGGTGTCGCAGCCTGGGAACCGACAGGAGACGTCGCGGGCCTTCACGGCCCGCCGCAGTTCGGGGGTCGGCGTCCTGCGGTGGCGGCCCACGTCGAGCTGCGTCCCGTCGGGGAGATCGGCGACGGCACGGAGTCCGGCATCGCAGGCGAGGCGTCGCAACAGCGCCAAGCTGAAGAGGCGGCCCATGCCCGACCGGATCGGCCAGCGGTGCTCGTCCACGCGTTCGTCGTTCGGGGACGGTTCCCTCGGGTTCGTGTCCTTCGGGTCCGCATGGTCGGAGTTCGCATGGTCGGGGTTCGCATGGTCGGGGTTCGCGTCGTCGGGGTTCGCGTCGTCGGTTGCAGCGTCGTCGGTTGCAGCGTCGTCGGTTGCAGCGTCGTCAGGCGGGGGAGTGCCGATCGCGGCGAGGCCGGCAGCGTCGACGTGGAGGATGATCTCGGGCTGCGGGCCGGGTCCGGTGTGGGGGTTGGCGAGGTACGCCCGGGCCAGTTCGACGAGTGCCGCAGCGTTGGTGGCGAGGTCGTCGCGTTCCCGCAGGTCCGCCGCTGCGGTGGCGAGGGCCCGTTGCAGGACCTCCATGTCGCTTCCAGGGATGCGGAACCGGCCGATGCCGTGACCGGCGTCGTCGTCGCCGAGCGTCAGGTACATGCGGCTCCGGGCGTCACGCTCGGCCTCGTCGAGCGCGGCGTCCTCCTCGGCCGTGTCCTGGACTCTCCGCAGCTTCGAGCAGGCGTCGTCGAGTATCGCTGCCGTCGAGTGCAGTGCGATGGAGAGGAGGTCCGCCTCGATCGCCGGTCGACACACCCGAGCCAGTGCTCGGACCTTGGAGTAGGACAACGCGCCACGGGCGAACTCGCCGCGCACCAGCGGCATGTCGATGAGTCTGCGGGCGACGCGGACGTGGTCCCGCGCCGTGCCCATCGACATCCCGCAGCGGAAGTTCAACCAGTGCGCGGCCGAGCGGCATTCCCAGGACTCCCAAGCTCCCCGACGGTCGTACTCGGCGATGAGCAGCAGGAACCGACACGTGCCCGCGGCCAGGTTGGCAGCGGTGGACAGGAGCTCAGCCTCGAGCCGTTCGGTCGCCAGCGCGCCCACAGCGGCCTGGTCGACGACGATGTGCGCGCCGAGCTCGGTGTGCTCGGGTGGCGTGGCCGGTGCGGAGTACGTCAGGACCTTCATGTGGCATCCCTTTCGAGTTGTACGAACATGTGTTCGACGCTACGCGGGGGGTCTGACACCGAGTTCCCGTTCCGGCGGCCTTGCCGGTCTCGAGGCTCCCGATCCGATCGCGCTGCTTCGACAGCGCTTCCGCCACAGCGCTTCCGCCACAGCGCTTCCGCGGAAGCGTTTCCGCGGAAACGTTTCCGTCCTACGCTTCCGCGGAAGTGGGGGTATCCAGCTGAGCGCGGCGGGGACAGATCAGGCCTCTCGGCGATGCTGCTGGGTCGGGTGACGGCGAAGGCTGCGCGTGGTGGGCACCGGCTGCGGGGGAACTCTTGTGCGTGCGATTCGCGTCGGGGCGACACTGTGGACCGTGACCACCCACGAGATGTCGGCTGACGACACCGTCGCACTGCTCGACTCCTTCGACGAGGCTGGCGTCGACATCTGCGTCGGGGGCGGCTGGGCCGTCGATGCGAACCTTCGTCGACAGACGCGACCCCACGGCGACCTGGACATCTGGCTGCCCGCCGACCACTTTGACCGAGCCGTCTTCGCACTGGTCGCAGTCGGTGTCGATCGCCTCTATCCGTGGGGTGACGACCGTCCCTGGAACTTCGTGCTGCACGACGGGTCCCGGCGCCGCGTCGACCTCCACGTCTTCGAAGCTGCCGAAGGGGGCCTTCTCCACTATGGCGGTCGCGTCGGCGAGACGTTCCCGTCGGTTGCGCTCGACGGGCACGGGGAGATCGCGGGACGGCCGCTGCGTTGTGAGGACCCTGGATGGTCGCTGCGCTGGCACACCGGCTATCCCCCTCGGGTCGTCGATCATCATGACGTCGCAGCTCTGTGCTCGACGTTCGGCTTCGATCCTCCACCCGGTTTCGGGTGACACCTGACATGGAGCAGTGGGGTCGCGCCGCGCAGTTGGACAGCCCCGTTCCGCGGAAACGTTTCCGCGGAAACACTTCCGTCCAACGTTTCCGCGGAAGCGCTTCCGTCCAGCGTTTCCGCGGAAGCGCTTCGGGTCGGAGGACACGCTGCGTCGACCGACACGCCGTCCGATCGACGAGGGGCCTCAGGTCCAGGATCGGCGGGCGCCGGCGAACGCTGCGACCACTGCGAACGACGTCGCAACGTTGAGGGAGTCGACGCCCGACGCCATCGGCACCCGCACAGCCACGTCGGCCTGCGCGATCGCGGCCTCGCTCAGACCTGGGCCCTCGGCCCCGACCACCAGGGCCAACGGATCGTCCAAGAGTCCGGCGGCGGCTGCCTTGTCGACATCGACGGCGCTCGCGACTGGCGTCAGCGCCACCACCCGGAACCCCCGGTCGCGCAGCGGCTCGTACCCGTCGGGGAGCGCCGCGATCCTCGCGGTCGGCAGCACCGCGGCCCAGCCGGAGGACACCCGAACGGAACGGCGGTACAGGGGGTCTGCACTCCTGTGGTCGAGCAGCACGGCTTCGAAGCCGAGCGCTGCCGCGTTGCGGTACAGGGAGCCGAGGTTCTCGTGGTCGTTGAGGCCCTCGGCGAGCACCACGCGCCGTCGACCCCGCAGCAGGGCGTGGGGATCGGTCGGCCGTGGCCGTCGTGCAGAGGCGAGGACCCCTCGGTGGAGGTCGAAGCCGACGACGCCGGCGAGCACCTCGCGGTCGGCCACGAGCACCGGGACATCGGGCGCGACGAGCTCCAGCAGCGGGGTGAGCGCATCGAGTCGGTTGGGTGTCAGCAACAGCGATCGCAACGGGATGCCCGATCGCAACACCACGCCGAGAGCGACGGCTCCCTCGACGATCGTGCACCCATGCCCGTCGCCACCGCTGTCTCCGTCAGCGTCATCGCGCCCGGCTGCGGCTCGGGCCTGGGCGTCGTTGAGATGGCGGTAGTCGGCCAGGCGCGGATCGTCGGGGTCATCGATGCGCTCCACGCGAGCATTCTGCACCGACCACCGGAGCTGGCCGGTCCCGCGTGTCCCACGGTCCAACGTGTGCGCTCGTGGTCACGTCGGTGTCAGGTCGGGATCCGACCTCGACGTCAGCTCGGAACCGACACCGCCTGCTCGACGAGCAGCTTGCGGAACGCCGTCTCGGGCACTGGGCGGGAGAATCGGTAGCCCTGGGCGAACTTGCAGCCCAGGTCGATCAGCGCCTGTTCCTGGTCCTGTTCCTCGATCCCTTCGGCGACGACTCGAACTCCGAGCTCGCGGGCCAGGTCGAGTACGGCGGTCACGATCTGGCGGTTCGTCTGGCGGTCGAGGCCCTCCACGAACGATCTGTCGATCTTGAGGACGTCGAAGGCGAAGCGCTGGATGTAGCCGAGCGAGGAGTATCCGGTGCCGAAGTCGTCGATCGCCAGGCGCGTGCCGAGCTCACGGAGGCGCTGCATCCGCTCCTGGATGACGTCGGTGTCCGACAGGAGGTTGGACTCCGTGACCTCGAGGACGAGTCGGTCGGCGGGAAGGCCGGTGCGGCGGAGGATGTCGGTCACCACCGGTACGAGACGCTCGCCGTGGACCTCCTGCGCCGTCAGGTTGACCGAGATCGTCAGCGCGTCGGCCACCTGCGGCATCTCCGCACGCCAGCCGGACAGGTCGCGGCACGCCCGCTCGAGCATCCACTCGCCCATGGCGCCGATCAGTCCGGTCTCCTCGGCGAGCGGCACGAAGATGGCGGGGGAGAGCAGTCCTCGATTCGGGTGCTGCCAACGGATCAGGGCTTCGCAACCGACGATGCGATGGGTCTCGAGGTCCACGATCGGTTGGTAGTGGGCCATGAACTGGTCCGTCTCGATCGCCCGCACCAGGTCCGCCCTCAGCTCCAGGCGGTCGAAGGATGCGGTGTGCATGTGCGGCTCGAACACGACCGACTGTCGCTTGCCGAGCTGCTTGGCCCGGTACATGGCCGTGTCCGCGTTGCGCAGCAGCACCTCCGCAGCCGTCTCGCGGTCGTGGTCGAACGCGACGCCGGCCGACGCGGTGATCGACAGCTCCCGGCCGTCGACGTCGAACGGGTGCTCCATCGACGTGAGCAAGCGGTCGGCGAGCTCCAGGACCTGGGCCTCGCCATGCGCCCGTTCGAGCACGACGACGAACTCGTCGCCGCCGGCACGAGCGGCCACATCGCCGAACGCCAGGGACTCCTTGATGCGCTCGGCCACCGAGTAGAGCAGGCGGTCGCCCACCCCGTGGCCGAGGCTGTCGTTGATGTCCTTGAAGTCGTCGATGTCGAGCGAGATGATCGCGACCGTGCTCCCGCCGGCGTTGCGGTCCAGCATGCCGCCGAGCTCTTCGGTCGCCAGGACGCGGTTCGGGAGTCCGGTGAGCGCGTCGTGGGTCGACTGGTACCGGAGTCGCTGCATCATCGCAGTGCGTTCGGTGACGTCGCGGGCGTTGAGGACGAAGCCGCCGACCGCCTCCTCTCGCCGGAGGTCGGTGACCGACGCCTCGAGGTGGATCCAGTCGCCACGCTCGTTCCGGAAGCCGAACTCCAGGAGCTCGGGGTGCTCGCCCGGCGCTCGGACGCCACGGAGCGCGCCGTCCCAATCGACGCCGCTGTCGCGGAAGACCTCGTTCAGGCTCCGGTCAGTCAGCTCGTCGGGTTCGACCCCGATGGTGGAAATGACCGCCGGACTCGCGTAGCGGATGCCGCCGGCGGATCCCACCACGAGCACGACGTCGCTCGAGTTCTGGACGAGTGCCTTGAACCGTGCCTCGGACAGGCGGAGTCGTTCCTCAGCGGCCTTCCGGTCGCCGATCTCGCGTGCGTTCAGCACGAGACCCCGGATGTTGGGGTCGCTCTGGAGGTCGACTCCGACGACCTCGAACCACACGTAGGACCCGTCGGCGTGCCGGAGCCGGAGCTCGACCGGGGAACGCTGCCCGAACCGGATGTCGCCGAGGACGCGTTCGGCAATCTCCCTGTCGTCGGGATGCACCAAATCGAGCGCCACCGGGGTCGTCCCTTCGGTGAGGGGGTAGCCGAGAAGCCGCGAGGCAACGGGCGAGATGTAGGAGAAGGTCCCCTCCTCGGTGAGGATCGACACGATGTCGGAGGAGTTGTCGATGAGAGCACCGAAGCGGTCCTCGGACCGCTGACGCACGGTCTGCTCGGTCTGCTCGACGGCCCTCAGAGCGATCGATGCCTCGCGGCACAGCGCGTGGAGCGTGCTCGTCTCGTCATCGGACACGTCGCTGCTCACCCTGAACACGAGGAGAGCCCGTGTGGCCCGCAGGACGACGATGCTGGCGGCCAACCACTGGCCCGGCAGGCCGTCTGATGTGATCGAGTGCAGGTTGCCGGTTCGGGCCTCTGCGTCTCGTGCGTCGCGGTGCAGCAGCCCTGCAGCGTGTCTGACCGCCCGCGAGAACGGTTCGTCATCGCTGCCGGAGAGTCTCGCCGGCAGAGGCACCAGTGCCCCCTCGACCAGGCGGTCGCCGAGGAGTTGCTCGAGTCCGACCGTGATCACGTGGCAGACGTCTTCCTCGCTCTCGGCCCCGACGAGCCGCTCGCCGACCGAGCGGAGCGTCGCCTCCTGGGCGGCCATCCGCTCGTTCTGACGGACCAGGCGGCCCAGTCGGATCACCACGAGCGGGGCGAGGACCAGCGAGGTGGCGGGAGCGAGCAGAGCGACGCCGTGCAACCCGAGCTCCAGAACAGCGGTCACCATCAGGACGGGTGGGGTGAGGAGCGCGACGGCGAGCACTGTGACGCGCCGTCGTGTCAGGCGGCGATAGCGACCAGGATCGGTAGGCCGGTCCACGATGTGGATGATCGAGGGGTGGAGGATGCCGCACGCGCCGAGGACGAGGGGGATCGGTGCGGTCAGGTCCTGGAAGATCGGTGCCAGCTGTCCCGCCGTCACGAACGTCGCGGTGACGTCCGAGATCACCAGGGAGATGAGTGCAGCGGCCAACAGACGGTTGCTGGTCGAGGGCGTAGACCCTGCGACCAACGCGAGGATCGCAACGACGGCGAGGACCCAGACCATCACGTTGTACGCGGCGTTGACCTTCATCGCCGCGCTGCTGATGGCGCCGAAGTCCAGGTAGCGCAGGAGAAGGCTGCCTTGCAGTAGACCGAGGGCGATGCCGCCGACGCTCGCATCGAGGATGGGGTCGAGAGTCAGCCGATGAACACGGCTTCGCGCGATCCGAAGCATCGCCACCGCCATGACGCCGTACGCGGTGAGGTGCACTGCATCAGCCGCAGACGGGAACGGAATCTCGCCCCGGTTGAGAAGCGCTTGGGCCGTCCGGATGACGATTGCAGCGACGGCCAGCCAGATGCTCGCGATCGGGAGGGTGGTGACCCGCCGGGAGTCATCCGGGAGGTGTCTGACTCGCGAGGTGAGGAGTACGACCGTGGCGATCGCATAGATCAGATACGTGGCCGCCTGGATCGATGGCGCCGCTATGGCGAGGATCGCAGCAACCGCAGCCGTGGCGAACAGGAACCACCGGAGTCTCCGAAGGTCCATCTCGCGTGTCGTCTTCGCTGTCTGTGTGCCAGCGGCCATCCGTGATCCTCAGCAGGTTGCTGAGACTTAGGTCGGCGGAGCGGATCACGACTTTAGAGATCCAAGGACTGGAGCATCCCCCAGGGGTACGGAGTGCATCCGTACACTCCGTGGCGTGAATGCTCCGGTCGATCTCACTCTGATGCGACAACTCACCATCCCTGTGACAGGTGGTGTCGGACGGGCCCCGACGGCGTTGGCCGCCTTCGACGCGGCCCTGAGGTCGGTGGGCGCGCACAACTTCAATCTGATCCGCCTTTCGAGCGTTATCCCGCCTGGATCCGTCGTAGTGGAAGGGCAATCCGACCCTGGGTCGAACATCGATCTGAGAGCCCAACCACCCGATACGCGATTGCCTGGCGGATGGGGAGACCGGTTGTACGCCGTGTGGGCGCTGGCGTTTGCGCAGGTCCTCGGAGAGGGTGCGTGGGCCGGTGTCGCGTGGGTCCAGGACCCGCAAGACGGGCGAGGTCTCTTCGTCGAACACGAAGGGGGTTCCGAGAGCCAAGTCCGCGAGGAGTTGTCGGTGTCCCTCACGGCGATCAGCGCAGCACGCGGCCTCGATCACCTGGAGCAGCACTCGATGGTCATCGGTTCCAGGTGTGTGGATCAGCCCGTCGCGGCGCTCGTCATAGCCCCGTTCATGACTGAATCCTGGTGGCGCGAACGGACAGGCCCGAGCTGATCGATGCCCCGTCGCCGGGAGCGGATCGGCCTGTCGAACTCGAGACGTCGGCACCTCGGGCCGATCCTCAGGGTCGATGATCTGGTCAAGTCCTACGCAAGAAGCGGCACACCGGCAGTCGACAGAGTGTCGCTGCGGGTCGAGGCAGGATCCGTCGTGGGTCTCCTCGGCCCGAACGGCGCCGGCAAGAGCACCTCAGTCGGGTGCATCACCGGACTGATTCGACCGGACGCAGGGTCCATCGAGCTGAGGGGACGCGATCTCCGCACTTCCAAGCGTTCGATTCGCAAGCACCTCGGACTTGCGAGACAAGAACTCTCGCTCTACCCGGATCTGACCGTCGCGGACAACCTCAGGTTCTTTGGCACCTTGGCCGGCTTGCGAGGACCTCGGCTGACCACGTCCGTCGCTGACGTCGCTACGGTGCTGGGCTTCGAGGGGCGCCTGGACCAGCGTGTGCGGGACATGTCAGGCGGGCAGCAACGACTGGCCGACGTAGCGTGTGCCGCCGTTCACGATCCCTGCCTCCTGATTCTCGACGAGCCGACTGCAGGCCTCGACGTAAACGCCCGGCATCGCGTGCTGGAGCTGGTCCGTCAGCGTCGCCGCCGTGGGGCGGCGATCCTCTATTCGTCGCATTACATGCAGGAGATAGAGGAAGTGTGTGACCGGGTGGTGATCATCTCCGGCGGTCGGATCATTGCGGAGGGTCCGGTGGATGCACTCGTCCTGGAACACGGCAGCCCTCGTGTTGAGGTTGATGTTCGAGGGGTCACCTACACCACTGCTGGCTCAGATGTGACAGCTGCCGTCTCGAAGGTGGCCGAACTGGGGCCGATCGACGACGTGAGAGTCCATCGTCCGTCACTCGAAACCGTCTTCATCGATCTCACTGCGGAGCTCCACGATGATGGACCACGTGTGGTGGACGCGGCATGAGCGTCCTCTTGAGTGTGGCGCGCAATGAGCTGAAACTCCTCGCTGCAGATCCGTATCCGGTCGTCCTTCTGATCTTGATGCCGGTGGCTCTCCTGGCTTTCCTGTCCAACGGTCTGATCGGGGGTCCCGGGGAGGCAGTCCCGGGAGTCCTCGTCCTCTTTGCTTTCATCGGCTTGTACAACGTGGGATTGGTGTTCTTCCGGGAACACGGTTGGGGAACCTGGTCGCGCCTCCGGACGATGCCGATCGGCACGGGTGAGGTCGTGGCCGGCAAGCTGACGCCGGTCGTGGGGCTCTACCTGGTCCAATCTGTCGTCGTCCTGTTGGCGGGGTTCTGGCTCTTCGGCATGCCCATGAATGGCCATGTGGTCACTCTGGCCGTGGTTGTTGTGGTGATCGTCGTGTCGCTGTCCGCTCTCGGCCTGATGCTCGTGTCCATCTGCCGGACGATGAACCAGGTAGCAGCGGCGGCGAACGTCGGCGGGCTGTTGCTCGCCGGCATGGGTGGGGCGCTCAGCCCTGTGAGCTCATTCCCGAGCTGGGCCCAGACG
>JACDJB010001692.1_pt1 | contig 17390 bp, 17 predicted proteins | sample 7454121 | NCBI WGS metagenome assembly JACDJB01 (sample SAMN14253290, study PRJNA609438) | sludge metagenome | isolation source: sludge after 25d culture with pyrite | collected 2018-12-20 | reverse complement strand
GCCCGGCTGGAATTTCCATTGCTTTTCGGGGTCGTCGCGCCGCGCTTCGAGGCGCTGCTTCTGTTCGTCCTTCGAGATGTGCAGGTAGAACTTGCGGATGGTCGTGCCGGTTTCCGTCAGCAAGCGCTCGAAGTCGTTGATCTGCCGGTAGCGGCGCTTGCACTCGTCCTTGTCGATCCAGCCGTTGACCCGCGTCACCAGCACGTCTTCGTAGTGCGAGCGGTTGAAGATGGCGATCTCGCCGGCACCCGGAACGTGATGGTGCACCCGCCACAGGTAGTCGCGCGCCAGCTCGTATTGCGTGGGGGCCTTGAAGCTCGCGACCTTCACCCCCAGCGGGTCGACTCCCTGGAACACGTGGCGGATGGTCGAATCCTTGCCGGCGGTGTCCATCGCCTGCAGCACGACCAGCAGCCTGTGCCTGCCCTCCGCGTAGAGCAGCTCCTGCAGGGTCTCGAGCCTGGCGCGGTGGGCATCCAGTTGCTCGCGTGCGTCGGACTTGTCCTTGCCGACGATGTCGGCCTCGTCGGGGTCCCACTTCGACAGCTTCACCTTGCTGCCGGGTTCGATGCGGGTATCGGCAGGTTTCACAGCGTCTCCTTCGGGGGAATCAGGGTGATCCAGCCGCCCAGCGCGCCCTGGATCTCGTCGAGCGTGAGGTGCCGCATCAGCATGCGGTTTCCCGGCGCCATCTGGTTCCAGGCGCAACGCAGGCCGCGCAGCGCCGGCTGCGCGGGGTCGCGCAGGCGGAACTCGGTGATGAAATAGAGGAAGCTCGGGTCGCCGTCGTCCCCGACCCAGTGCGCCTTGCGCAGCGGCGACTGCGTTCCCGCGGCGATCGGGTTCACGCTGCGCGTCACCCGCCACACCTCGAAGCGCCCCGGCTGCAGCACCTGCGGCACGTCGCGCACCGTGTCGAGCTCGACCACGCAGAACGGATCCTGCTCCTGCACGCTGTTGCGCGCCACGATGCGTCCGTATTGCAGGCGCACCGTCGCCGCACCCGGCTCGATCGTCAGCGGTCGCTTGAGCACCGCCACCCAACCGGTCGTGTACGCGGAGTACGACGCCGCCGGGTCGCCCGACTGCGGCCCCGTACAGCCGCCGAGCAGCAGCGCAAGTCCAAGCACGATCGCTCTCATCTGCACCCCTCCTTGGCTTTCAATCTAGCACCCGCGCCTCGGGTTTGACGCGAAACCACGCCGCGTACAGGGCCGGCAGGAAGAACAGCGTCAGAACGGTCGCCGCGATCAGGCCGCCCATCACCGACACTGCCATCGGTCCCCAGAAGATCGAGCGCGACAGCGGGATCATCGCCAGCACCGCGGCCGCCGCGGTGAGGCTGATCGGGCGCATGCGGCGCACCGTCGATTCGACGACGGCGTCCCACTGCGACAGGCCGCGCGCAACGTCCTGCCGGATCTGGTCGACCAGGATCACCGAGTTGCGCATGATCATGCCCGCCAGCGAGATGATCCCGAGCAGCGCGACGAAGCCCATCGGCCGGCCGCTCACCAGCAGCGCGATTGCGACGCCGACGACGCCCAGCGGCGCGGTCAGCACCACCAGCATGGATCGGGAAAAGCTGCCGAGCTGCAGCATCAGCAGGGTGAAGGTGACGATGACGATGAGCGGCCACGAGGCCGCGATGGCGGCGTTGGCCTTGGCGCTGCTCTCCACCGGCCCGCCGATCTCCAGGCGGAAGCCCTGCGGCAGCCCGGCGCGGAAGACCGCGACCTGCTGCGCCAGGTCGGCGACGACGGTCGCGGGCTGCGTGTCGCCGACGGGGTCGCCGCGCACGGCGATGGTCGGCAGCCGGTCGCGGCGCCAGACCACGCCGTCCTCGAACGCGGGCACGAAGCGGGCGATCTGCCCCAGCGTCACGCTCTGGCCGTTGAAGGTGCCGATCGGCAGGGCCGCGAGCGTGTCGACGTCGCGGTGTTCCGCGCGCGGCGTGCGCAGCACCACATCGATCAGCAGATCGTCCTCGCGGAACTGCGTGACGGTCGCGCCCGAAAGCTGCAGCGCCACCAGCCGGCCAACGCCATCGGAGCCGAGGCCCAGCGCCTTGATCTTGTCCTGGTCGAGCTGCGCGCGCACGGCGAGCGATTCCTCGTTCCAGTCGAGATTCACCGCGGTCACGCGCGGGTGCGCGGCGACGATGCGCCGCAGCTTCTCGGCCTCGAGCTTGAGCCGCGGCACGTCGCTGCCGGACAGGCGGTACTGCACCGGGTAGCCGGCCGGCGGGCCGTATTCGAAGCGGACGGCGCGGCCACGCACGTTGGGGAATTCGGTGTCGAACAGCCTGCGGATGTGCGCGAGCGCGCGCTCGCGCGCTTGCACGTCCCGGGCGATCACGACGAGCTGCGCGAAATTGCGGTTCGCCAGACGCTGGTCGAGCGCCAGCACGAAACGCGGCGCGCCCTGGCCGATGTAGTTCAGGACGTGCGCGACGTCGGGGTCGCCGCGCAACCGGTTTTCCAGACGGATCGCATCAATGCGCGTGGCGTCGATGGACGCGCCCTCGGGCAGCCACATCTCGACCAGAATCTCCAGCCGGTCCGACTGCGGAAAGAACTGCTTCTCCACTTGCTGCATCGCGACGACGCCGACGACCAGCGCGGCGGCGGTCAGCGCGATCACCGTCTTGCGCCGCACCAGACACCAGCTCACGGCGGCACGGAAGCGCGTGTAGAACGGCGTGCGGTAGGCGGCGTCCTCGTCGTCCGCATGCGGCGCGGGCTTCAACAGCCAATGGCCGAAATAGGGCGTGACGAGCACCGCAACCAGCCACGACGACAGCAGCGCGATGCTCGTGACGGCGAAGATCGCGAAGGTGTATTCGCCGACCATCGAGCGGGCCAGCGCAATCGGCAGAAAGGCCGTGGCGGTCAGCAGCGTGCCGGTCAGCATCGGGAAGGCGGTCGAATGGAAGGCGTAGGTGGCCGCCTCGTAGCGGTTCCAGCCGGCCTCGAGCTTGTGCGCCATCATCTCGACCGCGATGATCGCGTCGTCGACCAGCAGGCCGAGCGCGATGATGAGCGCGCCGGTGGAGATGCGGTGCAGGTCGATGCCGAAGAAGTCCATGACGGTGAAGGTGATCGCCAGCACCACCGGTATCGACAGTGCGACGACCAGACCGGCCCGCCATTTGAGCGCGACGAAGATCACCGCCAGCACGATGGCGACCGCCTCGAGAAAGCTCTGCATGAACAACTGCACCGCGTTCGAGACGATGCTCGACTGGTCGTGGATCCGGTGGATTTCCAGCCCCACCGGCAGGCGCTGCTGCATGGCCGCCATCGACGCGGCGAAATCGCGTCCCAGCGCCAGCACGTCGCCGCCTTCGGCGAGCGAAACGCCCAGCAGGATCGCCGGTTCGCCCTGCGAGCGGATTTCCGTCGCCGGCGGGTCCTCGTAGCGCCGCGTCACCTCGGCGATGTCGCCCAGCCGCAGGCTGCGCGCGCCGACCCGGATGACGGTCTCGCGCAGGCGCGCCACGTCGGAATACGGGCCCGAAACGCGCAGGGGAATCGACAGCGCGTCGTTCTCCACCCGGCCGTTCTCGACCACGCCGTTCTGTTCCTGCACCGCCTGCATGATCTGCTGCGGCGTGAGCTGGAGCGTCGCCAGCTTCTGCGCCGGCACCTCGATGTAGATTTTCTCCGGCACGATGCCGAAAAGCTCGACCTTGCCGACATTCGGCAGCCGCCGCACCTCGCGCTGCGCGTCCTCGGCGACGCGCCGCAGCTCGGCGCGCGAGAAGCCGTCGCCGGTGAAGGCATAGATCGATCCGAAGGTGTCGCCGAACTCGTCGTTGAAATACGGCCCGCGCACGCCGGCCGGCAGTTGCGGGCCGAGGTCGCCGATCTTCTTGCGCACCTGGTACCAGGCCTGCGCGACGTCGCGGCCGCGCACGGCCTCCTTCAGGTTGACGAACAGCACGGTCTCGCCCGGCTTGGCGTAGCTCTGCACGAAATCGAGCTCGGGCATCTCCTGCAGCTTCTTCTCGATGCGTTCGGTGAGCTGCTCCGACACCTCCTGCGCGGTGGCGCCCGGCCAGTAGGCCTGGATCAGCATGGCCTTGAAGGTGAACGGCGGGTCTTCCGCCTGCCCCAGATGGAAGTAGGAACGCACCCCCAGCAGCAGGATCAGCACGACGAAGAAACGCAGCAGCGCCGGGTGTTCGATCGCCCAGCGCGACAGGTTGCCGCGCCCCGGCGCGAAACGCGGCACCTCGTTCATTGGACGAGGCGGACGCGCTGGCCGGGTGCCAGCTTGTGCACGCCCGCCGTCACCACCCACTCGCCGGCCGCGAGGCCCGACGACACGGCGGCGCGCTCGCCCGCCAGCGCGCCGAGCGCGACCGCGCGCGCCGCGACCGTGCCGGTCTTCGCGTCCACCACCCAGACCTGGGGCTGGCCGTTGACCTTGAACAGCGCGCTCTGCGGCACCGACAGGGCGGGCGCGTCGCCGCCGTCGAGTTCCACGGTCGCGGTCATGCCCAGCTTCACCGCGTCGTCGACGCGGTCGATGACGACGCGCGCGGCGTAGGTGCGCGTCGCCGGATCGGCCATCGGCGCCAGTTCGCGCAGCCGGCCGTCATAAACCCTGTCGGGCGCGGCCCACAGCCGCACGCGCAGCCGCTTCGCGCCGCGCAACGCGTCGAGCGCGTTTTCCGGCACGTCGATCCGCACCTCGCGCGCGCCCGCCTGCGCCAGCCGCGCCACCGGCTGGCCGGCCGCCACCACCTGGCCGGCCTCGAACATCACCGCCGTCACCACGCCGGCGCGCGGCGCGGTCAGTCGGGTATAGCTGCTCTGGTTGTCCTGCCGCGCCGCGTCGGCGCGCAGGGCCCGCACCTGGGCATCGGCCGCCGCCGCGGCGGTGCTGCGGCGATCCAGCTCGGCCTGGGCGATGAAATTCTTTTCGCGCAGCTCGGCGTAACGCTTGAGGTCCGCGTGCGCGAGCCGCGCCTCGGCTTCGGCCGCGGCGAGCTGCGAACGGGCGGCCCGCGCCGCCAGCGCGTAGTCGCCGGGATCGAGCGTGGCGATGAGCTGGCCGGCCGCGACCGTGCTGCCCGTCTCCACCGACCGCTCGCGCACCCGGCCGCCGACGCGGAACGCCAGATCGGTCTCGTGGCGGGCGCAAATCTCGCCGGCGTAGCGCACCGGCTGCGCGCCCGCGCCGGCCTCCACCCGCTCCGCCCGCACCGGCCGGACGTCCGCCGGCGGCGGCACAGGCGCCCTGTCGCAGGCCGCCAACAGGGCCAGAAACAGGAGTGCGGGCAGGGTTTTGCGCATGCCCGCGATTATGGCCCCAAAGCGATCGCGCCGACGCATGCGGCGGTGTCCGAAAAACGCATGGCTTGCGTCCGGAGCCGAGGACGTTCAGACTCCCGCCTTGGCCAAAACCGGCCCGCCCGGTTTTCCCATCGCACCATTGACGATAGTTGGAGTTTTCAATGCCTGCATCGACCAAACCCCTGACCGAAGCCGCCCTGCTCAAGATGCCGGGATCGGATTACATGAACAGTGCGCAGCTCGCCTTCTTCCGCACGCGTCTCGAAGCCCTGCGCGACGAGATGCTGGCCAACGCCGCCGACACCGGCGAGCATCTGAAGGAGAACGAGAACTTCGCCGACCCCAACGACCGGGCCACGGTCGAAGAGGAAAACATGCTGGAGCAACGCGTGCGCGACCGCGAACGCAAACTGCTGAAGAAGATCAACAAGGCGCTGGCCCGGATCGAATCCGGCGAATTCGGCTACTGCCTGGAAACCGGCGAGCCCATCGGTCTGCCCCGGCTGCTGGCGCGCCCCACCGCCGAATACTCCATCGAGGCGCAGGAGCGCCACGAAAAAATGGAGAAGCTGCACGCCTGATCCCCGGGCCAACCCCTTCCTTGCGAAGGGGTTTTTGGGCACGACGCGCGCAACTCAATTGCGCTTGCAGGGGCAAGCGCCTACAATTTCCGCATGCAGCCCCCGTCTTCCGATCAAGCCACGCAATTGCTGTTGCGGCACGGCGCCGCGCTGACGCCGGCGCGCGTCCGCGTGCTGCAATACCTGCTGGCGGCCGACACGGCGATGTCCCATCAGGACTTGCAGCATGCCGCGCAGGCTGCCGGGCACACCTTCGACAAGGTGACCCTCTACCGTGTACTCGACTGGCTGATTGCCCAGGGTCTGGTGCACAGCGTGACGGGACACGACCGGGTACGCCGTTACAGCCCGCTCCACACGCATGCCAGCCACGCCCATTTCGAATGCGGGCAGTGCGGCCGTCTGTTCTGCCTCGACGAAACGCCATCCCTCGCCGCCCCGGCCGTGCCGCCCGGTTTCGTGACCGACCATCTGGACGTCACGCTACACGGGCGCTGCGCCGACTGTTCTCACCCCGCGCGCTGACGACACGCCGATGAAATTCCCCCGACAAATTCATCTGTCGCCTTTTGACGCAACCGGGTTGCACAAACCGGCATGACGCTGCTCGCCATTCTTCTCGCCACCCTGGCCGGCGGACTGCTTTCCGTATTGCTTGCCGGCAGCCTGGCGCTCACGGTGCTGCACCGCCACGCCGATCACCTGGTCAGCTTCGCCGTCGGCGCGCTGCTGGCCGCAGCTTTCCTGGGCATGTTGCCGCACGCCCAGGAGGCCGGCCTGTCGCCCGGCCAGACCGGCGGCTGGGTGCTGATCGGCCTGCTCGCTTTCTTTCTGCTAGAAAAAGCGGCGCTCTGGCGCCACAACCACGGCGAAGGCGCAGGGAACTGCGCATTGCAAGCGGCCGTTCCGATGGTGGTCATCGGCGACGGCCTGCACAATTTCGTCGACGGCGTGGCCATTGCCGCCGCCTTTCTGACCGACACGCATCTGGGCATCGCCACCGCGGCCGCCATACTGCTGCACGAAATTCCGCAGGAGCTGGCCGATTTCATGGTGCTGCTCGCGGCCGGTCTCGACCGGCGCCGCGCGCTGCTGCTGAACCTGCTGTCCGGAACGAGCATGATCGCGGGCGGCGTACTCGGCTATTTCCTGCTCGGCAACGCCCAGTCCGCATTGCCGGTCGTGCTCGCGCTCGCGGCAGCGAGCTTCATCTACATCGCCATCTCCGATCTGGTTCCGCATCTGCAACGCCAATACGGCCTGCGCAACGGGCTCGCGCAGGTGCTGCTGATCGGTATGGGCGCCAGCGCGCTTCTGCTCGGCGAAATGCTGAGCCATGCGCACTGATCCGGACTTCAACTCGACAAAGGCCATCATGCATTCCGATTCCCGTCTCCCCGTCACGGTCCTGTCCGGTTTTCTCGGCGCCGGCAAGACCACTTTGCTCAACCACATCCTTCATAACCGCGAAGGCCGCCGCGTCGCGGTCATCGTCAACGACATGAGCGAAATCAACATCGACGCGGCGCTGGTACGCGAAGGCGGCGCCGCGCTGTCGCGCACCGAAGAAAAACTGGTGGAAATGTCGAATGGCTGCATCTGCTGCACATTGCGCGAGGATTTGCTCAGGGAGGTCGCTTCGCTGGCAAAAGCGGGGCGCTTCGATCACCTGGTCATCGAGTCGACCGGCATTTCCGAACCCCTGCCGGTGGCCGAGACCTTCACGTTCGAGGACGAAACCGGCGTCTCGCTGAATCGCGTGGCGCGGCTCGACACGATGGTCACCGTGGTCGACGCCTACAACTTCCTGCGCGACTACGCCTCGGAGGACATGCTTGCCGAGCGCGGCGAATCGCTCGGCGAGGACGATGCGCGTGCGGTGGTCGATCTGCTCGTCGAACAGATCGAATTCTGCGATGTCATCGTCGTGAACAAGGCCGATCTCGTGTCCGCGCCCGAACTGGCCCGGTTGATCGCGATCCTCGCGACCCTGAATCCGCGCGCCCGGATCGAAATTGCCCGTTTCGGCCACGTGCCGCTTGAAAAAGTGCTCGGTACCGGCCTCTTCGATTTCGAAACGGCCAGCCTGGCGCCGGGCTGGCTCAAGGAAATGCGCGGCGAACACCTGCCCGAAACGGTCGAATACGGCATCGCCAGTTTCGCCTATCGGGCACGCCGCCCTTTTCATCCGCAACGTTTCTGGGACCTGATCCACAGCGAATGGGCGGGCGTGGTGCGCAGCAAGGGCTATTTCTGGCTCGCCAGCCGTCCCGAACTCGCGGGTTCATGGAGCCAGGCGGGTGGCGCCTGTCGGCACGGCCCGGCGGGTTACTGGTGGGATGCGGTGCCGCAGGACCATTGGCCCGAAGACGAAGCCCACCGCGCGCTGATCGCACAGAAATCGCAGGGCGAGTGGGGCGATCGCCGCCAGGAACTGGTGTTCATCGGCATGGAAATGGACGAAGCGGGCATTCGCGCCAGGCTCGACGACTGTCTGCTGAGCGACGCTGAAATGGCCCTCAGCCGTCCGGGGTGGGTGAACTTCCCCGATCCGTTCCCGCTCTGGGAACACGGTGTGCCCGAAGACATCGAAACCGAGCTGACCTGAAACCCGACGCCGACACGAGAGAATCGACATGCCTTTCCGCACTTGGATAACCGCTCCACTTCTCGCGCTGTGTCTGGCTTCCATGCCCGCGCAGGCCGCCGAAGCGCATGACCACGGACAGGCCCGGCTGGCCGTCGCGGTCGACGGCGGGACGCTCACGCTGCTGCTGGCGTCGCCCGCCGACAGCTTGACCGGCTTCGAGCGCCCGCCGCGTACCGCGCAGGAACGCGCCGCCGTTGCCGCGATGCGGCAGCAGCTCGAACGGGCGGACGCGCTGTTCCTGCCGTCGCCGGCCGCCGCCTGCCGGCTGTCCCGGGTGACGCTGGTCTCGCCGCTTTTGGGCGATGCGCCCGAACCGGGCCACGAAGGCCACGCGGACCTGGACGGCACGTTCGTGTTCCGGTACGCGCACCCGGAACGGCTGAACGATCTGGACGTGCGGCTGTTCGAGCATTTCCCGCGCCTCAAGAGCGTGAACGTCGAAATCGCGGGACCGAACGGGCAGAAGGCCCTGCGGCTGCGGGCCGGCCAGACCCGGGCCACCTGGTAGGCATGGATGAGCCGCTCGTCCGCGTCGCCGGCCTGCGTTTCGACTGGGGCAGCACGCCCTGCCTCGATATCGCCGCTTTCGAGCTCGCCGCGGGCGAACAGGTCTTTCTCCACGGCCCTTCTGGCTCCGGCAAAAGCACCCTGCTCAACGTGCTGGCCGGAGTGCTGGTGCCGCAAGCCGGAGAAGTGCGCATTCTCGGCCAGCCGCTCGAACGGCTGTCCGGCGCGGCACGCGACCGCTTCCGCGGCGATCATGTCGGCCTCGTCTTCCAGCAGTTCAATCTGATTCCCTACCTGTCCGTGCTCGACAACGTCATGCTGCCCTGCCGCTTCTCTGCGCGCCGCCGCGAACGGACGACCGATCCGAGACAGGCTGCCGCACGCCTGCTCACCCATCTCGACCTGGACGCATCCCTGTGGTCCCGTCCGGCCGTCGCCCTTTCGGTCGGCCAGCAGCAGCGGGTTGCCGCGGCGCGCGCCCTGATCGGCGCGCCCGAGATCGTCATCGCGGACGAACCGACCTCCGCGCTCGACGCCGGGCGTCAGGCAGGCTTTCTCGACCTGCTGACCCGGGAATGCGCGCAGACACGGGCCGCGCTGGTATTCGTCAGTCACGACCAGCGGCTGGCCGGGCGCTTCACCCGCACGCTCGCCCTGGCGGAGATCAATCGCGCATGCGCCACCTGATCGCCCTGGCCGCGCGCAGCGCCTGGAACCGGCGCGCCGCCCTCAGCCTGACGGTGCTGGCGATCGCCCTGTCGGTGCTGATGCTGCTGGGCGTCGAACGTCTGCGTCAGCAGGTACGCGACAGCTTCGAACAATCCGTATCGGGCGCCGATCTCATCGTCGGCGCGCGCGGCAGTCCGCTGCAACTGATGCTGTATTCGGTGTTCCGCATCGGCGAAGCGACCCACAACATGGCGTGGCACAGCGTACAGGCCCTGGCCGCGAATCCAGCAGTGGCCTGGGTGATCCCGCTTTCGCTGGGCGACTCGCATCGCGGCTATCCCGTGCTGGCCACGTCGCCGGATTACTTCAAGCACTTCCGTTATGGCGACCGGCGCACCCTGCGTCTCGCCGAAGGGCGCCCCTTCGCGGACGGCACCGAAGGGGTGTTCGATGCGGTGCTCGGCGCCGAGGTCGCCGCCGCGCTCGGCTACCGGCTGGACAGCCGCATCGCACTGAGTCACGGAGCGGGCGAAACCGGTCTCGCCGACCATGCCGACAAGCCCTTCCGCGTGGTCGGTATCCTCGCCCGCACCGGCACGCCGGTCGACAACACCGTGCACATCGGTCTGCCCGGCATGGAGGCGATCCACCTCGACTGGCAGGGTGGCGCGCCGATCCCCGGCCTGCGCATTCCGGCCGGATACGTGCAGAAATTCGACCTCACGCCCAAAACCGTCACCGCCGCGATCCTCGGCCTGGAATCGCGGGCCGCGGTCTTCGCGGTGCAGCGCGCCGTCAACGATTACCGCGCCGAACCCTTGATGGCCGTATTGCCCGGCGTTGCCCTGTCCCAGCTCTGGCAGGTGGTCGGCTACGGCGAAAAGACCCTGCTCGCGGTCTCCGCGCTGGTCGTCGTCGTGGGGCTGGCCGGACTGGTCGCGGTCATACTCGCGGGACTGAACGAGCGCCGGCGCGAACTGGCGATCCTGCGCTCGGTCGGCGCGCGTCCGCGCGACATCCTGATCCTGCTGACCTTCGAGGGCGTGGGTCTGACGGCGCTGGGCGCCCTGGCGGGACTCGCGCTGCTGACCGGACTGTCCTTCGTCGCGGGTCCCGTCATCGAAGCGCGGTGGGGGGTGAGCCTGACGGCAGCCGCCGTCTCCGCATCGGAACTGCGCCTGCTCGCGGGTGTGGTCGGCGTCGGCCTGCTCGCCAGCCTGTTGCCCGCCTGGCGCGCCTATCGACTGTCGCTGGCCGACGGCCTGACGCCCCGAATCTGAATCCGGAAACGCCATGAAACGATTGCTTGCCCTGAGCTGCCTCCTCTTCGGTCTCGCCGCACCCGCCGCGGGCTACCAGGTCGGCGACCGCCTGAATGCGGGAACGGCCGCCAGCCCGGCGAAATACCGGCTCGTCACCTGGGACGATCTGCTGCCCAAGGGCTGGGATCCGATGAAAGCCCTCAAGGATCTGAAACTGGACGATCTGGAGGATTCGGATCCCCGGGCCATCGAGGCCATCGAAAAACTCAAGGCCATGTGGAACAACGCCCCGAGCAACCCCGACATCAACGGCAAACCCATCCGCATCCCCGGCTTCATGGTGCCGCTGGAATACGGCAAGAAAACCTTGACGGAATTTCTGCTCGTGCCGTATTTCGGCGCCTGCATTCACGTCCCGCCGCCGCCCGCCAACCAGATCATCCATGTCGCCCCGGCCCGGCCCGTGAAGATGCAGACGTACATGGATGCGGTCTGGGTCGAAGGCGTCATCGAACTGGCCATTTCCAGGACGGACATGGGCGACGCCGGTTACCGCCTGCGCGCCATCAAAGTGGAGCCCTACAAGGAAAAACGCTAAACGGGGATAATCTGTGCACCCTCGCGCGTTTTACCCATGACAGACCATCCGATCCCCGTCACCCTGCTGACCGGTTTTCTCGGCAGCGGCAAGACCACCGTGCTGAACCGGCTCGTCCGGCGGCTGCCGCGCACCGCCGTGCTGATGAACGAATTCGGCGAGGTCGCGCTCGACCATCAACTGCTGGAAAAAATGGAAGGGCCGATGGCCCTGCTGTCGGGCGGCTGCGTCTGCTGCACGATCTCCGGCAGTCTTGCGCCCACGCTGAAGAATCTGTGGATGGCGCGGCAGGCGGGCGACGTCCCGCCGTTCGAACGCGCGATCATCGAGACGACCGGCATCGCCGATCCGGTGCCGGTGCTCGACACGCTGCTCAACGACCTCTGGGTGCGCGCCCGCTTCCGGCTCGACGGCGTGGTCGCCACGGTCGACGCCGTGTTCGTCGACGCCCAGCTCGACGCGCATCCCGAGGCGGTCAAGCAGGTGGCGGTGGCCGACCGCCTGCTGCTGACCAAGACCGATCTGGCCGCCCCCGCCGCGGTCGACACGCTGCGGGCGCGGCTCGCGGCCCTGAATCCGGCGGCCGACCTCATTACGGCGACGCACGGCGAGGTCGACCCCGCCGCGATCCGCAACCTGGGTCTGTGGAACGCCGACACCCGGCAGCCCGAGGTCGCGCGCTGGCTGAAGGCGGCGCGCTACCGCCCGGCGCAGGCCGGCCCGCTCATGCAGCGCCCGACGCCCGAATCGCACGACGCGCGCATCCGCGCGTTTTCGGTGACGCTGGACGCGCCGCTCGACCGCCACGCGCTCGGCGCCGCGCTGTCGATGCTCGCCACCTTCCGCGCCGGGCATCTGCTGCGTTTCAAGGCGCTGGTCAACCTGCAGGGCGAGACGCAGCCGGTGGTGCTGCACGGCGTGCAGCACGTGCTCTATCCCGAGGTGAAGCTCGACGCCTGGCCGGACGACGAGCGGACGAGCCGCTTCGTCTTCATCGTGCGCGACGTCGAGCCGGCCTTCGTCGAGAAGCTGCTCGTCGACTTCACCCAGGCGGCGGGCGCATTCGCCGCGCACACCTCGTGAACCTCGCGCAGCGTCTCCTCATCGGCGCGATCCGCGTCTACCAGCTCGCGCTCTCGCCCTGGCTCGGCCGGCAGTGTCGTTTCCTGCCCACCTGCTCGGAATACGGCAAGGAGGCGATCGAGAAACACGGCGCACTGAAAGGCGCCTGGCTCGCGGCCCGGCGCATCGGCCGCTGCCGGCCGGGCTGCGAACACGGCTACGACCCGGTGCCGCCGGCCAGGGACCCGTGATGCCGGTACGCCGCCCGCTCGTCGCCTGGCTGTTCACCCTGGCCCTGCTGCTCGGCCAGGTCGCCGCCTTCGCGCACGCATTCGCCCACCTGCACGCCCACGAACCCGGCCTGCCCGACAAGGTCTGCGAACTGTGCGTCGCGCAGGCCCAGCTCGGCGCGGCGGTGCCGCCGGCGGTTCTTTCGCTGCCGGCCGCGCCGCACGCGGCCGGCGTCGCGGCACCGTCCGTCCACGCGCCCACCGAACCCGCGCGCGTCGTCGCGTGCGCCCGCGCCCCACCCGTTTTCTCCGCCTGAAATCCGCTTCCCGTGCGCACGACGCGACACGGGCCTACGCATTCTTTCGACGGAGAACATCCATGTTACGTCCCGCATTGCTTGCGGCTGCGCTCGCGGCCGCATTCCCGGCGCACGCCGATACCGACCTCGACGCGCTGCGCGCCGAAATCCGCGACCTGAAGGCCGCCTACGAGACCCGCATCCAGGCGCTGGAAACGCGCCTGCAGCAGGCCGAAACCCGCACCGAAACGGTGGCCGCCCAGACCGCCGCACCGGCGCAAGCCGCCCCCGAACCGCAGACGCAGACGCAGACGCAGACGCGCGGCAGTTTCAATCCGGACGTTTCGCTCATCCTGCAGGGCCGCTACGCGCATCTCGAAGACCGCGGCGAACGCGGCATCAGCGGCTTCATGGCGGCCGACGGTCACGGCCACGGCGGCGGCGACCGCGGCTTCTCGGTCGACGGCAGCGAACTGGTGCTGTCCGCCAGCATCGACCCGTATTTCCGCGGCTACCTCAACGCGGTGCTGGCCGACGGCGAAGTCGAGGTCGAGGAAGCCTGGGCGCAGACCACCGGCCTCGGCCACGGCGTCTCGATCAAGGGCGGCCGCTTCAAGTCCGGCCTCGGCTACCAGAACGAGCAGCACCCGCACGCCTGGGACTTCGCCACCAACAACCTGGTCTACGAAGCGCTGTTCGGCGAGGGCTACGCGCAGGACGGCGTGCAGCTCAAGTGGCTGGCGCCGACCGACACCTTCCTCGAATTCGGCGCCGAACTCGGCGCCGGCGGCGCCTTCCCGGGCACCCGCAACGACAGCAACGGCGCCGACAGCGTGGCGCTGTTCGGCCACGTCGGCGGCGACGTCGGCGTCTCGAACAGCTGGCGCGCCGGCCTGTCGTGGCTGCGCGCCAAGCCGCGCGGCCGCGAATTCGAAAGCCACGACGTCAACGAGGTCGAGACCGCCGGCGACTTTTCCGGCAGAAGCCGCACCTGGCTCGCCGATTTCGTCTGGAAATGGGCGCCGAACGGCAACCCCACGCAGCGGAACTTCAAGTTCGCGGCGGAATACTTCCAGCGCAAGGAATCCGGCACGCTGGCCTGCGACGACGCCGATCCGGCCGCGCCCAGCCTGTGCGCGGGCGGGCTTGCCGCGCCCTATCTGGCCGACCAGTCCGGCTTCTACACGCAGGCGGTCTACCAGTTCATGCCGCGCTGGCGCGCCGGCTACCGCTACGACCAGTTGTTCCGCAACGACGTGCTGTTCAACGGCGCGGACGCGGGCAGCGTGTTCGAATCGCTGGCCGACTACGATCCCAGGCGCCACAGCCTGATGCTCGACTACAGCCCGTCCGAATTCTCGCGCCTGCGCTTCCAGTACACGCTCGACAAGGCGATGGAAGGCGTGGACGAGAACCAGTTCTACGTGCAGTACATCCACAGCCTGGGCAGCCACGGCGCCCACAAGTTCTGAGGAGACGCGCCATGAAACACGTGTATCCGACATGGCGCGCCGGCCTCCTGGCCGCCGCCCTGCTGCTGCCGGGCGCCGCGCAGGCGGCGCTCAAGGTCTTCGCCTGTGAACCCGAATGGGGGGCGCTCGCGCGCGAGATCGGCGGCGACCGGGTCGACGTCTACGTCGCGACCACGGCGATGCAGGACCCGCACCGCAACGAGGCGCGGCCGTCGCTGATCGCCCGCGCGCGCAGCGCCGACCTTCTGGTCTGCACCGGCGCCGAGCTGGAGATCGGCTGGCTGCCGGTGATCCTCGGCGAATCCGGCAACCGGGCCATCCAGGCCGGCCGGCCGGGCCAGTTCTTCGCCGCCGATTTCGTCGCGCTGCGGGAGAAGCCGGCCGTGCTCGACCGCGCGGCCGGCGACGTGCACGCGGCGGGCAACCCGCACATCCAGACCGACCCGCGCAATATCGCCCGGGTCGGCGCGGCGCTGGCCGAACGGATGGCCGCGCTCGACGCCGCCGACGCCGGCGTCTACCGCAGCCGCTGGGCGGATTTCTCGACGCGCTGGAGCGCTGCCATCGTCCGCTGGGAGAAAGCCGCCGCCCCGCTGAAGGGGGTGCCCGTCGTGGTGCAGCACCAGGCCTTCCCCTACCTGCAGGCCTGGCTGGGGCTGAGGGAAGTCGCCGTGCTCGAACCCAAGCCCGGCGTCGAACCCAGCCTCGCCAGCCTGGCCGCGGTGAAGCAGCGGCTGGCCGCCGAGCCGGCGAAGCTGGTCATCCGGGCCGCCTACCAGCCGGCCCGGCCGAGCGAGTGGATCGCCGCGCAGGCGGGCGTGAAGGCGGTCGTGGTGCCGTTCACGGTGGGCGGCGACGCGCAGAGCGGCGACCTCATCGGCCTGTTCGACTCGACCGTCGCGAAACTGCTGGCGGGGCTGAAATGAGCTTCGCCGCGCCCGCCCCCGTCCTGCTCGACCCCGCCCTGCTCGGCCCGCCGCTCGCGGCGGGCCTGCTGGTGTTGGCCACCCACATTCCGCTCGGGCGGCGGGTGCTCGCGCGCGGCATCGTCTTTCTCGATCTGGCCATCGCCCAGTTCGCCGGGCTCGGCGTGATCGTCGCGCACGTCGCGGACTGGGACAGCGGCTGGGGCACGCAGCTCGTCGCCTTCGCCGCGGCGCTCGCCGGCGCCGCGCTCCTGGCCTGGAGCGACCGCCGCTGGCCGCAGCGGCAGGAAGCGCTGATCGGCTCCAGCTTCGTGGTGGCGGCCTGCGTCGCCGCCTTGCTGCTGGCGAGCGACCCGCACGGCGGCGAGGAATTGCAGACCCTGCTGGTCGGCCAGATTCTGTGGGTCAGCGACGCGCAGCTCGTCGCCGCCGCCGCGGTCTACGCGGCGATCGGCCTCTTGTGGCGGCCGCTCGTGCACCGGAGCGTCGGCTTCTACGCGCTGTTCGCGCTGGCGATCACGACCTCGGTGCAACTGGTCGGCGTCTATCTGGTGTTCGCCAGCCTCATCCTGCCCGCGCTCGCGACGCTGGACCGCGCGCGCGGCTGGGCCGCCCCGGCCTTCGCCATCGGCGCGGCCGGCTACGGCGGCGGGCTGGTTCTCTCGGCGCTCACCGACCTGCCGACCGGACCGCTGATCGTCGTCGCGCTGGCGGTGTGCGCACTGGCGGGCGGGTTTCTTCGGGTTGCCGCTGAGCATCGTCGGCGCTAGTATCAGGGCTCGATTTTTCCGTCGGCGTGCCGATATCTCCTGCGTGGCCCTCCCGTTTTTCAAAAAAGGCAAGGACAAACCGCCGGCATCCGCACCGGCGCGCCGCGCTGCGCCCGAGCCGGTCGAAGCGCCCCAGACGCAGACGGTGATGGGCGTGGGGATCGGCCCCGACAGCGGGATCGTCGTCGAGGAATCCAGCGGCGCGCCCCAGTCGCCGCTCGACGAGGCCGCCATTCTCTACGCCAGCGGCCAGCCCGAAATGGCGGAACGCCAGTTGAAGGACATCCTCGCGCAGGCCGACCGCCGCGCCTGGCTCATGCTGGCCGACCTCTACTGCATCCAGAACCGCGAAAAGGATTTCGAGCAACTGGCGCTGGACTATGCGGTGCGCTTCGAGACCTCGCCGCCCGTGTGGCGGCCGTCGAACGGCCGAGCCTCGGCGGCGCCGGCGCAGCGCGCGTCCGCCGCCACGCTCGAACTGCCCGGCCTGCTCGACCGGAAAGCCGCGGACGCGCTGGCCGACGGCATCGCCGGGCTGGACAGGCAGGCGCCGGTGCGGATCGATTTCTCCCGCATCGAGATGATCGACGAAGCGGGCGCCGAGACCTGCGCGAAAATCCTGGCGGGCGCGCGCAACGCCAAGCGCGTCCTGCAGGTCAGCGGCGTCGACCGCCTGATCGCGCTGCTGCAGGATCTCAACCGCGCCACCCACAGCCGGGCCGTGCACTGGCTGATGCTGCTCGAACTGCATCAGACACTCGGCCAGCAGGAAAAATTCGAGGATCTGGCGGTGGACTACGCGGTGCGCTTCGAGGTCTCGCCGCCTTCGTGGTGCGAAGTGCGCGCCGCCGAAGTCATCCGGACGGCGCCCGCCGAACCGGCGGCGGACGACGATGCGCTCCGGCTGAGCGGCGAGATCACGCCCGCCAACGACGGCGCGCTGCAACAGGTCTGCGCCTACGCAGCCGACCACGCCGAGATACGGGTCGACCTGTCGCAGGTCACCCGCGTCGACTACGGCAGCGTCAGCCAGTTCATCGGCGTGCTCATGCAATGCCTGG